>Ga0180301_10001122_pt1 | contig 20907 bp, 19 predicted proteins | sample GuaBasSediGuay16_FD_121797 | JGI IMG/M metagenome (GOLD analysis project Ga0180301, IMG submission 121797) | Subseafloor sediment microbial communities from Guaymas Basin, Gulf of California, Mexico - Guay16, Core 4569-2, 12-15 cm | ecosystem: Environmental > Aquatic > Marine > Hydrothermal...
ACCTCTATATTAAGGAACAGATATTGCGGAACCGCACGCTTTAACAAGACCCCTAGATCGAACAAAGATTGACGTGGATAGAATCGAATCTACTTTTATTATATTAATGATAAATTCTTAAAAATCAAGTCTGCAAAAAGATTTTTTCTGTCGTTCCTTAGCCTTACCATTTCCCCCTCTTGCCCCCCTAATCCCATATCTGGTATAATCTTATCAGTTATCATTAATCCAAACCTATGCCTAAATGCCTTCTCTACGCCCGTGTCTCCACGGAGAAACAGGCGCAAAAAGATTTATCCATTCCCGCGCAGATAAAGGCGATGAGAGACTTCGCTAAAAAACAGGACTTCAAGGTCGTTGGAGAATACATCGATGAAGGTAAGTCCGCGAAGACCATCAACAGGCCGCAACTCAAGAGATTATTAGAGCGTTGCAAGAAAGACAAAATCGACGTCGTCCTCGTCCATAAAATCGACCGGCTCGCGCGGAACCTCGTCGACCACGCCACGATAAAGGCGCTTCTGAAACAGCGCGGGATAAGGCTCGTCTCCGTCGTCGAGAAGTTCGAGGACTCGGTCGCCGGCCAGCTCGTCGAGAACATAATGGCCTCTATCGCCGAATTCTACTCTGCGAATCTGGGAGAGGAGGTAAAGAAAGGGTGTATTGAAAAGCTACGCCGTGGCGGTTATCCGGGATGTCCGCCTTTCGGTTATAAATCAATCAGGGGCGAAGACGGTCGCGCGAAAGTCGTCCAGGACGTTAATAAGGCGGAGTTCGTGAAGAAAGCGTTCAAAATGTATTCCACCGGGGATTACTCGCTTAAAAAGATTTCCAAAGAGCTATTCGCACTTGGCCTTAAGACGAAATCGGGCAGAGTGCTTTCGCCGCAAATAGTTCTCAATATGCTTACCCGAAGGTTCTATATCGGCAAGATGGTCTGGGCGGGAAAGGAATATCGCGGAAACCACAAGCCGATTATCCCAAAAGACCTTTTCTATCGGGTTCAGGGAATTCTTCGCCAGCGCGGAAGACTGAACGAAAAATCGTCGAAGCATAAGTTCTTGCTCCGCGGATTAGCCTACTGTAAAACGTGCGGTTACCGCAATAGCGGTCAAAGCAAATAAAATAAGGTCTTCATATTATATATTCGAGGTCCCCAGCGCATCCTTGAGTTTTTCTGTTTCTTTATATAGTATAACACATATTCGCTCTTTATGCAACCATATTCTTCAATGTAGTTGACAGGAGAAATTGTTTTTCTACAAAGATTATCTATCGAAAAACTTTTCCCGAAAAACGCCCATATTATCAATTTTATTAAGCTGAAAATTAACATATGTCAAAAATAAATTAAATATTTTAATTTTTCGCTTGACATTATTAATCTCGTCCCTATATTCATTTCCGAGCAAACGAAAGGAGCAATGATGACAAATCAAAAAATACCCGGATGCCCGTCTTGCAAAGGCGAAGTCATCGTAACCGAATACCGGTGCCCCAAATGCGATATCACAGTGAAGGGCCAGTTCCGCGCGGGGCCGTTCACAGGGCTCGACAACGAACAGGTTACTTTTGTCGCCGCGTTTCTGGCATCCCAGGGTAATATCAAACAGGTCGAAGCGCGGCTCGGAATAAGCTACCCCACCGTCAAGGCAAAACTGAAAGAAATTAACCGCATTCTCGGCCTCGAGGAAGAAGAAACGGACAAAAAAACCGGCGAAATTCTCGAAAAACTCGAAGCCGGCGAAATCGATGTCGAAGAAGCATTATATAAACTCGAAAAGGAGACATAAAATGGGCGAAGAAACTATGAGAATCCTGCAGATGCTCGAAGCCGGCAAAATAAGCGCCGAGGAAGCCGAAAGACTTATCGCCGCGGTATCCGGACAGGAAAGGCGGCACGGGTTTTTCGTCCCGAAACAGCCGAAAATCCCGAAAGAGGTGATGATGAGAATCGAGACGATTCCCGAACAGGTCGGCAAAGCGGTGTCGGCGGCGGTCGGCTCGATGGGCGAAAGCTCCGTTAGGAACACATACCCCGGAATCAAAAAGCTCGATATGAAGGCCGCTAACGGCACGCTAGAACTTGTCCGGTCGGACGGCGATTTGGCTATCGACGGCTCCACGTTGTTCTCGAATATCAGGCAGGAAGGGGACAGACTCGATATCCGCACCGTTACTGCCGATGTTGTTCTCGAGATGCCGGATAATATCGAGGCGAATTTCAAGCTCGCGAACGCCGACTTGTCAGCAAAGAAGGTTATCGGGAAGATTCGAATAAACGCCGCCAGTGCAGATACCGAAATCGACGACTGCTCCGGTAGATGGGAAATCAATTCTATTACCGGCGATATCGAGGCCAAAAGTGTCTCCGGGAAATTCGATATCGACACGCGCCACGGCGACACGGAACTCGAAATCTCCGGCCCAGGCGAATATACGATACGGTCGGTCGAGGGGGATATCGGCATCCGAATCCCCGAAAATATCCCGGTAACCGGTTCCGCTAAAACGCTGAACGGTGAAATCGACCTATCAGGAGAATTCGAGCGCAAATCCGAAACGATAAACACCGTAAGATTCGAAAGAAGTGGCGAAGGGGAGTCTATCAAACTCTCGCTCGTAACCGACAACGGCGATATCGAAATTAAATAACAGGAGGAACGATGAACGACGAAAAGATGCGAATACTGAGCATGCTGGAAAACGGCAGCATCAACGCCGACGAGGCCGCGCGACTTCTCGACGCGCTCAATCAGGTCGAGGAGGTCGCGCTCAGGAAAAACGGCAAGCCCAACCGCTGGCTTCGGATAAGAATAGCCGAGGACGGTCAGGAGAAGGTTAAAGTTAATCTCCCGCTCAAACTTGTGGAGATACTCACAAAGATGCAGGGCGTCCTTCCCGCAGACGCGCGCGCACGCCTCGACGAGCACGAAATAGACCTCGAGCAAATCGTAAAACTCATCCGCGAGGGAGCAGAGGGCGAGATAGTCTCGGTAGAGGACGGCGCCGACACGGTGAAGATATTCGTCGAATAGCCGACCGATTCTAATAACATCGCGCACGGGCGAACTCTATGTTCGCCTTTTTTAATCGCTACCTTCAGCGAGCTCGGGAAGCGAATCAGCGAAGCGGTTGAGCACGATTGCCTCCGGCGCCTGCCGGCGAATCAGCGAAGCGGTCGAGCAAGTCGCCCGTCGCCACATGGCGACCGGTATTCATCGGCTGTTGCATCGCATATAATACTCTACGGTTCGGTCGTATGTTCGCTCCTGCTCGGGGGTAAAATAACAGGCCGGAAGTTCGCCGAGCTTTTTATGATAAGCGATGCACTCGCAGCAAAGCCCCTTTTTATCGCACGGATAGGTGCAGTTACATTTCGCGAGATTCTGTTCTTTATTCGGGCAATCCATATCAGCCTCCGGCAGCGCGCCTTCCGAAAGAAAAGGCTTTTATATTGATTTCGATTGTTTTCGGCGGAACGCGCTTCTTGATGGCCTCGTGCCAGATTTTCTCCTCGAACGGCAGAAACGCGCTGAGCGCACCGAGCAGCACGACGTTGGTCGCGCGGATAGAACCGGCCTCTTTCGCGAGCTTTGCGCCCTCGACTTTTACCGCGTCGCTCGACACCGCGACAATTCTGCCCCATACGTCGGTCGGGTATTCCATCAAACCGGCCGCTACCGGTGCGGGCGCGATTTCCTGCTCGTTCACTATTATTTTGCCACCGGGTTTGAGCGCGTTAATATGCCGTAGCGCCTCGAGCTTCTCGAAAGCGAGGATAACGTCGGCTTCGCCGTCGGTAATAAGCGGCGACGCGACCTTCGCGCCGAATCTGACATGCCCGACGACGCTCCCGCCGCGCTGCGCCATTCCGTGGACCTCGCTCTTTTTAACATCCTTGCCCGCTGTGCGCGCGACCTCGCTGAGAAGCTCGCTGGCGAGCAGAATTCCTTGCCCGCCGACGCCGGTTATAAAAACGCTGAAGACTTCGTTGTTCATTTTTTCCTTTCGGGAATACGGTTAAACGGTTGAACGGTTTTATTTCAAATAGATTATTTTCTTCGCGGAGTTTATGCCGTTTAATCTGACTAGATAAACCCCCGAGCCGAGGGATTTATTGGGAGACCAAACGACGTTGCCGTTCGGTGGGGGCGAGGCACCCCTCGCCCCTACCGACATTTCATAAACTATCCGCCCGTTGATGTCGAAAATTTCGATTTGTAAGGGCAATTCATGAATTGCCCCTATGGAAATCATTACCGCCGAATTGAACGGGTTCGGATAAACCTCGATATTAATATAGCGCGGCAATTCCGTCTCGTCAATAGACATTCCGTCGTCGTAAGTATATGTTACAAACGTATCGGATGTATCGACAAGGTAGCTGTCGAAACGGTTGTCGCCCATTACATAGTGCATCAAAAACGGGACGCTGTATTTCAATATCTCGTAATGCGCCGTAGCGTAATCGAGCATACTATCGACTCCACACTGCGGGTCGAGCGCTGGGTCGCACGTGTCCCCCCACTGGAAATGCCCGACGCGGTGGATTTCCGCCCAGTATTTCGGCGATTCGAGTGTGTCGTAAATCTCCTGCGCGTAGTCGGGTGGCAGGCCCCAATCGTAAGTCCCGTTCTGTATCATTATCGGCTGGTGGATGCCGCGGATATCCTCCATACAATTCATCGGCGCCCCGAACCTATCGATATAGTTGCCAGAGAATGCCAATCCACATAGAAAATAATCGGTGCGATTGAGCATCGCGTAGGTCGTGCGTGCACCGAAGCTGTGGCCGCTCATTCCCATTCGTGAGGTATCGAGGACGCCGAACAGGTTCGCGCTGTCGGAGGCGAGGTCGATAAACCAACGTCGTGTGAATTCTATATCCCCGGGGCGGTTGAGCCACGTGTCGTGTAGCGACGCCGAATCGAGACAGTCTGGCTCGCCATACATACTCCCCGGGTGCATTGTGGAGACGACTATAAAACCCCAGCTCGGTAGGAAACTCGTGTAATAGACCGATGCCAGCGGGTGACCGCATCCGCCGTGCGAGAAAAAGACGACTGGCCGCGCGGTGTCGCCCTGCATCGGGCGCTCGTTCAAGTATGCCTGAAGAGCGTCGACCCAGTAACCGATTATCGGGTCGGCCGGATACCAGATATAGATGTCCATTATACGCGTGGTGGTGTCCGTATCGGAGGCCCGCTCGATAGTGCGCATCCGGCAGCCAACCTCGTATGGGCCGATGTCGGTCGGCATCTGCGCGACGGCGGCGGATACAATTATAAGGATAATTAAGGGATACTTCATCTTCGCCTTTCGGTTAGTTTCCCGGTAGGTGTAATTTATGACCCCGATTTCGTGTTAGCATAAAAAAATCGCCCTTGCTGGTTAAATTAGCCAGAACAAAGGCGGTGTATATTCCGTGAATCGGTGTAACTCTTTACGTTACAAAGAGTTACCCCCTCGCCCCATATTTTTCGGCAATATTGGTCATCATTTTTTGGTTAGAGGTTTTTATTAAATATAAGCATTTACCCCAAATATGCAAGAGAAATTTTATAAAAGTTGAGGAGTTTAAGAGTTAAGGAGTTGAGGAGTTCGCCTGCCACCACACCACTGGATTCCCGCTTTCGCGGGAATGACAGTAGAGAAACGAGAATGACAACGGGCGTATACCATACGCGCCTACGGTTAATTGTGCGGAGTGCGGCGTGCGGGGCACCTAGACCCTAGACCCTAAACCCTATACCCTTTTCTCCTCGTTCCGCAATACTTTAGCGGTTTTTTCGGACAGTTATCGCCCAGGAATCGGTCCATCCGCATTTGGGGCAGGTTCCGGTTCGCCGTGCCACATTGGGATTATCGGGGACAGGCTCGTCGGTTACCTTGAGCCACGCGCCACATTCGGGGCATTTATCCCCCCAACATATACGGTGCCATATACCACCTTCGATGATATGAAAAAACAGCAGACCTATCGCCCAGGCCACATACCAACTTATTCCCGAAAGCCTCGTCAACGCCCAGATATCTGGCAGGAGAAGGAAAATGAGGAATACGACGCCGATTATAACTGCACGGTTTCGCGTGGGACCTTCGCCTCGCACACGCGGAGATACAAATATCAGCCAGCCGAAAAAAACCAGCGCCCCGGCGGTGCTATACCAGAAATAGATTTTTAGAGCTTCGCTCATCCGAGGGGTTCCTTTCGGTCGAACCGAATTCCATTTCGAGCGTAACGAGAAATCTTTTCAATTGGCGATAAGATTTCTCGGCGGGCTATACCCTCCTCGAAATGACATCCTTCTTGGATGATTGCCACGCTCACTGCAGTCGTTCGTAATGACATACAATAAAAATCGTTGCGCAATTCCGCATTCTGCATTTAATACACGAATGTTAGCCAGCCGTATTTATCTTCGACGCGCGCTTCGACAATATCGAAGAACCTTTCCTGGAGCGCTTTCGTTATCTCTCCTCGGGAGCCTTTTCCAACGGGGATATGGTCCACGCTGGCGATTGGTGTTATCTCGGCGGCGCTGCCGGTGAAAAAGACCTCGTCGGCAAGATAGAGCATCTCACGCGGTATTAGTTGCTCGACTACCTGGATGCCCATATCCTCGGCGATTGTAATTACCGAGTTTCTGGTGATTCCCGGAAGGACGCTTGCGCCCAGCGGTGGTGTCAATAACCTCCCATCCTTAACCAGAAACAGATTCTCGCCCGAACCTTCCGAAACATAGCCGTAAACATCGCACGCGATACCCTCGACAAAGCCGTTTATTATTGCCTCCATCTTGACGAGTTGGGAATTCATATAATTCGCGCAGGACTTCGCCATTGCTGGGAACGTGTTTGGGGCCATCCGCGTCCATGTGCTGACTTGAACATCGACCCCCTTCTCGAGCGCCTCGGGGCCGAGGTATTTACCCCATTCCCAGACCGCTATCATTACGTGCGGTTTGCAGGTGAAAGGATTCACACCGAGCGCCTCGTCGCCACGAAAAACAAGCGGGCGGATATAGCAATTATCGAGTTCGTTTTCGCGGATTGTAGCGAGAGAAGCCTCGTTGATATCGGCGACCGTGTAGTCTATAAACATATCGTCGGGAAACATTCTACCCCCCTTGCCATCGGGAGGATTGCATTCTGAAGTCATCCTATATATCCTGGCGGAGTTTAGCAGACGTTGGCTGTGGTCTTTCAGTCGAAAAACGGCCGCGCCTTTTTCGGTATTATAACATCGTTCCCCCTCGAATACCCCCGTGCCATAATGAATAACGTGTGATAAAAGGTGGATTTTAGCATCCTCGAAATCGACGAACTCGCCGTCAAGCCAGATTTTTTTACATCCCGGGAAAGGCATATTCGCTCCTTTTATTGAGTTTAAGTGGAGATTATCAAAGCACATATAAATGTATCTATCGGGACGGTCATAGTCAAGGATAAATAAGTTAAAGGAATTCGCCGAAAAATTATGATTCCCCTTGTCCGGCCTTCTTCTACCATTTCCCAGCAAAACTCCTCGGACCATTAACCGATTGACACATTCACCCCGGTTAATTAAATTGGTTTAAAATGAAAATAATTTTCTATATAGGTTTTGTAGCTATACTCGTGGCTGGCGCTTTTGGAGTGCGGTTTGAGGGCGTAGTTACGGTCGAAAACGGCGAGACCGAATTCAAATTAAAATACCTTACGCGCAGCGGTATTCGTTACACGAGCTCGGATGAAATCAATACTATAGCCGACAACCGGTTTTACAGCGCAATCAAACGCAAGGAATCGTTGGCTATCGATGGCGACTCTTTTGTTTTTTCGCCGGCGAATCGTTTTGTCGTAGTCGCCGAACGCACTTACGATTTGGGCGCGCCGACAATTGTCGAAAGTGACGCACTGCTGATACCGCTTTTCCCATTTCTCGACATTCTCGCCGACCGAAAAGGGATGCATACCGAGACCGACGGTAATAACGTGGTTTTCACGCCCGGCGTTTCTCTCGAACAACCTGTTTATGCTATTTCCGACGAACCAGTTGACACAACTGGAGTCCCCGGAGTCGAGCCGGACACCTCGACAGTCGGGCCGATATTAAAAGATGAACCTCGCAAAACGCGCTGGCTTATTATGGTCGACCCCGGCCACGGCGGTAAAGACCCCGGCGCGAGCGCTAAAGATAAAACACGCGAAAAGGACGTCGTTCTCGATATCTCGAAAAAACTCTGTGCGATACTCGAGGTAGATACGCTTTTCGAAGTTAAAATAACCCGCGATAAAGACGTCTTTATTCCTCTGCGGGAGAGAACCGAAATGGCGAACAGTGAAGGTGCGGACCTTTTCTTATCGGTTCATTGCAACGCCGCCCGGAATAAATCTGCTCGCGGCACGCAGGTTTTTTTCCTCGCTCCCGCACGCTCCGACCACGCGCGAGCGACCGCCGCACTCGAAAACGCTTCGATATTCCTCGAGGAAAGCTCTGAGTCGGACACATTAAGCGACCTCGACTTTATAATGGCAGATGTAATCCAGAATGAATTTTTACGCGAGTCCTCTAGATTAGCCGTCCTTATCGAAGAGGCTATTGCTAAAGAAACCGGTCTTCCGGCACGAGGCCCCGCGGGAGCCGGGTTTTACGTCCTCAATGGCTCGTTTATGCCTGCCGTTCTCATCGAATCGGCGTTTCTGTCCAACTCCGACGACGCCGCGTTACTTAAAACGGAATCCTTTAGAGAAAAGGTCGCGCGTGGTATCGCGGAGGGCCTCCGCAATTTTATCCTCGAACTTCCGGAATAATCGCCAATTGAAACACCTTGCGTTCATATTGTTATTCTTCGCAGCCGATCTTCCAGCAAAATGGGGCGACCTGAGTTCGACCGTTCTTATCGAACCGGGTTACGACTCGAACCCTGCTCTTCTTACTGTCGAGGAAAGAGAGATGTTCGAGGGTTGCCATCCCGATTTTATACGGCTTGAATCTTATAATGACAGCTATTTGCGCGCCGGTTGCGAAATAAATTACCGATTCAGACTCGGCAAAATCCGCGCGGAAACCGGATTGCTCTACCGTTATACCCATTATTTTTTTAACCGCGAGAAAAGTTACCACTATATTAAAACGGGAATAGAACTCCGACGGAAAAAATGGCGCGGCGAATTTTCTTTTACATTAATACCCGAATATGCCTCGAGACTTTACAGGGATACAGACGAACCCGACGAACCGTATTTCTGGAGCACGTTCTCGACGACTCGTTTCGCCATCAGTGGAAGATACGAGGCCATTAGTAACCATTGGGTCGCTATCGAAACCGAATACGAAACCGACCGATATAACGACCATTTCCCAGAATACGACGGAACCGGTTATAAAGTCGGTCCCGTTTGGCGATGGACGGGGCCGATATATGTTAAATTCGGTTACGCTTATCGCGTTTATGATGCACGAGGCTATGATACCGAAGCGGAATCGAAACTCGATTCGGATAAGTCCGATATTTCCTATGTCGAGGACAGATTGGAAACATACGTTTCGAGGGATTTCGGAGATTTTACGGTTGGATTTTCATCTGACCTTTCACGGAGATATTACACCAGCGAAAAGCCATTCACCGACGATTATATCCATATCGCTCGAAGAGACCTCCGTGCCGACATCGAACCGTTTATCAGGTTGGAAGCGACGCGGAAACTCGAATTAACATTATCCTGCGCGATTACTATCCGCGATTCCGATTCACCATATTACGACCTCGACCCAATAAAAGATTATAACCGCGCCAGATTTTCTGTTCGTGCGGAATACGAAATATAATTCCAAAAAAGAAAAAACCGGAGAACCGATGAGATATTTTAAGCTAATCGCTATAATGTCGACGTTTATCGTCCTTTTTCTCTCTTGTGGAAAACGGGCGCTTCCAGCCGAAGAATCCATCAAGGTTCAGCTTGTCTGGCCCGAAAACGACGAGGTCGTCAACAGTTTCTCGAAAAACCTCGACTGGGAAAGCTTCCCGGGGGCAGGTGAATATATTGTTAAAATATGGCTGGAGAGCGTTACGACGCCTATATTGGTCGAACAGACCAATAGCTCCTATCTGGAAATCGAGGCCGAATTGGGTGATGGCACCTACCGATGGGCGGTAGCCGTCATCGAAAACGGAGAATATAAATACTGGTCTGATACGCTCACATTCCACCTGTCGCAAATCGTTCTGACGGTTACACCCGACGACGGCGCTATTATCAACGACACGCGCGTATATTTCGATTGGCTCATATTCCCGCGCGCAAACGGCTACGAAATAAAGGTCTGGCCGGAGGGTTACCCCGATTCGCCGGTTTATATCGGCCACGAATTCACAAGCTCTACTAAAGCGATAGTCCCGTTTTTCGAGGGTGATTATTGCTGGACGGTTGGAGTCCGCTACGAGGACGAGGACAGTTTCGGACGCTGGTCGGATACTCTCTGCTTCTCGGTCGACCAATATCCATTCGAGCTTGTCGATACGCTCCATACGCACGGTTACCCGCGGGAAATTCTCCCTTTCGAGAATGTGTTATATGTCTGTGATGGCAGTGCGGGTTTGCTTATATGCGACCGCACCGACCCGCTTCACCCTGTCGCCGTAATGTGGGACGAACCTGTCGGCCAGGATGTCAGCCGCGCCGTCTGGGTCGATTCGATTACGAATATTATGCTTGTCGCGGATTATATGGGCGTTACGCCCGTCCTCGGTTATAATATCTCTAACCCTCTCGAACCGCAACGCTCCGACTGGTCGAGTATCTGGCCGCGCAAAAGCCTCGATGTCGACGGCGTCTGGTTCCGCGATACTCTATTCGTAGCCGTAGCCGACTACGACGGCGGCGGGAACCTGTGGGATTTCCACGATACCCTCTATCAGGACGCTACACCGAGAGGTGGAATCGACGAGAACGACTACACTTACAGCGTCGCTTTCGCGGAAAGTCTGCTATTTGCCGCTTGCGGCCAGAAAGGAATTCTTATATCGCACGTCCTGGACGCCGACAGCGTAATCGGTCGTGCAGACACGCCCGGCGAGGCAATAAGAATGGCGATTTCCGGGAATCTATGTTTCGTCGCCGACGATATCGCCGGGCTAACGATTATAGATTTTTCCAACCCGACAGAACCGATTATTATCGGTCGGGCAGACCCTCAGGTCGGCAGTGCACAGGATATCTATGTCCTCGGCGAATTTTGTTATGTCGCCTGCGGTTCCGGCGGGACAGTTATATACGATATATCCAATCCGGCAAATCCCATTCCGATTCAGGAAATAGACGGTATGTATAGTTATTCCGTCGCCGCAGACGGCGAAATTATATATATAGCCGACCGCGATTGGGGCATAATAACGTTATCGAGGTAGTTTCACGTAAATAGAAATTTACTCGAAATTATATCCCACCGAAAAAACTACTTCTTCGAGTTTCTCGGTATTGCGCCCCCATGTCAGTTTAATCGGCCCTAACGGGGTTGCAATTCCCCACCCAGCGCCCCATCCCCATATCATATCCTCGAGGCGCAGTTTGGCGTCTTTCTCCCAGGTTCTTCCATAAGAAATACCCGCTATAATATAAACCGGCGCCATCGGATTTAAGCGTAGTTCAAAACCCGTCTTAACAAAGGAATTTCCCCGTAGTTCGTCGCCGCGCAATCCCCAGAAATCGATAGCGTCCCCCAATTCGAAATACTCGAAAAACGGCGGGCCTCCAGCCATATAACCCCCCATTATATACGGTCTGAAAGTCAGCGGTTTAATCCATGTCCAGTAGCTTTGGAAACCGGCGTAAGTTTTGGTGAAAGAATACGCTCCGCCGAGAATATCGCGGCTGAAAGTAATGTAACTTACGTGGTATTTCCCCGAACGCGGAAACTGCCGGTCGTTGAAAGTATCCACTATCGAACGAAGGGTGAACCTGTGGAGTTGATATTCTTTAAGTTTATCGTCCTGCAGGCCGAAAGCGACGCGTTCGGTGCCGATTTCTACAAAAACCGTGCCCAACCGTTTTATCTGTTGACCAAGAATAGTCGAAAAACCGTAACGGTATATTGTGTAAGTCTCGCTAATCTCGTCCCCTGTCCAGATATCGTATTCCTTTCCGGAGCCAAAAAGCGCCAACTGCCCGGTAAGATATGTCCGCCAGATTCGGTCGCCTCCCAGATGGGTATAAACGCTCCATCTGCGTTCGCCGCCGAAAGCGCCCAGGTTAAGCCGCCAGGCCGAGCCGAAGATATTGTCGTCCCCTATCTCGATAGCGCCTTCGACACCGTTAACAAGGTCGTAACGCGCCCCGAGCCTGACCCCCGAATACGGTTTCTCGACTACATGGAAAGTCAACACAGCCGCGCTGTCTCCACGGCTTATTTCCGGGCTGACCGTCTCGAAAAGACCCGTAGCGTGCAGGTCGGTCAATGCCCTCTTAATTCGGCTTTCGAGGTATCTGTCCCCGTCCGAAATCGGTATAAAGCTCCTTATTACCCAATCTCGCGTGCGCGCGTTACCCTCCATTTCGACTCTCTCGATAAGGCCCTCGTTAATATTCAGCTCAAAGATACTATCCACAAAATTAGCCCGGGAAATATGCGCCAGACTATAGCCCTCGCGATGATAATATTCCTCTATGCGAACAAGTCCCGAATCGAGCAGGGCTAGGTTGGCCGGTTCGTCGGCGTTTTGCGGGAAGAAGCTCTTAAGAGAATCCTCCGGCAAAATATGTTCGCCCTCTATATCGATACCTTTAAGCGGCGGATTTTGGCGGATATCGACCTCGATTTCGGCGGAGTCGCCGACAATAAAAACCCTCGCTTCGACCGACCGGTAAATCCCACGAGAATACAGATTTTCTAAAAGTCGCTCGATTAAATCGAGAGATATCCTCTCTCCCGGTGCAATTCCCATAAGTTCTGCGCGATTACCGGAGATTCTTTTTATATCGAAATCTCTATTTTCGCGACCATTACCATCGCGAACGCGAAGCCGAGAAAGTTCCGGGAGGATTTCCTTTGTAGCCAGTCGTCCCTGTTCGATTAACCATTCTATCCTCGAAAAATCGAAACTACCGTGGCCCTCGAATTCGGGAGTAATCACAATATCTGCTGTTCGCCTTTCGACCGCTTTTTTCTCCTCGGTCATAATGTTCGTCATCTGGTCGAGGATATACAACGCGTTATCGAGGTTCCTCGGGTAGATAACCTCCGCGGTAGCATCGACCGCGATAATAATTTTTGCGCTTTCGGCGAGAGCTATCTCTACCGGGATAGGGAACACCAAACCCCCGTCGGCGAGCAATGCGCTATCGGTCTCCATAGGGGATAGTAAAAGCGGAACGGCGGCGCTCGCACGAAGAACAGCCGCGAGATTACCATCGGAGAAAACATAGGTTTTGCCGGTCTTAAGGTCGGTCGTAACCGCCCTGAATGATAAACGGAGATTGTCGAAATCCCCTCCGGAAGCATAATCGGCAGGTGCGCACAGTTCGATAAGTTTATTATACAAAATCTGGGCCTCGGTCAACCCCTCTGGTATATGGAATCCTAAACCGGAAAACCGAATGTGTAAAAAAAACCGTTCGGTGGCCAGACGTTGCGTTAAAAAAAGTTTTGTTCTCTCTGGATTATCCGTGAACAAGCGCTCCCAATCGATTTCCCGTGCGATATTTTCGAGTTCCCGGGGGGTATAACCCGCGGCATATAACCCACCGACAATCGCGCCGATACTCGTTCCCACGACGAGGTCGGGCCGAATACCATTATTCTCTAATTCGGCGAGAACTCCTATTTGTGAGAGTCCGCGGGCGCCTCCACCGGAAAGAACCAACGCTATCCCGCCTGCATCGCCGGCCAACCGAGGCCAAACGCGCCCCTTTCGGGGAGAAATAATATCCGGTCTTATGATAATGGTATCGACCGGTGCGGTCATCCCGGTGTCGGGAGATGCAGATAATTCCGCGGCAATACAGGAAACCGCCAATAGGAAAGTCAATAAAAGGGCAGGATAATCCCGCATAATCACTCGTTGCGAATGGCCTCGAGAGCCTGGTCGGCCATCATCCGGACGAAACCGGAAGCATCGTGAAGGCTCCTTTTCAAAGCGTTAGCGACCTCGTAGTTTCCGCGGAAATGCCCCAGCGCCTGACACGCGAAACCTCTATTAAGATAAAACGGGTCCTCGAGAAATTCCATCAGTATTGGGAGGGAATCCTCCGCTTTAAGCAATCCGAGTGTTTCGACGATATGATAACGTTCGATATCTTCGAGAGAATCGGATTGAAGCCGTTCGATAAGATACCCGCTGGCATCGTCGCCGCCTATTTTCGATACAGCATACGATGCGGCGTATCTAACATATCCGCACGAATCCGCAAGAAGCGGCATCAATACCTTTATCGCCCGCTCGTCTTCGAGTTCGCCGAGGCTGTGAGCGGCTTTTCTTCGCACCGAGGGCAGGCTATCGGAAAGCGCCTCTATCAACATCGGAACCGCCGCCGTATCGCCGCAACTACCGAGAGCGCCTATAGCCGAACTCCGGACCTTTTCGGAATGAGATTTCGCTGCCAGCATAAGCGGGACGGTAGCGCTTTTAGAGCCTATTTTTCCCAGAAGATATGCGGCATAGGCCGCGTTATCCTCGTCGGGGTTGGCGAGGACATAATTGAGCGGTTGCACAGCGTCCTCGCCGACACCGACCGCTATCCATTCGATAGCGCGGGCTTTTCGCGGCGATTTTCGGCCTATATACCGGATTGCAAACCTGACCGCTCGGTCGCCCTCTTTGATAAGCCTTTTTTTCGCGGATTCTTGTCGGTCGTAATACTTAATATCCCCTGCGGAGAGAATAAGGAATTTGTGACGGAGTTCTCTTTCATTAAGACGACCCGATGTTCCTATCGAGAGGAAAACGAGAAATAATATAATCGCCGTTATTTTATAACTTTGGTTAAACATCCGTTTTTCGGTCGAAAAATACCGACATCTCTTCTTTGACAGAATCCGCGAACTGTTCGATAATCCCGGGTATTATATATAATAAGCACGGGGCCAATTTCTCTATTCCTCCGAGCGGAACGAACTCCTTGCCGAGTGCCGTCGCTCTGACTATTTCCTCGGCTACCTTTTCCGGGGAATCGATAGGCCAGCCAAGCCTTTTGTAAAGGTTTTTTAACCTATTAATAATCTCTGTGTAGACCGTGCGTGGCGCGACGCAGGTTACGGTCACGCCGGAGCCTTTAATCTCGCGAGCGAGCGCGCGGAAAAACCCCATAAGGCCAGCCTTCGTTGAACTATATATATCGAAATACGGCACGGGTATAAGTCCGGCGAGACTCGACACCGCGCATATCTTGCCGTTCCCTCGTTCGAGCATTTCCGGTAGTATCGCCCTTGTCAGCGAGATAGCCGAAATAAGGTTAAGCTTGATAGTCCGAGAGATTTCTTCCGGGTCGCATTCCGCAAACGGTCCCGGATTAAACCTGGCCGCGACCCAGAAAGCGGCATCCACAAACCCGAAAGTGTCGCGTGCTTCGGCGATAATCTCGTCGTAGCAGTTTTCATCTGCGAGGTCGCGCGGGATTGTATTGCATTTCCCGCCGAGTTTCTCGACCCACTCTTTAAGGTCGCCGAGCCTGTCTTCTCTGCGGCTTACCGCCGTTATCCGACAGCCTTCACGGGCCATTTTAGCGGCAATTATCGAACCGACACCGCCAGTGGCTCCGGTTATCAAGATATGCTGACCGGCAAACGCTCCAGCAGCTTCTACCATTTTAGTCTTCCTCCTCGGGTAAGACAGCCGGGAAATCTATCCCGATACCGTAACGGCCGGAACCCCACCAGCTCGAATCCCTACCTTTGCCGCTATAGTGGTCGGAGCCGGAAATATCGAGCATTATACCGACAGAACCGAAATCTCTTCGCCAGTTGCCATAACCCTGGACGTTGTATTCTTTTTTGTTGATGTAACCGTCGTCGCCGCCATCGTCGATAAAAACCCCTACGCCGTTAGCGTTGCCCGCACCCTGCGAGAGGTCCCAGATAGTGTAATTATCGTCATCGGAACCGCAATCGAGAAGATAGCCGACGGCGAGGTCGTGACCACACCCCTGCGAAACACCGTGCGAGATATAACTGTCTTGGCCATCCTTATCGTAAAATATAGCCGCGCAAAGATGTGTCGCTGCACCCTGGCAATACTGGTAACCGGTGTAGATATCGTTACCCACCGCATCCCAAAGCCCACCGAAAGCGAGCCAGTAACTCGCACCCTGACCGAATATATCCGCACTGTAATTATCGTTGCCGGCGGCATCGAGCAGAAGCCCTATCCCGCCGGACCAATCCGGACGGTTGCCGTATCCGAATCCCTGAGAAAGGGATAGATGGTGGTCGGCGTAACGAAGTCGGTCGACATAAGCCCCTTTTGCGAGATAGCTATCGTTGCCCTCCAAATCGCTAAGCATACCGAAACCGGCTACATAACCGAAACCCTGTGAATAAAGACGCGCCGAGTATGAATCGTGTCCGCTTTTATCTATAAGAATGCCGAAACCCATAAAACCAGCGCCCTGACCGCCGATATCGCCGAAATACTCGTCGTCGCCGGCCCCGTCTATAAGTATGCCCGCGCCGTAGCTTCCACTAGCGAGAGCAAAATCGCCGCTGCGATAGGTATCGCGGCCTTTATGGTCGATAAGTATCCCGACTCCGAGACCGCCGCTGCCGAACGCGAAATCCTTATCGGAAACATAGAGGTCGTCGCCAGAGAGGTCGATACAAACGGCAAACGAAATAGTAGTATCGGCGCCGCCGGCAGCTACGGTATAGATGTCATTTCCCCCGAGGTCGATAATCGCTGCGAATCTCGCATTATAAATAGTCCGTCCGGGGCCGCCGATTATTACTGGCCCGCGTTCGGTTTCACACCAAAAAACGACATCACCCGCAGCGATAGTATCCGGCACCTCCGATTGGGAGTTCCCTTGAGCGGTTAATCCCTCGACTTTCTCGCAAGCCGCAACAGCGGCTTTAAGCACGATAAGTGCGCCGTCGGCGAGGCGCGTCCTGTCGATTTTCGAGGATATTTCAAATAGCCTCTCCGTCATTATTTCGCTTTCGAGTTCGGCGTCGTCGAGTTCCTCGAGCGTTGCATCGTCGTTTTCTTCGTCGATATCCGACCCGTCTTCGCGGATAAGGTAATTCACTCCCCACGTTATCAGGGTGTCCATCTGGAAACTATCGACATCGGCGAAAGCGGCGTCGAAATCGATTTCGGCCTGCTCGAACGCCGCGAATATAACATCGAGGGCGTTCCGCAACCTAACTGGAATATCTCTTTGGCCCTCCCACGGGTAATCGTCGTTTGATGATTTGACCACCGGCGTGGTCGGTTCGAGGTCCAGGAGTTTCGCCGCGTAGGATAATATCTCGACCGGGTTCTTATCTGAATTCGTAAAAAAAACTGCCAGCGAGTCGAGTGTTCGCGGCATAGCGAGCGGTCTGTCCATCAGAGAATCGACCAGCGAAAGCCTGAACGGGTCGGAGAGCAGAGAAACTACCGAGAGGTCGCGTTCACGCATTTTAATAGCGATAAGCGCCTCGTCGATAGCGTCATCGAGCTTCGGCGGACTTTCCGCCCGAACAAGCGAAAAAAGCAATAGCAACAAAACGATGGATGCAAATTTCGACATCGGACCTCCGTAACGCGGCGGTTTTTTTGTCGACAAAGTCGGTTATCGGGGTTAATCAATTTACCCGATTTTAGATTTTACGCAACCAAAAAATGGTTTTCTATTTCTTGGCTGATGTAACCCGGTTCTTACTCGATTTTAAGATTGCCGTCGATATATTCGCCATTATCGTCGAAAAACGCGGCTTTCAGGTCGGTTCTGTTTTTTATCAAACGCATTCCTTTATCGGGGCCCAGAACAAAAAGGGCAGTCGAATAGATATCGGCGGCAAGCGCGTTCGAAGCGACGACGGTAACCGCGCTGCAATTGCGGGCGGGTCTCCCGGTCGCCGGGTCGAGAATATGGTGATAGCGAACTCCGTTCACCTCGAAATAACGCTGATAGTCACCGGCTGTGGCGCAGGCGCAACCGGACGGCAGGATAAAACTCCCGGCAATCTCGTCCGGTTTTCTCGGGTGCCGGACACCTATCCGAAATTCTTTACTTTTTTTATCTCTCGCGCGTATATTCCCGCCAAGGTCGATAAGATACCGCGTGATTTGCGGTATGGAATCGAGAATAGCTCCCACGGCGTCCGCAGCGAAACCTTTACCGAGACCGCCGAGGTCGATAATCGGTCTATCCATATATTTAACAACGGTATCGCCGTGAACTGCGGTCAGCGAACGCAACCCAATCAACGCATCGGTTAATTCCGTTTCTGTCGGGACATGCCCGTCACCCGCGAAATCCCACAATTTCACAAGTTCGCCGACCTTGATATTAAAAGCGCCGGTAGTCGAATCTCTATAGGCCAATCCGGCAGATATCGCTTTAGCGAGTCGTTCGGGGACGACCACAGATGAATCAGAATTATTTAACTTGAAAAGGGCCGAGTTGCTATCGTAAGCGTCGAAAGCGGCCTCGCAGACCGAAAGCTCTTCCCAGATTTTTGTGAATGTTGCCGGGAAATCGAAATCCTTCGGCGCTTCGATAGTAATCTGGACAGAGGTGTCGAACATCACGCGCGTCCGACGCTCGGAAACCTCTCTTCCTCTACCGTGATAACCGCCACCGAAGTAGATTAATACGGCTACGATAAAGAGAATTACAACAAGAATCGCCGTTGTGCGTAGTGGTGTTCTTTTTGCGTTCTTGTTCATATATGCAAAGTATAACCTACGAAGGCATAGGTCAACAGATAAATCGATGAGAAACTATCCTAAAATATTTCCCAGAAATTCTTTCGGAAACCCTCTGCAGAAAATAAACACTTGCAAACGTATTACGAATAATTATATTTTTAATAAATAAATACAAAGCAGGAGGGGAATTATGGTCTTCTGGCCTATCGTAATTTTTTTACTCGGTCTCGTCGGCCTGATACACGAAATAACTTACTTTACCAGCGGTATTCCGATTTTCGAGCAATTTTTCGGCGAGATGACATCTATTATTATTATGCTCGTCGCATTGGGGATGTTCTATTCTCTCCATCGCCACCGAAAGCAGGAAAAAACCGAGTAACCCGTCGATTGCTGTTTAGACAAAGACATTATCGGCGATTAATTGATAGCGAACTTTGTTATTCTATAACCGTTACCGACCTCTCTTTGTCGATAAACCGAATAGTCAGGAGGTCGTCGGTTTGTAATTCGTTACCGCGCGTAATTATTTTTCCGTCTCGGCGGACAATAGCGAATCCTCTGCGGAGCGTTCTCTCTATCCCGAACCCGGATAACCTTCCAATCAACGTATTAATCTTCGAAAAGGCCCTTTCTAAATATAGCTTCTCAGCCGTTTCAGCAAAAACAACCAATTCATCGATTCGCTGTTCACTATCGTGAATCCGCCTTAGTGGTTCGAGCCAGGCCGGTCGAGAAAGAACCGAATTCAAACGTTCAAGATAATTCCCGGTATATTGTTTGAGGTTCTTCCTTATGCTGTCGTAGGACCCGAGTATTACGGAGAGCAATTCGTCGTTATCTCTCACGGCTATCTCCGCCGCCGCCGACGGCGTCGGTGCGCGGACATCCGCGACAAAATCGGATATCGTAAAATCTATCTCGTGACCGACCGCGCTGATAATTGGTAGTTCCGAGGCGAATATCGTTCGTGCAAGTTGCTCGTCGTTGAAACACCAAAGGTCCTCCTCGCTGCCCCCACCTCTACCGATGATAAGCAAATCGACATCGTCGAAATCGTTAAATTCGGTGATACCGGCGATTATATCCTTCGCGGCGCCTTCACCCTGCACTTTTGCCGGACGAAGTATAATCGTCACATACGGCGCTCTACGCCTTAAAACGTTTACGATATCGCGAACTGCCGCGCCGGTCGCGCTGGTAACGACTCCTATTCGAAACGGGTATTTCGGCAACGTTTTCTTATATTCTGGGTCGAACAGGCCCTCGGCGGCGAGTTTTTCTTTAAGTTGTCGGAATGCGATAGCGCGCGCGCCCTCTCCCACGGGAATCAGTCTACTTACGGAAAACTGGAACCGCCCGTTTTTCTCGTAAAGGGTCGGCGTCCCGAAAACCTCGACCTCCATCCCGTTTTCGGGCTTGAAACCGAGTTGCGCGGCGATATTACGCCACATTACGCCGTCGATTGTGGATTCGCCGTCGGTGAGTGCGAAATAGAAATGCCCGGAGCTGTGTATCTTGAGGTTCCGTAATTCTGCCTTTAGCCAAAGACCTCCCGGCTCGATATTCTCGAGCGTCTTGCGGCAGAGCGTATTAAGCTCGGTTACGGTATATATTCGGCGATTGTCAGGCACTGAAATTCTTCCGCGCCCGACGGATGATTGTCATCATCTCGCGGACAGCCTCGTCCAATCCGACAAAAACCGCCCGGGCGATTATCGAATGACCTATCGAAAGCTCCTCGATAGGCTCGATAGCCGCGATATTCCTGACATTTCGGTAGGTCAACGCATGTCCGGCGACGACGCCGAGCTTGAGTTTACTGGCGAGGTGCGCCGTTTTCTCGATTGTCCGGTGCGCGGCGATTTCCTCCTCGAAACTTTTCGCGGAAGCGTAATAATTCGTGTTAAGCTCGACATAATCGGAGTTAAGCGCCGCGGCGGCTTTCATATTCTCCTCGGTCGGGTCGACAAAAAGCGAAATTATTATCCCCTCGGCGGCCAACTGCTCGATTGCCGATTCCAGCTCCGGACCTTCCTCGACAAGGTCGAAACCACGTTCGGTAGTGGGTTCT
>Ga0180301_10001123_pt1 | contig 20905 bp, 19 predicted proteins | sample GuaBasSediGuay16_FD_121797 | JGI IMG/M metagenome (GOLD analysis project Ga0180301, IMG submission 121797) | Subseafloor sediment microbial communities from Guaymas Basin, Gulf of California, Mexico - Guay16, Core 4569-2, 12-15 cm | ecosystem: Environmental > Aquatic > Marine > Hydrothermal...
GATAAGACAGAAAATAGGGTTTGTGTTTCAGGAGTTTAACTTATTCCACCACCTAAAAGTCATAGATAACGTTATGATAGGATTAACTAAAGTTAAGAAACTAACTAAGGATGAGGCATTTAGGAGGGCTAAGGAGGCATTACTAGCAGTACACATAACTGAGGATCTATGGTATAAGTACCCAGCACAATTAAGTGGAGGTCAGAAGCAGAGAGTCGCTATAGCTAGAGCTCTAGCTATGGACCCCGTAATAATCCTATACGATGAACCTACATCAGCTCTAGATCCTCAATTAGTCGGTGAAGTACTTCAGGTAATGAAGGAATTAGCTAGGAAGGGTGTAACAGGTTTAGTAGTTACTCATGAAATAGGATTCGCTCTTGAGGTCGCTGATGAGTTAATGTTCATGTATGATGGTAGGATCATAGAGAGAGGTCCTCCGAAGGAGGTGGTGTTTAATCCTAAACACGAGGTAACTAAGAAGTTCTTTGAGAAGGTCGGTAAACTCTACGGTGAAAGGAGATGACGTTTTGGGAGGAGTTCTTACCAGCGCTTTTTAAGGGTGTATTAACAACACTTGAGATGTTGGCCATAGCTGCACCAGCAAGTGTTGCATTAGGAATCTTATTAGGTACATTAAGAGTTTATGGTGGTAAGATAACGTCATTAATAGCCACAGCAGTAGTTGTTACGTTTAGGGGGTTCCCGCTACTAGTCACATTATTGTTACTATTCTTCGGTTTAGCTGATCTCAAAATATACTTAACACCTTTCTGGGCGGCCGTGTTAGGATTCATACTATGTAGTGGTTCATACCAGTCAGAATACGTTAGAGGCGCAATAAGGTCTATAGATATAGGTCAGTCACTAGCAGCTAAAGCCATAGGTATGACTAAGTTCCAAGAGGTAATGTATGTAATACTACCACAAGCCATTAGAAGGGCATTACCTGGAATATCTAATGAGATCATATACATGATCAAGTACTCATCACTTGCCTTCGTAGTAGGTGTCCTAGAGATGTTTGCTGTCGGTAAGCACTTTAACTCCATATACTTCAGACCAATAGAGATATTCTTAACGCTAGCTGCAATATACCTAGTAATGACTACTGCGGCAACAATATTCTTTAAGTGGCTAGAGTATAAGCTAAGAATACCTGGCTTAGAGATGGGAGTATAATGTTAGGTAAGCTATCCGTTACTCGCGTAATTCTAATAATACTCCTCCTCACGTCGTTAATGCTTCAATTTATGCCCATGTCTACTTACGCATCCTCTAAAACAACTACATCAAGTACGGAAATTGATGAGGGTAATAGAGGTAATGTAATCCTGTACATCCTACTAGCAGCAATATTCGCGATTTATGCTCTACACAGACCTAAACTTAAGACAGAGAAGGAAGTTAAAAAAGCTACATAATTATTCATACCTTAACGCCACAACTGGTGGTACCTTAGCTGCCCTATAAGCTGGGAATAACCCACCTAGGATACCCACAACTAATGTTATAATTACCGTCGTACCTATTAGCTCAGGTGTTATTTGAGGTGGTGCTTCAATAATTACAGCTCCTATACCTCTTATTGTTAACCCTCTACTCGCTAATACATGGGCTCCAACCACACCCAGCGATATACCTACTGATGCACCAATGAGTGACATAATTATTGATTCCGCCAGTATTAACATCATTACCTGCCCGTCCGTAAATCCTAATGCTTTAAGAACACCTATCTCTCTCGTTCTCTCAATAACTGATGTTATCATAGTTGATGCCGTACCAGCTACAGCTACAGCGAATGCTGAAAGTGATGTGGAGAAGGTTATGAAGTCCATAGCAGCTGTAATTGAGCCTACAATATTAGCTATTTCCTGAAAGGCTATTATGTCGGCACGCCCCCCATATACATCACGAAGTTCTTTAACTATCTTAGCTACTAATTCGGGAGCTTTAGCTATTGCTAGGATACCGGTCCATTTATCTAACTTCAATACTTTCCTACCAGCTGAGTAAGGTAGGAATATACCTGTATCAGGTGATATGAACATAGCGCCCCCATATTCTGCAAATATCCCTTTAACTCTTACAATAGCTCTTTTTAACTTAGTTATACCGCCAGCTTCAACCTCAGGTATGAGTATAGTTATGGTATCCCCAACATCATACATTCTCCTACCTGTCTTCTCGGAATAAGCTACCCTATACCCTATGACCGCGTAGAGTGACTCTGTAGGTGATGGGTACCCGCCCTTAAGCAATTTCAGTCCACCAATGGTTTTAAGGAGGATATCCATGTCTAACGCATACACGAAGATTTCTTTTCTACCTTCAGGTGTTGATATATAGGCTGAAGTGAGATAAAATGGTGATGCATCGGATATCCCATCTAACGATTTGATAAAGTCTAAGTCATTATGAGTTAATGTGTACTCAGCTGTAGACATAACTACAATTGTGTTCTGACCTAAACTAAGAAGCTGCTGTTCTACGTATGAAGAATAGCCTCTCACAACACTAGTCATCATGACTAGTGCTAAAGGCCCTATAGCTATACCAATTATGGTTAATAAAGCTCTAAATTTGCGTTCAGTCATAGCTTTGAACGAATATCTAATTACATCACCTAGAATCATGTTAACTCCCCTCGACACCTTCGAGTTGAGCAACTTCGCTATGTCCCTTAAGGTAAGACCTAATAGCTAACGCTACAATAGCTAAGAATATACCTACTAAGATTATAATTACTACTCTAGAAGTTACGTCCACTCTACCGAATAAACCTGGGGTTGTTGTGATTGTCGTAGTGGGTTTTAGTATAGTTACTGGATATTCCTTGCTTATTTCATATAATTCATTGTATGGGTTTCTGTACTTTACAATGAGCTTAACTCTATCACTTGGTGGCACATTACTTAAGATTATGCTGAACGATGCTTGTGATGAAGGATCAATATCGCCTACAAAGCTTGCCGAGCTATTAATACCTGAATATATTGCAACGACTTCAACCCTCTCAGCCTTGACGTTACCTAGGTTGGTCAAGGTACCTGATACCCTAAGTGTGCCAGTCTCATAAGTAGCTTTAACATCGCTTAATTCAATCTCTATGTAGGGTTCGACAATAACGGCTAACGTTGTATTGAAGCTGTGTCTGAAACCATTAACGTCAGTATATGTTATTGATGAAATGAATAGTGCACTACCATACGTTATAGGCATTCCTGTCTGCATTGATAATGGATTGAAGTATACAGGTACTATTAAGTTGATAACCTTATTTGGTGGCAACATATTAAAGTATTTTAATGGATCCGAGACTACAAGGTAAGGTGCTTCCGAGTATATGAATACATACACGTTGTATATGGGTGATGAACCGATATTCACTATACTCACATTTAGTAATCCACGTCTATGAGTAAACTTTAAGTCATTATTAACCCACATCCTTATTACCTTAGTACCTCCTAGTACTGTTATAGGTATACGGGTCTCATACTTCCTTAGGGTACCCCAATGATCAAAGAATGATAGCGTTACTTTAGCTTGATATGTTCCAGGCGATATGTTTAGTATGTTAAGCTTTGTTGTAAATACTAATAGGTCGCCCTTAGAGTATGTTAGAGACGTATAAGGTGCTATACTCTGTGTTTGCTGTCTTGCTACTCCCCCTATAGCCTTTAATATGAGTTCGAGTTGGTTGCTAGTAATGCCTTGACTTATCCCTTGAGTTAAGTAAGGTAATTGCATAGTCATCGCGGATGGTGTCATATTAACTATTGACCTATTAGTTAATGATGAAACTATTCCATTAGGTAGCTTAAGTTCTGCTATAACACCTCTAATTTCTGGAAAGTCAACATTACGGAATATAACATAAAATAAATCACCATAAGTCATTGGCTCAGCTACAGTACCATACCAACCTGAAGTTACATATTCTACACCATATTTTATCTTATTAATTATTATGGGTACTATCAAACTATCTGTTTTAATTATTGACGAGCCTCCAACATCAATCACGTAAGTTAGTTCAAGTTTAGTTAAGTATTTTCCGGCTCTTACACTCTCATCAATACTCACGATAAATTGCAATGAAACTTCCTGGTTACTACTTATGGGGCCTGGAACATAACTTCTTACTACATTACCGTACTTACTGGAGAAACCTTTAGGTAAGTATAAGGTAGCATCAATAGACTCTATATTGTACGGGTAATGATTCGATATAACTACAACGTATGTTGCATTTTGAGTTCCAGGAAATACAGGTTCATTATTTAGCCAGCCCCAATCCCTAATCTCAATACCTTTAAACCTAAGTAATGTAGCATAGGTCTTTATTGGTAGTTTAATTACATAGTTTTCCGACCAATTCATGAATGAACCATATATTGCCACGCTATAGTTTACTTCAATTAAGAAGTCTACATAATTACTTGACACGTTATATAAATTAACGTAGGGTATGAAAGTACAGGATGAACCTGAAGGTAGGGTAGCCGCACATGAGCCTCTCCCTCCAACAACTTCAACATCCTTGCTTAGTGGCATTACATTAATGTAAATATTTCTAGCATCCCACCTACCTATGTTTACCAGCTCTATATGTAGCGGCACCATCTGGGCATTACGAAATACTGTTATAGGTCTTGTTGTACCCCACCAAACACTACCTAAAACTAACCTTGGTTTATACTCACCGGGATCTCCAATAGCTACATATGTACTTAAGGTATCTGTAGAATAGAGAAGCGCGTTTCCTGAACTTACTGCGTAGTTTATTGCAATCTTAGCTTCATATATGCCAGGCTTTACTTTATTATCTATATCCATGTTAAATTGAAGAGTACATGTATGCCCGGGGGTCACACCCGCGGTAATGCATGAACCCGTAATTGATTTTAGTTTAAAACCTTGAGGTAATGATAGTTCAGGCCTCATCATCGTTATAGTATTTAAGCCCAGATTAGATATGGTGAGTTCTAATGTTACATCATTCGATGATGGTAACGCAGTTGCAGGTCTGCCATTGAATAACCACCTCTGAGATATCAAGGCTAGTATAGATTCCCTAACTAAGGTTACATTAAAGTTTATACTTTGATTAATTACGAATTCAGCACCTCTGAAGCTAGCAACTATGTAGAGATATGAAGTCACGTTCATCATTTCCTTTACTTCCTTAAGACTGACATTTATCCCTCTAAACGTTAGTGTAAATATACTTCCAAAATCCTGCGTTCCTTCAAGTGTAGATATGACATAGGATTCATTATTTAAGCTTCTTATACCCTTAGGTAATATTAGTTTAGCAATTAAGTGCTCTATTACTGAATGATCTAGATTTTGTAGCGTTAAAATTAATGAAAGACCTCTAGACTCATGATAAGCTACATCATTAACCCATAACGCATTAACCACTTTAATGTTTAATGGTCTAGGTTTAAAGATTGTTGCATTAAATGAAGTCTCTGTATATGTGGTATACGCTACCCCATCATTTGTTCTCGCGGTAACATTTAGCTTTAACTTGATACTGTAGTTTCCAGGTGAGACTGTTATTGGTATGAATATCCCTGTTAGCCTTAATGTGGCTGTTTCATTAGTATTTAGTGTTCCCATAGATAACCTAAACCTACTAGGCGTTATATCATCAGGCATCAACACTTCAATTAAACCTCCATCAATGCTTACATTACCTATATTCTTTAGCAGTATATTCAACACCGCATTTCTAGTACCTGGAAAAACTCTCTCACTATCCCACCAATAATCAATTACCGAGACATTAACTGAGGGATAAGGACTCACGTCTACAGGCACATAGACTTTATCCTCATATCTACTGCCCCCTAATGTGTAAAGTACGTGAACTTCGAAGTAATAGCGACCAGGTTTTACGTCCTTGTCGATATTAAACCTAGTCTCAACCCTAAATAACTCACCTGATGAGAACGACCTTTTATAAGTACCATTTAATGTTGTTGCATCAACACATGACGTACCTCCCCTTACGGAAAACCCATCAGGTAGGTAAAAGCATGCCTGTACATCACCGATATCAGAACTAGCATCATTTCTTAGGTCAACAACTATTCTAGCATTACTACTTCCAGGATACACCTTAGTTTCACCAACACTTGAGTAAACGACATAATTAACTAAGGCAATATTTGAGGATGCCAAGATTACTAAAGGAGTTATTAAGGTGATTATGAAAACCGATAGCAATATATTGAGGCGAACGTATCTTAAGCATATCCTCTTACTCATTGATTACACCCTTCATCATTTTAATAGATATATACACTCATAAATATTTATATGAATATATATCGTTAGGCAACGGTGTTTACTATGCATTTTTCAGGGTTAGGCTCTTCAGCACTAATTATCTTTCCATCTCTTATTATCAGGATCTTCTTAGTGCAATTAGCTACTTCAGGATCGTGAGTTACGACTACTATTGTCTGACCCATATTATTAAGGTTAATGAATGTCTTAACTACATGCTTTGATGACTTCCTATCAAGATTACCTGTAGGTTCGTCAGCTAATATTAAGGCAGGATTAGTAACTATTGCCCTAGCTATTGCAACTCTTTGTTGCTGGCCACCAGAAAGTTGGTAAGGCTTCTTATTAAGCCAAGAAACATCACCGCCTACTCTCAGTAAAGCCTTCACTGCTAACTTGACCCTAATCTTTCTTGGTATACCACGGGGTATTAAGGGTAATTCGATATTCTCGAGCACCGTTAACCTATTAATTAGGTTAAAGAATTGAAATACAAAACCTATTTTTCTGTTCCTTATCTTTGCAATTACTGAACTCTTGAGTCTTGATGTAGGTAAGCCATCAATAAATACCTCACCTCTTGTCGGTTTATCAAGTAAGCCCATAATATTAAGCAGGGTTGTCTTACCTGAACCTGAGGGACCCATTATAGCTAAAAAGTCTCCCCTCCTTACCTCCAAGTTAGCATTCCTTAAGCCCCAGGTAATTATGTTACCAACCCTGTATACTTTACTGACGTTCACTAGCCTCACTATAACTTCGTTACTTGATTGCATTTAGGTACTACCTACACTAGATCTATATGAAGCTTTATAAACCTCATTTAGGTGTGACCATATTCTTATGTAGTAAGGTTTAAATAATTTAGTTTGACGGTTAGCTCGGTGCTTGTATGAGTAATATTAATGCTCTGAGGGACTTCTTGTTAAGATTATCTGAAGAGATAGTCAATAGAGGCGCTGTATTTGCTGATTTTAGACTTGAGACATACTTGATATCATCATTTTCAGTAGTTGATGGCTCAGTTAAGGATGTAACTTACGGTATCGATTCAGGACTAGCAGTTCGTGTATTATATAGAGGTTTTTGGGGATTCTCAGTAACCAGTAAATTGGATAAGGAAAGTATAAAGGCGGCTGCTAATGAAGCATTCAATGCGGCTAAAGCATTATCTGCAAAGGGCGAGGGGAAATCTAATGTCTATATTCTTGAGGCATTAAGAGATGACGTGAAAGCCGCAGTGAAGGTAGATCCTAGAAGTGTAGGATTTAACGTGAAAGTTAAGGATTCATTGAGACTTAACGATTTACTCTACAGAGAGAGTAGTATTAAGTCTGTAACCATAAGGTACGCTGACATCATAGGAAATACCATCTACGTAAGTTCTGAGGGGCGAGATATAAGGCAAGAGCTATGTTATACATGGGTTTACGTATGGGTTACAGGTCGTGAGAACACAATTACGGCATCTGTTAGAGATGAATTAGGAAGTATTGACGGCTATACTGTATGGAACATGAACCCCCAAGAAGCAATAGCTGAGAAGTTAATTAAACGTCTTAGGATGCAACTAAGAGCGAAAACACCACGCGGCGGTAACTATCCTGCAATACTAGCACCTGAAGTTGTCGGCGTATTTGCTCATGAAGCTTTTGGCCATCTAAGCGAAGCTGACCTAACTATGTCCGGTTCAGCAATAATGGATAAGATAGGAAAGAAAATAGCGTCTGAGAAGGTAACTATAGTCGACGATCCGACAATACCGGGTGGTTTTGGGACATTCAAATATGATGATGAAGGTGTTGAGACAAGACCTGTTTACTTAATAAGAAAAGGTGTTATTGAGGAATTAATGGTTAATAGAGAATATGCCAAACTACTTAACATTGAGCCTACAGGTAACGCTAGAGCTGAGTCATATAAGGTACCACCACTAATAAGGATGAGAAATACCGTGATCCTACCGGGTGATTACTCTATTGATGAATTATTTGAGGACATAAAGTTTGGTTACTATCTAGTATCATTTAGGGGCGGTCAAGCAAATCTTGATGGAACTTTCCAAGTAGGTATTCAAGAAGCATACGAAGTAGTTAATGGTGAGATAGGCGAACCTGTTAGAAATATGAGCATATCCGGCAATACCCTTGAAACACTCTCGCTAGTTGATGCTGTAGCTAAGGACTTTAAGATAGGCCACGGTAGATGCGGTAAAGGACAGACGATATTTGTATCAGATGGAGGACCCCACATTAGAGTTAAAAGGATAACTGTGGGTGGTTGGGAGTGATCCATAACGAATTTAATTGTGGATTGCAAGTTAAAAGCTTGATTTAATGGAGTAGATCATCGCATTAAAGCTTTAATTACGTCATTAACTATCTCTACATCTACATACCCTACAATCAGTATTCCTACATCCTTATTATCACTCCATATAAGCATAGCTGGCGTACCTGCAATACCGTATCTTCTAGCTTGTTCATTAAATTCGTCAAGTATCGACGTTGCATTACACTTACTAAACAATTCAATACTACTAACATTAGTAAGTCTCTCAAAGTCATTCATGGATATAGACTTACCCCCAATAACTAGTCCATATAACTTGAGCAGTAATTCATAGTAGTCCTTACCGTCTCTCTTCAATAAGTAACGGCATGCCAGTGCTTCATGGAGTTCCCTAGATTCTTCGTGAACCGTTAAAATATTGAAAATCATCGCAAGAAATCCCCTACTTACATACTTAGAGTAAATCGCTGGTAAGGTATTATTAAATAGTCTAGCACAATAGGGGCAGTTAATATCCTCGAATACTATAACCTTTATAGGTGCATTCATATCACCCACGTATGGCCCCTTAAATGATGGCTTAAAATGGACTTCAAGCATTACGTTACCCATAGAGATGTTTAATATATATGGGAGAAGGTTTGTGTTGTACCATAATGGTTCATACATAAACGTGTTATTACCTAGACTAATCACTATTGGAGAGTATTCTGATATATTTACACTCTCCGTAGGTATAATAATTATTGATGGATAGTATGGAAGATTAGGGTATTGATTATACTCAGCTTTCTTAATCTCTATAACCCTAGTTGATGATGTCCATGAAAGAACATCTTTTAATTCCTCAATATTTTCTATGCGGATCCCTAAGTTAGGGATATTAATGGAGCTCTCAACTATGTAGGCTTTAGAACTAAATACATACTCCATACTCACTCCACCACTACTGCTTTGTATTAAGTAGTAGAGGTATGGTGGCTTCAATAACCAGTGATTATTTGATAATCTGAGAAAAGCCTCACTTAAATCACTCGGCAAAATGTTAGACTCAACTATTAACGCTGGATATACAGGTATGGTATAATTGGTGACTTCCCCCTTACTTAAGAATGTATACTCTTGACACTTAACACCACTAACACTCAAATACCGTGCAATTGCTGATGCAATGCTCACTAGTATCTTCTTACTTGTTTCATTCAATTCCTTATCATAAATTATAAGGAACCTACATACCCCTGCCTCTTCATGAGTCGGAGTCTGTGTTTGCGAGGGAATACCTTGAGATATTAAGAATATACCAACCGCTATTAGCGCTGCGGAAACGATAGCTAGTATGATCACATACCTAGATATCAAGTTAGCACCTATCTTCAATCGATTCGGAACTATTAAGTTCATAGATTATTTAATCCTCCTTAACTCATTAATAGGGGTTTAGTGATGATCAAGGTGTTAGGAATTAATGGTTCACCAAGGAAGTACGGTAATACATATAAAGCATTAATGTTAGCATTAGAAGGAGCTAAGAATGAAGGTGCCGAAGTAAAACTTGTAAACCTCTATGATCTTAAGATAGAGCACTGTATGGGCTGTGTTAGTGATGATATTAAATCATGTAAGTATCCATGCCCTATAGATGATGATGTGAAGGGGCTTCAGGAGGAGGTACTTAAAAGTGATGTACTCATTATAGCGACGCCCATATATTGGTACAATGTTAGTAGTGCGTTAAAGGCATTCATTGATAGATTGACAGTTTTCGAAAATATGATAGTTATTGAGGGTAAGTCATGGGTTGAGGGTAAGATAGCTGGGTTCATAGCTATCGGTAATGATACTGGAGCTATAGCTGTTATTCAGAATTTAATGGTCACGTTTAATAGTATGGGCTTCATAATACCTCCGTGGGCTCTAGCATATTATACTGAAATGGGTGATGTAACTGAAAGTGAGAACGCGGTTCTGGATGCGGTTAATGTAGGTCGTGTAACAGTGATTATGGCTAAGGTAATTAAGGGTCTGGAAAGACCGCCTAAAGTATGGTATAGAGCTGATACTAGATATAGGGATTTTGCTCTTAAAAAAGCTAAGGAAGTAAGGGAGCTTGTTTTGGATAATCTACGGTAGCTAATGTTTAAGCTAGCTCTCCATCTTTAATAACTTATTAACCTTGCTCAAGAATCTAGCTTTTTTCACGCATTCCCTACTCACCTCAATAACCTCGCCCTTAGTAAGGACCAAATGCCTACGTTTGACTTTACTATCTAAACTCATAATCTTAAATATCTCCTCAACCATGAAGTGTAATTGCACGCAATGCATCGAGCCATCAACACTTAAAACAATTACTTCCTTATAGTTATCACGTGCAAGTATTCCCGCTAACTTAAATCCTACATGATTTATGTGTTCTTCCTCAGGACAAACTGTAAGTATTGCGCATTTCCCTTTAAATCTTTCAATTACTTCAGGATGTTCTAACTCTATACACCTACTTAAGATTAATAATGATTCACGATTTTTTATCAATCTAGATTTAGCGTTTATATCTATTAGTTTAGGTAATTTATATATGCTCATACCTAACCACGTGTATGAATCTACTTGAGAGATTATTTTAGGATTAAAGTTAAGTTAATAAATCCCCTACCCCTACACTCTATGAGGGTATGTATATTGAAAAAATACAGAGTAATGCTTGTATTCCTTTCGATACTTGCACTATCGCTACTAGTACTTTCAGTACTATGGTTATTACTCGCAGCGATTCTCCCTGAATACTCTCCTTTTACCCCTATTGGGTTCTTCTGGCTATGGTGGTTTGTCGATGCTATAGGCTACGGTATCGCCATAGCAACATTAATTATTGCTGGTGGATTAATAGGTAAGTACGTAAAGACCAGAACTCCATTAAGTATTTACGAGTTGAAGTCATCAATGATTACTACAGCAACGGCTGTTATATCATCAGCGTTATTGATAATATTCTTGGTAGCTGAGATACTTGGACTAAGCACCCTAAGCCTAATAGCAATTATTGCTTTATGTTTTGCATTAGTACCTGCTATAATATCGTGGCTATTCACCCCGGCAATAATTAATGCCGTGTACTCAGCACGTTACAGTCCACAACTCCAAGAAATAGTTAATGAGGTGGCTAAAAACGCTGGAATTAAACCTCCAAAGGCGGTAATTGTACCAGCACCCTATCCTAACGCATTTGCTTACTCATCACCGATTTATGGTAGTTATGTGGCAGTTACTGAAGGCTTATTAAGGAGAATGACAAGAGATGAATTAAAAGCCGTTATAGGCCATGAACTAGGACATCATAAACATAGAGATATGCATTTAATGCTACTCTTAGGAATAGTACCTACATTTATTTACTACCTAGGTAGGTTCCTGCTATTCTCAGGTATAGCTGGTGGAGGTAGGAGGAATGGGAGAGGGGGTTCAGCATTACTCCTAGCGGTAGGTATTGGCGTAATAGTTGCTAGTATATTAATGGAGCTTGGAGTACTAGCATTCTCAAGGCTTAGGGAATTCTTCGCTGATGCTCATGGAGCTAAAGTTACATCACCATGGACCATGATTTCAGCACTCAAGAAAATCCATGAATATTACTCTTACTCATTCAGAAGCAGAGAATATATAGAGCATAGTAAGATTAAGACACTCTTCATATACGCATTTACAGAACCATTTATAGATTTAAGTGAGGTACTAGTCACACATCCATCAATACATAAAAGGATAAGATTCCTCCAATCAGTTACTGATTTCAGCAATGTCTAAGAATTTCTAACTTCACGATAAGCAGATAGATTGAGTATTAAGGTAAAAGGATAGATAATTCGACCTTCATCTTTAATTAAAATGGTGTATAGAGGTAAGTAAGAGTAGCTTAACTTATTCTTGATTTATTAAAAATACTTGGGTAACCTTATCGTTACCTTTATGTACTCCTTAATTGCATACCTATATGCCCTAGCTATATACCTAGCATCATTGATAAAACTCTCACCACTTAATTCAATAATTAGCTTATAACCTTCAACGAGGGTACTTAAGTCAAGGAGTAATTTGTTATTGATGATTAAGGCATCATAAAACCCTTTTTGAAGAATATCAGTATATTCATGATTTCTAGGAATGTATATGTCTATATGACTATATTTGGCTTTACACCTCTTAGCCTCATGGTAGTATACCTTAGCATTAAGTTCGTGGCACGTACCACCCGGATCTACTATCATTACCTTAGCCTTGAGCCTTCTTTTACACTTCATACTCTAATCACTAGCTACATAATCCGTATTATGATTTAAGTAGCATACTCCTCTTACGAACTTAAATAGTATTGAACTTCATAAACTCTACAGCTAATTATTACATAGATCTGGGTGTTACTGAGTGACATACAAAATATTAATTATTAATGATGATAGTTACCTATCACCAGGTCTTTACATACTCTATGACGCTGTTAAGGATCTAGGTGAGGTAATAATTACTTCAACAATGCTTCCTAGATCAGCCATAGGTCACGCAATATCGTTTAATAAGCCCTTAAGATTACATAAGATTAGGTTTGAATCATATAATGTCTACGTAACTGACGGTACGCCTATAGACGCTCTACACCTTGCAATTTCAGTCCTTAATTTTAAACCTAATGTGGTCTTATCTGGTGTTAATGTTGGTGAGAATCTCTCACTTCAACATACATACTATAGTGGTACACTAGCTATAGCTATTGAGGCAGCTCTATTAGGTATTCCTTCGATAGCTTTTTCAGCTGATGTACTACTATTTGAAGACTTTAAGAATGAAGTGCTAAGGAATGTAATAAAGGTGTTAGCTGGGGAGCTGACTAAGTATGTATTAAATAATGGACTACCTAATAAAGTTGACCTACTTTCAGTTAATATCCCATCACCTAGTAAATTTAACAAATGCGTTAAACTTACTAAGCTAGCAAAACTTAGATGGAGAGCTGAATTTGAGATGAGGTATGATACAAGAGGACGCCCATATTACTGGCTTCAAACAAAACCTATTGAACCTGCGAAAGGGACTGACGTTTATGCTACATTGGTAGAGGGTTGCATATCTGTGACACCCCTAAGTATAGATATAAATGCATTAACAAGCTCGGATGTCGTAGAGTCTTTAAGTGTTGTAACCAAGAATCTGGAGTGTAAGTTTAAACTTGATACTACATGCTCTCCCAAATAAGTAAGAGGAGGAATAAATTTTGTATAAAATATTAGGTAGGGAATGCACTAAGAACAGATGTGGTAAGTATATAGTGGAGTTCAGTATCCCATGGCCTAAGAACGCTAAAACAGTGCATTTATTAATGGACCTAAGCTCTTGGATGCCAGGACTCTTTCCTTTAACTAAGATAGGTAGTAGAGGCTACATTAGATTAAGATTATGGGAAGGCGTATACTTGTACGCATTCATGGTTAACTTAAATGAATTGATAGTAGATCCTGAGAATGACCTCTTTATAAAGGGCTTAAAGGTGCATTATCTTAATAAAACGGTCGATGCATCAATAGCTAGAGTAGGTGTTGATGAGATAGTTGAAGTCCTTATGAAGGGTAGGGATGCGGATGAGCTCATAACTCATATAGAGTATGATCAAGTATATGTTAGTAAGCTAGGTAGTTACTGGAATATAAGGATAAGATTACCTAAAGATTATGTACAAAATGTTTATCTTAATTATAGATGTGGCATAAGGAATGGCATTACGGAAATGGAGAAAGTTCATAGTGATGATATTTTTGATTACTATGAGTGCCTTATTTTATGTAACGATAATTTAAGCTATAGATTTGAGTCAGTACTCAGGAATAAGCATAAAAAGGTATTTTATGGCTATAAAGGTATAGACGATATGGAATATTTAAATTTAAGAGCTAACGAAGTAAATTCTTTAATTAATAATGAATTACTAGGTAACGTAGTCCTAGAAGTAAGTCTAGGAGATATCATGGATAGATGTGGTGATGTGATTAGCTCATTAAAATATCTCTCCATAGATTACGTATTTGTAAAGTTACCCCCAGTAACCATAATAAAACCTGAAGAGATGATTAAGGCGGATGATGGTATAGCCCCTGACATAGTGGATAGTATAGGACTTCTTATGCAGAGAGGGTATAAAGTACTCATTGAGATTCCATTAACTTATGTGTCACCATGCTTTAACGGATTCATAGATGTAATAGAGAGAGGTGTTGAGTCAAAATATTGGGATTGGTTCTTAATATTTGATGAGAGTTTAGGTAAGGGCTTAAGTAGTGGTAAGCTTATGCATAGTATTAAGGGTTCATGTTATATGGCGTATGAGATACTAAAGGAGCTAGCTAACTTCAATAGTGTTGCTTTTGAGGATAGAGCAACTTCTCTACTTAGACTAAACGTGGAATCACCTAAAGTGTTTAAAGTTATTGAGGAAACAGTAAAGTTCTGGATTAAATTAGGCATTACTGGATTAGTTATTAAGAAGTGCTTTACAATACCTCAATACTTGATAAATGCCATAGTTACAACTGCTAAGGACATTAATCCTAGTATAGTGATATTTGGTGAATCATTAGGTAATCCCTATTACCTTGCTAATGAGACCTTGCTTGATGGTATAATCGATAATTATTTAGGTAATTCAATAGCATCACTAATAACAGGTACATCAACGTGTAAAGAATTTTGTAGGGTAGTTTCATACAATTACATACTTAAGCCTTTTACCAAAAACATAACAACGTATCCAGCCTTACCTAAGGAAGTGGGATGCGGTGTTCTAGATGAAACAGAAATGAAATTACTATACTTATTAACCACATCGCTTACAGGCATCATCCCGATAAGATTTACTGACGTAATTAGTTGTAGTAAGAAGTTCAGAAAATATATACGTTCATTAGTGAAGTTAATTAAGACTTTAGATGTAATGAAACTTGGTAGGATAACCGTAAAATGTATTGATAGGAATGTGTTAATAATTAAACGTACATTACTTAATGAGGCAGTTCATACATTACTGAACTTAAGTAGGACTAGAGTAAATGTTGATTTAAACAAGCTACACATGGGACATAGTAAATCCTACAGAAATCTCATCGACATGAGTAAAGTTAGGGATACGGTGAAATTAAATCCTAAATCAGGAGCTATAATTAAGGGCTTATAGTTATGGCGAACTTACTCTCCCTTAATTAATTTAATTATGTCGATGAGGTATCGTATACGTGGTATTATGTGTATTGAATCACCTATACTTATAGGTCTTTCAACTTTGTCACTTATTAATACAGCCTTAAAGCCGACACTTAAAGCTCCACCTAAGTCCTCAGATATGCCGTCACCAACATGTATGACTTCCTCAGGTTCAACTCTTAATACCTTACATATTATTAGAAAAGCTTTACTATCAGGCTTCTGAACACCTACTTCATCAGCATAGAATTGAGCATCAAAGTACTTACTTATTCCTACACTTTCAAGTAATTTCCTAGTATAAGTACTTGGCCAGAAGAGTACATTACCTAGTATAACAGTTCTTAATCCTAACTCCTTAATATGTTTAAGCACGGTGGGAACGTCCTCAATGAGTACTTCATTTGTCTTTAGGAGTAGGAATGATTTAGTTATTAAATTTGATAATACCTCCTCCTTTAACCCTAAGTATTTAGCCATGAGTGATCTAGATTTCTCAACAACTTCGCTTGCTTTAACTTTACCTAATCTCCTTAACTTCCTGGCTTCCCTATATGCATTAAGTATCTTATTCAGTGCTTCTTCTCTACTCAAGCCTGAGACATTACCCACTAACTCAGCTAATTTTACATATACCTTATCTAATCGTAACAATGTATTCCACACATCAAATGATACAACCTTAACCAACTCATGCCACCCTATAAGGATTTATAATTATTTAGTGAGTACCCTACGTACGTTTAACCCAACTGTAGTAAGTTAACAGGAATATATATCCTTATCATGTAAAGAACCACCTAACTTATTTTAAGAGTTTAAGGGTCATTCCGCTGAAGGTTCATCACTATTCAGCCAACTCGGTACTTATCATCCCTTACTAATTATAATTTAAGGACTTTTAATCACTAAAGAGTACTTCATAAGGGATAATTATATGAGTATTGAAGCTAACTTTGTGAGATTGCGTGACTTAAACATAACGTTATGGAAGTTAATAAGGAGCCTATACTTTAGCGATGCATTAACTCATGCATACTTAATGTATGATCTTATTTATGACCTAGAGAGAACTGAAGCTATATTCGCTATAAGGTCTAGAGAAGTGATAGCGTATCTATTGTGTTGGAAAGGGCCTAGAGTTTACGGACGCTATTGCATTAGCCTTCACTCTCAAAGCTACTGCAGCATGAATAGTGTCAGCTAGTAAAAGACCATAATTCCTCATAATCTTAGGGGAGTTGACTCAGTCATCATATGTTACGTATTCTATTCTTAACTCCTTAGTAAGGAATTTGTAAAACACCTCAATAACCTTAACATATTTTATCCTAACGTTTTTGTTTAGCTTTAATGCATCCCTTATCCTCCAGATATTCCTGGTGTTGAGTACCTCACTTGCTTTAGCAGAATATCAATTTGAATGAAACTTCGTCAAGAATGAATGGTGCGATGTAACTTTGTGCTCTTTTCTCTTCAATAACCTCCAATATCCCTTAAGCTTTATCAGCTCCCGACCCATCAAGAATTAATTTAAGAAATACTGTTGAGTTAATAAATAGCTTTAATTAGATATCAAATAAATCTCTTCAAGCTCTCTCAAAGTTGATTTACTCTTAACTAATCCTCTCATTCTTGACGTCACTGACTTACCGCTCTTAGATATTATGAACATTTCCATAGCCTTCCTAATAGCTTCACTCCTACTCATACCTAGCATTTCAGTAACTTTCGTGAATTCCTTAAGCAATTTCTCATCAACCCTCAAGTACATACCTTTAGAGCCCATATATGAACACCATTAATATACATGTACAGATGCAGATAAGAAACATATAAGAGATGCTTTCGAGCACCTAGTAATAATAATTACTGTTTAGTCCTCTCCATGATGTACTCATAGGCAGAGAGTGCTGCTATGGCTCCTTCAGCTGCTGCTGTAACTATTTGATCGAATTTCTTCTTGCACGGGCCTGCCGTACAATTGCCTGCAGCGAATATCCCAGGTATGTTAGTTAATTGACCTGGTCTAACCACTACGTAACCCCTATCATCAACCTCGAGACCTACTCTCTCAAAGAAATCCTTCGGTGGATCAGACCCTACTTCCACTATTAACCCTTTCACTTCCAACTTTCTCTCCTCACCTGACTTAACATTCTTAATTTTGACCCATTCAAGGGTCTTCTCACCACCGACCTCTGTTACTATAGTGTTAAGTAGTAATTCAATTCTTGGATTCTCCTTAACTAGCTTAACGTAGACGGGGAAAGCCCTGAAGCTATCCCTCCTATGTATTAAGTAGACTTTAGGTGAGTATGAAGTCATGAGTAGAGCTGCTTGAAGTGCTGCATTACCGCCACCAACAACTGCTACGACTTTATCCTTAAATAGTGGTGCATCACATGGTGCGCAATAAGAAACTCCTCTACCAATGAATTTATCCTCACCAGGTACTCCTAACTTCCTCCTCTTACTACCGACAGCTATGATTACGGTCTTACCCTTGAATACACCACTATGCTCGGTATGTACTTCAAAAATATCGTTAGTCCTTCTAATATTAGTAGCTCTGTCTCTAATTATGGGTACATTATACTTTACTACATGAGCTTCAAACCTCTTAGCTAATTCGGGGCCGTGAATCGACGGTATTCCTGGATAGTCATCTATCTCACCAGCCTCTACTAACGTACCACCTACCTCCTCACTAATTACTAAGGTCCTCAATGCGAATCTAGCAGCATATAGAGCTGCTGTAAGTCCTGCAGGTCCCGCACCGATAATTATTACATCAAGAAGTTCTGTAGGTTTAGGTTTTAAACCCAGCGTTATTCTGAATCTCATCTCACCACCTAAGTTATAGGGCTATCTTTCACTTAAAATAATATGATTTGAGCTAAATAATAAACATATAAGTAAGGTATGTTAGAGTTTAGGGTTCGGGTGGTCATTGATTGAAGTTAAGTGTAAAGAGCTTAATAATAGCAGTACTCTATGTAGTATTAACAATAACGCCACCACTTAATGCTATATCCTATGGTCCAATACAGGTAAGGGTTTCTGATGCTTTATTGATGCTTGCATCAATAGAGTATTTCGGATTTGAGGCTGTAGTAGGTGTTACTGTAGGTTGTGCTATAGCTAATATAGCTTCAATGTATGGACCACCGGATATAATTGTTGGTACTATCGCTAACTTAATTTCTGCTTTAGCTATATACTTAATGACTAAGAAGTATAAGGGCATTGTAATGAGAGTTATATCAGGTGTTGTTGCGTCAATAATAATATCTATACTGATAGGTTATATAGTACTCCACTTAGTTGCTGGTATACCTGGACCTTTGGTACTCATAGCGTCGATATTGGTGGGTGAAATCATAGCTATAGTTATAATAGGTACAATAGTATCTACAGCAATTGAGAGGAGGTTAAGACACAGACTACAAGCTAGTTGAGGGTTCGCCATGGAGTTAAGTATCGAAGTAAGTAATGTTACGGTCAGATTAGGTGGTGTAGAGGTACTTAAGGATATAAGTCTACAGTTAAGGAGAGGTCTTCACGTACTGCTCGGACGTAATGGATCAGGTAAAACGACACTTTTAAGGGTAATCGATGGTCTCATAAAACCGGTACGAGGTAGTGTTAAGGTTAATGGAATGGATGTTTTCAAGATTAAAAGGAAGGAGCTAGCTAAGATCATAGGTTATGTATGGCAAAACCCGCTACATGGTTTCTTCGAAGAGAATGTTAAGAGGGAAATAGAGTTCATTATTAAAAACTTAAAGATCAAGGGTAGGAATGACGTGGTAGAGATATTAGGACTTGAAGACCTACTGGATAGATCGCCATTCGTATTAAGTGGTGGTGAAGCAAGGCTTGTTTCAATAGCTAGCGTTGTTATCGCTGATCAACCAATAATACTTATTGATGAGCCGTTTATGTCTCTTGATATCGATGGTGTTGGGAGAGTCATGAGTTTACTTAAGAAATTTAGGAGGGAGGGCAAATTAGTAGTCATAACGACACATAATGTGCTTCTAACTTACATTCTAAACCCGGATACTCTAACCTTGATGGATAGGGGGGTTATTGTGTTTCATGGCTCATTAGATAAAGTAAATGATGATATCCTTGAGAATGCAGGAGTCATTAGTAGGAGGTGGTTATGTAGTGTATGCTCCACGTCGTAGCATTACCTTCTATCTTAAGCTAACATTGGTACTCATATCGGTGACTACATATTTAATTCCTTTCAAACCGTATCCATACCTACTCTCATTATTGAGCATTACACTACTACTCCTTAATCGTAGATTAAGGTTAGTAGTCCTCATATTAATCAATGCATTAGTACTTCTTTCACTCCTCGTACCCGTAAGCATTCTGTTCGGTCAGGGAATATTCAATGCCATCAACTACACATTATACGTGATTACTAGCTTATCAGCAATAATGTATGTAGCGACAACTACGTCTCCTTCAGAGATTGAGGAATTTCTTAAGATTGAGGGAGTAGCGAGGTTCGCAACTCTTGTTTATGCATTAAAGGAGGAGGTATTAATGATTTATGAAACATTTAGAGCACGTGGTTTTGAGATAGGTATTAATTTTAAGCGAACAATACCTCCCTTGATAACGATACTAGTGAACACTATAGATAGAATGATAACACTTGAGGAATCACTTAAAGCTAGAGGTTACACTACCTAAGTATGAGGTGAATAGCTTTAATTAGCAATCTTAAAGACTTGCTCATAATAGAAGATAGAGTTAAATCTATAGGCATATATGCAGCGTTAACTGTATGTAGAAATGTCGTAGTTAAACAGGATAATTATATTAAATCATTATTAGAGGACTTAGTTAAGGATGTTATGAAGAGTCATGATATAGAGCAGCTTAAGGATCATCCACTAGTTAGGGCTTATAGAGATACTATGTGGAGGGTAGGTATTGATCCAACAAAGATTAGGCCGTCGAGTGAGGCATTACTTAGAAGGATTTTAAGGAAGTCTTATCTACCATCTATAAATAATATCGTTGATGCCTGCAACATAGC
>Ga0180301_10001124_pt1 | contig 20896 bp, 25 predicted proteins | sample GuaBasSediGuay16_FD_121797 | JGI IMG/M metagenome (GOLD analysis project Ga0180301, IMG submission 121797) | Subseafloor sediment microbial communities from Guaymas Basin, Gulf of California, Mexico - Guay16, Core 4569-2, 12-15 cm | ecosystem: Environmental > Aquatic > Marine > Hydrothermal...
ATTCCGAGGAATCTGGGGAGGCCTGCTCCTGACCCGATGAAGACGGCGTCATAGCCCATCTTGAATAATTCATCTATCTTTATCATCTTCCCGATTATCACGTTCGTCTCGATCTTAACTCCTGGGCTCTTGATGTATTCTATCTCTTCCCTCACGATCCTCTTTGGAAGCCTAAACTCTGGAGTTAAATTCTCCCCGCTTAAAACACGTTTACGGAGATAATTTAAGAGGCATGTTAAACATTCATGAGTGCAGAATGTTAAGTATCTGCGTGTTCTCTCCTTTGTGATTTCAGGTGTAACTATGATTAAGCCTAAAACATTTTCAGGTAACGGTTGATTTAAATAGGAAATTAAAGATTTTAAATTCCCATTATTTCTAAAGTTGGATATTTTATCTTGTTGAAATTTCTGTTATACATTAAAATTTATTGTTAGTATGTGTTAAAAGAAAAATTAATGATTTTAAGTTGTAATTAATGGTGAAAAATTGTGGTTTTAATATGTTATGGAAACTTCTCAGATGCAGGTTTACCTGCAATACCCCAATTTTCCTTTGGAATTTCATGTATAATTATCGTTACTGCCTCGGCAGGTATATTTAACTCTTCGAAAGCCTTTGTAACCTTTTCTATTACTTTTTCTTTAAATTTTAAATCTCTTCCAGACCAAAGATAGACATGTATTACAGGCATTGATATTCTCCTCCAAAATATTTTCATATCGTTAACTTTGTTCTCCCATTGTTTCAATAAATATCTTTCTCCTTCTAGGGCCGTCAAATTCGCATAGGAATATTCCCTGCCATCTTCCTAAAACTATTTCTCCCTCATTTATTATCAATGTAAGACTATGTCCAACTAATGTTGACTTTATATGTGCTGGTGAGTTTCCCTCTAGATGCTTATAGTCATCTTTGTCAGGCACATTCCTCCGCAAATTTTCAATAATATCTCTTGTAACATTTGGATCGTAATTTTCATTTACAGTTATTCCTGCAGTTGTATGTGGAACAAATATTATGCAAATTCCATTTTCAATTCTACTCTTCGAAACCATTTCCCTAATAGTTTCCGTTATATCCACGAATTCTACTTTTCTTTTCGTTTTAACCTCTATGACTTTCATATTTCATTTTTAATTTCACCGAAATTTATCGTTTATCATAATGTTTATATCTTGAAGTTTGCCACAGGTCTATTCGATGTGAAATGAGAATTGCGGTGGCAAGTTTTTCTCATGAGACATGCACCTTTGTTCCTCAAAAAACAACCTACGATCTACTTAAAGATGGAATTGTAAGAGGTAACGAGATTTTCAATTATGCGAAGAGTTTTCCAAACTACATACGAGGTTACATGAAAGTTGCTGAAGAAGAAAATGTAGAATTGGTAGGCGTGTTGGCTGCTGGAAGAAGTAAAGCTCTGGGATATAGTGGTTGGATTACCCGTGATGCATTTGAAAAAATTATGGGTGAGATGATAGATGGCTTCAAATCTCTATCTAATATTGACGGCATCCTCCTAGCACTTCACGGTGCAATGGCCGTTGAAGGAATCCCTAAACCTGAAGCAGAAATAGTTAGACGTATAAGAAAAGTTGTCGGAAAAATTCCAATAATGGTTACTTTGGATCTTCATGCCAATGAAGATCATGAGTTGGCTGAAGTTGTGGATGCTGTTTTCATTCTTAAAACTTATCCCCACGTCGATTCAGAAGAGATTGGTATGATTGCTGCAAGATGTATGGTTAAAACTATTAGAGGAGAATTCAAACCGGTCATGGCTTTTAGAAAACCGAAAGTTGTCTCGGCAAGTATTTTTCAAGCCACTGATAGGCCTCCCATGAAGCTTGTTTATGATAGATGCCGCTACTGGGAGAGGAGAGGAGTTTACTGTGCTTCAGTAGCTGCCGGATATGCCTATGCCGATGTACCTGATATAGGTGCCTCAGTCTTCGTAGTTACAGATAACGATAAAGAATTGGCTGAGAAAGCTGCCCAAGACATTTCCGATCTTATATGGAGTTTAAAAGAAGAGTTTGCAAAGAAGCTTCCAAAACCTAGCGAAGGTGTAGCTGAAGTAATTAGAATGGTTAGGGAAGGTAAAAGGCCAATTCTAATAGCTGAACATAGCGATAGATTGGGTGATGGAACCCATGTATTGAATGAACTTATAAGGCAGGGAGCTAAAAATTTCGTGGTAGGTGGAATTGCAGATCCTATGGCTTTAAATAAACTTAAGAAGACTGCGAAGATCGGCGACCATGTAACCATTAAAATTGGAGGATGGGCTCATCCAATTTCAGGGAAACCTGTAGAGATTACTGGCATTTTAGAATATCTAGGTGAAGCAAACTATACGCTTGTAGGTCCTATGGGTAAAGGGAGAAAGGTACATGAAGACTTAGTGGCTGTGGTAAACATGGGTGAAGGACGGCATGTCATAATCTCTCAGAGACTTAGAGCCCCTATGGATGATCAAGGTTTCATTGCACTAGGAATTAATCCTAGAGAGAAAGATATAATTGTATTGAAGGATAGGGTTCATCACAGAGCCTTCTGGGATAATGTTGTCGCATTGGATTTCCCTATAGATGCTCCTGGACTGGGTCCTGCAGACTTGACAACATTAGAGTATAAGAATGTTCCTGACGATTTCTATCCGATTGGAAGTAAGTGGAGACAAGATAAATCTTAAATCTCCATTAAATTTTTATTCCAAAAGCTTCTGCAAATCTTCTGATCTTTTCATATTCCTCTAAAAATCGATACCCCTTCCCAGTTAATAAATACATGTTTCTATCCCCCTCCTTAACGATGTCTATAAGATTTTTCTCCTTTAACTTTTCAATGTATTTTACAAGTCTATCATGGGATAGATTTGCACCATATAAAATCCTAGTAATGCCTGTCTTACCACCATCCTCCTTAATCGTATTCAATATATCCACCATTATCCGAATTCTCGATCTATATTCTCTCTTCAATTCTATCTACCTATTCTTATGAGCATTATTAGCATTGAGAGAAACGCGGTAAATTGAAGTATATGTCCAACCATGTAGAATCTTAAATTTATAATGGAGAATGCAAATGCTATATGGCTTAATAGTAGAAGTGAAAAGGCAATTAAAACAAGCATTGCATTTATATTTCTCTTCTCGGAGAAGTTTATGAGCGTCTGTATCACCACATATATTAACATTGTTATCTCTATGAGTTCGAAATATGGATTCAATATTATTGGAAATATTGCAGGAAGAATAGTGCTGGTCTTCTTTCTTTCAGTGTAAGCTATTATGAAGAATCCGTAGGCCATTATCCTAAGTATCCCATATATTACACCTATAGTGTATGTTAATCCCAAGATGTTTCTACTTCCACCCATATTAGCCATTATCATAACTACATATATCAATGAGAAAACTCTTACAAACATTCCAGTTCCAAGAATGGAGAAGCCGTAATACAAGTGCATGAGGCTTCTATTCTCTGTAAGCTTGTATGCCCTCATAGAGTAGTAGGCCACCAGTAAACTTATAATCGCGCTGGCACTCTCCATAAATAGATCTGATCTAAGTATACTAGCCATACAGTGCTTCTCTCCTCATGCAACTTATAATTTTAATGTATGATTCGTCTAGATGAATTCTGCACTGGAAATATATAAAGAGTTTTCCCTTTTATGCCTGGTGATACAAAGTGAACGGAAAGAAGAAAGTTTTATTGGCTTCGATCCTCCCTATTCTTTTAGTGTCGATTATAGCTGTGTCGAGCAATGCGTTAGCATTCAGCGGAAACCATAGAAGAGAACTATTAATCTACAAGTTTAGAGGTTTAGCCATAGGTCCTGAGGGAAATGTACATAAACATTTCATTAAAGGCATAGTGGGTTTAGGGGCTGTAAAAGCAGATGGATCAGTAAGGTTTAAAGCAATTAAAGGCTATGCAAAGATTGATGGAGAAATATATAACATTACATATGTTGTTGGAAAAATTTATCATATTAGAAGGTTGAATGGACACTTCATTGGATTAGTGTTGATTAAAGGTAAAGCTTTAAATGTTCATGGTGAAGTCTACAATTTCACATTGCTTGGAAGAGCGATCTTCTCAGGTGAGAAGAGAGCTGCATATCTAGTTCTAAGCGGAATAGCCAGTAACGGATCTAATCATTATCTATTAGTGCTGGAGGGTGTGCTTGGAGCCAAAGCTGTAAGCTCTCTAGAATCAAGCTCCGAAAACTTATAATTTCCCTATTTTTATCACATGTTTAAATGAATATTCAACCAATATTATTTAAGTTTCAAATATGATTATCTATGGGCAGAACTTTTCATGGTGATTGGATTTGAAAGATAAGTTTAAGTTTCTCGGAAAACTTCCACCACACCTCCTTAAAGAGCTCGTTTTAAAGAGAGTTGGAAAGCTTGATCCAAGAGTTCTGGTGGGACCTAACATAGGGGAAGATGCAGCTATAATTGATCTCGGCGAGAAAGTTTTAGTTGTCCATTCAGATCCCATTACAGGAACCTCGGAAAATATTGGATGGCTCTCTCTATGTGTAAGTACAAATGATGTAGCTACTAGAGGGGCTAAACCACTCTGGGTTTCCGTGGTTATTCTGCTTCCAGAAAATTCCGACATGGATCTTATAGATAAAATCACATCTCAACTTGATGAGGCTGCTAAGAAGCTGGATTTAATGATTGTTTGCGGTCACACCGAAATCTCTCCAGGTTTAGATAGACCAATCTTAGTTACAACAGCCTTAGGTGAAGCTTCCAAATCGAATTATGTAACTTCAAGTGGATGTAAAGTTGGAGATGCAATATTGCTGACTAAGGGTGCCGCCATAGAGGGAACTCTGATATTCGCTGCAGAATTTGAAGATTATCTTAAAAATAAAGTTCCAGTTGAAATTATTCAGCGTGCTAAAAGCTTTCTAGAAAAGTTGAGTGTTTTAAAGGAGGCCATGCTAGCTGTTGATGTTGGAGGTATATCAGCAATGCATGATCCAACTGAGGGAGGAGTTATAGGTGGATTGCAAGAATTATGCTGGGCTAGCGGTGTAGGATTCAAATTGTATGAGGAAAAAGTCATAATAAATGAAGAGACAAGAATAATTTGTGAAGCCGTAGGTGCTGATCCTCTAAAAACTATAAGTTCAGGTTCTCTACTGATAGTTATCAATCGAAACTATGCTGATAAACTGGTTGAGAGATTAAGAGCAGAAAATATTCCAGTCTCTGTTATCGGAGAAATTATAAATGCTGAGGAAGGTTTCAAACTCATAAGAAAAAATGGTGAAGAAATTAGAGTGAATGAACCGGTAGAAGATGAATTATGGAGAATTTTAAGAGAGTTAAAACAATTTTAATTTCATTTTCTTATATACTCAGTAAGATCCTTTTGGAAACCTCTATCCCTAATCTTCAAAACGTATTTTGTCACCTCTTCTGGGCCGGTGAACTTTAAATTTAAAAGTTTATTAAATCCCCAATCAGCACACTTTAAGCTTGAAATTATAGATGCTATTGTTACCGCTTTCTGAATATCGCCAGTAATCTTATATGTGGCTAGAAATGATCCACACCAAACGTCACCTGCCCCTGTAGTGTCAACTACTTTTTCCGTCAAATTTGTCAATGCAGGTATCATCGATACTTCACCATTTATTTTTATAATGGCGCCCAATTCCCCCAATGTTATAACCAACATTTTCACATATCTCAAAAGGTTCAATGCATGGATGAGCGAGTCGGTTCCAGTCAGCTTCTTCGCTTCAAATTCATTCACTATGAAGATATCGGTCTTCCTCATTATGTTTCTAATATGCTTCATACTGTATTTCCTATCCATATATCCACTCCACGTATTGACAGAGATTTTAGTTTTAGGTGAATATCTCTTCACTCTATCAATTATCTTCTCAACTTTTTCCGGTTTCATTGGAGATATATGTATCATAGTTTTTCTTGTAATCCATGATGCTGGAATGCTGTCACTTTTAATATGTTTTCCCGCACCTATAATCACCTTATCATATTTGGCATTCCATTTTTCATCATAACTTATGGTAAACCTTGTTGATTGCTCATTTACAACTTTAATAATTTTCTTTTCAAATAAGTCGAGTATCGACATATATTTGAAATCGCTTCCTACAGCTGAAACAATTCTCACATCGTCAAATAATGTTCTTGCAGCAACTGCAGCATAGAGTGCAGCTCCACCAGGCTGCATTCTCTCTCCATTAACATTTTTAACATGATCCATTGATATGTGACCCACGAATACTATTGGTCCTTTCACTAAAACTCACCATTAAAATTGTCTAAATGGCATAACAGCATAATATATAAACTTTCATTATAAAATATAGATTGCCCCTTTTCACCATTTAAGAAAATTTGAATTGCACAATGTTCATAATGGATTCGAATTTCAATTGTTAATAAACTTTATAATGTATTGCATGTTTAAACTGTAACCTTGAAATCAGTTAAACTATTAAATTTTGAAGTTAATATTCTTCTAGGTGCATTAGAATTGAAGATCGCTGTCTTTGAAGATGAATTATATTCTAGGTTTCATCCTCTTATCCTGCTTCGACCCGTATTTGACTTAAGGATTGGATATAAATCCATACTGGATAGAATTAAACATTTCTTCAATGTTAACTCCTGCATGCTATTCGTTAGAGATTATCTCAAGAAAAGCGTTAAAGAAGCTCATAGAAGCGATTCAGTGAATGTGAAATCCAACATGTTTGACGAGATTTTATTTGTGAATGGAAGATTGATTCCGAACAATACTTTAAAGTTTTTCTTCAATAGAAAAGCTGAAAGTAAAAATTTTGTTTTATTGGGACCTGACAAAAAATCTATAATCCTTGCAAAATTGAATGGAAATCTCCTGGAAACTTTTCTAGATTCAAGCATCCGTGACGTTGTATCTGCAAATTTACTGTCAAAGTTTAAAGGTAAAGTTGAATTTTATGTTTCAAATGAAAAATTGTTAATTGAAAATATATGGGATCTAATAGTTTTAAATGAGCTTTTCCTAAAGGATGATTTCGACAATTTTATAGGTGAAGGAAAATGTTTCGGCAATATAGATCCAAAAGTTTTAATCTATGGTTCCAAAGACGATTTATATATTGGTGAAGATTCAGTGATAGAAGGAAATGTTACAATAGACGTTAGAGAGGGCCCCATATATATTGGCAGAAACGTGGAGATTAATGGTCCATGTAGAATTGAAGGTCCAAGCCATATAGGCGACGACTGTAAAGTTTTAAGTGGAGCTAGAATTAGAAAATATTCGAATATCGGTTCCATCTGCAGAATCGGCGGGGAAATTGAATCCTCAATCCTACATGGATTTGTAAATATGTATCATCCAAGCTTTATAGGTCATTCATATGTTGGTGAATGGGTGAATATTGGAGCCTTCACAGTTACAAGCGACCTGAAAAACACTTATGGCCATGTAAGGGTCAAAATTAAAGATGATTTGAAAGATACCGGATTAATCAAACTTGGAAGTTTCATAGGAGACCATGTCAAAACATCTATTAACACATCTATATTTGCAGGTAAACTTATAGGAATATTCTCCCATCTGTTTGGATATATATTTGATAATGTTCCGTCATTTACAATCTATGCGAAGAGTATGGGTATTGGAATTTTCGAATTAGACTTGGAATCGGCTATAAGAACTATGAATAGAGTCTATTCTAGAAGGGGGAGAACAGTGATGGAGTATGAGATTGAATTGGTCAAATATTTATATAGCTGGACTTGCAGTGAAAGAAAAAAGTTTAATGTGGTTAAAGGTAGATTTAAATTTCCAAAATAATAAAATATTTTGAAATTTGAATTGTAGGGGATTGATTTGCTGGAATTGTAGCAAATTTCCTCAACAAAATCTCCACAAAAACCATAATCCATCAAGAAGAAAAGGAAGAGAATTATTGGAAAAATATTCTGCTAAAATTTGCCATTATAAAATTGAATCCCTGCCAGAAGAGACTACTAGTAACCATTTATTTAAATTATAATGATTTTAACCATACTCTCTCCTCTATGACCATTAATATTTCCCAGAAACTTAACATACCAGTTTCAACAATTAAATGGAATCTCAGAGTTTTAAGGGATCTTGGACTTATAACTGCAGGTTCCAAGGAGAATAAAAAAATTAAAGTAGGTTTAACTAAGGCAGGTATATTCATCGCAAAACGTCTATTTGAACATGCTATCATTTAATTTTTCATTCTCAGCATATTTTACTTCGATAAGTTGTTCATTATGTAAAGATGTTTTCAAGTAAATTTGAAGCCATAAAATTACTTTACCATGTATTAATCAATATCATTATATATCCGTTTCAATTTATAAGTTTATGAATCTTAATTGTGGGGTGTTTATTCTGTCCAATAATTTGGAGAATGAGGTTGGCGGAGAAAATTATAAAGTTCTATATGAGGTTGATGCTACCAATCTGAAGGATTCTGATAAACATCGACGATGGCTTCGTTCTGCAGCTTTCATATCAATATATCTCGTCATAGTCTACATACTCTACTTCTTCATATTTGAACTTTCATTGATAGTACTCCTTGCAATAATGTTCTTTACACCGTCATGGTACATTCCATCCTTAGCTGTCTATAAGATAACTGATAAAGGAATAGTTGACGATAAGGAACATATAATTCCAATACATTCAAAATATAAGTTTATAGCCAATGAGGAGAGAAAATTTGTCACTATAAAGAAGGGTAGACGCGAACTTTTCATGATTTATACTCCTGAACCAATGTACGTTATGCGTTTACTGGAAGGTCTCTCCAAATCCTTAAAGAGCTAAATTACAGTTAATTTTATTTATTAATTTACTTCTTCTCTATTGACGCCTATACTTCTTGCTTGGAGGGATTGTCGACTTGTCAGTTGAAGTTAAAGTTAGAGTTGCCGAAGCTAAAACTAGAGATGTGGGAAGAAAAATCATCCGTCTAGAACGTTCCGTTATGAAGAAGCTTAATGTTGGTCCCGGCGATTTTGTCGAGATTATTGGTCCCAAAGGATCATCTGTATGTCAAGTTTGGCCGATATATGTTAGTGATGAAGGGAAAGGTTTCGCCCGAATCGATGGAATAGTGCGAGAAAGTATTGGAGTGGGGATAGGGGATATAGTCTCTATGAAGAAGGTTGATGTTCAACCTGCAAGTAGAATCATTTTAGCCCCCACCACTCCTATAAGATTTGGCCCCGACTTCGTCGAATATGTGAAGAATACTCTGATGGGTAAACCTGTATCTAGAGGGGAGACAATAATAGTTCCAGCATTTACAACAGAGCTTCGCTTCATAGTTGTCTCTTCCCAACCCACCCAACATGTTTACGTTACATTAGATACTGAAGTTGAAGTGAAGGAGGAACCTGTAAAGGAAGCTGCTTTGACGCGGGGTGTTCCAAGGGTTACATGGGAAGATATAGGTGACCTTGAGGAGGCGAAGCAGAAGATTAGAGAGATAGTTGAACTTCCATTGAGGCATCCGGAAATTTTCACGCATCTAGGTATTGAACCTCCTAAAGGAATACTGCTATATGGACCTCCAGGTGTAGGTAAAACTCTTCTAGCTAAAGCTTTGGCAAATGAGGTTGGAGCATATTTCGTATCGATAAATGGTCCAGAAGTGATGAGTAAATTTTACGGTGAATCTGAAAAGAGGGTGAGGGAGATCTTTGAAGATGCTGAGAAGAATGCTCCCTCAATAATCTTCATAGATGAAATCGATGCTATAGCGCCTAAAAGGGAGGAGGTAACCGGTGAGGTTGAGAGGCGAGTTGTAGCTCAGTTACTTGCATTAATGGATGGTTTGAAGGGTAGAGGTAAAGTGATAGTTATAGGAGCTACGAACCGGCCGCAAGCTTTAGATCCAGCCCTCAGAAGGCCTGGAAGATTTGATAGGGAAATTGAAATTCGGCCGCCGGATAAGAATGGACGGAAGGAAATTCTTCAAGTTCATACGAGAAATATGCCTCTAGCAGATGATGTGGATCTTGAAGAATTTGCAAAGATAACTCACGGATATACTGGAGCCGATTTAGCTGCATTGGCAAGGGAGGCGGCAATGACCGCTCTCAGAAGATTTCTTCCCGAGATCGATCTTTCTCAACCCTCAATACCGGTAAATGTTCTTCAAAAACTTAAGGTTACCCGATCCGATTTTCTGGAAGCTATGAAGTTTATTCAGCCAACCCTTTTAAGGGAGATTTACATTGAGGTTCCGGAGGTTCATTGGTCCGATATTGGAGGATTAAATGATGTTAAACAAGTTTTAAGAGAAGCTGTTGAATGGCCCCTTAAATATCCAGAGATCTTTAAAGGGATGGGTATAGTTCCGCCTAGAGGTATACTTCTTTACGGACCTCCCGGAACGGGCAAGACTCTTCTAGCTAAAGCCGTGGCTACTGAAAGTGAAGCCAACTTCATCTCTGTTAGAGGGCCGGAATTGCTGAGTAAATGGGTTGGCGAATCCGAGAAGGCAGTTAGAGAAGTGTTCAGAAGAGCTAGACAGGCAGCTCCATGCATAGTTTTCTTCGATGAAATCGACTCAATAGCGCCTGCCAGAGGATATAGAATGGACAGTTCAGGTGTGACTGATAGAATAGTTAATCAATTGCTAGCTGAAATGGATGGAATAATTCCTTTACAGAATGTTGTAGTTATCGCGGCCACTAATAGGCCGGATATAGTTGACCCTGCATTGTTAAGGCCTGGACGCTTCGACAGAATAGTTTATGTTCCTCCACCTGACAAGGAGGCGAGAAAGGAGATCTTCAAGATTCATTTGAGGAATACTCCTCTGGCCGACGATGTTGATTTAGATCTACTATCCGAAAAAACTGAGGGATATACTGGAGCCGACATCTCCGCCCTATGTAGAGAAGCAGTTTTAGCTGCTCTGAGGGAAAAATTCGAAGTACAGCCTTTATCCATGAAATATTTTGAAGCTGCTCTTAAAATTGTTCCTCCAAGTCTCAAATTAGAAGATGTAGAAAGATATGAGAGGATGGGTAGAGAGTTAAGGCGAGCAATAACCTAAAATAAAAAGAAAAATTAAAAATTTATTTTTCTTTTAAGCTTTTTCTTAGCTCTTCGATTCTACGCTGAACACCTTGGATTTCCTGTCTAATATCCTCCATTTCCTCTTCTAAAGCTTGCTTATAATCTTCAAGCATAGCTAATTCATCCTCAAGTGTTAGAGGTGGTGGAGGCGGCGGATAATACATGGGATACATTGGAGGGGGTGGATAGAATTGCTGATATGGTTGCACTTGCTGCTGTGAAGGGGTCTGTTGGGATTGTTGTGACGGTTGCTGCTGGTAGGGTGGATAGATCGGCGGAGGCATATACCAATAGTATCTTCTTCTCCATCTCCTTCCGTATCCTGGTTGAGACATGAACTCTTCACCCATCAACATATGTTCATTTAATTATTTTAAGGTGGTGTCGCACTAGTCGTTGGTTGGAGAGATGTGAACATGGATTGAAAACCTTTGCTCCAAGCATCCATCGCCAGCTTAAAGGCTTCAATGTAAAGTTTCCAGTAATATGTTGAGAGCATTAGTCCGAAGAGATCATAGATGAAATTCATTGGGGGATATGGAGCTGGATAGTAGTAAGGGTTCCAATAGTATGGCGGCATCATTTATATCACCACCATGCTCTCGGCCATGCATAGTATGATGGATACATTAGCCATGGATTATACCATGCATAGTATGGGTAGAAGCCGTACCCGTAAGATGGGAACCATGGATAGTACCATCTAGCTCCCCATGGAGCTCCGAAGAGCCACCAGCATGATCCTCTTCCGAAGAGCCAGCCAGGCCTCTGCCATGGAGGCAGGTAGCTGAAAGGTCCTCTTCCAGGCCATGGCCCTATCCATCCTCCTCTTCTACCTCCCCAACCCATTTTCTCACCTCGAAATATTATGTTGCATTTTAAAATATATATTTTGTGCTATAGCACAAAATCATTTAACAGCCTTCCTGATTATTTTGAGAATAATATATCCTAGAATCGAGCCTGGAATACTGCTTGCGAGAAATGCTATGATAAATGCTTCAACCGCCATGTTTTTTCCAACAGCCGGCCCAACTATATATGCGCTTAACAGTGCCCCTATGAATGTTCCCATAGGCTCCGACAATGCCGCTTCATCCCTTCTAGTTATCCAATATATCAATCCAACTATGAATCCTCCAGGTATTCCACCTGGAAATGCGAAAATTGTACCTACACCCAAAGAATTTCTAATTATACCCGTTATAGTTGCACCTAGAATTGCATATAAAGGTCCAACTAAAACTCCAGTTAAAGCATTTATCATATGTTGAAAAGGATAACATTTAGTTGGACCTACTGGAAAATAGAATGGTGATAAAATAACAGATAAACCTGCAAGCGTCGCCGTTAAAGCAAGCTTCTGTAAACTTCCCCTCACACTACTCAACTTTATCATCCCCTCCCTGAGTTAATCTTAAATTCATTAATGAATATTGCGTATTGATGTTGATTAAAATAAATGACTTGATAAATCGGAAGACATTGATTTTAGGGGATGTGGGGAAGGGAAAGACAAAGCTAACAATGGATATTATCACAATTTTAACTAGATTAGGATTTTCAGATCAAATTACTGTAATCGACTTTGCACCACCATTAATTGAGAATAATGGAGTGAAGATCGGTGGAAGATTGATAGACTTCAACTTTCAAATTAAATCTATAAAACAATATTTAACAGATCGCTTTTTTGCACCTAGAATGAATGGGAAAAACAGATTTGAAGTTAAACTTTTGGCAAAGTTAAATAGAGAAAAATGTGAACGACTATTTAAAAAGTTTTTAGATAATTTGACATCAATCCTAATAGTGAATGATATAACCATATATTATCAGGTTGACGGCTTAAACTTAATATACGAAGTAGCTAAAAACGTTGAAACTTTCATAGCCAACGCATACTTTGGGGAACGTATCATCGACAAATTTAACAGTAATATTAGTTTGAATGAGAGAAAAATGACTCTAAAGTTAATGGATTTAATGGATAAAGTTATAAATTTAAATGAACTAAGCTCAGTTAAAATAATTTTTTAACTGTAATGAATCTTAGAAGATCAATTCTCACATATTAAATCTCAATATTCTTGCTACATGTAAAATAGAGGTCGGCAACTAACCGCAATCATTCAACTAAATTAAGAATACTGGTCTCTTGAACTGTAAACGAGTCAAAGTATGGGAAATCCTCAAGAAGCTAGATTCAAATTTCAGAGGCGATACCACTTTAAAAGAAAATATTTCATACTAGGTTAAAGATGTAACTTTCATGTTTATGACTTTAGCTGAGAAATATGATCTGAATGGTAGAGATGCATTGATAATAGCTACATTTATTTCATATAAATCTCTGTAATGTATACATATGATAATGAAACTTTATCTTTGGGCAAAATGCAATGGAGAGAATGAATTTAAAGTTCATGGATCCAATTGAAGGATGAGTATACTATAATGATCATTAATTTTAATCTGTTTGATCTTTCATCTAGATAGCTGTATGCTTCGAATTTTCATAGATTTCTTCACCCTAAATTCTTCTATTCAATTGTAAAGCATGTTTTAGATTTATCATTAATGATTCTCTGCTTTTCTAAGCGGATTCATATTCTTCTCCAAGTTGACGAATATTCCAGTTAAACATAATCTCTCTAAACATATTCAATTATCCTTCTTTGAAATAGATTTCTCTTTAAAAGTTCACTTGTGTCGATCCAATATTTCATATTAACCTTCAACCTTCTAGATAGATGCTCTAAAACTTCGTTTAAGTCATCGAACTTTAAAGGTCTACTGGCTAATGCTTTCCTAACACATTCTCTTACAAGCCAAACCCCCAACGGTAAAATATACTCTGGATATGACTCTCTAAGTATGAGGACTGATGCTTGTCTTCCCTCCCTCTCCAAATATTCAACTGTAGCTAATCTAGCAGCATAGTAGCATCCTCCAATCTTAGCATATGTTTTTCTCCCCTCATATGGTTCGAAGTCTCCCCCTATAGATATGAATCTTCTATTAGGGTTCCATGCAGTTCCAGGATACCATGCCTCTATAAGCTCATAGCTCCATTTCTCAGGAAACATTATTACAGTAAATCTGTTTCCAAGCATGTTAGCTTCGAAAACTCTGTACTCGTTGATTAGTGGATTTTTCTTCACAATTTCATCTCTTATCCTTCTTGAGATTGTACTGTCCACTGCCGTTATACTCCATCTTGTTGGAACAAGTTTTCTATTTCTCCTCAATCCAAATGCTCCTACACTGAATGCTCTCTGTATCCTAGTTACAGGTATTCTTTCATGAAATAAATTTATAATTGCATCTGCAGCTTTCAAATCGAAATCGTAATATGCTTTCTCCAATTTATGATCGATTTTAGGATTTATAATGTCAAATTTCTTTAGCGGTGCCGAGGGACCCATAGGTTGAACATCAGCATCTATTAGAAATATTTTTCCGGGAGGCTTTTTAAAGTATGCCTCGGTCTCCACAGGGGAAGTGGCCAATGCCAATTCCTGGGTTAGCTGAATTCTTCTTCCAGCCTCCTCAAATTTCTTCACATTTACAAGAAATTTTCCCCTCACCAATTTAAATCTAAAATCGATTATATCTTCCATCTTCATTTCTATCCATTTTTCCGGATAATCATAGAGATGTGTGTCTCCTAAAATTGGAGGAATTAGAGGTCCCGCATAAACATATGGGTAACCATATCTTCCTATAAATACTCCTGGAGGTGAAGATCCCTCTAATTCTAAGTTTGAAATCAGCTTCTTCACGTTTATATAGGAATAGAATTTCATCATTATTGGACATTTAGGCTTTCCACAGAGTTTTCTTATCCCTCTACAATAGATGCAGATGCTTCTCTCAGAAGTTCTAAACTTAACTTTCCCTATAATATTTAAATCTAAAGCATCTCTATAATCTTCTATCAACCCATCTATCCAAGGAATTTTCCTCTTAACTTTTTTCACAAACTTCTTTTTAGACTTCTCTATCTTCATCGTCTCATTTGAATGATATTTTCCTAGGAAAATAAATTTATTGCTCTATTCATATTTTCAAAAGGTGAACTTGCTTATTGGAGAAATATATTGCAGGTCAATTTTAAGTAGAAGTGGACTTTACGGCATCGATTACTCTATAAATCCATATTTAGGTTGCTTTCATAGATGCAGTTATTGCTATGCTCAATACATGGTTAAGAATAAGCGGATTCCTTCAAATCTCCATTGGGGAGAATACGTCTATGCTAAAATAAATGCTCCAACAATATTGTTAAAGGATTTACGTCGACATACTGCTGGGAGAATTCTGATAAGCAGTGTTACCGATCCCTATCAGCCATTAGAGTTACGTTATAAACTCACCAGAAGAATTCTAAAAATTCTATCTCGAAGAGACTTTGAAGTAACTCTTTTAACAAAATCTCACCTAGTTTTAAGAGATTCCGATATTATTGGAAAATTTAATTCTGAAATGATTGAAGTTGGATTGACCATAACTTTATTAAATGATGAGCTTAGAAGAATTTTTGAACCAAATTCTTCTTCGACGATGAGAAGAATTGAAGCCTTAAGAATCCTTAAAAGTAGAGGTATCAGAACTTTCAGTTTTCTAGGTCCATTAATACCCATCATTTGCGAATGGGATTTAGAAAAATTGTTAAATAAATTATCATCTATAGGGGTAGAGTATATCGTTGTGGATAAGCTAAATATTGGGAGAGGTAATAGAAAATTGTTTGATGAAAGTTTAAGAATGCTACCTACCAAAATAGGTTTAACTATAAGAAAAATTCTCTCAGAAAACTATTTTCAATACTATGATTCTCTAAAAAGAAGAATCTCAATGCTGGCTGACAAGTTTAATTTGAATATTATCTTCTGTTATTAGCAAACAGTAAGTAGCATAACACATTACAAAATAAATCGCTGGAAAACCCCTATTTAAGTAGGGAGTGTTAAATTAATATATGGGGAGATTGTTATTTTGCTTTAACATGTTGAACTAGGTTTTCAACGTTATGGATGGATGTAAATTATGTCGTGGAGTGAAATATTCTCGTATAAAGTTGCAAACATAGTGTCGCTTATTCTATCCTATCCTATAATAGGCATCTTCGAGATGATTTTTCTAGGACTTCTTGAGAATGCAAATTTATCTATAATTCTTATTGGAATAGTATTGCACTCTCTGCTTCCAGTTATAGCTCCACTTGTCTACGGCATTTATAATAGCGGTGACCTATATGTTTCCAGGAGGGAGCATAGACCGCTGTTATTTATACCTGGAATTATGTCTTATATACTTGCAGCTGAAATCTTCTACAATTTAGGCTTTAAAAGGCTTTTCTGTTTGGAGATGATCTCCATCTTCACAAGCATTTTACTTCTATGTTTTTCATTAAAATTGAAAGTGAGCATTCATGTTGCCTCCATAACTATTCCAGTTTTCTTCTTTTATTTGCTGGGATTTGTGCAGGCTGTGCTTTTATCTCCTTTAATATTGTTGGTGAGCTGGGCTAGAATTAGGCTTTCAGCACATAATTTAATGCAGATTTTCATAGGTTTCATTATAGGTTTAACCTCGACATTTCTTTCATTCTATTTTGTCTTTGACATGTCTAGGAATTGAATTTCGTTAAAGTTATAATAAGATTTTATATGTAAAGAAAAATTTATATATATAGATTTTTATAAATCTGGTGGAGGTAGCATTCTTGTGGAGATTAAAGATGAACAGGAGTTGGTTAAGTTGTTAAAGTTGCTGGCACATCCTTTAAGACTGCGCATAATAGCAAGTTTAAGCGAGGAACCTAAAAGCGTATATACCCTTGCCAAAGAACTGGGTAAATCATATCCCCTAATACATTTATATCTTAAAGGCTTGAGAAAGTCCGGTTTAGTAATCCTTGTGAAGAGTGAGAAACGTGTGGAATCTCTTCCAGATGTAAAATACTATAAGGTTAAAGATTTCAAATTGACAATCACACCTAGCCTTATAAGGAAAATTGTTGGAAAGGTGAAAAGAAATGGGTAAATTCGTTGCGTCTATGGTTGCATTAATCATAATTATGATAGGCTTCGGAGTTCCAGCAATATCCATCTATTACTCAGTTAAATATAATTTTAACTCTATTGCCGCAGTAGTAATCTCAATATTTGCACTGATAGGAGGAGGAGTTCTAGGTGTATTAGCAATAGAACAAAATTTATTCGAGGATTATTCAATCGGGTTGAAAACATCAACATTGGATAAACTGAACCTTCTAAGAGCTCATCAGCGGGCGACATTGGAAGAGTTAGATGATATAATAGATGTTTTAAAGGAAATTCGAGACGTTCTGAAGGAGGCTTCCGAAATTGACTGAAAAAGCCAAGCTCAAATATGCGGAGCTCACAGATGAAGAGGCTGTTCAACTTATGAGAAGAAAAATGCTTGAAATGAAAAATCTTCTATTAGAGATAAAAGAACTCTTAAAGATTGCAATAGGTGAATCATAATGTCGGAAAGATTAAAAGAATATGAAGATTATTTTAGAAGGATGCCGCAAGTTAAAATTAGCGGTTCAGGAAGAGTAGGCGATGAGGAGGTATCCATCAACGGCAGCGGCATTATAATGGGAGATCTAAAAACAAAGCAAGTTAAAGTTTCAGGTTCAGCAAAATTTCTGGGAAATGTTAAAGCAGATTTTATAAAAGTTTCAGGTTCAGCATCCTTCAATGGAGATATAAGTTGCGGAGAAATATCCGTATCAGGTTCAGCTAAACTTTCCGGTAAAGTAAAATCCAAAACTTTAAGAGTTTCAGGTTCAATTAACATTGGAAATTCCGCTGAAATTGAAAGTTTAGCTAAATGTTCAGGTTCAATAAGGGTGAACGGCAATTTAAAATGTAAAGGATTAATCGACTTTAAAGGTTCATTTGAGATTTTTGGAAATGTAGATTCAAAAATCTTCAATGCCAGATTGAAGAGACAATGCAAAATTAAAGGTGATCTAAATGCAGATGAAATTGAAATTATTGGAGAGAAGGAAGAACTGGGATTGGTATTATTTGGAGTAACAATTTTTGGATTAAAAGGTGGAGCTGGAAGATTATATGTGAAAAATGTGAAGGCTCATAGAAAAGTTCATCTTGAAAATGTAGTATGCAATGATGTTGTCGGCAAAGTTGTTGAGATCGGTAAAGGATGTGAGGTAAGAGGGACAATAAAATATCATTCGTCGATAAATATACATCCTGAAGCTAAAATATCAAGTAAACCCGTCAAATTCTCATCTTCAAATAGTGAATTAGAATTCTCATCGTTCTCATAATGTTAATTTTTTGTTCAAATTGTTGAGACAAATTTAATTTTTGTGATCATAATCATTTGCGATGTGATGGGAATGGTTGAAGTGGATGCTACTTCATTGAAGCAGAATGGCAGTAAAGAGTTGAGAATAAGAGCCATAATTCTCGGAGGCTTCTTCGCCATGCTCTTCAGCGCTATAAATGGTTATATAAACATAAATTTTGGAATGGGCTTCGGCTACGGTCCATTAGCAGTTATAGTTGCATATGCCCTTTTCCATAAACTTGGGGGCGGTTCAACGAAGAAGGAGTTATCATTCGTTCTAATATCAAGCTCCTCCTCCTTCACAGTTTACTATGCTTTAGGCTTTATACTCTACCTCATTGAACGTGAACATTCAGTTAATCTGCCATCCTGGCTTGCACCTCCAACGGAGATAGTCTTAATGAAGAGTTTGGATCTACAATACTGGATTCTCCCAATTCTCTTCATAGTTGTAAGCTATCTATTAAGCATTCTTGCTGGAGTTCTCTATGCACTGCTTTTGAAAGATGAATTTATTAAGAGTAGAAGAATGATCTGGCCCTACACAGCAGCTTCAGCTTCTCTCATAGACACCTGCTTCAGTGAAGGTGGAAAAGCTAAGCTAATAGGAATCTCGGCAGTTATAGGTTTAATTTTCACCTTTATACAATATATTCCATCCATCTGGGGATTCAATTTAACCCTTATAGATTTAACGCCTTTTCTTCCCAGAGGCTTTATCTTTGCAATTTCTCTCAGTTTAGGCTTCATCTGTATAGGTTATCTTATAAATGTTAATACTTCGTTAAGCCTTATGGTGACAGGGCTAATATTATATCTTCTAATTTCACCTCTCCTAGTATGGCAAGGTATAATTGCATATGATCCGAACTTTATGTCAATGTATAACAATATTCTATTTAATTTTTCAATTTCACCGGCCCTCGGAATCCTCCTATTGGGCGGAGTTCTCCTCTCACTATTCGTCTTCTTTAGAGGAATGTTCAGAAAGTCTAATGGAAAAGTTTCGAAGAATAATGAAACCAATCTAGGATACCTATATCTTCTAAAGATTTTCATGAAGAATTTGATGAGAAATAAACGCTTCCTAACTCTCTATGCTTTCATAGCTATATGTATGCTTACTTTGGCTTGGATTTTAAATCCATTATATCCGTTTCCACCTGTAATTTCAGTATTCTTCATAGCGTACATCTTCTTCTTCGGCAGCTTCATAGAATTCGTCATTACAACTAAAATGTCCGGCGAAACTGGAATGTCCATGGGGGTAACATCGATATTTCTATATGATCTGCCAATATTCAGCCTTGGATATAGAGGCTATACAGGATACTGGGCTTACTCATATTTCCGTCCATCCATAGGGGTTGGAAATGGAATAATCCCCTACCTAAAATATAGGGATGAATTCGACGTCTCCCTTAAAGATATTATAAAAGCTAAAATTGCCGGTTGGATTCCATCCTTTCTTTTCAGCATATTCTTCATAATCTTCCTATGGAAATATGTTGGATTTGGAAATCCCATGATGCCCTCTATAGGCTTTCTTCAAAGTGAAATCTATTTGAAGATGCTTGCAACTGGAAATATTGTTGGAACAATAAATCCCTTAATCTTTATTGGTGCAGGAATTCTAGGTGCAGTTCTAGAATTTCTCACACCAATTTCAATGATAGGTATGGCTTTAGGACTCTTCCTACCGCCAAACTATATTGTACCCTTCGGTATAGGAGGCTTCATAAGATGGTATACTGACAGAAAATTTGGTAAAGAATTTTATAATGAAAAGGGAAGGCTGATAGTTACAGGTTTAATGGCAAGCTCTTTAATCGTTCAAGTAATCATGACCGTGATATTAAATCTAATCATAAAATAAAAAACTTTTTAAGTGATTTTACATCATTTTTGGCTGGATTGGAGGATTATTTATGCCGAAGGCGAAAAAGTGTAATCATGAATGGATTAGACGCCCAAAATATATTAAGGATAAGCAGGGGAGAATTATAAGACTAGAATACTATTGGGAATGCAAAAAGTGTGGAATTAAAACGGACAAGAATCCTTGGAAGTCTTAGAGCCCTCTTCCCCTGCCATTTAATCTTTTTAAAGAGAGATCTTTTAAACTACAGTACTATAATAATATTTAATTGAAATGAGCTATGATATTTCAATAAATAATGGTATTATAGTTGATGGTACTGGTAATCCATGGTATAAAGGCAATATAGCCATTAAAAATGGATACATAGCTGATATTTCAAGGCACCGTAAATTTAAAGCCGACGTGTTGATTGATGCTTCGGGATTGATTGTTGCTCCAGGCTTCATAGATATGCATAGCCATTCAGATTATACCTTACTAGTTAATCCTTATGCTGAGAGCAAGATCATGCAGGGA
>Ga0180301_10001125_pt1 | contig 20896 bp, 18 predicted proteins | sample GuaBasSediGuay16_FD_121797 | JGI IMG/M metagenome (GOLD analysis project Ga0180301, IMG submission 121797) | Subseafloor sediment microbial communities from Guaymas Basin, Gulf of California, Mexico - Guay16, Core 4569-2, 12-15 cm | ecosystem: Environmental > Aquatic > Marine > Hydrothermal...
CCCATAAAGGTCGTCGGTAAAGAGATACACGAAGTTAGAACGGCATTTATCGGCGCGGGCGCGAGCAATGTCCGTATCTCGCATCTATGCTTCAAAGCCGGGATGGACCCGAAAAAAGCGGTAATGGTCGATACGAAGGGAACGCTCGGCACTTTCCGCGACGACCTGAAAAACGACCCGACGAAAATCGAAAAATGGCAGCTTTGCCAGCTGACCAACGCCGACCTGCTAAGAGGCGGCATACCCGAAGCTATACAGGGCCGCGACGTCATTGTCGCCCTATCAAAATCCGGACCCGGCGTTATCGAACCGGAGTGGATATCGACGATGGCAAAAGACGCTATCGTGTTCGTGTGCGCCAATCCGGTGCCCGAGATATTCCCGTGGGACGCAAAGGACGCCGGTGCGCGAATCGTAGCAACTGGCCGGAGCGATTTCCCGAACCAGGTCAACAACTCGCTCGGATTCCCCGGCATTTTCCGAGGAACGCTCGATGTCCGCGCGAAAACCATTACCGACGAGATGTGTCTCGTCGCCGCGCAAGAACTCGCCAAAGTCGCCGAGGACAATGGACTCCGCGACGACTACATTATACCGACGATGGACGAATGGGAGGTTTTCCCGCGCGAAGCCGTAGCAGTTGGAATGAAAGCTACCGAACAGGGGGTCGCGCGCCTTAAATTCTCTCGCGAAGAATTGTTCCAGATGGCCGAAAGGACGATTAAGGAAGCCCGTGACGAGGTTCACAAAATGATGGAGGAGGGCTTTATCAAACCGATACCGAAAGGTCTTCTGGAAGAGGAATAGCATAGAATCGGTTAAACAATTACAGATTATTCATAAGGGCGACCCGAGCGGTCGCCTTTTTTTATTGCATATAATGTCATTTCCCATTAAGTTAATTTTATAAAATCTCCGCGCTCTTTGCGTTCTCTACGGTAAAACGCATAACAATAATACGGGACGAATTATGGCAGAAGTGATTCTCGAAAACGTAACAAAGATATACAACGGCGGTGTGCGCGCCGTCGCCGACGCCAATCTGCACATCGCCGACTCCGAGTTTATGGTGCTCGTCGGGCCGTCCGGATGCGGCAAATCGACCCTCCTTCGGATGATTGCCGGATTGGAGGAAATCACCGAGGGGACAATCAAAATCGGCGACCGAATCGTGAACGACCTCTCGCCCGCCGACCGCGATATCGGGATGGTATTCCAGAACTACGCACTGTATCCGCACATGACAATCCGGCGGAATATGGAATTCCCGCTCAGGATGCGTAGAATGGACAGGGCCGAAATCGACTCGCGTGTCGCGGAGGCCGCGGAGATACTCGGGATTTCGGAATATCTCGACCGCAAACCGAAAGCGCTCTCCGGTGGGCAGCGGCAGCGCGTCGCCCTTGGAAGAGCGATTGTCCGCAAACCCGCGGTGTTCCTGTTCGACGAACCGCTGAGCAATCTCGACGCCAAGCTCCGCGTTAAAATGCGCGCAGAGATTTCGCAGCTGCACACGCGCCTGAAAACCACGATGATTTACGTTACCCACGACCAGGTCGAGGCGATGACGATGGGCGACCGTATCGCGGTCATCAACGACGGAATTATCCAGCAGGTCGACAGGCCGCTGGAGCTATATTCGAGGCCCGTGAACGTATTCGTGGCGGGATTTATCGGCTCCCCCGCGATGAATTTTATGCGCGGGAGATTCACCGGCGGAAACATCGAGGTCGAGGGATTGTCGATACCGCTCGATAAACCGTTCGATAAGAGGGCGTCGGCGGAGGTAATCGTCGGCGTCCGACCGGAGGACATTATCGCCGATAGTGAGAATCCGCTTTTCGAGGGCGAAATCGAGGTCGTCGAGCCGATGGGGAACGAGGTTTTCCTGACATTCCGCTATCGTGGCAAAGAGATGACCGCGCGAGTCGCGCCGGACATTAACCCGAAACCGGGCGATAAAGTCGGATTCCGATTCCGGACGAAGAAACTGCATTTGTTCGACGGGGAGACCGAGGAGAGAATCGGGGTGAATAATTCGTAGAGGAGGGTCCGCGACCCTCCCGAATGCGCGGGCGGGTTTGGAACCCGCCCCTACGAATCGAGATATTCGACGTAAACGGACGGATGGTTTTTGGAAAAGGGGATAAGGACTTGGGTCTAGGGTCTAGTCCCCACACCACACGAACATTCGGGTCGGGCGAGGGGTTTAGCCCCTATGCCTTATACCCTAACCCCTCGGCGGTGTTGGGAAGTGTGCGGGAATTCATCTGGCAACCCGATAAATCTCTCGGTTCTGGAATATATCTAATACGGTTAGAAAACGGCGGAAACGAACTTATCAAACGTGTTGTCTATCTAAAATAACCGTTTTAATGGTTTTTTGAGAAGCAACCCTACGGCTTTTTCTCCCGTGCGAGTAGCTTGCTGTATTTCGCGGTGTTGTTGATTATTCTGCCGGTGCCCATAACTACACATGTCAAAGGGTCGTCGACGACATATACCGGCAGATTGGTTTCCTCGCGAATACGCTGGTCGAAACCGCGTAGGAGGCTCCCACCGCCGGTCATAATAATCCCCCTGTCGACGATATCGCTTGCAAGCTCGGGCGGCGTATGTTCGAGAGCCCGACGCAACGCTTGCATAATCAAGCGCACCGGTTCGTCGAGTGCTTTACGTATCTCTGTGCTGGAAATACGTAGCGTTTTCGGGAGGCCGTCCACAGCGTCGCGCCCTTTGATATCCGTATGCTCCTCGCCCCCCGGGAGCTTATACGCCGAACCTATCTGTATCTTGACTCTCTCGGCGGTGTTCACTCCTATGGCGAGGTTGTATTCCCTTTTCAGATAGGTAATAATCGCCTCGTCCATCTCGTCGCCGGCGATACGTATACTGGTGTTGTTGACGATACCGGATAGGGCGATTACCGCTATCTCGCTGGTTCCGCCGCCGATATCGACTATCATATTTCCACGTGGCTCTTCGACCGGAATACCGACACCGATAGCGGCGGCCATAGGTTCATTTAGCAAAAAAACGTCGCGTGCGCCCGCGTTTTCGGCAGATTCGGTTACCGCGCGGCGCTCGACCTCGGTAATTCCGCTCGGAACGGAAATAACGATGCGCGGTTTTATAAGGAAACGTTTGCGAATTATCCGTCGGATAAACTCGCGAAGCATCTCCTCGGTCATCGTAAAATCGGCGATAACGCCGTCTTTGAGCGGCCTGACAGTGCGAATGTGTCCGGGCGTTCGACCGAGCATCTCGCGGGCGTCGTGACCGATAGCGATAACCTTGCCGGTCTCGTTCTCGATAGCGACCACCGACGGCTCGTTCAGGATTATCCCGCGCCCTTTCACGAAAACCAGCGTGTTGGCTGTCCCGAGGTCGATGCCTATGTCGTTGGATAAGATGTCGAAAATTGGCATAGTATAACCTTATTTTTAGGGAAGTCGGATAGAAGAAAACGCGTTTAACGCTTTATCCAGGCTTTTATTTTTAAGCACATTTCTCGCAATGTTTATATCCCAATATTGTAATACGAATTCTTTTAATCTACCGTTATAATTTTTCCCTATTGACGCCAAGCTACCAGGTTCGGGTGGTATATCTTCCTTTATAACTCTTTTCTGAGACTTGCGAGAGATGTCAAATAGCAGTTTTTTGGGGTCTGCAATTTCTTCCGGCTTCTTTGGCATTCTATCTATTCTCACACCAAGGAAAGATGCGAAGTTTTTCCTATCAGCAAAGAGCCAGGCTTCGACTTCGCGGATAGCGATTCGAAAAATGAGTTTTTCGTTCTTATTAAAATCAATGAATTCTTCTTTCTTCAATGGCGCGCATTCTGTCGCATTTAAATCAACGAGAACGATAACCGGATAGGTTCGCGCGATTTTATTATATTTTCGCATTTCACGTTTGATATTCCCGCAACCGTTCTTATTATAAAACGCCCTATCGGGGAACTCTAAATTCTCCGTGCGTTCTAAATAGTCAAGTAATTTATTAACTATGGCTTGGCTAAGTTCATCTTCCACAAAGATATAAATCATAACTGATTCTCAAAGCTGATTGATAAAAAGGTCTAACTGCTCTATAGTGTCAGGTTTCGTGTATTGCTCGACTATTTCGCTATATTCGAAGCCATTTTCAATAAGAGGTTTTAGTTCTTCAATATCATTCAAAGCATGAATATCAGTAGCCTCCTCTCCCGGCTTAAGGAGAAGGATTTCTTCGGGGCCGATTCCGTTACCTTTCAACAATAAATCTGGACTGTGGGTGCTAATCAGAACTTGTCTATCACCTGCGCTTTTCTGGAGTCTGTGAATCAACCGCGGTAATTTTTTTATAACGCCGGGATGGAGATAAAGCTCCGGTTCCTCCATCAACAACGGCCCTCTTCCTTCTAATAATGCCCAAAAAATACCGATAAGTCTTAAAGTGCCATCGGAAAATTCCAGTTCGTTCTGCTTTGCATCTCTTTTCCGCCAATGTTTGTAACGGACCTCAAGGTGCCTTTCTCCCGCATCGTCAAAATCCGTTAACTTCAGTTCTTTAAGTTGAGGGACGATTTTAATAAGCGCTTTTTCTATTTTTCTGAGCCTGCTTTTTTGAGTTTTTTGAGAAGTCGAAGAAATATTTTTTATTAGAGTCCATCCAAAATAATCGTCCCCCTTGCCTCGCCACGGAAATAGTTTCGGTTTCCTGATTATCTGCGGGACTATATGCAGATACGAAATTTTCTTAAAAATGTTAGCGAGTTCCCTGAAATCGGCGTTCTCACTAATCTGTTCCAGGGCAGTTTGTGTCCTTAACTCGATATCTATGTTGTCATCAGAATCGAGTCGGTTTAGTAGAGTTTTGCCGTTCTTTACTACAACTTCCCTCGATAAAATCGGTCTTCTATGCCCTCTCGGCTCCTGTAAAATGCCGATTTCATATTGCCATATTGTATTTTTTTCTTCCACTATCACTTCAATTTCTATATCAGACGGTCGCCTTGCGCAGAGGCTTCGGACTTTGCTTATACCTCCCCTTTCAGCCATCGCTTTTTGGAGTCCATTGTTAGCGATATCTTTAAGGAACCTAAAAGCATCGAGGAAATTAGATTTGCCCGAGGCATTAGCCCCTAGGATAAAAACTCGATTAGTTAAATCTACGTCGATTTTTTTAAAGTTACGCCAATTTCTTAATGTGATATGTGTGAATCGCACGGGATACTCCTAATAATTACTCTAATACAAGCCATCGACGGTTTATTCTTGCCAAAATATACTATAGAGTTCTCAATTTCAAACAAAAAAATACATTTACACTATATTCGACAAAAAGCTCTCGCCGTATTCCGTCGGTTCGGTGCCGAGGAATTCGGCGATGGTCTGGCCGAGGTCGGCAAACGTGTTCCTGTCGGGAATCCGACCGGGCTTTATTCTCGCGCCCCACATAACGAGCGGGACTATTTCACGGCTGTGGTCGGTGCTGGGTGTAGTCGGGTCGTTGCCGTGGTCGGCGGTGATAAAAAGCAGGTCGTCCGGCCCCATTGCGTTTATAATATCGGGCAACGCGTTGTCGAATTGCGCGAGACCCTCGGCCAATCCACGAGGGTCGTTACGGTGTCCCCAGAGCATATCGAAATCGACCAGATTTGTGAATATCAAGCCTCTGTCGAATTCGCGGATTAACCTGATTGTCTCCACTATGCCTTCGGTATTGGAATGTGTATATACCGGTTCGGTAATCCCAACGCCCGCGAACAGGTCCATTATTTTTCCGACTCCGACCACGGGTAACATCGCGCGTTCGACCTTCGTTAAAAGCGTCGGGGCTGTCGGTTCGAGCGAGAAATCGCGCCGTTTCGGAGTCCGAATAAAATTCCCCGGCTCGCCGACAAACGGACGCGCAATAACGCGGCTTACCCCGAACTGTCCGGTTAGTATATTTCTCGCAAAACGGCACCAGTCGTATAGCAGGCCAACGGGGACTATACTCTCGTGCGCGGCTATCTGGAAAACGGAATCTGCGCTGGTGTAGATTATAGGTTTGCCTGTATTAAGATGTTCCTCCCCTAATTCCTGGATTATCGCGGTGCCGCTGGCGACATAGTTTCCGAGTATGCCCCGACCTATTTTTTTCGAGAAAGACTCGATTACCTCGTCGGGGAAACCGTCTGGGAAAGTCGGAAACGGTCTATCGAGGATAAGGCCCGCAAGTTCCCAGTGCCCTGATGTCGAGTCTTTACCGGGAGAGCGCGGAATCAATCTAGTAACCGCGCCGGCGGGATTATCGACGGGATTTACCCCCTGGATATCCGCGAGTAGGCCGAGACCGAAATTTTCGATATTAGGCAAATCGAAACCACCTACGGCGGTCGCGGTATTCGGCAAGGTTGCGCTGCCACAGTCACCGTATAACGCGGCATCGGGCGCTTCGACAAGCCCAACACCGTCGAGTATTATTATTATCGCTTTTCGCATAGTTCTGCCTCGATAGAGGCTTCTTCGTTTTTCCACTCAAAAGTAATATGTCCTTTTGCTGATGTAAAGGCAAATTTTATTATTGGCAAACCGTTTTTCGATATTCGATTTCGCTTTTTTATCCCAAAGCCTTCTTGACAATATAATCCTGTCGGTTATAATTGAACGTTATGCCTGGATTAATAAAACCAAATGATAAGCATATCGCCGCGCTAATCGCGTTAGTCGGCGAGGAACACTCCGTTTCCGGTGAAGCTGCGATAGACTATTCTCACGACGAATCTCCCGAGATTTCCGCGACGCCCTCCGTGGTTCTAAAACCTGCAGACGAAACACAAATCGCCGAAATAATGCGATACGCGAATTCCGAATCGATACCCATCGTTCCGAGAGGGCTCGGCACCGGTGTTGCCGGCGGCGCGGTTCCGTTCGACGGCGCGGTAGTCCTGTCGCTCGAAAGGTTGAATCGAATAATCGAAATCGACACGGACAACCTGATGGTGGTAACGCAACCGGGAGTAGTTGTCGAGGAGTTACAGCGCGCGGTTAAAGAGAAGGGGTTAATGTATCCTCCCGACCCGGCAAGCCAGGATACCTGCAGTATCGGGGGGAATATCGCCACTAACGCCGGAGGAATGAGCGCGGTTAAATACGGCGTTACCCGCGATTATGTAAAAGGGATTAGGGCGGTTCTCGCGACCGGTGAGATAATCGCCTACGGCGGCAAGCTTGTAAAGAACGTCGCCGGATACGACCTGCTCCATATAATAATCGGCAGTGAGGGCACGCTCGCTATCGTTACAGAGATAACTCTCAAACTGATTCCTCTTCCAAAATGTCATATCGACCTGCTAATCGGTTTCGAGAGCGTAAAAGCCGCAACGGAAGCGGTTTCCGAGATTATCCGTAGGCGAATTGTCCCGACATCTATCGAGTTTATGGAGGGGGATATCGTCCGAATGGTCGCGGAGAAATCGAGCGCGACGGTCCCTATGGTCGACGCCGGCGCCCATCTCATAATATCTATCGACGCGGATGACGACGAAGAATTGAAACGCCGCTATCTCGAACTCGGCGATATCGCTCTCGAACTCGGTGCGATGGACGTCCTTGTGGCCGATTCGCCGCACCTTCAGAAAAGGCTCTGGGAACCGCGGATTTCGTCGCGGGATATTATACGCGAGGTCAGCCCGACTATTATGGCCGAGGATATCGCGGTTCCGCGCGCAAAACTGCCACAACTCTGGGAAGGCGCACGAAAACTCGGCGAAAAATACGGCATCAGGGTGCTTTCGTTCGGGCACGCCGGCGACGGAAATCTGCATATCGACGCCCTCAAGGAGAATATCCCAGACAAGGAGTGGGAGGATAAGATGGAGAAGTATGTCCCCGACCTATTGAAATTGGCAGTAAAACTTGGCGGGACAATTACCGGTGAACACGGAATAGGTTATATCAAGCGGAAATACCTCCATATCGGAGTCGGCAAAGCGGAACGAGAACTGATGGCACGTATAAAAAAGGCTTTCGACCCGAACGGGATTCTAAATCCCGGCAAGGTTATTTGATTCGATAATCGCCCTTCTAACTCATTGCATAGCATCTTTCCAGCACCGACCGGTGTAAATTTGCCGCACCCTGAATGGCGCGGCTGTCATTAGATACCAAATATTAGCATTTTTAGGGAATGGCATTTCAGAACGCCACACCAGCAGGTTTATTTTCGTTGTTGCTGCCATGGGTTCTCGTACATCGGTCTATCGGGTGAGCGGTGCACACCGCTTCGGCTCGAGGACCTCGATGTAGCTTTGCGTTCCGAGACTGGAATAGTAATTCTTGTATTGTAACGTCCGGGGGATTCTATTGTAATCGAGGCGACGATACCGTCCGCCGGAACCAGCCGGGTTACCTCCAGAACGGCTTCCTTTTTCGGTCCGAGAGTCTTTTTATTCCACGATAATTTCAATCTATCGGATTGATAATCGTCGACTCTAACGACCCGTTTCGCAGCGGTTCTGTTGGTTATAGTTATTTTTGCGGTCTTTATGGAGTCGGTAAATTCTACGGCGTAAGGATAAACACCGACCTCGCCGGTGCTAAATGGTATATTCCCGGTATCGGTTTGGGTTACGAAAGTCAGGCGATATTTCTCTGTATTCTCTCCGATTTTAACCGTAACGGCGGCCGATTTTTTCGCGCGACCACGATACCCTCGCGAGTTGAAACGCAATTCGATTGGCGCGGTTTCACCGGGATAGATTACAGTTTTGGTTAGCGGAGCTTTTGTGCATCCGCAATATGGACGCACTTTCTCGATAACAATCGAATCACCACCCGAATTCGTCAGTTTGTAAATATGGGTAACAACCGCATCCGGCGGTATTCGGCCGAAGTCGAAATCGATGGCGTCGAATTCCGTTTTAGGCGGCCCTGCGGATGTTTCGGCGATACAGCCACCGAAAACGAGGACAATCGAGAAAAAACAAAGCATTTTGTCCAGGGTCATCTTTCCCCCCTTATTTCTCATTATCTAAGATGTCGACCGCGCGTTCGGCACTATACAAAGGAAAATCAGGTCGCTGTCGCTATTGTTTCTCAATTGGTGCTCCGCGAACGGGTCTATATATGCGAAACTCCCGGGACGAATCGGATACTCCTGCCCCTCGAAAACCAAAGTTCCCTCGCCGGAAAGGACGAAGACCTCGTGCTCGTGCGCGTGTTTATGCAAAGGGCTCCATCCGCCGGGGGCAACCACAAATCTCCGCATAGCGAAATTCGGAGCGCCGTCGGCATCGGAAATAAGAACTTGAATCGTTACATCGTGGGCACCTTCCATCTCGACCGGTTGCGGGGCAATCTCGCTTTCATGCATAGATTTCATCAGATTTTCTCCTGTTTTTCCGGACTTCTTCCCTCAGATTAATTATTTTTCCCGGCAAGCGCCTTCGAGATTCTCGACATAGATTTGTAAAACACGACGAGAGTTATTATCCACATTATCAAATGAACAAACATAAAGACCAGACAGCCGATAAACAGGAAAACCAGGCCTGCTCCACGTTCCCTGCCGAGAAACGGGTGGTCGAAATCGGGTTTCCCGTGATAATGCGGCGGATATCCGGGAGGCATACCAGACATCCCGTATTCCTTCTCGCGTTTTTCGCGCATTTCGACCGGCATATCCTCGTCGATAGCCTCGTGCATCCGTTTGCGGACGAGCTTGCGGAGTTTCTCTTTCGGGTATTCCTCTTCGCCGAAAATTTCGATTTCGATTTCCTCGATTGCTTCATCGACGAGTTCGTCGATTTTTTCCTCGAGTTTTTCGGGGTCGAAATCGCCGAATTCGCTCACAATAAACGTATCTTCCGCCGCGATTATAACCTTGCCGCTCGTTTGTGCGAGCGCAAAACACGCGAGAACGAGCAATAGTAAACCGGACTTTTTTAGCATTCGACATACTCCTTATTTTTAGCGTTAGTGACTTTTGCAAAACAGTTGGTAAATATCATTCCGAGAAGCGAAGTGGCGAGAAATCTTCTGAATAACAACGATTTAAGATTTCTCGCGGACGCTCGAAATGACAAAATTCTCTATTTTGCAAGGTCTATTTAGGGTGAATGTGCGTTCTGCTAATTAGATTATTCTGTTCCCACCTCGGACGTCCGTAGGACGTGAAAATGACGAGAATTAACGGGTTCACTCTCGTTCGAGGCAATAACGGTCATAACCGTAACCCTGGGGATTATAGGTTACCGGTTGAAAAGAGATAAAAACCAGCGATACTTAAGGCAAATAATTCACTCTCACGAACCGCGCGCTTTTTTCGACAGCTGGGTCTTTAACCCACAAAAGCACTTCGGTATTTCGTTTAAGCGATTCTCGATATTCGATATTCGGCATAGAGATGGAAATATCTATAAACTCTCCCGGACCAACGCTAGCCGAGTTTCTATCGAGCTCGAAATGTTTCGGGTCGCCGGGGATATTCCCACGGGTTAACTCGACGGACAATTTGTTTTCCTCGACCGGAACCGAAATATAAGCGCTTACATCGTGCGCTTTCGAATCGTTATTGTAGACCCGAATTATGCCGTTTCCGTCCTCGTCGAGTTTCAGAACCGACGGCGCAACCGCGATAGGCAACCCACCCGGACGGGTAAAACGGTTTTCGGTGGACACAGTTTCCAGCAGATACGAACCTACCAATACGGTCCGGAACATTCCCCCGGCATCTTCGGGCATAATGCGTAACTGAACGAGAAACCGTCGATTCATCAACGACGAATCCCCGGGGAAATCTACCAGAAGTCTTCGGGTCGCGGCGCTGTCCGGTTTCGCGACAATAGGCCGTTCTCCACCCACAATAAGATACGCCGGGTCGGGGATTTCCTCGTAGCCCTCGAGCCAGTTTTCACGGACTTCCGAAGGCAACAACGGATTTGCGAGAAAAACGACCGACCCTTCCGCGTTCTTATCGACGTGAATGACCAGCGGGACACTCAGGTCAAATCTTTCGCCCACCGGGATATTCCTCGCGGTGAACGAGGCCGGACTCATCCGGATTGCGAAAGCGCTCCCCGCAAGAACCACAAGGAGCGCTATCTTCGAGATAGGCTTCGGGTAAAAGACCATTATGGTGCTATTGCAACGATATAGACGGTTATTGTGTGGCTACAACCGTCGTCGGCCGGATTTGGCGCGGTCAATTTTGTATATAAATGATAGCTTTCGCCGGCAATCGTGCTGTAGTAGAGTATCGCACCGCCGAGGTCCTCGCCCGTAATATCTGTATACGTTCCGGGAACCGCACCCAGTTCGCCCTTGCCGAGTCTTAGATAATACGTGTTCAGTCCAGCCGCGCCGCCGGGCGACCACGCAACGGGAGTGCCATAACCACAAGGTCCGGGTGCTACAGAATTACTGTAAGCCTTAAATTCGAGGTTCACATTGCTCGTATTTTCGACATAGATATGGTCGCCACCGGCACCAGTGGTCATTTCTACCGTTTCGCCTTCGTTGACATTGCCGACGGGCCAATCGGTGTATTCGGCCGAATTGTCGGCGGTTTTTAGCTCGAAATCGATGTAGTTACAGGTTACGGTGATAGTAAAATTGTCGCTGCTCTCCGCGAAACCCGCTATCGCACCGAAAATGATAACCAAGCCGATTATTATAATATATTGTTTCATAACTCCTCCTCTTCTATATCGTCGATATTATTTTTTTCTAATGCGCTATCGCCGGGGTTATTAGAATTTCGGATATTAAACGATGCTGCTCGCCGTATTCCCCATCTGTCGGCAAAAGTAGCCACGCGAAAAGGTATCGGTCCTCGCCGGCGGGAATATCGGCTTCCACAGGCGTAGACGCCGTATATATCGGCACTCCGTTACTAAATGGAGGAACGGCGTGTATCGCCTCGCTTGCCCATCGGAATCCGCAGGTGTCGACTCCGCCGATAGTCCAGACCTCCCACGGCATCCAGAGAGTATCTGCAGTCCCGGAGTCGGGGAAATCTCTCACAGTGGAAAAAAGGTCGACTAGAACGTTGCAGTTATTCACCAGGTGAACGGCCTCCCCCAATTCCATAGCTGCGGTATCCCCGGGATTGACCCCGTAGATATGCCAGGCGAGATATGTCGAGCCGCCTATCTCCTGCAATTCCATATCGAGGTAGTTCACGGTTACCTGTATTGCGAACGGTTCGATAGCGTCCTGTCCGAACGCAACAGATAATAAAACTAAAAGAACCGATGCGGAAATTAAGGCTGTGCGCGCACCGGATATTCCTACGGGGTCTTTGCTGGCAAGACGGAAATAAAGGCTTTTTAATTGCATAAGCGCCCTTAACTCTATACTAAACTTTATATTCGGTATAAAAGTATATTTATTTTTCCGTTAAATTCAAGCTTTTAAGGAATTTTTTTAAAAAAATTTCGCGAGTGCAAAGATAACGCGCGGCGCCTCTTTATAGCTACAGCTAACTGTTCCTGAAAAATCGGAATTAAAAGATAATAGCTATCGTCAATACTTTCTGACCACCGCCACGAGTTTGCCGAGTATATCGACCTGTGTCGAGTCCGGGGTAAGCTCGATAGGTTCGTAATTGTCGTTTTCCGGGCAGAGATAAGCCTTTTTTTTCTGGAGTTTGAACCGCTTCAGAGTGGCCTCGCCATCGACCAGCGCCGCGACTATATCTCCGGACTCGGCGATTTCTTGTTTACGAATTATCGCGGTGTCTCCGTCGAGTATGTTCGCGCCGACCATACTGTCCCCATTTATCCGAAGAGCGAAAAGCTCGCCACGCGGAACCAGAGAAGAATCGACCTCGATATAACCTTCGTATAGCTCCTCCGAAAAAACGGGCTGCCCCGCCGGAATCCGTCCGATAATCGGAACCATAACCGCAGCGGATAATTTCTCCGTGAGGACTATCCCCCGCGAGATATTATCACGGAGCTTGATATGTCCTTTATCCTGTAACGTGCGAAGCAGTTTGTGTATCGTCGATGGCGTTTTTCCAAGTCGCCCGGCGAGGTCGCGCACGCTCGGCGATATTCCCTCTTTTTTTATAAACTTCTTTATCTCGCGCAAAACCTCGTTCTGACGTTTCGTAAGTTTCTCCAGCATAGCTAATAACCTCCGTTACGAACATTTGTTCACAAAAATAATAGAGGTGAACATTTGTTCTGTCAAGCGGTTTTTTTCGAGAGTAGTTTTCCTAAGAATTATAGGATAGGATATCCGTTATCAGATGTTTCATAATCCGCGATTATAGTTGTAGTTAAGTTCATAGCAATCGAATTTTAAATCGAATCCTTTTATTTAGTTCCCACTTGCTTTTTCTATTCCAATCTTTATCTTGCATCCGTAAAAAGGCTCAATACGATACAAATCTCGTGGCAAAACGACTATCCAAAGAAATCGGACTACTCGGCGTATTCGCTATCTGCACCGGCGCTATGATAAGCTCCGGCTTTTTCCTTCTACCCGGTATAGCCGCCTCGAAAGCCGGTCCCGCCGTAATCCTGGCATACATCCTTTCGGGTCTGCTGATTATCCCCACCCTTTTCTCTATGTCCGAATTATCTACGGCAATGCCTCGTTCCGGTGGGACATATTTTTTCATCAGCAGAAGTCTCGGGCCGATGTTCGGCACTATCGACGGTGTCGGTGTTTGGCTCGCGATGTTATTAAAAAGCAGTATCGCTCTGGTCGGTCTCGGAGCGTATCTGGCTCATTATGTCGGTTTACCGCAGGTTATTATCGGGGTGATTTTTGGTGTGGTCTTTATGGCCATTAATCTAATCGGCACGAAAGAAACCGGCGGTTTGCAGGTCGGTATGGTCGTCGCTCTATTGGGAATACTAATATATTTTCTTGTAGCGGGTCTCCCGCGAATCGAACCGGCAAACCTTAAACCGTTTACCCCTTTCGGAACGGGCGCTATTCTACCGACGGCTGGTTTCGTTTTTGTCAGTTATATCGGTCTTACCAAAGTAGCGAGTGTATCCGAGGAGGTCCGCAATCCCGGGCGGAATATCCCGCTGGGAATGATACTTTCGCTTGTCGTTGTAATTACGATATATGCTCTCGGTGTATGGGTCGTTGTCGGTGTTCTTCCCGCCGAAGAGCTTTACTTTAGCCTTACGCCGATAGCCGATGCCGCAGGCGTTATCGTCGGCCCCGTGGGCGTGATATTAATAACTATCGCGGCGGTTCTCGCTTTCGCGACGACCGGCAACGCCGGTATTATGTCGGCCAGCCGTTATCTTCTCGCTATGGGTCGCGACAGAGTTATTCCACATCCGTTCTCGCGCCTCTCGCGCTTCCGCACGCCGAAAAACGCCATCCTGCTTACTTCGGGAATCGTTCTGTTGATTGTCCTTACGCTAAACGTCGAATCTATCGCCAAACTCGCCAGCACGTTTCAGATTCTCGTTTTCGCATTTATAAATATCGCCGTTATCGTGATGCGCGAAAGCGGCATCAAAAGCTACGACCCGGGTTTCAAAAGCCCGTTGTATCCGTATATACAAATCGCCGGTATTCTCGTAGCGGTAATACTAATTCCGGAGATGGGTCTTATTGCGAGTATATTCGCTCTCGTTCTCGTGAGCCTCGGCGTTGTGTGGTATTATCTTTATGTTCGTCGGAGAGTAACGAGCACAGCCGCAATCGGCAAGATGGCGGAGAGAGCTGCCGAGAGACTTCTCGCCCGCGATGCGCACGCCCTGGGGCTCGATAAAGAACTACGACAGATTTTGAAAGAGAAGGGTCTCCGCCGCGAGGACCCGTTCGAAAGGGTTGTTCGAGAAGCCGAATTCCTGGAATTGGAGTGCGGCTGTGAAGCTGAAGAGGTTCTGCACCGCGCCAGCCGGATTCTCGCCAAACGCAGCGGAATGTCCACCGACCTTCTTTACGGCGCTCTGCTCGAAAGAAGTCGTCTCGGGGAAACGCCCGCCGAGGCCGGTATCGCGTTGCCGCACGTCCTTATGAATGATGTCGAAGACTTCTATTTGGTGATGGCTCGGAGCATCGACGGCATCGAATTCCCGATGTCCGAGCAGTCGATACATGCGGTTTTCGTTCTACTCGGCAGCCGTAAAAATCCCGCACAGCACCTACGATTCCTCGCGGAAATAGCCCGTCGCGCTGAAGACCCAGCATTTCTCGATTTGTGGATAAACGCGAAAGGGAGAGCCGAGATTATAGAGGTTCTTTTAACAAAGGAAACATAGTGGTATTAGTTGTTCCCTGTTTAATGAGAAGTTTCCCAAAAATTCAGATTATATGTAGCCCGGATTATTATAGAGATTTATAGTAATTAGCCGTAACCGGGCTGTCACGGTTTTTGCATTGTCCTATAAGGTATTCGGAATATATTATTTTCGGACGCAAAAACGCCCCACAAATATCCCAAAGACCACATCCGTGCCAGCCCAGGATTCCCGGTATATCTATGACCCACGATAAAGACGGGGGCTACGATATATATAACTTTACTTATTAGAACATTTCTGTTCTAATAATTTGACAATCTATGATTGTTGAATATATTAAAGACAAATACAACCAATCGGAGGGAATATGAAAAACCTTACAATGTTGTTCTTTCTAATAACCTTTTCTTTTGCGTCCGCCGCCGGCCCGGGTGCGATAACTTATCAGGGCAAACTCACCGACGACGCCGGTGTCGGGATAAACGATACGGTCGATGTAGTTTTTAGAATATACGATTCGGAGACCGCCGGCGCGCTGCTCTCCACCAACACGGTTACGAATGTTTCGGTGGTAAAAGGTCTTTTCGACGCTTTGTTCGAGCCGGACCTTTCGAGACAGGAGCTTTCCGGCGATATGTTCCTCGAGGTCGAAATCGACGGGAATATCCTTACTCCGAGGTTACCCGTAACCTCGACGGTGCTCGCTATGAAGGCGATTTACGCCGATACCGCCCTTTACGCTGATACGGCAGGTGTAGCGCAATTCACCGAAACTATAAACTGGGACACCCTGCAGGCTTATATAGACTCGACGGCTGCAACCAGTTTCGTATCCTCGAGCGGGGACACTATTTTCGGCGACCTTATTCACGCCAACGGCAAACGCTCTCTCTGGTTAAGCCCCGGCGGAATCGACAGAAGCTGGATGTTTAACAGCGGCGATACAGTCCACTGGAGCGCCAGCGTTCCGATTAAAATATGTATGAATTCTCTGGTTATCGACCCCGGCGGCGAGATTAGAACGACTCACGACCTAGTCGTGGGGGACTCGTTATTTATCGGCGACGGTATCGAACTCGGCGGTGTATTTCACGACACCTGGCCAGAACCGAACTGGGATACTCTCGGCGCGTATATGGATACTGCCGCCACCGATTTCAGTGGAATCGGCGGCACGATTACCGACGACCAGGTCCCCGACGATATCACAATAAATTTCGCAGACAGCGCGGGAGCCGTGAACTGGTTCGATATAAGTGAAATACCGTTCGAGATTCTCGACGGCGATAATGTGGGTTTCGAGAAGTTATGCGTTTATGGTGAACCGTGGATTACAGATAGCGCCGCTTTCATCGCGGGGGATGAGATTAATATCGCTCAGACCGGACGCGCGATAACGATTTCATTATCACCCGATTTCGCCAAGTGGATATATACCGATACGATTATCAAGCCGGAGAGTATCGCGGACGTATGTCCGAACGCTACCGATTTAATCAGCCTTGGCAACACCGATTTACAATGGAAAAATCTCTTTTTCTCCGGCCGGCTTGTTGTGAACGGGGACTCGCCACCCTATAAAATCCTTAAGACCGACGAGTTCGGCGATGCGTTCTGGGGAGACGAATTCGGTTACTGGAGCGTATTCGATTCCGTGTTGCAAACTAACGCGCATTGGGGTCTTGCACGAGGAGCCGGTAACACTTTCGACGGCGATATGACACACACGCATGTCAATCTCGGCGAGGGTAGTCTGACCGGCAACTCAGGCGAACCCTCTCTCGGCTATATGACCGTCGGCGGCGGCAAAGTAAACGCCGCGGTCGGCGATGTGTCTGTCGTTGCCGGCGGCGAAAATAACTCCGCTTTTGGGAACTGGTCGGTCGTCGGCGGAGGCATATCTAACACCGCTACGGGGCCGTTCTCGGTCGTCTCGGGCGGCGGTTATAACGACTCCGGTGCAGAATATACGGTTGTAGCCGGCGGTCACAAAAACAAAGCGCATGGCTATATCTCGACAATAAGCGGTGGAGAATTCAACAAAACCGACGGCGCTTATGCGACCATTCCCGGCGGGTATCAGGTCGCCGTTCACGGCGATTACTCGTTCGGTTTCGGCAAGGGACACAGTTCCGATAGCGTTGTAGTTGCCGATTCTTTCGACATCGTTTTCGCGACGACCCTTCCTGACAGGTCTTACGAATTCGGTATTAATATATTAGACCCACAGCATGCGCTTCACGTTCTGGGGAATACATATATCGACGGCGATATAACCACTACCGGCGGTATCGAACTTGGCGGTGTCTATAGAAATACCTGGCCTATCTCGACGGGCGATATTACCGAGGTTATCGCGGGCGACGGACTTACTGGTGGCGCATCGAACGGCCCCGTGACAATCGACCTCGGCGACGGAATCGGATATACGCCGAATATAGATAATTTTGTTATTAACCTCGGAACCGGTCTGGGTTTCGCCGCCGACGAAATCGTCCTGACAAATACCGGTGTAATAGCCGGAACCTATTCCAATCCGACAATCGAGGTGGACCAGCAGGGGAGAATTACTTACGCCTCCAGCGGCGGAGCATCGTATCTCACCGGCGGCGGCACCGACAATTACATCCCCAGATGGAGCGGAGCGAGTGGGCTCGAAGATTCGCCGATTTTCTCCGACGACGGCGGTTTTATAGGCATAGGGACGTCTTCACCAACCCATACACTAACGGTGGTGGGCGATATACGTGCGACCGGCGCGATTACCGCAGGCAAAGAACAGATATATATCGTGGACAAGTTCGATTTCCGGTCGCCGGACAACACCGTTGGGTATATGTTCGGCTTAGCCGGATTAGCCGGAGAACCGGGAGGATTTTACGCGCCCATTCATCTGCCAGATAAGGCAATCGTGGATAGTGTCCGAGCTTATTTTCTCGATAATTTCGCTGTTGAAAACCTGACTATGGAAATCCACCGGTTCAACCATGACGGCACAAGCGAAATGGTCGTAGCAGATTTCCCATACATCGGTGAAGATGCTACGGTTCGATTCGTTACTAATCTTACCGGTTTTATGATGGACCTGGAAGCATTCAAATATTGTTTCTACGTTAGTTTCGACGCTTACGACGCGACGAACCTCGCGTTCGAGGGTGCGGTTATATACTGGCACAGATAGTCTCTTCGCCGCTTTATTAAAATCTGTATCTCCTCCTATGAGAATTCTATTCGCAACCCGGAACGAGGATAAAATACGGGAGATACGCTCTATTCTAAAGAATCTTCCTGTGGAAATATCGACCGCCTCGGACTTTCCAGATTTGCCGGAAATTATCGAGGACGGCGCAACGTGCGCTGAAAACGCTTTGAAAAAAGCTCGCGAGGTTTGCCGGTTTACGGGTCTCTCAGCCCTTGCCGACGACAGTGGTATTTTCGTCGAGGCGCTCGGCGGGGCGCCCGGGGTTTATTCTTCGCGGTTTGCCGGACCGGATTGTTCCTACGCCGATAATAATCGTAAATTACTTCGCAAATTGAACGGTATCCCAAAGGAAAAGCGCGATGCGTATTTTCTATGTATCGCGGCCCTCGCTACTCCAGACGGACGGGAATTTACCAGCGAGGGCAAACTCCACGGCAAAATAACGACCGAAAGCCGTGGCGAAAACGGTTTCGGTTACGACCCTGTATTCGAATTACCGGACGGAAGAACGGTCGCGCAGATTAGCCCAGAGGAAAAAAACCGGATAAGCCATCGCGCGAAGGCGTTTCGTGCTATGCGTAGAGTTATCGAGGGATTAATCGAAGAAAACGGCAAATAGGATTCGAGAAACGGAATATTAAATCGAGCAACTTAGAATCCGTCGAACGCCACTCCGAATTTATGCGTCGTTCCGAGGACGCCGTAATGCTCGAACGAATAATCCGCCCAGATGTTGCTGTAGCGCAGTCCGAAACCAGCTGTCAGACCGTCGAGCGTCTCACCGTCGGCAAGGTCGCCGGTTATCCGTTCGCGAATACGATACCCCACACGAAGATAAAGCGGTTTAAGCTGGACTATCTCAATACCGAAACCGCTAGAAAAACCGGCATCTACCGCCCAATCGGCCTGAGCGATTGCGAACAGCGGCAACCCTTTAAGGCGGTAACTCGCGCCCAGGCTGGTAGTCATCGGAAGCGGGTCGGTCGTATCGACAAATGCGGAAATCTGCGCACCGAAATTTTTCAATACGAAACCGAGGCGTCCTCTCCCGTGGTCGAATTTATATAGTGCGCCGATATCGGCTCCGAGAGCCATAGCGGAGAAAGTGTCGATACTGCTGTATGCGAAATAGGGCGCGAAACCTATCGAGATATGCTCCGCTATCTCACGGCTATAAGCGAGCGAAACCGCGAGGTCTGTCGCGCCGAACGAGCCGAGAATGTCTCCGTTCGAGTCCGTTTTATCCATACTACCGTATGTCAAGAAACGGAATGCCAGGCCGAGTTTGCCGAAACTGAAACCGCGTTGTGCGACGACATCCCCTGCGGTTAAACCGACATAGAGGACACCGAAGCTCGTTCCGGCGGATGTTTGCCGCTCGAAGCTCATCGCCGCGGGATTCGAAAGGAAACCATCGGGACCGACGGCATAACCGACCGTCGCGCCTCCTAAAGCGCAAGCCGACGGCGAGAAGTTCATTTTGAGGAAAGTCATCCCGCTCGTCCCGGCGTTCTCGGAGATGGCGAACGCGGAGGTTATCAGAACGATTATAAATAATGTAATAATCAATTTCATCTTTAAGGCCTCGCTATATACGTTTTTCTTTGAGCTTTTGAGAATAATTTTTAATTTACGTTTCGTTTGAAACGCTACATAATAGACTATGCATTCATTCAGGCATCGGCGTTACCTTACACGCGAATTCCTTTGCCAGCGCGTCCGCGCGGGCGGCCGCCTCGGCCTTAGTAGCGAAACTACCGCCATAAACGAGATACAGTGTATCCCCGCCCTGCTCGACGGGGACTATCCACGTTTTAAGACCCTCACCCTTGACCTTGACCGCCATCTTCTCCGCAAGACTCATCATACTGAACGCGCCGAATTGCAAAGCCCAGCGACCCGAGGTTTCTTCTATCGTATCCCGAACGGGTGGAACGTTGCCGCCGGGTATCGACAACTCGACGAACCGGTCGAGATAGTCCATTTGCTCGACTAATTCGATATATCGGGCGCAACTATCCGGGTCGGCGATATCGCCGCAATATAGCTCCGCGAGTCCAAGTTGCGCTAGCGGGAGATATTCCGCGTCCGTAACCCGTGCGAAATAACCTCTCGCCGCATACGACTGCGCGAGAACATGACAACACTGCCCCAGAAATAGCAGGTCCTTTTGCGTCGGCGATTCTATCCGTTCGGCAAGGTCCTTCGCCGATTGATAAAGCCCTCGCGCATAAGCCAACTCCGCCCGGACGGATAACGTCGAGTCGCAAACGGCCTGGCTTAAAGAAATATCCATTTCTTCGGGATTGACAATCGCGGCTTGCTGCGCGACAGCAATAGCCAGAAAAAACTGCATTATAACAGATATGCGAATTGCGTGCCGAATTTTTTACTCCTCGTTTTTCGATAAATTTAGGCACGCGCGTTGCCGATGTCAACTATAAATACAGAAGTAGGGGTTTTATAATAAGTTCCCCGAAAAATAAAAACGCGAATAC
>Ga0180301_10001126_pt1 | contig 20889 bp, 15 predicted proteins | sample GuaBasSediGuay16_FD_121797 | JGI IMG/M metagenome (GOLD analysis project Ga0180301, IMG submission 121797) | Subseafloor sediment microbial communities from Guaymas Basin, Gulf of California, Mexico - Guay16, Core 4569-2, 12-15 cm | ecosystem: Environmental > Aquatic > Marine > Hydrothermal...
AAAATCACAAAATATTTTAACCGCTCGCATGAGGCCCTTTTTAGAGTGGACTCATAAATCTCTGTAATACAATCTTGTATTTCGTTGTTTTTTGTGCCTTTTTGCGGCTTTCTAAATCCGTGTCAATCCGTGGTTGCAGTTCTTTGGTTGCGGCTATGCTGGACGAAATGTTGATTTTATAAGCCCGATATGCTATAATGTACGAATAATAAGGTTTCTGTGCGGTTATTTCCTGTTCAATGAGGTTTTGGGTGATGCGAAAGTCTGTACATTCCATAGGGGGTGTCCTGTTTTCTTTGCTCATGATCAGTGCGATCATGTCAAATTGCTTTGGTTTTGAACTGGATTGGCCGGAGGTATTCGACCCGGAGCTCCTGCTAACGCTCAATCTTGAACTGGATCCGGCACACTGGCAGGAAATTGTCAATGACATGTCCGTGTATGATGAGGATCTGCCTGAAATCAAAAGACCGGCATATTTCTGGGCTGACGGTGAAGAGGACCAGAAAATATATGTCTCAGTTCGACGTAAATCCGGCGATCCTGTTCCGCCTGCATTCGGCCCGGCCGGCGACAAAATAAGCCTCAAGATCGACATCAATAAATATCACGAAGAGGACCCCAACGATCCCGACTATCCCGGTCATCCCGATTCGGTGGAGATGTGGCACGGGGTAAAGAAGCTAAGCCTGGAAAACGGCGACGACAAGAATGTCCTTACGGAGGGATTTGCCGCTAATCTCCATCAGCTTGCTTCCGGCCCTGAAGGGTATGGTTATGACAGCTGGCGGGCAAACTGGGTTGAGTTGTATGTCAACGGGCACTACTACGGAGTCTATGTAAACGCCGAACACCTCGACAAGACCTTCTTAAAAAACCGTAATTTGTATACATGGCATCAGACCTGGCTTTATCAGTACCGCGGCAACCATAACTTCACTCTGGAGATCGGCGACGACGACAATCCGCGAAGTCCTGCCGTCAATGCTTTGAACTTTTATCCATTCCCTTTTGATAAGAGAAACTCTCCGCTCTACCCTGACGGGGGCATAGCACCTGCGCCTGACGATGCGACCCTGGTAACAATGCTCGACGAACTTATAGATATGCAGGGCATGATGGCTATGGCTGCGACAAACGCTTTTATTTCCAACCCTGACTCGCTGTTTACACATGAGCGCAACAGCCATTTCCTGGACTTCGACACAAACGATCCCCTTGTAAGCAGAAAGCGTATGTATTTACCGTGGGATGTCGATGCTTCGCTTCAGTCGTCCTCAAGCAGTATTTACGGAACCGATACGGACTATCGATTGTTGCTGCTGAAAGATACAACCTACAAACCGCTCTACGACCAGGTAATGACGAATCTGGTTAACGGACCTCTCTCCGAGGCAAATCTCCTGGACTTTATTGATCGGATAGAGCCTGTTCTCAGAGACGCCTTTGCCCGGGATCCATACAACAAGTTCGTCGCCACCGGTTACCCGGGAGTTGACGCAGCCTTTTTGAGCCTGCGAACATGGGTTACTGACAGGCATATAAGTGTCCGCACAGAGCTGGGCATAACCGTCTCTGATTCAGACGCAGATCAAATTGCAAATTCAGAGGACAATTGTCCTTTCACCCAAAACACCGACCAGGCCGATTCAGACGGCGACGGCATAGGCGACGTCTGTGACAGGTGTAATTTCGAATGCGCCTGCCTCGACGCTGATCTTGACGGATCAGGGACTGTCGATCTTTCCGACCTTGCCGTATTGTCACAGACTTACGAGCAGACGGGCGCAGCGGCGCCAGGCGATATAGACGGAAGCCAGCGCGTAAGCATAGGCGACGTGTTGGTCCTCGCAAAACTATGGTTAACCCAATGCCAGTAAAATGCTTAGCCCTCCGACCTGTCGGCCGGTTTTAACCGCAACAAAAACTAAGACCTCTGTGCTCTCGGTGTCCTCTGTGGCAAAAAAACCGTGCCAATCCGCGAAATCAGTGGTTGAACATCTGCGTCAATCTGCGTTATCTGCGGATAAACAAAATCTTTACTTTTTTCCGAAAATGCTGCATAATAGCGCATTGGTATGAAAATATGGTTTTTATCCTGGGAAGGCGACGCCTTGGGCGGAAAAGACACTGAAGAAGGCAGGCGGAAGCATTCGGCGGTTGACGGATTGGTTGGCACGCTGGAGTGGCTTATTGTTGCTTTTGCGACTACGTTGGTCTTTATCGTTTTCGAGATGCAGGCCTACACCATTCCGACCGGGAGCATGGCCGAGACGCTGCGGGGTGCGCATTTTGGGCTGCGATGTCCGCAGTGTGCGTACCGGTATGACTACGACTTTCTGCCGCAGTATTACGGGCTGGGCCGTAATGCAACCCCGGGTGTCAATGTGGACGTGAGACCGCCGGGGACCCGCTGTCCGAGCTGCGGGTATCGGTCCGACAGCGGCAAGCGCCGGCCGGTGCTCAAGGGGGACAGGATTTTTGTTGTGAAATGTCTCTATCAGTTCGCAGAGCCGAAACGCTGGGATGTCGTGGTGTTCAAAAATCCGCTCAATCCGCAGGAGAACTATATCAAGCGGCTGATCGCCCTGCCCGGCGAGACGGTCGAGATCGTCGACGGCGATATCTATATCGACGACAGGATAGCACGCAAGCCGCGGCGGGTTCAGGAGGAGCTTTGGATGTGTGTTTACGATAACGATTATCAGCCGGTTAATCCTCTCGCGGGCAATTTCAAGAGCGCCGGCGGCGTCTGGCGACAACCGTTTGTCAACGCCGGCGACTCGAAGTGGAATCTGCGTGCGGACGGGCCGACGGTTTTTTCGCTCGATGGCGCCGCCGACGAAGTGCATACGCTTGTCTATGACACGCGGACGGGTAACGATTTCAAGGCGACGTATGCTTACGACGATGCGCGGTTTCACCCGGCGATGCCGCTATGCAGCGATTTAATGGTGCGGTTCGATGTCCGGGCGGCCGATTCGTCGGCGACGGCGGGAGCGGTGCTTTCCAAGTACGGCCTCGAGTACAGGGGCCGGGTGGATTTTGCCGGCATGATGCGGATCGAAAAGGTCCTTGCCGACGGGAGCGCCGAAGAGTTAGCCGTCCGTGCGATTGATATTGACCCGGACGAGGGGGCTAAGCGCTTGCGGTTTGCAAATGCCGATCATGTCCTGGTCCTGGAGTTCGGCGATGAGCGGCTGGAGTGCGACCTTGGCGACGGGCGGGATGATGCGGGCGCGCCACGGGCGGTTATGCCTGCGGTGAGGGTGTTCGGATCGGGGGAGCTGAAGCTTTGGCATGTGGGGATTTTCCGGGATATGCATTACATAAATTTCAAGATCGGAGCAGACGGCAGGAAGGCGGGGATGCTGCGGGCGGCCGAGGGCAGCCCGTTCAGACTCAATGACGATGAGTTTTTTGTGATGGGGGATAACACGCCGGCGAGTCTCGATTGCCGGTGGTGGGATCGGCCGGGCTCGGCAAACGCAGGAAGGACCTATCGCATGGGCACGGTCCCGCGCGATTACCTTGTCGGGAAGGCGTTTTTTGTCTATTGGCCCGGGCCGTATAAGCCGTTTAACGATACGGCGATCGCAAGAACGATGGAAAGGAATCGGGGCACAAGGCTGCTGAAGATGCTTTTGAATGTGCCCGATGTGGACGGGATAAAATTCCTGGACGGCGGAAGCGACGATTAGCCAAAGCCGATGAATCCGCGCAATCCGTGGTTCTGTGCTACTATAAGCCCGACGTGTCGGGATGCAAGCAAGTGGCGCCGCCCGTTCGGCTACGCTCGGGCCGGTCCCGATGACGTGGGACTGAGCCTTCGGTCGAAGCGGCCGTTGGCGGTGGATTGGCAGTTCGCCAACACCGATGCCCGGATCAATCTGGAAAAGCTATGCCCGGAAACATTATTTTAACTGAGCATTAGGCAATAAGCTCGTTTCCGACTTTTCGAGCTCTTTCGGGCTTATCCAGGTCGATGCCCAATGCGATACCAATTTCAACCAGGACATTCCACCCGGCACTCAGATAGACATGTGGGGTAAGTTCGCCTGCATCGGGAACCTGGATGGTGGCCAACGGCGTTGGGCGGTTGGCGATAGCGACGATTTTGAGCCCGACACCCTTTTCGAGAACTTCCTGGAATTTCTCGATTTCCTCGTCGATCGGATCTATCACAAAAACAATATCGTTAGAGTCCATCACCTCTTCGATTCCGTGAACGGCATAAGTACCTTCGAGGAAATCGGATTTGTTCCGGGTGATTTCGTTTGTCTTAAGCGTTAATTCTTCGGCCACACCATCGTTATAACCGGCAAAATAAATGGTAGGTGCTTTGGTCGCGGCATCGATAATTTTTTTGTCTATCGGCAGCGTCAGCGCGGTCTCAATGTGAGTTGCTAATTCCCTGCATGCGGCGGCATTGTCCCGGCCATTTATCGCCCACAGGATCGACTCGTAAAACAATGCCTGCTCAATAACACTCTTGGTGGCCGCCACCGCCTGTTCCCAGCCGCAAGTCAGAACAAACGTTTCTTCGCACGCATCCTCCAATAGTGTTTTCTCATTGGCTGTCAGGGCGTAACAATTTTTGTTGCCTTGCGATGCGAGTTTTTTCGCGAGCAGCACGACCTCTTTGGTCCTTCCTGAATTAGAGGCGCAGAAGACCGCAAATTTAGAAAGATCATATTCTCCGGACTGACGGGACCCATCCGTGGCGATTTGCAGATCCATTCCCCATCTCAGCGCTTTACGGATCGCGTTCTTAGCGGGGAAGATTCGGCTGGAGCCTTCTCCTGTAAGCAGCAGTCTTCCGACCGAATTAATCTTCGGAGCGATATTTGCGGTCTGAGCAGGGTTGAATTTTTTCACAATATCGACGGTGTCCATCATTTCCTTAACCAACGCGTACCCGGAATATTTCTTGTCGCCCAAATTCATGTCATTTCCTTTCTCAAAAAACTTACATTGTCATTCAATTGCAATTTTAGTTTCTTTTCTTAATCTCGTCTGCGGTATTCTTAAATGCTTCAGTCTCCTCTCGAACCAACTTAACAAAGCTATTACCTTCAATATTCCCGATTGCGGCCGACATCTCTTGCTCGTTCCGATAGGTGGCCTGCCTGAATGGGTTGTCAAAATCTTTTTTTCGGCTTTGATAGACCTGTTCGCAAATGTATTCCTGTATCGACACCGCTTTGTCGATTGCCGAACGCCATTGTGCGTTTGTAAGTTCGTCTGTCTCAAGCAGCAGGCAGATAGTTTTGTATGCGTGTCTTTGTTTTTCAAGCGGATACGCCCGCCAAAGCCGGTCATAGCGATCATGGATATCCCGCCATTGGCTTAGAATGCTTTGTCCAATGTCATTTCGCAGTTGTTCGACATCTTTGGTCGGCACAAGTTGTCCTCCCAGGTTGTCCCAATCCCGGCTAAATTCGCCTTTGAGCGCATCGGCCGCGTTTGAAAAAGTCGCGTCATTCGCCCGCATGTACTCGATTAGATTTTTTACTGCATAATAATGCAGCATATCTCCGTATGCATGATAACCTTCGTAAGGTTTCAGGATCACAACCTTGCGTTTCGATTTTTCCATATTTTCACCGAGAACTTCGAGTTCACCCGTAAGTTCCTTATTCGATAAAATCTCACGGCCGATGGAAACAAGTTCATCGTCTTTCCTGCCTTCGAGGGTTTCGCCGTTCTTTCTCAAACCGGCCTTTGCGGTCCATATTTCCAGCAACCGCCTTGCATACAGCAACTCTTCGGCGGTATCCGGCGCCAGCGCGTCAAATTCGATCTTCTGAACATCTCTCTTGCGCTTGTCCCTGTTTTGAAATTTCCATGTATTTCGCGCCAAAGCATACATATTGTAATTCCACCAGAAGGCCGGGGCCACTTCCAGTTGATCCTTTGAGAGATTATTATTGAGAAGCGAAAAAGGCAAAAGTATGTCGAGTTCGGCGGGGTAATCGGCCTTGGCGAGCAGCACGAAAGATGCAAAACGGCACGAATGCTTGACGCTTGTGCATAGTCCGGGCCAAAAACCTCTGCCCGCCTGAATCTCATTATCGTTTGCCCGGCTGTTGTGATTGGACCCGACCGTGACGCCGGCGGCCATATTGCTTTGCCCCTTAACAACAGAAGCGATCAAAAAGGAATTGTTATGATGCTGCTCATGTGCGGGAAAGATCAGGTTGTTCAGCACTTCACAGCACGAAATCGTTGAATTGTCGCCAAGAAAAGAGTTGATCAACCGGGCGCCGTATTTCAGGTTTGAACAATTGCCCAGGACAAACCTAACCGCTTTGCAACCATAGAAAATATGACAGCCGTAGCCGATAATTCCATTGACCAGTTCTACGCCTTCGCCGATCTGCGTCGATTCTTTTTCATCGGAGTTGATCGTCAGGTTTTTCAGTTTGTTTGCGCCTTTGATATAGGCATGAGAGCCTATTTTGACATCCTTGATTATTCGGCAGCTTTTGACCACACACTGATCGCCGACCATGCCGTAGAAACCTCTCCGGCTGTCAAATGTGTTTTGCGTGATCTCTTTCAATTTTTCCTGAAGTTTCACGTCGTCGCGGTATTTGGCCCAGAGATATGCATCCGCCGGGATCATCCCGTCGAAAGGCATGACCCGGCGACTGCCGGTCTCGTTCATCAGGTCCAGCCAGAGGCGCACATTTTCATCCTCTCCGTCTTTTATTATGCCGTTGCCGAATTTAGCATGATTGGTCGTGTGCATCTCGTCGATATTCGAAAGAATACAGAGGTCCCCGATAATAAAGTGCGCCAGATACCGAACATTATGAATCGCCGCATCATCTCCGATATCACATGAAACGATGCGACTGTTGGTAATGCCCGTTGGCAATTGAAGATCATGGTGCTCAAGGACAGAGCTTTTCATTCGCCCAATACGCACAAAACCGAAAAAATCAGTGTTTTCGATTTGTCCGGGATCGAAGGGATTAGCGACCAGAATATTTTCCCACTTGTCGGATGTGTTGCCGTTTTTTACAAGTAGTTCCACCTCCCTGGCCTGTAAGTGCCGCCAGGTATTCTCTGGTTTGCCCAATTGCTGATTACGCAGGCTGTATTCATCGTCGCCTGCAGGGAGGTATTCGGGAGGAATGAAATTATACCCAATGCTTTCTCCCGGTAAAATTGAAACATTGCCCATTTGTGTTCTCCTTCAAAGTTACCTCAAAAACACGTCCCCAAAGGCCTGTTCGTTGCCGCAGACTTTTATGGACGGATATGTCGGCCTCTAACGGGGTAGACGCTTAAAAAGCATAATTCACTCCTGTCGGTGTCAATAATCTTATCAAGATCACCTTGAACTGTCAAAGATTTTCCTTTTCGAGGCGGTTTTATTGAAAATTGGCATGGAAACATGGTTTTTGGGGCGACCACATGGGGTCGCCCCTACGTATGATTCGGGCTTTGGGGGTGGAGTAGGGTTGCTGTTAGTTGTCCGCAGGCTGCGTTTATTTTTCGGCCTCGTTTGTGGCGGATTATGGTTTCGACGCCTGCCTGCATGAGGATGTCTTTGAAGTTCCGGATTGTCGGGCGGGCGGCGGCGGCAAAGGTGCAGCCTTCGTGGGGGTTGTACTCGATGAGGTTGATGGCGGCGTTTATGCCCTTGATGAGGCCGATGAGCGCCCGGGCGTCGGCAGGGGAGTCATTCAGGTTTTTTATCATGCAGTATTCGAAGCTGACGCGCCTGGCTGTCTTTTGCTGGTATGTCTTGATTGCCGAGATAAGTTCGGCCAGCGGGTACTTTGCCGCGACGGGCATGATTCGCCGTCGTTTGCGGTCGCCGGCGGCATGGAGCGAGACGGCCAGTCGCACCTGCAGGGCTTCGTCGGCGAATCTCTCGATAATGTGCGGGATGCCGCAGGTGCTGATGGTGATGTGGCGTTGTCCGATGTTTGCGCCGGCGTGATGGTTGAGTATGCGTGCCGAGCGGATGACTTCGTCGTAGTTGTCGAACGGTTCACCCATGCCCATGTAGACGATGTTGTTGATTTTTTCGGCGCATCGGGCGGCCTGATAGACCTGGTCGGCGATTTCGGCGGCGGTGAGGTTTCGCTGGAATCCGCCTCGGCCGGTGGCGCACAGTGCACACGCCATGCGGCAGCCGGCCTGGCAGGAGATGCAGAGGGTTTTTCGCTGTTTTTCGCCTGCGTCGGTGAGGAGGACCGATTCGAGGCGTACACCGTCGGCGGCGGCGAAAAGAAACTTGACCGTGCCGTCGGGATCGACGAGCGTCTCGACGGTTTCAAGCTGCGATATAAAATATCCCTGCCCGGTGAGGCGCCGGCGAAGGTCTTTCGGCAGGGGGGTGATCTCGTCGATTTGCCGGGCGTGATGAGCGTGGATGAACGAGAAAAGGTACTTTGCCAAAAACTTCCTGCCGCCGAACTCTGCGACGAGCTGCCGGACTTGCTGGAATGTCAGGTTTTTGAGGTCTTTGCTCATGGGGCATATTGTAACGCATGGCGGGTGGAAGGAAAAGTATACTGATCATCTCGTACACCCTGATTGTGGGGCGAGATATTTGGTGGTTGTGTATTGGGGGGGTATTTGTTATTCTGTTGGGTTGAAAATTACACTTTTTTAGAAGGAGATGGAAATGAAAAAGGCCGGCACAATCAGGACGGTAATTCTCTGGACGCTTGTTATGATGATTTGGCCCGGTCTTATCGGGGCTAAATCGCAAACATCCAGCGCGGCGCCGATGAAAAAGGCTTCGGCCGGCGTCTTCCCGAAGGTATCCAAAGCTGTGGCTGTCACGTCAGGCCCCAAAGAGCATTTCTTTGCCAGCTACTATGGCATCAATTCATGGAGCGCCGATCAGAGATACGTTACGGTTCTGGAAACGCCGATCAAGTATCGGCTGCCGACCGAAAATGACCCCGCAACTCTCGGCCTGGTCGATCTGAAAACGAAAGAGTTCATTCCGCTTACCGAAACATGCGCCTGGAATTTTCAACAAGGCTGCATGGCGCATTGGCTCGGGACATTCCCGAACTCGCGTATTATTTATAACGATATTGTAGACGGAAAAACCGTTTCCATCATTATGGACGTCCACACAAAGCGAAAGATCAAGACGATCCCCTACCCGGTCTGTGCCGTTTCGCCGAATGGAAAAGAAGCGGCGAGCATCAATTTTTCGCGGCTTCGCACTACGCGCAAGGCTTATGGATATGGAGGAGACGGACAGGACGCTAAATTATCCGTGCAGTTCCCAAAGGACGACGGGCTGTTCCTGGTGGACCTGGAGACTGGCAAAGCAAAACTCCTCATCTCCATTTACGACGTGAAAGAACAGGTCCCCAACGTCCCGGAAAAGGGTGTCGAATACTTCAATCACGTCCTCTTTAGCCGCCGGGGCGGTAAGATATTCTGGCTGGCCCGCGCCACACCGAAGCGCAACACCACGGCCTTTACCATTAACAGGGACGGGACAAATCTGCGGCGCTGCTTTCCGGATAAATGGGGAGGGTCGCATTACGACTGGCTAAACGAAAACGAGCTGATGATCACCGCCAAATACAAAGGCAAGTCGAACGCCCACATACTCTTTACCGTCGGCCGGGACAACTATAAACGCCTCGGCAAAGGAAAACTGAATTTCGACGGACACGGCACCTTTTCACCGGACGAAAAATGGATGTTGACCGAGACCTATCCCAGTAAACGCACGTATGAGCAGAAACTCCTTCTCATGGATATGAAGACCGAAGCCGTTTTGCCGCTGGGCCGATATGTCCATCACCCCGAGTTCAGGAAAAACGGAAAGGACGCACAGTGCGACTTGCACGGCCGATGGAGCCCGAATGGCGACATGATCGGTTTTAATTCCGTCAACACGGGCCAAAGGCAAGTGTACGTCATAAAACTAAACTAAAAAAGGGTATGGGAAATCTCAGATAAAGGAGATCGGACGATGGGTAAAGACGATAGACTAACGCGGCGGAGGTTTGTGAAGCAGTCGGCGGGCGCTACGCTCGGCGGTGCGGCGGCGGGTTTGTGGGGCACGAGTTCGGCCTGGGCAGGGGCTAATGATCGGGTGCGGGTGGCTGTTATCGGCATCCGAGGGATGGGGCAGAGCCACATATCGAACTATGCAGCTTTGAAGAATGTGGAGGTTGCGGCGCTTTGCGATGTGGATGAGAACCTCTTTGCAGAGCGCGTCAAGAAGCACTTTACGGACAAAGGCAGGCGCGAGCCCAAACTGTACACCGACGTTCGCAAGCTGCTGGAGGATAAGGATATCGACGCCGTCGCTGTCGTGACGCCGAATCACTGGCATTCACTGGCGGCGATCTGGGCGATCCAGGCGGGCAAGCATGTGTCGGTAGAGAAGCCGTGCTGCCATAATTTCTTCGAAGGTCAGCAGCTTGTCAAGGCGGCGAAGAAGTATAAGGTCATCGTGCAGGACGGCGCCGAGCAGCGGAGCAATCCGTGCGCCCAATCGATGGCGAAGTTTCTTGCCGACGGCGGGCTGGGCGAGGTCTATCTTGCCAAGGGGCTTTGCTACAAATGGCGCAAGACGATAGGGCATACGCCGGATGAGCCTGTGCCCGCCGGTGTGAACTATGACCTGTGGCTGGGGCCTGCGCCGAAGCGGCCGTTCTCGCGGAATCGTTTTCACTACAACTGGCACTGGAACTGGGATTACGGCAACGGCGATATGGGCAACCAGGGCGCCCACGAGATGGATGTCGCGCGCTGGGGGCTGGGCGTTAAGCTGCCCACGCGGGTATGCGCGATGGGCGGACACTTCATGTTCGACGACGACCAGAACACGCCGAATACGCTGATGGCGGTTTATGAGTTTGGCAATGAAAAGGGCGGCGGCGACAAGAAGAAGATACTGCAGTTCGAGACGCGGCACTGGATCTCCAATCGAGAGGACGGCATGTGGATGACCGGAAATACCGACGAAAAGACCGGCTATATGATCAGCGCCGGCAACACCGTGGGCAACCTGTTCTACGGATCGAAGGGATATATGGCTAAAAGCGTTTCGAAATGGCAGACGTATATGGGCCAGAAGCGCCAGCCAGGACCGACCGGCAGCGGCCTGGCCAATCACTATCAAAACTATATCAATGCGATTCGCCAGGCGGACCCGGTCGAGTTCAACAAGAGCATCGAAGAGGGTTTTTACTCGTGTGCGTTGATTCATTTGGGCAATATATCGTATCGCCTGGGACGGTCGCTGGATTTCGATCCGGCCAGGCAGCGGTTTATCAACGACGACGAGGCCAACGCCATGCTGAGACGCGATTACAGAAAGCCGTTTGTCGTGCCGGAGAAGGTTTAGAATTGGTGGTTTATAGCACGTAGTTCGTACCTGTCGGACCTTGTTATCGGGGCTTGGCAAAGGGATTCCGACAAGAAACAGGCGTAATCAAGCTAAAAACAGGAGGTCAATCTTTGCTGTGAAATAAGGCCGCCGGCAGGTCGATATAAGACGCAGGTCGATATAAAACGCATAAGGTGTGTCCTGGTATTGACATAGAGGAATACGACCATGCCGGATAATTGCGGAAGGAAAATCCTGCTCGCCGAGGGCGGATATCAGCGGATGATTGCCAATCTGCCGGGTGTGGTTTATCAATTCACCTTGCGGATAGATGGAAGCATTAAGTTCCTGTTCCTCAGTGACAGTTGCAGGGAACTATTCGGTCTTGAACCCGATTGCATCAGGGAAGACAGTGATGTGCTGATGAACCGGTTCAAGGCGGCCGATCGCGCTGATTTTTATCAAATGATCGCCGAATCCGTCGCCACACTCCAGCCGTGCCGGTGGCGGGGCTGCGGTCGGTTTCATGACGACGAGAGATGGTTTCACGGCGTCTGCCGTCCCGAACGCCTTAGCAATGACGAGATAGTCTGGGACGGCATGTTTATGGAGGTAACCGAGTACAGGCGCATCGAGCAGGAGAAAGAACAATTAGCCAGGTTCCCCGGCGAAGACCCCGATCCCGTCGTGAGAGTCAACGCCGCCGGCGTAATTATCTATGCCAACAAGGGGGCGGAGCGCTTATTGGACGGCTGGGGCAGAAAAGTGGGCCAGGTTCTTCCCGACGACCTTTTTGCGATGGTTGGGCGGCTTAGAGGATCCGGGGCATACGATTGTCTTGAAACCAGGTGCAAAGACCGGGTGTATTCGATAGTTGTCGCCTCGGTCAAATACGCAGACTATGTGAACCTCTATGCCCGCGACATCACACAGACCAAGGACGCAGAGAACCAGTTGATCAAAGCAAACGAGATACTGAGAGAACATGACCGCCTCAAAAGCGAGTTCGTTTCGACGGTATCGCATGAATTGCGCACGCCCCTGTGCATTTTCAAGAATATCACGTCCAACGCGATGGCCGGCGTGATGGGCAAGATAAGCCGCAAACTCTATGAAAGCCTCAAAATGGCTGAGCAGAGTATCGACAGGCTTTCCGGGATCATCTCTGATTTTCTGGATATATCGAAAATTGAAGCGGATTGCCTTGAGCTGAACGCCGAAATTATCGATGTGCAAACAGTTCTTGCAGAGATCGTCGAGTCATTGCAGACTCTTGCCCGGGCCAAAGGAATCCAGATCAAAGTCGTCTCATGCGCCGAGTCGCCGGCAGTCAACGCCGATGCGGACCGGTTTGCGCAGATACTGACTAACCTGATAGGCAACGCCATAAAGTTCATTCCCGCCAACGGGCACATAACTGTGGCGGTAAAGGACTGCGGCAACGAAGTGCAGTTTACCGTGGAAGATGACGGACCGGGATTGAGTGAGCAGGAGGTCGAGAAAATCTTTGATCGCTTCGTTCAGATTCATGTGATTACCGGCCCGGGCGAGCACGGCACGGGATTAGGTCTGGCGATCACCTGCAAACTCGTTGAAATGCACGGAGGCCGCATCTGGGTAGAGAGCGCATTGGGCGAAGGCTGCCGTTTTCACTTTGTCCTGCCCAAATGTTGCCCCTCGGTCGAGGAAGACCGAGACCAACCGGAACTTGTCGAAACCGACGCCACGGTGGTGTGGCCGTGACGGGGCCGACGGTCAATATTAACAGACTGTTAAGCTTTTGTTAATTTTCACTGGACAAACCTGCGTCATATCATTATAGTGTAGCCTTATGAGTGCCAAAATTCTTGTTGTCGATGACGAAAAGGACCTGCTGGAAATGCTCAGTATGAACCTGAGCACCGCCGGCTACGTGGTCCGTACCGCCGCCGGCGGAGCAGAAGCGATGTCGGTCATTCGCACCGACAGGCCCGATCTCATTCTCCTGGACGTCATGCTTGGGGATATCTCCGGCGTAAAACTGGCCGGCAAACTTAAAAACACGCCCCAAACAGCCGGTATTCCAATCATCATGCTCACCGCCAAGGACAGTGAAACCGACGTGATTGTGGGGCTCAGCATGGGTGCCGACGATTACATTACCAAGCCCTTCAGTACCGCGGTTCTGGTTGCACGGATTGAGGCGGTGCTGCGAAGGGGCAGCGGCGAAGGCGACTCCCTTCGTGATATCCTGACCGTTGGACCTGTCAGAATCGTCCCTGCCTCCCGCGAGGTGCTTGTGGAAGGAAGGGCGGTTGAACTCACGGGCGCCGAGTATAATATCCTCCTGTCGCTTGTAGAGGCCGGCGGCAGCATTCTTTCGCGCAACGAACTCAAGGGCATTTCCGGGGCGGGACGCAGCGACAGCGAGCGAATCGTTGATGTTCACATTGCCGCCTTGAGGAAAAAACTTGGGCGCGCCAAGGGCATCGTCAAAACCATACACGGGCAAGGCTATCGCATCAATCCCTGAGCCGCTTTCGCCCCTTGTCTGTTTCAGGGCTCGTTTCCAGCGTCTTCTGGTGCTCGGCGGCTTTTTTGAGTCGCCGTGAGTCGCCGATGAGGTCCTGTCGCGAGGGGGGTTGATATTTTGCCAGAGCAAATGTCCACTCATATTCATCCACGACCAAGCCCGGCCAGAGCACCTCGTAGAAAAAATCGAGCGGAAAGCCGTCGTGGGCCGGAGCGTCAAGTTTGCGGTGTGTGTTGACGATTCCGTAGCCGTCTTTGGCGAGTCTGACCTTGTAGTCTCCGTACCAGTTGAACGCAACGGTTACCGGCGATATGCCGATTTCCTCGTCGTTGAGTACGACCAGCGCCCCCTGTGGTTCGGTGTTGATGGTGAGCTTTCGCTCCACACATCCGGTCTGCGAGACAGCCAGAATGCCGAAAATACAAACCAGAATGGTCAGGTTCAGTCTGCTGTTATAAGCCATGCCAAATCCCCGTAATCGTTCAAAATCTGTTAGCGGCGACTACAAAAGCCGCAAATTCGCTGTGCAACATACCATTTTTCGCCCGCCCAATCAACAATCCGATTGACATAATAATCTCTCGACGGTAAGTTATCATCCAAATTCTGCGATTTTTCCAGAAAATTGCGGGGCTCAATAAACTTTGATAGGCTCAGAAACATGAAAATCTCACTGAACTGGCTTAATGACTACGTGCAAATCGATGCGGACGGCGGCCGAATCGCTCAGATTCTAAGCGACCTGGGATTTCCGACCGAGGGGATTGAGTACATCGACGGCGACACGGTCATCGATATTGAGGTAACCAGCAACCGGGGCGATTGCCTAAGTCACATCGGTGTGGCGCGTGAGGTTTCCGCCGCCCTGGGACGGCCGCTGCGACTTCCGCAGATCGAGCTGCCCGAATCCGACCGCAAGGCGGCGGATTTTCTCCAGGTCCGGATCGACGATCCCGAACTCTGCAACCGCTACACCGCACGGATCATCACCGGCGTCAAGGTGGGCCCGTCGCCTGACTGGCTCAGGAAGCGACTGGAGGCCGTCGGCGTGCGCACGGTCAACAATGTCGTCGATGCGTCCAATTACGCGATGATGGAGAGCGGCCAGCCGCCGCACGCCTTCGACTATGACAAGCTCTCGGTCGGCGCGATAGTCGTTAGAAAGGCTCTTGCCGGCGAGCGAATCGTCACCATTGACGAAACCAAATGCGACCTCAAGCCGGACATGCTGATCATTGCCGACGACAAGGGCCCCGTCGCCATCGCCGGGGTAATGGGCGGCCTGGAAAGCGAAGTGAGCGACGCCACGACGACGATACTGCTGGAGGATGCGCATTTCGATCCCGTAAGCATCAGGACGACAGGGCGGGCGCTGGGGATCGCCTCCGAGGCGTCGTTTAGGTTCGAGCGGCAGGTCGATGTGGAGAATATCGACTGGGCCTCGCAGCGGTGCGCTCAGCTTATCTGCCGGGCGGCAGGCGGGCAGGTTGCCAAAGGCGTTGTTGACCGCCATCCGGTTAAACGCAAGATAGAACCGGTGAAGATGCGCCTGTCGCGGATGAATATGCTGCTGGGGATTGAGGTGAGCGCCGATGATGTCGCACGTATATTTACCGGCCTGGGATTTGCCCCGCAGGCCGAGGCGGACGATGTGGTTGTCTGTACGCCGCCAACGTGGAGGCATGACGTTTATCGCGAGGCCGATCTGATCGAGGAGGTCGCAAGGTCTTACGGCTATGACAAGATACCCGTCGCCGGCAAGATCAATATCGAGGTGGCGCCGGTCGACAAGCGGGAGAAAGTGCTCGGCCGGCTGCGCACGTTTCTTGCCGGCTGCGGGTTCCATGAGACGATTAACGTAACATTTGTCGATGAATCGACCGCACGGCTTTTCGACGGCCCGGATGTAGGGTATCTCGGCGTGAAGGATGAATCGCGAAAGGGCGCAAACCTGCTCAGACGCACGCTGATCGGCTCGTTGGCCGGCGTACTCAAGTCCAATTACAACGCCGGCAACATTCCCTGCCGCGTCTATGAAATCGCCGACACGTTTTTACCCGCCCAGGGCCGAGAGCTTACCCAGAAGACAAAACTGGCCCTCGTATGCGACGCCGATTTCCGCCGGCTCAGAGGCGTCATCGAAGGCCTCATCGCGGTCGTCTCGCGCGATGCCAAAATCGAGTTCAAGCCCGCCGAACTCACCTGGGCCCGCGCCGGCGCAGAGGTATTTGTTGACCAATTGCCCGTCGGCGTCGCCGGAATTGTATCGCAGGAGATCGCCGCCGGACTCGATTTGGGCCAGGCCGATATATGCGCCGCCGAGCTTGACTTTCAGACACTGCTGGACGCCGCCGGCGCCGTCGCAACGGCCAGACCCATCCCAAGATTCCCCGCAATAGTCCGCGACCTGTCGCTGGTGGTCGATGAGAACATCACCTGGGCCGACATCTCCCAGGCTGTCGCCGCAAAGGCCCCGGCGGAACTCGAAGAGCTGCAATTCGTCGGAATATACCGCGGCAAACCCATCGCACAGGGCAAAAAAAGCGTTACCGCCTCCCTGCGTTTCAGAGACGAAGACGGCACACTACGCCACGAAACAGTAGACGAATTCGAAAAAGCAATCCTCAACGAACTAACAAAAAAACTCGCCGCCCAACTCCGAACGGTGTAAGGAAGCGGTCTTTTGGCGCCGGTCGGAGGCGGCACGGTATTACAGATTTCCACAAGCCTCTCTCGGCCGAGGCATTTTCGCAGAGCTGTCCGGTGCTGTTGCGGAAGGCAGGGTACAGGACGGGCTACCTGGGAAAATTCGCTGTGGGTTGGCCCGACAAGGAAATGGAAATACGTCAGGTTCCCCGGGGAGAATCCGATTTATGAGCAGTTGTTTGACTTGTCGAAGGACCCGTATGAGTTGAATAACCTGGCGCGTGATCCGGATCACGAGGCGATGCTGAGGCGCCTTCGCCGGCGGTGTGACGCCTACCGGCGCCAACTCGTATAAGCCGGCAAGCTTTGGGTTGATTCCGGTTAGACGTCGGCGTTTAGTTCGTGCTGGATTGGGGCCTGGGTTGCGTTTGCTGTCATTGCTCGGTAGAAGCACCAGCTTAGGCCGACTATGATCAGCAGAAGGACGACGCTTAGAATAATGTAGGGGACGGCGCCGAGGGTATCTGCAACGATTTTCTTTTGCTCTGAGACACCGGCCTTTGAGGTTAGCCGGATCAGTGTGATTGCGAGAAACGCGCTTATGTCCAGGGTTGCTATGATGCCGGCCCAGCGGGCGAACGCCGACGGATGATTCGGATAGACACTGTGCCTTTCGAGGACAATAGTGCTCATAACCAAAGCGCCCAGCCCCAGACCGAGCGACTGCCAGAGTAGATATTGGCCGAACCGGTCTGATATATTTTCAACTGAAATCAGGACAACAACCATCGCCGCCGAGATCGCCGCCATGATAAATCCTAATGCGCCGGTCGCCTTTCCCCCGCAAAGTGCAGGATTGAGCAAATCGGCAGCGGATTCGCTATTTTTGCCTCGGGTCGGATTCTTTATCAGGCTCATTAGAATTGAAATGACGGGTGCAATCCCAACAATGCCGGCGCCGACACAGTTGTAGATGTTCCAGTGGCCTGTATTCGGGTTTCGCAGGAAACCATTGTCGGCGGTGAAGTCGTCGAACATGCTCCACATCCACAGCGTGCCCAATACAACCGGAATAAAGATGCGAATCGAATAGCTCCACCAGCGTCCCAAATGCCAGTCGCTGCGTTCGTTGGCATGGGAGCGAAGCGTCTCGATATTGTAGAGCCAGCCCAATACGGCGCACTCGAGAAGCCCGAGAAATGCTATTCCCCATGCGCCGTTGATAAACGTGTCGATCGTGCCGAGCCAGTTCAGCCCGCCGCGCGTGACATATATGAGACCCATCGCCAGCCCGACAAGGCTCATCAGAGGCAGCACAAGCCATCTGGGCCAGCCTGTTTTGTCGACGACGCCTGCCAGCACCGACTCGGTAATCGAAAAGCCCGAATCGATGCCCAACGTAATCAGCGTAAAGAAAAACAAAATGCTCCACCAGGCCGCACCGGGCAGTTGCGCCAGTGCGTATGGAAACGCCACAAAGGCCAGCCCCGGTCCGCTGTCAACGACTTTGTCCACTCCAACGGCGCTGCCGGCCCGAGACGTCGCAAAGGCCATCGCGCCTAATGTCGAGAAGATCGCCAGGCCCGCTATGAAGCTGGTGGCGAAATCCGCCAATCCGATGATCGCGGCGTTGTTGTTGATATCGCTTTTGCGGTGGAGAAAACTGGCGTAGGTCAGCATTACGCCAAATGCAAGACTCAGCGAAAAGAATACCTGCCCGAAGGCGAACCGCCATGTTGTGGGCCTGGCTAATTGCGACCAGTCGGGATCGAGATAATAGACCAGTCCCTTCATACTGCCTGGCAGTGTCAGGCCGCGAACCGTCAGGACGGCAAGGATCAGCCACGGCAGCGGGACCGTGAGCCACACAATTTTGCCCACCATGTTGACGCCCCTGCATATACACAGGTACAGCAGTATCCACGTGATGATCAGGGGGATTACGATATTCTTCTGGAACGGGCCCCACGGCGTCCCCTGCGTCAGGTACGTATCGAAAAAGAAATTCTTCGCATTTTCCACACCCTCGACGCCGGCGCCTGCCCACGGAAGCGGCGTGCCGTGAATGATCGATTGAAAACTGTAACCCATGAAGCTGATGCAGTAGGCCAGGATCACCGGGTAGTAGGTGATAATCACAAAGCCCAGGAGTATCCCCCACCAGCCGACAAACTCGTGTCTCTTGTGGGTCCGCGCAAATGCATCCGGCGCCGCCCGCTGGGTAAAGTGGCCGAGGCTGAATTCGAGGATCAGCATGGGTATGCCCACGCAGAACATCGCGGCGATATACGGGACGAGGAACGCCCCGCCGCCGTAAGAATAGAGCTTGTACGGAAAACCCCACAGGTTGCCTAATCCGACGGCGGAACCCACCGCAGCCAGCACAAACCCGCCCCGCGTACCCCAGTTCTCACGCCGTTCTTCAAGCATCTCCATATACAATCCCTTTCAATGATCGACCTGCTGCGATCTAATAGTAAGCAGCAGACAGCAAATCGTCAATTGAAAATCCCTGTTCGGGCGCCCATCCGGAATTGGCGTCATTATTCCAATTGACACGTAAGGGCAGTTATCTTATGATGTTGCACAATGAGGGCGGACCGAAGCGGGCTTTGTCCGCTGAGCCGGATTGCAGACAAGGCGTTGGATTACGAGTAATAGAGATGGTCAAGCTGATTGAAGACAAGCAAAAGGAACTGGTTAGCCTCTGCCGGAAGCACAAGGTAGAGCGTCTGGAACTGTTCGGCTCGGCCCTGACAGGTGATAATTTCGATATAGAAAAGAGCGATGTTGATTTCTTAGTCGAGTTTCTGCCCCTTGAGCCGGGCGAAAGCGCGCACGCCTACTTTGGGTTGCTTGAGGGCCTCCGGAGTTTGTTCCAGCGAAATGTTGATTTGGTGATGACTCGTGCGATAAAGAATCGTTATTTTCTCGAGTCGATTAATCAAAACAGGGAGGTTCTTTATGCAGCTTAGATCAAAGAAATACCTCGAAGATATCAGGATGGCTGTGGATGCCATTTCTGAGTTTACAGTCGGCAAAACGGTCAGTGATTATGACGAAGATCATTTGCTGAGATCCGCTGTCGAGCGACAATTTGTGATCATAGGAGAAGCGCTGAATTGTCTTGCCTACGAAGATTTGCCGACAGCCGAAAGAATTAGCGATTACCGCCGGATCATAGATTTTCGTAATGTTCTTGTTCACGGCTATGACATTGTGGACGACTTTGTCGTTTGGGATATAGTGGCAAAAGAACTGCCGGTGCTCGGTGAGGAGGTCAGAGAGCTTCTGGGCGAGTGACGTGTTTCCTGGAAAGTTGCTGTAATTGCAGAAGTGTTTTAACAGATGATAGTAGTTATTGATTATAATGTTGGCAATGTCAAGAGTGTTCGCAATGCTCTTGATTATCTGGGGCTTGCCGATAAGCTTTCGGCCGATGCCGGGGACATCGAAAGGGCCGACGGGATTATTCTGCCCGGTGTTGCGGCTTTTGGTTATGCGATCAAGGCGCTTGGCGCCACGGCCGAGGTGGTTAAGGACGTGGCGCGGGCGGGCAAGCCTGTTCTTGGGATTTGTGTGGGTTTTCAGCTGCTTTTTGACCACAGTTGCGAGATGGGCGAGCACGAGGGATTGGGCCTTATCGCAGGCGACGTCAGGCCGATACCGCCGGGGCGGACTATTCCGCACATGGGGTGGAATGCGGTGCATCCCGCCGAGGGAATGGACCTTTTTGACGGCCTGCAGGATAACGAGCACTTCTATTTCGCCCATTCGTACCAGGCGCATGTTGCCGATGCGGATGCAAAGGTCGCCTATGCGGACTATGGGATCGAGATCGCCGCGTCCGTGCAGAAGGGCAATATCTTCGGCGTGCAGTTTCACCCGGAAAAAAGCGGCAAGGCGGGATTGGGCGTTTTGCGCAACTTTGACAGAATCTGCAGTAACGGAGCCGGCCGATGCTGACCAAGCGAATCATCCCCTGCCTGGACGTTAAAGATAATCGTGTTGTGAAGGGCATTAATTTTCTGAATCTGCGCGATGCGGGCGATCCGGTCGAGTTGGGCTCGCGATACAGCGACGAAGGCGCCGACGAACTGGTGTTCCTGGATATCACGGCGACGATACGCTCGCGGAAGACCATCGTCGATCTCGTCGGGCATGTGGCCGAGAAGGTCTTCATCCCGTTTACGGTCGGCGGCGGTATCAGGACGGCGGATGAAATTGACACCCTGCTTCGCGCCGGCGCCGACAAATGCTCGATCAATACGGCGGCGGTTTTGAACCCCGATATTATCGCCGAGTCCGCCGAGCGGTTCGGCAGCCAGTGTGTGGTATTGGCGATCGACGCCAGGCGCACGCCGGGCAGGAAGAACAAGTGGCATGTGACGGTCAAGGC
>Ga0180301_10001127_pt1 | contig 20871 bp, 17 predicted proteins | sample GuaBasSediGuay16_FD_121797 | JGI IMG/M metagenome (GOLD analysis project Ga0180301, IMG submission 121797) | Subseafloor sediment microbial communities from Guaymas Basin, Gulf of California, Mexico - Guay16, Core 4569-2, 12-15 cm | ecosystem: Environmental > Aquatic > Marine > Hydrothermal...
GCCCTGCACTCGGCCTCCAACTCGCGGTGCAGGCGAGCCGCCTCCTCGGGGAACGACTTGACTAAGCTCGCGTATCGCACCTCGCTCATCAGAAACTCGTGGAAGTCGCCGGATGGTTCCTTGGAATCGAGCTGGAACGGGTTCTTCCCCTGGGCCTTCAGACGGGGATCGTAGCGGTAGAGAGGCCAGTATCCCACCTCGACGGCGAGTTTCTCCTCCTCCTGTACTTTTCCCATCCCCTTGCGCAGCCCTTGGTTGATGCACGGCGCATAGGCGATGATGATGCTCGGACCGGGATAGGACTCGGCTTCCTGGAACGCCTTCAGGCATTGGTTCATATTCGCCCCCATCGCCACTGAGGCGACGTAGACATAACCGTAGCTCATGAACATTCGCCCGAGGTCCTTCTTCTTCGTCTTCTTTCCGGAAGCAGCGAACTTGGCCACCGCCCCGAGCGGGGTCGACTTGGACGATTGTCCTCCGGTGTTGGAGTAGACCTCGGTGTCGAGGACAAGGACGTTCACGTCCTTGTTCATCGCGAGGACGTGGTCGAGCCCGCCGTAGCCGATGTCGTACGCCCATCCGTCCCCGCCGATGATCCAGATCGACTTCTTGGTGAACAGATTGCGCATCCCGAGGATCTCGTTGAGGAGCGGATCGTCTCCTGCTTCCTTCTCAAGGAGGGAGGCCATCCGCGCGCCCGCCTCCCGCGAGCTCCGCGGGTCGTCCATCCCGGCGAGCCATTCCGCCATCGCCTCCCGCAGTGCGGGAGAGGCCTTTTCCTTCGCCTCCTCGACCAGCCGGGCGAGCCGGGCGCGTCGCGCCTCGAGGGCGAGCTTCATCCCGAACCCGTACTCGGCGTTGTCCTCGAACAGGGAGTTGGCCCATGCAGGGCCACGCCCCTCCCGGTTTACGGTGTAGGGGACGGCAGGGGCCGACCCCCCGTAGATCGAGGAACAGCCGGTGGCGTTGGCGATCAGCATCCGATCGCCGAACAGCTGGGTGGCAAGCTTGACGTAGGGGGTCTCGCCGCATCCGGGACAGGCACCGGAGAACTCGAACAGCGGCTGGAGGAATTGGCTCCCGGTGACGGTATCCGCGTTCGCCTTCTCGGGATGGCCGGGGAGCCTCTCGAAGAACCTCCAGTTGCCGACCTGGGGATCGAGCTGGGTGGCGATCGGCTTCATGGTGAGGGCCTTGTTTCCCTTCATCCCCGGGCAGATGTCGGCGCAGTTCCCGCAGCCGGTACAGTCGAGGACGCTTACCTGAACCCGGAATCGGAGCCCTTCCAACCCCTTCCCCCGCGCCGGGACGGTGACGAACTCCTCAGGAGCGCCGGCGAGCTCCGCGTCGGTAGCGAGCGCCGGCCGGATCGCGGCATGAGGGCAGACGAACGAGCAGAAGTTGCACTGAATGCAGTTATCCGGATCCCACTCCGGGACGTTTATCGCCACCCCACGCTTCTCGTAGCGGCTCGTCGCGGTGGGGAAGCTCCCGTCGGGCCCGGTCCAATCGTAGTTCCCGTCGAGCTCGGCGGAGAACGCACTCACCGGAAGCTTGTCCCCTTCCTGGAGCTCCATCGGCCGCATCACCTTCAGGACCCACTCGGGGACCTCCGCTTCGCCGGTCGTCCCGGCTCCGCTCGCATCGGCCCATGATGCAGGGACCTCGACCTCGATCAGGTTGTCGAGGGCGGCGTCGACTGCGGCGTAGTTCATCCGGACGACCTCCTCACCCTTCCGGCCGTAGGTCTTCTCTATCGCCTCCTTCAGCCGCTCTATCGCCTCCTCCACCGGGAGGACGCCGGCGAGCTTGAAGAAGACGGTCTGCATGATCATGTTGATCCGCCCTCCGAGGCCGACCTCGGAGGCGATCTTCACCGCGTCGATCGTATAGAACTTGAGGTTCTTCTCGGCGATCGTCCGCCTGAGGGCCGCTGGGAGGTTCTTCTCCAGCTCCGCCCCGGTCCACGGGCAATTCAACACGAATATGCCGCCGTCCTTGATCCCGGCGAGGAGGTCGTACTTGTGGACGAATGCCGGGTTGTGGCTGGCGATGTAGTCGGCGTTCTTGATGAGGTAAGGCGACTGGATCGGAGATTTCCCGAACCTAAGGTGGGACATGGTTATCCCGCCCGACTTCTTGGCGTCGTAGGCGAAGTACCCTTGAGCGTACAGATCGGTGTTGTCCCCGACGATCTTGATCGCGCTCTTGTTCGCCCCGACCGTCCCGTCGGCACCGAGTCCCCAGAACTTGCACTGGATCGTCCCCTCAGGTGCGACATCGATCTCCTCCCCGACCGGGAGAGAGGTCCCGGTGACGTCGTCGGTTATCCCGACGGTGAAGTGGTCCTGCGGTGCATCTTGTGCCAGGTTGTCGAAGACCGCCCTGACCATCGCCGGGGTGAAGTCCTTCGACCCGAGGCCGTAGCGGCCGCCGACGATGATCGGCGGGTTCAGAGAGCCGAATGCCATCGTCCGGACGTCCTGATAGAGCGGCTCGCCGAGCGCCCCCGGCTCCTTCGTCCGGTCGAGGACGGCGACCTTCTTCGCCGTCTCGGGGACGACCGCGAGGAAGTGCTCGCTCGACCACGGCCGGTAAAGCCTGACCTTGATCAGACCGACCTTCTCCCCATGGCGGTTCAGGTAGTTGACGGTCTCTTCGATCACGTCGCAGGCCGAACCCATGGCGACGATGATCCTCTCGGCGTCCGGAGCCCCCACATAGTCGAAGGGGCGGTATTCCCGTCCGACGAGCTCGCCGACCTCCTTCATCGCCTCGGCGACGATTTCGGGGACGGCGAGGTAGTAGCGGTTCGCCGCCTCCTTCGCCTGGAAGTAGATATCCGGGTTCTGCGCCGTCCCCCGCAGGTGGGGATGATCCGGGTTCATCGCCCGCCTACGGAACGCCTCGATCGCCTCCCATGGGGCGAGCTTCGCCATCTCCTCATAGGGGATCACCTCCACCTTCTGGATCTCATGGGAGGTGCGGAACCCGTCGAAGAAGTGGAGGAACGGGACCTTCGCTTTGAGCGCGGCGATATGGGCGACTAGCCCGAGGTCCATCACCTCCTGCACCGAGGAGGAGGCGAGGAGCGCGAACCCGGTCTGCCGCGTCGCCATGACGTCGGAATGGTCTCCGAATATGGAGAGGGCATGCCCGGCAACGGCCCGTGCTGAGACGTGGAAGACGGCGGGGAGGAGCTCACCGGCGATCTTGTACATGTTCGGGATCATCAGCAGGAGCCCCTGTGAAGCGGTGAACGTCGTCGTCAAAGCTCCGGTGACGAGGGAGCCGTGCACCGCACCGGCGGCGCCGGACTCGGCCTGCATCTCGGTGACGCGGAGCGTCTGGCCGAAGATGTTCTTCCTCCCGTGTGCCGCCCATGCGTCGGCGATCTCCCCCATCGGCGAGCTCGGGGTGATCGGATAGATCGCCGCGACGTCGCTCATCGCATAGGCGACGTGTGCCGCCGCCGTGTTCCCATCGATCGTCAGCATCTTCTTCTCCATATCGCTCCCTCCTCGGCGATGCAACTAGTGACTGAGTGGTCGGCTTCGAACGCATGATTGTAGCGGCCGGTTCTGCCGCGTACAACGCCGAGACCCGATTCGACCATCGCCTGTCTAGCTCAGCCGGCAGCAAGGAATAAGCGCTTTGCATCCCCTTGACAAAGGAGGTCATGGGATGAAACGGCTGATCGCGTTTTTTGAGGGAAAGGGAACAGATCGCTGTTTCCCTTCCCTCGACGTTTGGTTCGCGGCACGTGCCGCCTTTCTTGTACAATCCGCACGCTAGAACCGGCAGGGCAGGAGGCTAACGTGGCCGAAGGGATGACGATCGGACGATCGGCCGATCGGAAGGAGGGCGGAAAGAAGGACTCGACCGCCCTCGAACTCCTCGCCCATTACGGTCCGGTCGAGGTGACCCGGTACCGGAGCGCAACCAGGAAGCACTTCTACCTCGATGCCCAGGACGAGTGGAGCGGTTTCGAGTTCATATACGTCCTCGAGGGGAAGCTGGCCTTCGAAGACGATGGAAAGCGGATCGAGTTTCATTCCGGGGATTGCTTTCACCATCGCGGCCTCCCGAAGCGCGCCTACTTCCGCGTGGAGGAGGACGCTATCCTCCTGATGGTCTCCTCCCCGCCGAGTTATCACCTGGTCCGGGAAGAGATCCAGAGCCTGATGGCACTCGCCCGCTCGGTCGAGGAGAAGGACGCCGCCTACCTCCACGACGTCGGGAAGGTGAAGGTCCCGGACGAAATCCTGAACAAGGCCGAACCCCTCACCGAGGAGGAATGGGAAGAGATGCACCGTCATCCCGAGTACGGGGCGGAGATGCTGAACGAGAAGGAGTTCCTCCGGACCGCGGCGATGATCGTCCGCGCCCATCACGAGCGCTACGATGGGAGGGGCTACCCGGACGGCCTCGAGGGAGAGGAGATCCCCATCGAAGCGCGGATAATCGCCGTCGTCGACACATACGATGCGATCACCTCCGAGCGGCCGTACCAACCGGCTCTCGGCAAGAAGAAGGCGCTAGAGGAGCTCAGGAACGGAGCCGGCTCCCAGTTCGACGCACGTGTGGCGGAGGCGTTCATCGCGATGGTGGGAGGGGATGATTAAGTTCGGTTCCTCTCGGTTCAGGCACCTTTACACCCTCGTCCCGCTCGGGGGAGGGGTCGGCCTGGTGATCGGCCTCATATTCCGCGACATCACGTTCGGGGTCCTCATCGGAGCCGGATTCGGCCTCCTCTACGGACTCCTGTTCGCCATCCGAAACCCGAGATAGCCCTCCTACAGGGAGGGCATCTTCTGCTCGATCACCCGTTTCAGGTTGGGGAGGCCTATCTCCTGAAGCTCGTAGCGGACGCGCGTCGTCGGGACCTTGAACCGGATCAACCGGGTCAGGTCGATCGGGGTCCCGATCACGACCGCATCGCACTCGACCCGATCGATCGTCTCCTGGAGGTCGGCGAGCTGCTTCTCCCCGTATCCCATCGCCGGGAGGAGTTTACCGATCTTCGGGTATTTCCTGTACGTCTCTGCGATGGAGGCGACGGTGTACGGCCGGGGGTCGACGAGCTGGATCGCGCCGAACCGGTTGGCAGCTATCACCCCGGCCCCGTACTCCATCCCCCCGTGCGTCAGGGTCGGGCCGTCCTCGATCACCAGCACACGCTTGTCGCGGATCACGGAGGGATCGTCGACCTGGATCGGGGATGCCGCCTCGATGATCGTCGCGGTCGGGTTCATCGTGGTCACGTTCTGGCGGACGAAGTTGACATCGTCGAGGGAGGCGGTATCGACCTTGTTTATCACGATCACATCGGCGGTGCGGACGTTCACCCCACTCGGATAGTAGAGGAGCTCGTGTCCGGCGCGATGCGGATCGACAACGACGATCGAGAGATCAGCCTTGTAGAACGAGAAATCGTTGTTCCCTCCGTCCCAGACAATGACGTCGGCTTCGGACTCGGCCTGCCTCAGGATCTTCTCGTAGTCGACCCCGGCGTAGACGATCGTCCCGTTGTCGATGTGCGGCTCGTATTCCTCCCGCTCCTCGATCGTGCATCCCTGCTTGTCGAGGTCATCATAGGTGGCGAACCGCTGCACCTCCTGCTTCCCCAGGTCGCCGTAGGGCATCGGATGGCGGATGACGGCGATCTTCTTCCCCTTCTTCTTCAGGATCCCGCATACGCGCCGCGTCGTCTGGCTCTTCCCCGAACCGGTACGAGCCGCTGTCACCGATATCAGCGGCTTCTCTGGGATCACCATCGTCGACGAAGGTCCGAGGAGCATGAAGTCGGCACCCGCGGCGTTGACGATCGCCGAGCGCTCCATAACGTACTGATTCGACACGTCGCTGTAGCTGAAGACCACGATGTCGACCTTCTCCTTCCTTATCAGGGAGGGAAGCTCATCCTCGGGATGGATCGGAATCCCCTCCGGATAGAGGGAGCCGGCCAACTCTGGTGGATAGGTCCGGTTCTCGATATCGGGAATCTGCGTGGCGGTGAACGCCACGACCTCGTAATCCGAGTTGTCGCGGAAATAGACGTTGAAGTTATGAAAGTCGCGGCCGGCGGCTCCCATGATGACGACGCGTCTTCTCATTCTCTTCTCCCCCTTTCGGATCGCTCCTGGGTATACTAACCGACGGAAACGCGATCCTCCAGGGTTTGTCCAGCGGGAAGGCCGGCCTTATGATTCTTACCATGTCGCTCGCAAACGGGATAACGATCGCACGCGGACTGCTGATCGCTCCGATCCTGCTTCTCCTATTCTCCGGGAACCGGATGGGGGCGCTCTCCCTCTTCCTGATCGCCTGCGCCGGCGACGTCCTCGATGGCCTTGTCGCCCGGGCCCGGAAGGAGATAACGACGTGGGGGAAGGTCCTCGATCCGACGGTAGACAAGGCCCTCTACCTCTCCGTACTCTCCGCGCTGGCCGTCCGCGGCGATCTCTCCCTTCTCGCCCTCACCCTGTTTCTGATCCCTCAGCTCGGTCTCGGGGTCGGCGCTTTGATCCTCCACGTCCGCGCCCGGAAGGTACAAGGGGCACGGATCCTGGGGAAGGCCGCCTCCGCCCTGGCGTTCCTCGCGATCCTCTTCTTCATCGCCGCCTGGCCGGGGAGGGAGTCCCTCCTCTACGCGGCGATCGGGACGACCTACATCGCCGGGATCGACTACCTCCTCGCCGCCCGATCCCTCCAGGGGAGCTCGCCGTAGGGGTAATCCGGAAACTTGGGGGGGACCGGAGCCTCGAATCGGACCTCCCCCTTCGTCTTCGGGTGCTCGAACGCGATCCTCCAGGCGTGGAGGAAGAGGCGCTCCGCCCTCCGGGAGCCGTAGACCCGATCACCGACGATCGGATGGCCGATGTAGCTGAAGTGAACCCGGATCTGATGCGTCCGGCCGGTTATCGGACGGACGAGGAGGAGCGACCTATCCGGGTAGCGGGCGAGGACTCGGAACTCCGTCTGGGCCGGCCGGCCACCCGGTTCGACCGCCATCCGGCTCGGCCGGCTATGATCCCGGCCGATCGGGGCATCGATCACCCCCTCTTCCTCGACGAAGCCACCGTCAGCGAGGGCGATATAGGACTTATCCACCCGCCGGGAGGAGAACTGAGCCTTGAGGCCGCTGAGGGCGGGCTCGGTCTTCGCCACGACGATGATCCCACTCGTCTCCTTGTCGAGCCGGTGGACGATCCCCGGCCGGGCCGGATCGTCGCTCGCAGGGAGATCCCGATCGACAAGGAGCCCCTCGACGAGCGTCGCATCCGCCGTCCCGGAGCCGGGATGGACGACCAATCCCGCCTGTTTGTTCACGATGACGATCTCATCATCCTCGAACAGGATATCGAGGGGGAGGCTCCGGGGGCGGAGGACCGGCTCCTCCGGTATCTCCCAGAGGAGGCCCTCTCCGCCGCGGAGGCGGGAGGAAGGCTGCTTCACGACCGCGCCGGCGAGGGTCACCCTACCGGCGCGGATCTGGCGTTGGATCTCGCTCCGTGAGATATCCGGCCGGATCGTCCGGAGGAACCGGTCGAGCCGCTCCCCCTTCGCACCATCGTCCACGGTCGTCTCGATCCTCTCCAAGCCCCCTCCTTTTGATTTGTTCTGTCAGTTTGACTCCCGTATAATACGAAGATCCGGTAGGGACTGGAAGGGAGGTGGGTCGCCGCCTGGGCGGCCGCGCTGTTTGTTGGGGCAGGAAACGGACCCGATGAGTGCCGTGAGGGTTGGGACTGAAGGATGAACATCGATTTCATCGAGGCACTGGAAGAGATGGCCAAGGAGAAGGGGATCCCGCGCGAGGACCTCTACGATGCCATTTGCAAGGGGTTGGCTGTCGCTTATCAGGAGGAGTATGGAACGGAAGAACCGGCGCAGGTCGAGATCGACCAGCGCTCCGGTGACATCTCGATAAACGGGAGGCGTCTGATCGAGATCGAGTTCGGCCGGATCGCGACGAAGAAGGCGGAGGAGACGATCCGCCAGGAGATCGTCCAACGCCGGCGGGAGATCGTCTACGACCTCTACGTCAACCGGGTCGGAGAGATCATCAGCGGGGCGATCCACCGGTTCGAGGGGAAAGACGTCTGGGTCAACCTCGGCGAGGCCGAGGCGATCCTCCCGGAGGAGGAGCGGATCCCGGGCGAGCGGTACCACGCCGGCCAGCGGCTCCGTGCTTACCTCGTCAGCGTGGAGAAGACCCAGGGGGACCCGCGGATCCTCCTCTCCCGCGCCGTCTCCGAGTTCGTCGCCGAGCTCCTCCGCCTCGAGGTCCCTGAGATCGAGGATGGGACCCTCGTCATCCGGAGGATCGCCCGTGAAGCAGGGCGGCGCTCGAAGGTGGCGGTGGAATCGCTCGATCCGAACGTCGATCCGGTCGGGACGTGCGTCGGAGCGGGGGGCGCGCGCGTCCGCGTCGTCACCCGCGAGCTGTCCGGAGAGAAGATCGATCTCGTCCGCTGGAGCGACGACCCTGTCCAGTTGATCCGAAACGGCCTCGAGCCAGCGTCCGTCATCTCCGTCGAACTCGACGAGGAGGAACGCACCGCTAAGGTCCTCGTCCCGGACGACGAGCTCTCGTTGGCGATCGGAAGGGGAGGGCAGAACGTCCGCTTGACCGCAAAACTCGTCGGCTACGACATCGAGGTGACCAGTCCTTCCGAGCAGGAGGGATAGCCTGACGTCGCCCAAATGATGAAATCGGTGAAAGAGCGGGTCCTCTTCAGGGTCTTCCGAATCGGGCGCTACCACGCGTGGGCTGTCCTCGCCTTCCTCATCCTGCTGACCGGCTTTGGGGTCTACTACATCCGTGACATCCCGCTGCGCAGCTCGTTCCTCGACCTCCTCCCTCGGGATGACCCCCTAATAAACCAGTACCGAGAGAACGAGCAGTACCTGGCACAGAGCAATTACGTCGCCATCCTCCTCACCGTCCCGTCCGACCTGCCGGAAGAGGAACGGAAGACGACCCTCCTTGTCGCGGCCGAGAGGATAGCCGAGCTCCTCCGCCAGGATCCGGAGTTCACCGATGTCCGCTATCTCCAGCAGATCTCCCCCCGGATCCCCGATCAGTACATCCACCTCTTCAGGCTCGACCAAGGGGAGATCGAACAGATCAAGGAGAGCCTCCGTGCAGCCCAGGAGACCCTCGCCGGGAGGGACACGCCGGCCCTCCTCCCTTCGGGAGAGACGCTCGGAGCCGTCTACCGCGAGATCAGCCAGCGCTTCAACGACGCCCTCTACAGCGGAGGCCTCTCCGCTGGGATCGATTCGCCCGGCCTCGCCGAGATCAAGGAGGACCTCGTAGCCCTGAAAACGCTGAACGATGGGGTGAGACACGCGATCGACGGGATCGATGACCTCCCCAAGGCGACAGCGGCGGTGGAGGCACTCACCTCGATCTTCACCCCCGCCGCCGACACGGAGACCCAACGGGAACCGAGCCCTTTCTTCTCCCGGGACAAGACGGGGCTCCTCATCACCGCCCAGCCCCGCTATCCATCGGGTCGTGGTGTCGCATACTCCAAGCTCGTGATGGAGAAGATCGAGGATGCCGTCTCAGAGGCCGACCCGGAGAAGCTCGGCGTTGAGGTGGGAATAACCGGAACGTACGCGTTCAACGCCGAGACGAACGTGGTGATCAACTCCGATATGCTCTTAACGACCATCATCTCATCGATCGGGGTGTTCGTGATCCTCTTTCTCGCCTTCGGTTCGATCTTCTACAGCGTCATCGCCATCGTCCCCCTCCTCGTCAGCGTCGTGCTCACGATGAGTTGGGCGAAACTGGCGGTCGGAGGGTTCAACCTGGTGACGACCTTCCTCCCCGCCCTCGTCCTCGGCTTGGGAATCGACTACGCCATCCACATCATCGCCCGCTATTCAGAGGAGCGGAGCAAGGGGAGCTCGCTCAACCGCGCCCTCTACTCCGCCGTCCTACACAAGGGGGAGGCGTCGTTCTTCGCCGCAGCCACGACCTGCCTCGTCTTCGTCGGTCTCCTCACCGCTAGGTCGCGGGCCCTGTTCGAGATGGGGGCGATAACGAGCATCGGGGTGATGATCGCCTTTCTCGTCACCCTGTTTCTGATCCCCGCCCTGATCACCCTTGCCCATCACCTCCTGCACTTCCGCCATCCCGAGCACGTCGCAAGCCACGCCGCCCGACTCTCCGGGTTCTTCCGGTTCGTCACCGGAAAGGCGCGGGCGATATTCGTGATCGTCCTCGTCCTCACGTTCTTCGTCACCTTCCAAGCAGCGCAAACGTCGTTCGTCTTCTCGAGCACCGATCTCGTCCCCCACGTCGAGTCGCAGGACGTCATGAACGACATCCTGGAGCACTTCGAGGGTAGCCCGACCGGACTCGGGAGCTTCTTCACCTTCTACGCCTCCACAGAGGCGGAGCTGAAGGAGATCGTCTCCCACCTCTCCGAAAACGACCTCGTGGAAGACATCAGGTCGGCTGAGGGGATCCTGCCGGTGAACTTGGCCGAACAGCAGAAGATGCTGAACGAGTTGAACATCGAAAACTACGTCGATCAGCTCGGCCTCCTCGAGGAGAGCCTCGATGAGCGCTCGGCGATTTCGGCCCAGATCCGCGCGCTCCTCGCCCAGTTCGCCCTCCTCCAGTACGGCGCGTCCCTGAACGGGAGGGTCGACATCGCCATGTTGAGCGACGAGATCGGCGCCCAGCTCCGCGATATCCAGCTGAAGATCAACTCCCTCGATGCGGAGCGGGCAAAGAACGACGTATCCTCCCTGAGAAGCGCACTTGAGAACCTGAACGCGAACCTGGAGGAGCTCCGCGACCTCCCCCCGATGGAGACGCTCCTCCGCGACATACTCCTCGCCTATCCGGAGGGGATACGAACCCGCTATCTGACCCCCGGCGGGGAGTTCATCGTCCAAGCGCGGGTCAGCGAGAGGATCTTCGACGACGACAATCTCGAGAAGTTCGATGAGTTCGCATCCTCGTTCTCCGACGACCACTTCGGTATGCCGCTCGCCTCGCAACGATTGGAGACCTACATGAAGCGCGACTTTTACATCTCCACGTTGATCGCCATCGCCTTGATCATCATCGTCCTCTGGCGGAGCCTCCGCGGCTGGATCCGCACCCTCCTCGCCGCCTCTCCCCTCGTCCTCGGCTACATCTGGATGCTCGGTGGGATGAGGCTCCTATCGATCGATTTCAACTTCCTCAGCATCATCATATCCCCGCTTTTGATCGGAATCGGCGTCGATAACGGGATCCACGTCCTCCACCGGACGATGGAGGAGCGCGCGTTGAACCCGGACGGGGCGATCGAACGGGGAACGAGCGCGACAGCGGTCGCTGTGATCGTCACTTCACTGACGACGATGCTCGTCTTCGGGAGCCTCCTCATCGCCCGAACGCCCGGCCTCCGATTGCTCGGGACATCGGCCCTCCTCGGGATCGGGTTCTCCCTGTTGTTCAGCTTCCTCTTCCTCCCGGCCGCCCTCCGCGTCGAAGGGGGGAGGAGGGTATAATGCCCGCTGAGGAAAGGTTTCCAAGGAGTGAGTTAGGGTGATCGATTACATCGGCTTCGGAATCGGCCTGGCCGCTGCGATAGCGCTCGGGTTCCTGATCGGTAGTATCCCCCGCAAACGGAAGGCGGAGAGGCTCCTCGCCTCCGCGCAGGAAGAAGCGGAGAAGCTGAAGAAGGAGAAGCTCCTCGAAGCCCGCCAACAGATCCAGGAGCTCCGTGAGGAGCTCGAGGAGAGGACGAAACGGCGGGAGGAGGAGATCTCCCGCGCCGAGGAGAGGCTCCTCAAGCGCGAGGATCGGTTGAGCGAGAAATCGGCCCACCTGGAGAAGATCGAGGATTCCCTCCGCGAGGACGAGGAGGAGATCCAGAGGTTGAAGGAAGAGGGGATCCGCCTCCTTGAGGAGGGGAAGGCGCAGTTGGAACGGATCGCCGGCTGGAGCCGGAACGAGGCACGCGATCATCTCCTCAAGGTGGTGGAGACGGAGTCGCAGCGGTTCTTCTCCCGGAAGATCGAGGAGATCGAGCGGCGGGCCAAGGAGGAGGCCGAGCAGCGGGCGGCCCATGTGATCGCCACCGCTGTGCAGCGCTACGCCGCCGAATACGTGGAGGAGAACACCGTAAGCTCCGTCCCTCTCCCTTCCGAGGAGTTCAAAGGCCGGATCATCGGACGTGAGGGCCGGAACATCAAGACGTTCGAGGCCCTGACCGGGGTCGAGCTCCTCGTCGATGACACGCCGGAGATGGTCGTCCTCTCCTGCTTCCACCCGATCCGGCGCGAGGTGGCACGGATCGCCCTCACCCGGCTGATCGAGGACGGACGGATCCACCCGGCCCAGATAGAGGAGAAGGTGCAGCGCGCCAAGGCGCGGCTCGCTGAGCGTATAAAGGAAGAGGGACGGAAGGCGGCGTTCGACCTCGGGATCGAGCTCCACCCCGAACTCGCCACCCTCCTCGGCCGGCTGAAGTACCGGACGAGTTACGGCCAGAACCAGCTCGTCCACTCTATGGAGGTGAGTGGGATCGCCAAGATCCTCGCCGACGAGCTCGGGATCGATGCGAGCAAGGCGAAACGGGCCGGCCTCCTTCACGATATAGGGAAGGCCGTCGACCACGAGGTCGACGGGCCGCACGCCCTGATCAGCGCCGATCTGGCGCGACGCTACGGGGAGAGCCGGGAGGTGGTGCAGGCGATCGCCGCCCATCATGAGGACGTGGAGCCGACCAGTATCCTCGACATAATCATCCAGGCGGCGGACACCCTATCCGCTGCCCGGCCCGGGGCGCGGCAGGAGACCTACGAGCGATACGTACAGCGGCTCCACGACCTAGAAGAGCTCTGCCGTTCCTTCCCGGCTGTTCAGGAGGCGTACGCCCTCCAGGCCGGACGGGAGATAAGGATCATGGTCCACCCGGATCGGGCGAGCGACGAGCTCGCTGCCAAGCTCGCCTACGACATCGCCCGCGCCATCGAAGGGGAACTGAGTTACCCGGGGGAGATCAAGGTGAACGTCATCCGCCAGACGCAGTTCACCGAAAGTGCGAAGTAGGGGTGAATGCCCAATGGGGATACTGAAGGTCTCGTCGACCTCCGACCCGACGGCGACCGGAGGAGCGATCGCCAACGGGATCCGCGAGGGAGGGGAGGTCGAGCTCCAGGTGATCGGACCGCGGGCCGTCAATCAGGCAGTGAAGGCGATAGCGATCGCCCGCGGATACCTCGCAGCGAGCGGGGTCGACCTATACTTCGTCCCCGATTTCGCGACCGTGCACGTCGGGGAGGCCCAGAAGGAGAAGACGGCGATCCGGTTCCTCGTCAGGCCGCGGCACGGGCTTTCGGTGAGGCTCAGCCGCGCCGGCTGGTTCTGATGGGGGAGCCGGTTTCATCTTGCCGAGTGCCGCTGAGCACAGTACCATTCAGCAATTCGGCATATCTTCCAAGGGAGTGACATACCACCATGGCCAAGGGATTTCGACGACATCAGAAGATCGTGATCTGGTTGATCGTGTTCGCCTTCTTCGTCGGTGGAGTGGGGCTGTTCAGCCTGAACCGGGCCGGGTTCTTCAACCGCTCGACCTCTACGAGCAGCGGCCCGACGTACGCAGCGATCGTCAACGGGGACAAGATCAGCATCGACGCTCTGAACGCGGCCGCTGATCAGACCCTCAACCGGTACAAGGCCTACTACCAGCAGATGGGGCTCGACATCGGGAACGTCCTCACCGGAGCCGGAGGCCAGCTGTTTCGTCTCCGGATACAGGCTGAGGCACTCAACGAGCTGATCCGGCAGGTCCTGTACCGCCAAGAGGCGAGGGCACGGGGGATAACGGTATCGAAGACCGACGTCGAAGCGGAGGCTGCTGCTCAATACGAGAACTTCCTCAGGACGTACAACATCAGCGAACAGCAGCTCTCCGATTACCTGAGGCAGGCCGGGACGACCCTCGCCGAATTCAAGGACTCGATCCGCACCGAGGTCGAAACGCAGCTTCTGACCGCCAGGGTTCAGACGGTGGTCGCCGGTCCGATCGACCCGAGCGAGGACGATCTTGAAGCGTACTTCGAGGCCCACATCTCGAGCTACGACCAACCCGAGAAGATCCGCGCCTCGCACATCCTGGTCGACGACGAGAAGACGGCCGAGGAAGTGCTGTCCGAGTTGAAGGACGGGGCCGACTTCGCCGGGTTGGCGAAGGCCTACTCCAAGGACACCGCGACCAAGGACAACGGCGGCGATCTCGGTTGGTTCAGCCGCGGGAAGATGGTCCGGGAGTTCGAGGACGCGGCGTTCGGCCTGAAGAACATCGGAGACATAAGCGACATCGTCAAGACTTCCTACGGTTACCACATCATAAAGCTGACCGGGAGGGAGCCGGCCCACACCCCGACCTTCGACGAAGTGAAGGACCAGGTCCGCGATGACTACATTCAAGAGAAGAAGAATGAGAAGGTTGCCAATTGGTACAACGCTCTCTATTCAGGCAGTGACATCGAAATCGAACTCCCGCTCCTCCGCGCCTATCTCTACGAACAGGACGATCTCGACCGGGGCCTCGCCGAGTTCGAGCGGATTCGCGATACTGGCGAGTCGGCCGACCCGTACATTCCCTATTACATAGGTCGGATCTACGAGGTCAAGGCGGCGTACGCCGCCGACGAGCTCCGTGAGCTGCGGGCGAAGGAGGACCCAACCGATGAGGAGAAGGCGCGGATCGCCGAGCTGCAGCAGGAGAAGGAGGGGTATCAGGGCAAGGCGCTCGCCGCCTACCTGGACGCCCTGGAGAACGTGGACGCGGACGAGAACTTCCTCGGCCGCGTACTCAGCCTGAACCCGGAGAACCTCGCCGCGACCGTCCTCCTCGGAAAGCTGAAGGCCGATCAGGGCGACTACGTCACCGCTGAGAACCACTTCGCCGAGGCGATAAAGAACGATCCGACCTACGTCCCCGCCTACCTCGCCTCGGGTGATCTCGCCGTCCGTCAGGGGAACTACCCCCTTGCCGAGAGCCGCTACGAGGCGGCCCTCGAGCAGAGGCCGAACGACACGTCGATCATGTTCAAGCTCGTCAATGTCTACATCGCGATGAACGAGCTCGGGGGGGCGAGCGAGCTCGTCGCGAAGATCAGGAAAGCCTCCCCCGACAATGTCAAGGGGATCATCGCCGAGGGGGACCTCGCATACGCCCAACTCACGGCTGCTGTCGACGAGCTGAACGGCCTGAAGGGGAAGGACTCCCCGACCGGCGACGAGGAGGCCCGCCTATCTGAGCTCCAATCCACGGTCGATACACTCTATCAACGCGCCGTCGACCGCTATGAAGAGGGATTGCGCCGGGGTGGGACGTTGGATCTCAACGTGAAGCTCGGGAACGTCCACCTGCTGGCCGGCCATCTCGACGAAGCGGAGGACCAATTCAGAAACGTCATCCTCCGTTCCCCGTACCGGGTGGAGGCGTACATGGGGTTGGGAGAGGTCTATCTCAAGCGCGGCGACACGGAAGCAGCCCTCGAGAACTTCCGCACCGGCTTCACCCACTCGGTGGAGACCGCTCAGCGGGAGGAGTTCGGCGAGAGGATACTGGAGCTCGACCCCCAAGATACCGACACCCGCTACCGGTTGGCCCGGTTGTACGCGAGCGAATCGAAGTGGGCAGAGGCGATCCGACACTACGAGAAGGTGATCGAGGCCGCCCCGAGCACCGTGGACGCCTACCTCGGGATCGCTGAGGCCTACGCCGGCCGGGGCGAATATGCCGCTGGGATCGATTACCTGAACCGCGGGCTTGCTGTAGCGACCGACGAGGACGCGAAGATCCGCCTATACAACGGCATCGTAGACATTGCCCAGGCGGAGGCAGGGGAGGGGAACCCGCTCGGCACCGTCGGGCTCGATGCCCTGATCGAGCTGGCTAGGCTCCACATCGCCAAGGGCGAGGATCAGACCGCACTCGACGAACTGAACCGGGTTAAGGGGGCGGATGAGACGTACCGGGCCGACGAGGTCGCTTCGTTGGTCGCCGAAGCCGGGGGGGCGGTCCAGACCGAATCCGCCGAGGTGACCCCCACTCCGGCACCGAGCGATGCCCCATAGGTCGTTCACCGAGCTCGTCGGTCTGATCGAGAAGCTGCGGGGTGAGGACGGGTGCCCTTGGGATGGGGCTCAGACCCACGCCACCCTCCGGCCGTACGTCCTCGAGGAGGCGTACGAGACGATCGCCGCGATCGACACAGGCGATCCGGCTGCCATCGCCGACGAGCTCGGCGACCTCCTCCTCCAGGTCCTCCTCCACGCCCAGATCGCCTCCGAGGCGGGGGAGTTCACGATCGACGATGTGATCGAAAACCTTTCGGCCAAACTGATCCGCCGCCATCCCCATGTCTTCGGGGACGCTCCGTCCGACATCCCCTCGATCAAAAGGGCCTGGAGGGAGATCAAGGCAGGGGAGGGAAGATCCCATCCCCCGATCCCGGCGCTCCTCTCCGCCCGGAAGCTGGTCGAGACCGGGGTCGACCCGGCTGTGGCCGCGTATCCGAGCGGAGAACACCGTGCCGGCGGGAGGATCCTTCAGGCGATCAAGGAGGCTTGGGGTGAGGGGTTCGACCCGGAGATCGCGCTCCGGAAGGCGGTAGCTCACCTGAACGGAGAGGGATGAACGACGCCATCGTGTACTGGATCGAGACCACGGAGGAGGAGGTCCACTTCATCGATGCGATCGTATCCGCCTACGACGGCCTGGCGAACGTACGGCGCGTGTTCAGGGTCGAGGAGGGAGCGACCGTGTTCAAGGTCTTCGTCGCCCCCGGGATGGAGGACGAGTTCCTCGAACTGATCGAGCGTCTCCGGCGGGCCGCTAAGATCGGCAGGGTCGTCCGCGAGGGAACGGGAGATGGGCCGACTACTTAGCCCGGACGAGAAGGCCTCCTCGATCTTCGAAATCGACTACGACGCGCTATATGCAGCCGGAAAGCGGGTCCTCCTCTTCGATCTCGACAACACCCTTGGCAAGGGAAGGCCCGATCGTCTCGCGCCGGCGGCGCGGGAACTATTGCTCAGGCTCCGGAAAGATGGCTTCAGGATCGGTGTGATCACCAACCGCCGCCGGCCCGCGGAATTGCCGGTATTCAGGGATCTGAGTGAGCATGCCCTCCTCTACCACCGCGCATGCAAGCCCCTCAAACGCGGCTTCCTATCCCTCCTCGAGAAGCTCGATGCGAGCGTCGATCAGGCGGTGATGATCGGCGATCGGCGCCTGACCGATGTCTTCGGCGCGAACCGGGTGGGGATATACACGATATTGCTACGGGAAGGAGCGTAGAGGGGAGGTATGGGCTACCCATCCCCCCCTCTGCGTGCCTGATACAGCTCGAAGACCCCGTACATCCCGATGATCAATCCGCTCATCGTCGCGACAACCGAGATCCCGTTCAGCAGATAGGTCGATCTCATGATGTGAAACATCATCAGGATCGGTAAGACGGCTCCGGTGACGAGGAGGACGAACCCGATCGCGATCAGCCAGCCGGGACTAAGCCGTCCCAGCATCCCCTTCCCCCCGGTACAGCCAGCACTCCACGAAGTGCTCCGGCTCCGGCTCGAACGCGGGCGGCTCCTTCACATCGCACAGCCCTTCGATCGCTCGCGGGCAGCGCGGGTGGAACCGACAGCCTGAGGGCGGATTCACGAGGCTCGGCGGTTCACCGGGCGGTATGTCCCGGAACGTCTCTGCATTCTTCGGATCCGGGTCCGGTATCGCAGCGAGCAAGGCCTTCGTGTACGGATGGAGATGGTTGCTAAGAAGCCTGTCGACCGGCGCCTTCTCCACCGTCTTCGCCGCGTACATGATGAATATCCGTTCGGAGAAGTAGCGGACCGTCGATAGATCGTGCGTGATGTATATCACAGCTAGGTTATGGCTCTCCTGGATCCGCCGGAGGAGCTTCAAGATCTCCACGCGTACAGATGCATCGAGCATCGATACCGGCTCGTCCGCTCCGATCAGCTTCGGCCGGAGGATCATCGCCCGCGCGATCACCGCGCGCTGCTGCTGCCCGCCGCTCAACATATGGGGGAACTTGGTGAGGAAGTCGTTGACCGGTGTCAGCTTCACCTCTTCAAGGACATCGTTGATCCGACGGTTCTGCTCCTTCCGGTCGCTGATCCCGTGGATCCGCATCGGCTCGGCGAGGATGCTCCTAAGCGACAGGAACGGCGGTAGGGCTCCGTACGGATCCTGCATCACGTAACCAAGATTGGCCCTGTACTTCCTCATCTCGCGCCGGTTGAGCGTGCCCAGGTTCACCCCCTCGAAGAGGATCTCGCCCGACGTCGGCTTGTATAGGCCGAGGATCGTCCGCGCAAGGGTCGTCTTCCCCGACCCGCTCTCACCGACGAGGGCGAGCGCTTCTCCTCGCGGAAGATCGAAGCTGACACCATCCACAGCGCGGACGTAGCCGGCGCGCGCAAACACCCAACGGCGCAGCTCGAACCACGTACGCAGGTCTCTGACCGACAATAGCACGTTATCCTGCATCTTCTTCAACCTCACTCATAAAGCCAGCACTTCACCCTTCGCCCGTCTTCCAGCTCTAGCATGGGCGGCTCCTGATCGCACTTCTCGAACCGTTTCTCGCAACGGGCGGCGAATCTACACCCCTGCGGCGGGTCCAACAGGCTCGGCGGCTGTCCGGGAATGAACTCGAGCTCCTTGTCCTGATGGAGGGTGGGGACGCTCGCCATCAGCTTCTGTGCATAGGGATGGAACGGGTCGAGATAGAACTGATGCGCATCCCCCACCTCAGCGATCTGCCCGGCGTACATCACAACACCGCGGTTGCACAGCTCGCTCGTCGTCGCCACGTCGTGGGTGATGAAGATGAAGCTCTGCTGAAGATCGCGCTTGATCCCCTTCAGGACGTTCATGATGTTCGCCTGGGTCAGCATGTCGAGCGCCGAAGTAGGCTCGTCGAGGACGATCAGATCAGGCTTCGTGATCATCGCCATCGCGATGATCGCCCGCTGCCGCATCCCCCCGCTCAGTTCGAACGCATATCTACTGAGGAAGTCGGGTGGAAGCCCGACCATCCGCGAAACCTCCATCGCCTGGGCAAGAGACTCTTGCTTGCTCAGGTGATGATGGATGACGAGAGGCTCCGCCATCTGCATCCCGACGCGGAGGACCGGGTTGAGCGCGTTCATCGCCGCTTGGGCGACGAACGACATCCGCGTCCACCGGACCTCGGAGCGGAATCGCTCTTCAGAGAACTTCATTATGTCGACTCCGTCGAGGAGGATGCTTCCCTTATAGGTATGAACGTTCCGGGGGAGGAGACGAAGGATCGCCCGAACGAGCGATGTCTTTCCGCATCCGGACTCCCCGATCACCGCCAGGGCGTCGTTCCGATCGAGTATGAAGCTTACACCGTCGACCGCCTGGACGACCCCCCTTGTCGTACGGAAATACAGGTATAGGTCCTTGACCTCAAGAAGATGTTCAGCCATGTCTTATAGCCCCCTCAGCCTCGGGTTGAATACGCGATCCAGTGCAAACCCCAGCATGGAGAACGCAAGACCGGTCACAACTAGGAGGACCGCCGGCTCCATAACCCACCAGTAATACCCTTTGTACAACGCGCCGTTGTCGTAGGCATCGTTCAGCATCTTCCCCCAAGTCGGAAGGGTAGGATCGCCGAGGCCGAGCAAGGCGAGCGACGCCTCGAGGAACACGTACGTCGGGATGGAGATGACGAACCCCGGGATCAACACCGGCGCGATCCGCGGGATCATGTACCGGGTGATTATCCTAAAATTCCCCGCCCCATAAGCGCGTGCCGCCTCGATATAAGGTGAGTTCTTCACCTGCATGAACATCGCACGGTAGGTCTTTATCTGCGCCCCGAATATGCTAAGCGCGACGATCACCGCGAGGAGCAACCAGATCGAGCTCGTGTAGAACGTCCCAAGCAGGATCAGAATCGGAAGGAACGGAAGCTGCATGTTGACTTCCGTTATCCGCTGAATCGCGGCGTCGATCCAACCGCCGTACCACGTCCCGATCCCAGCGATCACGAACGATATCGCCGTCGCCCCGACAGCGGCGAGAAGACCGAACGAAAGGGCGATCGGCGCCCCCCAGAGAAGACCGACGGTGAGGTCCCTCCGCCGATGGTCCGTTCCGGCGAGTCCGGCCACCTGCCCGAAGACGACGAGCTTCGCATCCCCTGTTGATCCCTCTTCGAACGTCGTCATCTGCACCCGTAGCTTATACGTGCCCTGAAGCACGGCCGGTTCGGGGTCGTGCAAAGTCCCCGGATCGGCGAACAGCCCGATCGCCGGCCTGACCCCGCCGAATGTCACCCGCTCGAGTTCGCGATCCGTCCCGACGGAGTAACGGCCATTCCTCGTTGCCGACACCGTCTTTAGCCGGATCTCACGACCATCAGGGGTGATCCACGTCAGCGCAGCCTGGGGAGCACGGGTCGAATAGTCACCATCGAAGAATATGGTTATCTCATTAGGGAAGTACTTGTAGGGATACTCGAATTCAAGGGTCGCCGTCGTCCTTGCAATCGTCGATGAGATCGCCTCTTGTTCCTTGTCCGGGATGTCGGCAGTATCCCTCACGACCGTCTCAGGGAGTTTGTCCGAGCGGAACAGATTTATCCACACCGGGGGTGCGTATTTCGGGTTCTCCGCCCAGACGTCCTCCGACCCCCGCCAAAGGAAGACCGCCCTCTCATGCGGGATGGAGATAACGGCGTAGATCGACAGGGCGATAAGCAAGGCGATTACAGCCAATCCGCCGACAGCCGATGGGTACTGCTTCAGCGTCGCGAAAGCATTCCTCA
>Ga0180301_10001128_pt1 | contig 20866 bp, 9 predicted proteins | sample GuaBasSediGuay16_FD_121797 | JGI IMG/M metagenome (GOLD analysis project Ga0180301, IMG submission 121797) | Subseafloor sediment microbial communities from Guaymas Basin, Gulf of California, Mexico - Guay16, Core 4569-2, 12-15 cm | ecosystem: Environmental > Aquatic > Marine > Hydrothermal...
GATGGAGAATACAGGTGTCTCAAGTATATAGGATAATAAAATCCCATAATTCTACATTTTCGTATGTTTAGTTACGATTTTCGTAAATAAATTACGCGCGTAGTCTCTGCCTCCCAGCTTCCTAAGGTATCCCCTGAAGATCTGCTTGGCTAAGATGCTTAAGACCCCCTTCCTCCTATCGAACCTTTCATAGGCCAGATTTCTAATCTTCTCCTCAATCTCATCAGAAAGATAATAAAGTAATACTGCCAAACCCAATCACCAACATAAATCAATAAACTCTTCCTCTTATAAATTTAAACCGCGAAAAAACTAGCAATAGTAAATTTTAAATTTTTATATCGCCATTTTTATCAAAAATATTGAAAATCCTAAAAGAAAAAAGAAGCACGCGTTATAAACGTAAATGTTTTAATCCAAGGGTACACATAATTAACATCTGATATGGAGATTGATGGGATGCCTAAAGTGTCTATGGGGGAGAAAATTAAATTCATTTTTCATTTCGTTACTCTTTTCTTCCTTCTTCTACTAGTAAGTAACTTCTTAGTTGGGTTTTCTTCCGCTAAACTAGCTGGGGAAACCATCATCATTAATGGTGTCATTTTAGACGAAGAAGATTTTTCTCCCATTCCAAATGCAACTCTTGTTCTATGGGATGTAGATTCATCCACGATCATCAATAAAACTATAACTGACAGTAATGGAGTCTTCTTTTTAGAAGGGGCGGTGATCCCCATTCATTCTCTAGCCTTATATGCGTATCGAGAGCGAGAGAATGGTGTATTCGATTATCTTCCAGCGAAGGTTGAGTTTGATCTTTCTCAGCAAGAGAATTTTTCGAACATAACCTTATATTTACATAAGGCTGCAACAATCCGCCTTTTAGGCGATATACGATATGTTAAATCACCGAACATTCCTCCAGCTCCTTCATTTTCGGTTAGAGTTTTAGTGCTTAATGGTTCTAATTTTACGTCAAGATATGGGATGATAAAGCCGATTTTGTTGTATGGACCAAATTCTGAAGATGCAAGGTTTCTCGGTTTAGACGAGAGAATCGTTATAGTTCCAAGCAACAAAAGATTTAAGCTATTCGTGAAGGCGCTTGTTCTTTTAGAGCGGGAAGAAGGTTTAGAGCGGTATGGGTTTTTCAATTTCGTGATAGATAATGAGGGTGAAGGGTATTTAGTGGAGTGGAATCAGCTGCTAGAGATAGCTCTTCCCGAAGGAGCTCTTCCTGAGAGCTTCATGGTTGTTCAGAACGAGCTTGTTGATCTATTTAATGATTTAAGTCAAGCTGAAAGAGAGGGATTTTATGTTGCTTTACAGAAAGAGAAAACCAGAAATGTTGAGGAAGCAATAATCAAGGCACGCAGAAGTCTAGAGCGAAAGCAATACACTGATTCTATCTCATATCTTAGAATAGCATACCTGAAGATTCAGTCGATTAGAAGCGAGCTGAATAAACTTGCGAAAACCGCCATGATGGGAGTATCTCTGATTCCAAGCTTCCTAGCATTTTTTGCAGTATCTTTGGCTTTTATCTGCTTTGATCAACAGAAACTTAAACTATTATTCTCCCCCATTTACTACGTGATTGAACTAATTGCATTCTTTTTCATATATCCTGGCTCTCATATAGTTGATTTCACGTCGTTCTTGAAAATTTCAATTCTATCTTTCATTGCTCCAATGGCTATTTTCTTTGTTCTCCCCGCAATTTGGAGGGAGAAACCAGTATACGGGAGACCTCCGCTTACAAGACTGCTCCCAATAATATTTAGTATGGGGAAAAGAAATGTTAGAAGAAAGAAGATGAGAACTTTGTTGACGCTTATTTCAATCCTTATAACTATTATAGCTATGACCGCTTTCACTTCCGTATCCAGAGTACAAGATATCATGGTAGATTCATTCACTCCTCAGTACACATATAAAACCGACGGGATTCTTGTGCGAAATATTCTTCAGGAAAGAATGTTGCCCATAAGCGAGGGCGACATCCAATGGTTGATGAATCGAAGAGGGATCCTTAATGTAGCACCTAAAGCCGAGAGTTTACCCAGAGAGGAAGAGGTTTGTAGGCTAACTTACGATAATAAATCCGTAATTATAAGAGGTGTAATTGGCTTTTCTAAATCAGAAAAAATATTTACTGATTATGAAAGAGAAATATTGCTTCTTGGGAAATCTCCAACGGAATTTGATGGCAACTTAACTCCAATTATGGTTAGCGAATCCGTGTCCGAAAGATTAGATGTTTCTCAAGGAGATATTGTTTCTATAACTGTTAAGGGTTCCTATACGGCAAGCGCAGTTATATCGGGAATTTTCGATGAATCGTCCCTTGAGAACTTGAAGGAAATTGATTCAAGAATTCTCCTCCCATACTACTTAAAGTTCGATAATGAGAGCGGAAGCTATACTACTCTAGCGTGCCCTCCATCTCAAGTAATCATCATGAAATATGAAGATGCTATTAAAATGTTTAAACCACGCGTTGCAGTAACGCGTATAATATTTAATACAAACATGACTGATGAGGAAGAAGATAGCTTTCTAAGATATCTATTATATAGCAGAGAGTACGTGGCGTATCGAACCAGTAACAGTAAATACTCCTTTTATCATATGGGCTGGGGAATTGAGGTTTCTGGAGTAACTGTGTTAATACCATTAATAATATCGATGTGTAATATCGCCGTCACAATGATGAATGTGGTTAGAGGACGTGCGAAAGAAATCTCCAGCTACACGGCTTTAGGGCTTAATCCATCCCACATTGCCATTCTCGTAATAGCTGAAAGCCTAGTCATAGGGTTAGTTGGAGGCGGCTTAGGATACATAGGCGGCCTATTTACCTATCAACTCTTCATTCTTCTATCATTAAATATTGCAGTTCACCCTAAGTTAGAGTGGTATTGGTCTATAGGTTCAACCTGCATAGCGCTTGTGATATCTGCATTAGCCAGCTTAAAGCCTGCCATGAACGCTGTATTGTTAGCTGTTCCCTCAGGAATCCGGAAAATGAGCTTAACGCGGAAAGAAAGAGAAAGAAGGGAAGCTGAAATCTTTGCTTTATCGGCTCAATCTGAATATTCATTACCCTTCAAGTTCGATGAGAAGGAAAAAGATATATTTGTGAGCTTTGTGCTTGGCAAGCTTGAAGAATTAAAGAGAGGATTTACCATTAGAATTGAAGATCTTAGATTTGAGGAAGCTGAAGACGAGTTAGGTAATTCGCTGAGATTTAAATTCACTTATGTTTACGGTATATATGCCTCCAAAAGCGAGCTTATAGCATTTAAGAAGCGTGGCTCGAGCACATATGAGCTTAAGCTAAAATACAAGCCAATATCCAAAGTTCCCGAAAAATTTATCAAGAATTTAATTCAATTTATCCGAAATATAATGTTGTCGTATTATGGCATGAGAAGCTAATGAAATGCTGACGGTGGGAAATCGGTTTTGTCGGAAAGCGAACTGAAAACTAAAGATTTGACTCCTAGAGTAGTGATTATGATAATTCTGTGTGGAGCAGTAGTAACACCGGTAATGATTTATTATCAGCTTGTATACTGGCTTTTTCTTCCCTTCTCGGTTTGGGTGCTATTGATAGTTTTCGCTGAAATAACAAATCTCTATCAAAAACCTTTATCTCCCCAAGAGGCCTTCCTAATAACATCGATCGCCCCCATCAGCATGTTAGGATTCGCAGGTTTCGGCGGGGCTTTCTATTTCCTAAATCTTATTTACAATAATTATTACTTTGCTAACTCACCCCTCCTAAATGAGTATGGCTTTGCTTCCGGCATTCCTTCTTGGTATAGGGTTCCTAGCACTTTTTCTGGTAGAACTTTTCTTAATGATGTATGGATTTTACCAATTGTCATAAGTATAACGTCGTTTCTTCTTCAAATAACTGTCATGATAACCACTGGGTTGATAGCTTACAGGATGGAGGAGCGCTTGGACTTCCCGATACAAGGAGCGATGGCTGAGGGGATTTTCGCTTTAGTTGAGTCTCACACATCTCGTAGAAAAAAAATATTGTATGCTAGCGCATTTGTAGGCGCGTTACCTGCCATGATAGTTTATCTCTTCCCATCACTATTCCCATCACTGTTCCCTTGGCGCATTTACTATTCTGGTTTCGGTCAATTCGTTACTATCCCATGGATCGACCTTAACAGGAATCTAGAAATGCTACATTTAAACGGGGCCTCTCTGGCTTTCCCCATAGATCCACTTGCTTACGCTATGGGATTGGTGATCCCCTTCAGTGTTGCTTCCCTAATGCTTCTAGGCAATCTAGCATTTTACTTTATAGGAAACCTTCTACTTGTAAAGTATGGCTTATGGACTAGCGGCATAGGCGCTTGGCAACCGGGATCCGATACAATCTACAATTTCTTCTGGTCCCAGCTAAGATTTTGGAACAGTGTAATGATCGGTTTAGGGTTTAGCTTAATAGTGTTTCCATTTCTGAAGAACATTAACAGGATTCTCGACTTCTTTAGGAGTAAAAGCAGCTCACGGAAGCTCTCGAACATTAAATATTACAGCAAACTTCTCATCATCTATTTTATTGCATCATCTTGTCAGGTTGTTTTCGTTCATCTTCTTCTTCCTTCCTATCCCCTTTGGGTGCTGATATTTTTCAATTTGCTTTGGCCTTTATTCGGCACTATAATATCCACTCGGGTTGCAGGTGTGACCAGCGCGGGTTTCAATATACCAATGTTAAATGAAACAATATCTGTTGCGGTCGGCTACAAGAATCTTGACGCCTTCATCGTGTCTGGAAGCGTTCTTCAAATGAATAATGTTTTAGGCTCCGCTTTTGCCTCCACTTTAAAGCAGGCGCATATAACGGGGACAAATGTGAAAAGCTATATTAAAGCCTTTCTTATAGCCTCAGCCCTAAGCTTCTTTTTCGGTTTCTTATATACTGAATTCTTCTGGAGGATTGCTTCAATACCATCATCAGTTTTTCCAGCTACGGTTCAACAGTGGCCTATATCTGTTATGTTCAGATGCCTACAGATCAAATATATAATGGAGGGGCTTATCATAAGACTTAACTGGATTCTAGCCTCCTTCCTTATCGGAGGCTTAATTTATCTTGCAAGCGCTTTTGCTAGTTTAGAATTTCTGCTTCCGTCGATGATGGGAGGTTTTGCCAGCCCTCCTCCAATGACTCTAGGAATATTTATTGGAAGCTTAATTGGAAAGTTCATAATGTCACGCGCTGTGGGAGAAAAGTGGGATCAATATAAATCTGTGGTCTTAACAGGTTTTTCAATCGGCAACTCTATAACGCTAACTCTTACAGCCTCATACCTAATAGTGAGATATGCTCTGCTGGCAGTACCCTACTAAAAACTATTTAACTTATTAATCTTCTAATTTCTTAATTCTAATATATTTAGGGAAAAATTATATAAGGAGTTCCGCTCAAAAGTATAAATCATCCAAAAAGGGGGATGAAAAGTGGCGAAAGAATCTGGTTCTCTAGCATCACTAAAAAAAGGCTTTACTAAAAGGGCGATAATACTCGGAATTATTCTAGAAATGGCAGTGTTGCTTTGCGGCTTCCAACAGGGATTTACAAATCTCGACATATCACTAGATGTTTCTTCCAGCAATCTATTCCCATCATCCTTCGTGCTCTTCTTTATCCTTCTCATAGCACTCAAGTTACTGGCAAAAACCGGAGTCATTAAACCGTTTTCAATCCAAGAGTTAACAGTGATTTTTTCTTGGATTAGCGCTACAGTAGTCGTTACTTTTGCAACTGCAATAGGCCGCGTCAAATCTTTTTATTCATGGTATGCCGGCTACATACTTGCAACGCGAATCCAAGATGCTGCCAAAAGTAATTTTGGTAATCTCGTACCATCTTGGTGGACTCCTAGCGAATCCGCTTTGAAAGCTGGTTTATATGGCGGAGCATCTGTTCCTTGGGGCGAATGGATACCGCCAATAGCGTTCTGGCTATTTCTAGGAGCGCTAACGATTACCTTCTCGTATAGCATAACCCTAATAATGAGAAAACGGTGGATAGAAGAGGAGAGATGGACGTTCCCTTTTGCCCAAATAGGGGAGGAGCTAATTAATTTCATGGCAGAAGGCGTTAAACAAGAGGAAAACAAAAAAATACTCCGCTCTCTATATGCAGGCTTTCTAGTAGGCTTTCTCTGGTCGCTTCCTCGAATAATCAACACATATGCTCCCTCAGTCCTGCCTAACATACCGGAGACAGCATGGTATGTGAATGACCTAGGCCAAATATATCCTGCAATATTTGCCGAATTCTGGAACATTGATCCCGCAATGAATGGAATGCCATGGGACAATATAATAAATATCGTGATTAATGGAAGTCTAACACCATGGCTTATCTGCTTATTCCTGCTGGTACCCATAGACGTGTTGAACACGGCTGTTTTAATTAGCTTTCTTATATACGTAGTACTATTGCCGCTTTTAACATTGGCTGGCGTTATTCCATTATGGTCTTGGAGAATGGGTTATAACCAGTATGGGTCATTTGCTTATGGGGGAGTATTTCCATGGCAGCAGGGAAGATGGAATCCCATCATGCCTGGAATCGTATTTGACTTTGGAGGAATGGTTGGACTAGGAATCTTTACAATAATCTTCAATAGAGAGTATATTGCGCGTACCATAAAAGCCCTGTTTGGAAAGACCCCTTCAGAGCTTGAAGAGGAAAAAGAACCCCTCCTATACCGTTATGCTTGGCTGGCATGTATAGCTTCAGGAATCCTATTATTCCTAATGTTTGCTTTAGCAATAGGCGCACCTTGGCATGTTGCACTGATCGGATTAGTGTTCATGGCAATCTTTCTGGTAGCCGGAGCCAGAATGAGAGGAGAAGCGGGATACGGTTCATTCTTCATGTACTTCGAAAATTCAAGGGGAATATTTAATGATCTCTTTGGATATAGCGGATGGTATCATGCGCCAATAACATCCCTATCTGAATCTACACCAGATTTCTTTGCAACGCAGGTTGTGCATGACTGGACCGTTGTTCAGAACGTAAACTTCTCCAATGGATATGTCTCTGCAATGCTGGATGTCTATAAGATTGGATACGACAGCAACACGAATCCCAAAGAAATCTTTAAGAGCTCCGTTATAGCAACGGTAATAGCGCTATTATTATTCGTGCCGCTCGCTCTTATACGCGAATATCATGTGGGGCTAATAAACACTAATTGGGGATCCACGATGCTATCAGCTCCGGTGAACTTCCGTTATGATCCATCATGGTGGCATTATGCTCCTCTACGCGATGCAGGTGAACCCTCGCCTCTAATTCACGTGTTAATCGGGGTAATCATCATGGGACTAGTAATGTATGCCAGAACAAAGTGGATATGGTTTCCACTAAATCCCGCGGGGCTAATAATCGGCAACAGTTCTATGTGCTTAGGCAATGTAGGCTTTCTACCATTCGGTGTCATATTCATAGCTTGGTTAATTAAGATCATAATCTATAAGGCTGTTGGTGGCGGTTTCTTCCGAGAAAGAGTTCAACCATTTGCCATAGGTTTTCTAGTCTGCTGGTTCCTTGGAATACTGATAGTACGCTTCTCCGACTTTACGTGGTGATAAACAAAGTTTCCCATTTTTTTTGGCGCACATAACTTATGAATAATTCTTCTTTTCATACTTTCTGGTTTTTGGAGGCTTTTCTGGAGAGCCTTAATTTCCGTCTTTCTCCTGTTTTTAGCCAACCTTCGACCATAACCATAAAAACTTGGAATAAGCCTCAACCATCAAAAAAGGAATTATTCGCAGGCTATGCGCGCTGACAACATAGCGGGTCTTCATTTATCTGCTTTATTCTCTTTAAAATAAAATATCTCAGTCTTTAATTCTATGAAAAAATTTATTATATGGTATCCCTCCCTAAAACATATAGGAGATTCCTATGAAGAAAACCTACGCTCCAGCTTTTATATTCCTTATGATCCTAGTATCCTTCAGCTTTCTCCATTTTTCAATACAAAACGTTACTGGAGAAGTTTACCGAGGTATTGATGCGAACTACTTGCAGTCATTAATTAATGAAATTAATATGACTAATATCAAGGAGCATGTGAAATATTTTTCTTCATTAGGCTCTAGGGTTTCTGGATATCTTGGCTCCTACAATGCGTCAGAGTACATTTATGATTATTTGCGCTCCTTAGGTTTGGAGACGAAATACGAATATTATAGTCTTCCAGTTCCAGTCGATTATGGAGCAGAAATAAAAGTGTTTACGCCCTCCACGGGCTACGAAAAGACCATAAAGGCGTATCCGCTCTGGCCTAATGGCGGGGTTCAAACATGTCCTATTCCCGAAGATAAAATCTCCGGTCCCCTCATATATGGTGGAGATGGCTCTCTATCCTATTTTGACGGTCAAGAGATTAAGGATTCAATAGTTCTTTTAGATTTCAATTCATTCTATTGGAAAAATGCTTTACTCTTGGGGGCTAGAGCCGTAGTATTTGTGGAGCCCTACGATACAACTAGAACTATAGCGCAGAGATTGGTTTTAGGCATCCCATTTAATTTTCCAAGGCTATATGTCTCCCGGGAGGACGGGGAGTTTCTTTTGTCATTAATAAATGCTGGAAAACCAGTATATGTTACGCTATCCTCTAACATGCGGTGGGAAGTGAAGGAAGAAAGGAATGTAATCGCATTCCTCAAAGGTAGAAGCAATGTCAAAACCACTATAGGGCTAGTGAGCTATTTTGATTCAATGTCAGTGGTTCCGTCCATAAATCCTGGAGCCTCCGACGCACTTAATGCCGCTATACTCTTAGAAATTGCAAGAATCTTTAGTAAGCATCCGCCCGCTAATAACATACTCTTCGTTTTCGTTTCTGGACATTACGAAGGATTGGCTGGATCCAGAAACTTCATAGATAAAAATTTTGATCTTCTTGGCGTAAATGAGGATTCTGAAATAAACCTTGTTATGTTTGCAAGTATTGACGTGTCGTCGGAATCGAAATCTATAGCAATAAGAACGGGGGAGAATCTTGGCACATTCTACGATTACGGCAGAATAAAATATTTCGATAGAAGTTACGCGTGGATTAGACAGAAAATTTACAGAGAGTATCTGCCCGCTCTTCAATCAGTAACAAACAAGAAATATTCAATAGTTCAGCTTGAACTGCAAGAAGTCACATATACGCCAATACCAGTTGTTGTAGACGCTGAACCCTTCGCTTTGGCTACAGGAGGCGGAGGAATAAGCTTTTTCACAATGAACTCTATGAGAGTTTACGCTCTAACTCCCCTAGACACTGAAGATAGAATTAAATACGAAAATGTTGAGCCTCAAGTAGAGGTTATATTAGGAATCACAGGGTCTTTTGCATGCGACAATATTTTGATAACCTTGGCTCCATCAAGATTTTCATATTTAGGATGGGGCTTCACGTGTCTTAACGCGTCCACCTGGAAATATACGCCCTCCACAGGCTGGTATGAAAACGTTTCAAATGTTATTGTTAGGGTGACTTCTGAGCGACTACGCGCCGTCCAAGAAATAGAAACCCTAATTCCAGGTGCAACCCTCTTCCCTTCAGGGTTTGACGTGATCGAAATAAGCGATGATTCAGGGAATATTAGGCTTATAGGACTACAGCCGCAAGTTTCCTATAATGTTGAAGCCTTTAAGATTGATCCTGAAACAGGGGAAATATTGCTCAGCAATGATATGGGCGGATTTAGAGGGTCAGGTCAAGGTGGGTCATTTGCGAATCCCTTCCAGCTATATAAGCCTGATATAACCTTAAGAATACCTCTCTTTGAATGCGGAAGCATCGTTTTAACGAAGTTGCTTAACCCGACCACAATGGAGGGTTTTATGAGCACAGATTCCTCCGGAGCTATGATAGAAATATGGGACTTCCGCTCTCATAGCCCGCCAGCCTTTTATGGCCTCGTCATAATGTCGCGGGAGGATGCCATGGTTTTTGTTCCAACAAACCTTCCAATCCAGCTCATGATAACTCTCAGAGGGCAGTTAGTGAGCGTTGTCTCTAATAGTTCATCTAGAGAGCCAATGGGAAGAGGATATGTACTTCATAAGGGTGAATGCTTATTCTTCGATAACACGCCCTTCGTGTTAACTGAGCATTTATACTGGCTGGTTGATTCTAGATTGGAGACGCTTGGTTCACATGGAATATCATACTCGCAGGAAGCTCTATTCTTCCACAACACTGCTGAAAAACTATTGATGGAAGCACTAAGTGACCTAAACAATAAAAGCTATTCTGAAGCATACGAGAAAATATATCAGTCACACGCCTTTGAGATAACCGCTTACCAAGCTACAATGCGCCTTTTCAGCGATTCAATATCCACGGGAGTATTCTTCTTCCTTCTTCTAATGCCGTTTTCATATGTGCTTGAAAGATTATTGCTTCCGCAGAAAGAGCTAATAAAACGAATAATTGTCGTCTTAGCTATATTCGCGGTTTTCGCAGGTTGCTTTTACATAGTCCATCCGGGTTTCCATTTAGCCAACAGTGTTTTTATGGTGATCTTCGGTCTTTCAATAGCGGTTCTAACCATGATGAGTTTCGCCTATACTGCTTCATCCGCTACCTCCTTCATTAAAGAAATAAAAATTGGATACTTGGGTGCGCATTTTTCAGAGATAGAAAGGTCAAGCGCAGTCTTAGCGGCTCTTTCCATAGGAATAAATAACATGAGAAGACATAAAGTTAGAACCCTCCTAAATCTTGCCGTAATCATTATTATAGTTTTTTCACTTATGTCGTTTACTTCACTTCAGATAATGCCCGCTATAAACTATGAGTCCGTCGAAAAAGTTCCCCCCTACCAAGGTATACTGCTGAAGGGAGACATGCCTCTTCAGAGAATTTCAGCAGTGATGCCCGAAATATTCTCATATTCTCCTGACATTAGATTAAGCCAAAGAGTATGGCTTTACCCGCCAAACCTAGTTCTTCCAATAAGCGGTCCAAAAGGAACTTACGAGATAAATGCGATACTCGGGCTAGACTATACGGAAAAAGACTTCACTCTAATTAATGAAACAGTAATGCAGGGCAGATGGCTCCGCCCCACCGATAAATATGCCGCTTTGATCCCGAAAACCTTAGTGGATGAAACGGGGATAGAATATAAAGAAAAGACTATTGAAATCTGGGGAATTAGATTCAATATTGTTGGCATCTTCGATCCTAACATAATAGACTCGATTAAAGATTTAGACGATAATCCAATTAATCCGATCGACATGAAATATTACCTGCAGTATGGACAACCGATCCCTCTCTCTTCAAAATACTGCATAATTATTCCCGCTAAGATAGCTAAAGAGATGGGCGGAGATGTTTACTCTATTGTTATAAAGAAAAAGGAAGATCCAGAAGGCTTTGCAAGACATTTAGCTTTGCAGATGAGTGGCTTGTCAATAACAATAGGTAAAGAAGATGAAATTTCAACGCTTTCAGCTGGTTCAAAAGTGGACGTACTAGGGGCAAGCCTAACTTTCCCATTGGCATGCATAGCCATGCTAATTCTCTTGAGCACGCTTCTCGGAAATATTGTTGAGAGGAAAAGAGAGATCTTTATCTATAACACGATTGGACTGGCTCCATCTCACATACAAAACCTGTTTTTGGCTGAATCAATAATATACGCCATAATAGGAACGGTGATAGGATATTCTATCGGAATCTACGGTACTTTTATCCTAAACTTTCTAGGCCTGTTGCCTGTCGAGTTCCGTCCAAACTATTCTTCAGCATGGGTTATGCTAACTGCAGTCGCAGGAATAATTATGGTGCTTCTGCCATCTATGTATCCGATAAAGATCGCTAGAAAATTGGCAACCCCCACAACTATTGCAAAATCTTGGAAAATCCCGACGAAACCTATTGGAGACATGTGGTCAATTCCGTTCCCATTTAGGGAAAGCGCGGAAAATGTAGATGGCTTATTTGCTTTTCTTTGGGAGTACATTAACTACCATAAGTATGAGAGAACAGGGGTCTTTCATGCAATGCAACCATCATACGAGGAGTTTGAGGAGAAAAATAAGCATGTAAAAGCCATTAAGTTTCTCACAGCCCTCATCCCGTGGGATGTGTCTCCACTGCAGTGGACAAGTATAATTGCAACCTCAACCGACAAACAACTTTATACATTTGAGATTTCGATCGTACGTGAGAAAGGACACTTAGACATATGGGAAGCTTCAAACCAGGTCTTCCTACGTAGATTAAGGGAGCAGTTCCTAATCTGGAGAGCCTTGCCCCCTCAAATAAAACGCAAGTACGTTAAAAAATGGCGGGAGGAGATCTCCAAGACGATAAAAATGGAAGTGCAGGAGTGCTGAAGCAAGTTTGAGTGAAGACGAAAAGCTCCCATGGTTAATGCGTGCGATTAAAGAAAAGTTTACCGATATAAAGGTTGTTAGAAACAGTATTTACGCTAAGCCGCGTACTGCTGAATTTGACGCCTTCATTCTTAGACAGCGAGAGGTTCTATTTGAGAGATACTGGGAGTTCTCTGCTCTAGTAAATTTCTTTCCTAACGGCGTGTCCAAAGCTCAGATTAAAACCTGTAGAAGAGCAAAGAGAATGGACTGTGAACTGGCTTGGAAAGGATTTTTAAGGAAAACACCCTACTTTAGATCTTCCCCGGAGCTTAGAGAATTTAAAAAGTATTTTCCCTCGTTCTCTCCTAGTAACGCCTTGATAAATCGCTTGCATAAAAATTCCAAGTTAATCTCTCTAATACAGAAGATTAAGCCAGAAAAATTGAAGGTTTTTTTCTCTTTTATCCCGCCGTTAAAAACCTCTTTCCGAATAACATTTGATATGTGGATTAAAAGCTATCTTAAACCTTCATCACTTACCGGAATCATTATTCTCGATAAAACATTATGGCGGAATCCCGGGGTGCAGAGAACATTGAATGAAATCTACGAGGTGCTCAACATTATTTCGGCGGAGATGAAAAACTGTGCAACCCGCGGAAAATAAGGCTTAGTTATTAATGGATAGTAGGTGTCTCCATATTTTCCTAAGGTTAAACCTCAGGAAGTATATGTAAAAAGGCTTTTAAGTTTCTGCGCATAAATAAAATAAATTGAGCTGAGAGACCTATGTTAGAAGTAAGAAGCTAAAGAGGAGGTTCCAAAGAGAGGTTGATCTCTAAAATGAACCACGTTTTTAGAAGATATTTATCCTTCCCGGTCTTAATTTTGCTAGCGTTGATATTGTTAACTCCTTCTCTTTCGCTTGAAAGCGCAATTGAAGATCTTGGAGTGAGCAGAGTTTTCTATATATATCCGGAAAAAAGTAAAGGAGCCACAATGGTTTTCATAAGCTTCTCCAGCGATAACATCGTAGAGATTTACTCGCTTGACGATGGAAACATTAGGCTTGAAGCAAATATTACCCTTCAAGCCCTAACACCTTACAAGTACACTCCAGTAGGAAGCTACCTTAAAATTATCAGTAAGGAGCCAATAATGGTTTACGTACGTACGTCTGAATATGGTGGGGAAGGCGGAACATATTATCCCAGCATTAACGGAAGATTTGTTGATAAAAAATTCATAGTTTTCCCATTTGCGGATATTGAAAGCCACAATACCACCATAGAAATATATGCGGTGGAGGATGGAATCGTTGAAGTCAAAAATGAAACCTTCAGGGTGACGATTCCGGTTTTAGCAGGAACCTTCTCATCGCTCAACCTGACAGTGTCAGAGGTTGATAACTCCTACTTTAATATCACATCCACGGGTAAAATAATGGTGGCTGGAGCATTAGGCTCTCCATGGATTACCGCACCCTCAGCAAGCGGTCGGTTAGTTGGAAAAATCCATTATGGGCACACACATCTTATGAACCCTAATTATGGAAGTTTCAGTGTGATAGCGTTTGAGCCTGGACTGGTGAAAATCATAAATCTTACAGACCCCTCCAAGATAATTCAACATGAATTTAAGAAGCCCGGAGAACTCTGGTTTCAATCCTATTTCGATAATACCCCCGTGAAGATCGAAGGAAATGTGGACACTTATGTGCAGCTTGGAAGCGCTGAATACTCTCCAAGCGCCGCTTACCTCGGCCAGAACTATGCTGGAGGCAGAATAACCGAGGATGATAAAATCGAGTACTGGTTTTATGTAAATGGTCGATGGAGAGGAGTTATTTTCGCTCCTGAGGATGTAACCTTCGATCTGAATGGTACCGAGCTCAGCTTGAAGGCTGACGAATATAGGGTTTTGGTCGCTGGTCTCTATCATGTGATTTCCCCAAAACCGCTTGTAATTCAGACGCAGCCTCTAGTGGGCTACGCGGTAGCACCCTCAGGGATACCCGTTACAAAACCAGAAATAACTGCTCAGGAAGGTATGCCGCTAACCCAAACAATAGTCATAGTTGTAGCTGTAATAATAATCATAGTTACCGCGGTAACAATAGTTATCAAAAAGAAAAAATAAGACTAGCGCTAATGCAAACTACAAGTAGTTATTTTTCATCATTACCTTAACCTTAAATATTGGTGGTTTCTAAATCTCTAGAAAGAGGTGAAAACTGATATGAATGAAGCTACTATCATAGATGTTTCAAGGATTCCTTTTAGTAGATTTGGAGCTTATGTCTCGGTAACATATGAGAAGAATAGAGGTGACAAACATCTAATCATACACAACGTGCGTAGAAGGTTTGGTGAGGACGAGGCGTACGAACTAAACTTTGAAAAAAACGATACTAAAGTTGACTACACTATTGTTTCTCGTCCCTACGTGATGAATATTCATTCTCCTGCAGGCAACGCCCGCCTATATATTAGAGATTACAAGAGCATCGTTATTGATAGTGACGGATTAGACATCTCCTTAAAGCAGCTCTGCAAAATGGGCTATGGTACGCAGGAGAATGAGCGGCAGTTTAAGCTGATTTCGCAAGATCAAAAAATATACACTCTCATCTATGTTGGGAAGGGAAAGGCTCTGTTAAGTGGTCCCCTCTACCGCAAGAAGATTGGAAACCGCGAGTTTATAGTGGATCGCAGGCAGGAACTTAGAGTGAAATGCGAAAATGAGAAAGCATTAGTGTACTTTGAGATCTCCCCGATCGAAAGCAAGCGTCCTCCCCTTCCCATTAATGTGGAAGATGAAATTATGGAAATTAAGAAGGAATGGGAGAGCTTCCTAGCAAAAATGCCGCCTGTACCAGACCACCGTAAAAATTATGCTGAGGTAACTTGGTACAACTTATGGTCTTCTTTCGTCAGGGCTGAGGATGTTTATAAAAGCGACATAATGCTCATGTCTAAAAAGTTTATGTGCTCGGTTTGGTCGTGGGATCACTGCTTTAACGCTTTAGCTATCGCGGAGGCAGATCTCAAGATGGGACTCGACCAATTTCTAGCCCCCTTTGAATTGCAGGCGGAAACAGGAGTGTTGCCTGACTACTGGAATCCGAACTCTGAGGTTGTTTGGGCTGTAACTAAGCCGCCTATTCACGGATGGTGCTTTGGCAAGTTAATGGAAAAATATAATAATATTCCAGAAGAAATATTGAGGAAGGTATATTATGGTCTCGAGAAATGGACGGATTGGTGGCTGACATATCGAGATTCAGATAATGATGGAATACCCGATTACCCGCAGGGTTGCGATAGTGGATGGGATAATTCCACGTTATTTGATATAGGCTTCTTCTTAGAGGCGCCGGATCTCCCAGCGTACCTAATTCTCCAGATGAAAACGCTTGCCAGAATAGCGCGGAAGATTGGATATGAGGAGAAAGCCAGCTTCTGGGAGAAAAAAGCGCGGAGGCTTCTCGAGAGATTATATGAACATAGCTGGGTTAATGGAAGGTTTGTGGCGAAACTAAGCCGCACTCACGAGTTTGAGGAGAAACCAACATCTTTGCAAGCGGTTATGCCAATAGTTCTTGGAGATATACTTGACAAGGATAAATTCGATAGGCTAGTTGAAATACTTACAAAAGATTTCCTAACCGAGAATGGACCAGCCACAGAAGCCCCGAGTAGCCCCTTATATGAAAGCGATGGATACTGGAGAGGACCAATATGGGCGCCCAGTACCTACCTTATTGTAGATGGATTGAAAAGGGGAGGACGTGAAGATCTGGCTAAAAGAATTGCAAAAAGTTTCTGTGATATGGTCCAATATAAAGCTAAAGGCAACTATGAAAATTTTGATGCACTAACCGGAAAAGGCTTACGTGCTCCAGGCTACACTTGGACTGCGAGCGTTTGGATGTTGTTGGTACGAGAATACTGGATTTAATTTTAGAAGCTGAGCGGTGACATATCCCACTTGATTTATAGTTTTTCTAGGGGAATGAGATAAAGTGCTTGAAGATTTGGCTTGGGTTAGAAAAAAGAAAGACATTGAGATCGAATACGAATCTAAATTTGCGGCTTACCCCCTTACTGGAAAAAAGTTTTACTTGGGTATAAAAAACACTCCTCATACAGTATCCTTCTTTCTTCTTCCAATTCAGCTCTGGAAGGACGTTTCACTGGGATGGTGGGCGGAAGATATAGGGTTAAAGTGGGCTGACATTAATGTTACGGAGAAGGTTGCCTATTATCCATGCTACAGCGAGTATATTTTCGCCGATAACTGGCTTGAAATCAAAGAAACCATCTTTGTTCCCGAAGATGAATGCGCTGGCGTTATTAAGCTAAATATTCTCAACAAGAGTTCGGAAACAAAAATTCTACATTTATTCGTAGATGCTACCTCCAACATTTCCTATTCTCCTAGCGGAGGAACTCCGTTTACTCCAGGAACTGCCTCATGGCTTGCCGCAGAATACCTCTTTTCCATGGTCACACCACATGAACCTCAAGATCCAGGCTACGATATGGTTAAGATAAATGAGAACGGCATTTTAATAGCTAATGACTCACTTAAGAAAGAGTGGACCGCGGTTTTAGGAGCGAATATTAAGCCTAAAAACTATTATTTAGCCTTCTTTGATAGATACTATATTCGAAAGGGATGCCTAATTAACTTAAGCGTTGGCAATGGCGTGGTTTGGAAGAAGCCTAGATGTTGTTTAGAATATCACATAAAGCTTAAGCCAAATAAGCCTGAAAAACTCATAATCGTCGGCGCAGGGAGCATGAATGGTGAGGCTGAAGCTTTAGGCACGTTCTACCGAACCCTCACTAAAGCAGACAAATACTTTAACGAAAAAATTCTCCACTACAGAAAGGTCGCAGACATTTTTGCTCTGAAAACCCCCAATAGCATCCTCAATAAAATGTTCACTTGGTCTAAATGTCTAATAGAAGCTCTCAAATATGAAGTATCTGGCCTCGGCGTAGGATACTTAAACGCATATCCTCTATGGTGGGAGTATTTCGGCAGAGACGTATGTGTTTCCCTAAGAGGTTTTATAGACGCTGGCGACTTTAAAGGAGCGCAAGATCAATTTAGACAGTTTGTGCGATTTCAGTTCCCTTCAGGCGAAATTCCCCACGAGCTCACCCCCACCGGAGTCGTAGGTTGGTGGGATACAGATACCACATCACTTTTCCTAATCGCTGTTGACCACTACCTTAAATGGACAGGAGATCTACCCTTCATAAAGGAAATATATCCGTCCATAAAGAAAGCGGTTTCCTTTCTCTTCGCATTAGATACTGATGGAAATTTGCTGTTGAATAATAGGGGTGAAACCTCAAGCTTCGGCACCTACGGTAGTAAACTTGGCGCAGAGCTGATTATCGATCAAATCTACTTTGCGAAAGCACTTGAAGGCGCAGCCAACATAGCTAAATGTTTAGGGGACTTTAAGAACGCGCGAAAATGGGCTGAAGCAGCTAAGAAAGTTAAGGATAAAATTGAATCTCTATACTGGAGTGAACCCCACTCATTCTATGGAAAGGAACCCGGGATATTCGATGAGCAAAGCTTAGCTTCATGGGTTGGCATGGGCGTCCTTTATAAAGTCTTTAAGGAGAATAGGGCTGAGAAGGTTATTGAGCGACTGGAGAGAGATGATTTTGCGCATGACTGTGGTATCCTTATGATTTCAAGGGAGCGAAAAGATTTTTATCATGCACCTATATTATGGAGCTGGCCTACAGGTTTAATTAACTATTGCGAGTTTATGCATCACAGATTAGAGCAAGGCATCCAACATCTCATTAACTATGCTTCATTAGGTTTGCAAGCTTACCCTGGATCAGTAAGTGATATAGCAAGCTTCGCTGATGAGCGTAGATCCGCTGGCTGTAGAATTTATTCATTTGCAATTAATAGTTTATTGGTTCCTTTAATCGAGGGAATGCTCGGCTTCCAGCCGGACATGCTAAAAAATGAATTAATTATTGATCCGCATATACCCTACGATTGGCCTAACGTTGAAGCTAGAAATGTGAAAGTTGGTAAGTACTGCCTAGATTTAATATGTGAACGAGGGAATTGGTTTTCTAAAGTTTCGCTAATCTTAAAGAACCTTGGTGTAATCAACACTAGACTGGGAATAAACCTTCCAGCTGTAGTGAAAGTCAAGAGAGTTCTATTAAATGGTAAAGAAATAACAGAGAAAGCTGAAATAAAGAAAAATGTGAATGACATTCATGTTTACTCGCCGCTTTTATCGATGAAAGCCCCCTCAAAGCTTACTCTCCAAGTCGAGTATGAAGTGCTTTATCCATACTTCATCAGCTCTAACTATAAGATTTTAGATCCCGCCCTAAATGAGCAGATAACCGATTTTGTTGAAATAAAATATCTCACTACAAAAATCACGGATAAGAATTCTCAAATTAATTTTTATGCCCCCGCCGGTGTTAAATACGAGCTTAAGTTTAAATCACCATCGCCCAACTTCAAAGCTAAAGTTAATGGCGAAGAAGCCTCCTTCAAGTATGACGAAAAGGAAAAAACATTAACTCTTGAGGTATCGACTCCGCATCCCATATCTCTCTCAGATACTTGGAAGGTGAGGGAGGAGCACACCATCTCTCTGATGGGTATATGGAAATGTAGCGAGAAACCCACGGATGAATGGTATAAGACGGAGTATGATGATTCAGCTTGGAAGGAGCTAGAATTATCTGAAAATATACCGCGTGAAAAATGGAGATTACTAGTTGTGCCGCCCGGCAGATATCTGCCAGATAGATATTACCGAAAGATCGTGAAGGCTCCCCCATGGAGGGATGGGCGAATCTTCCTTTACTTTAACAAAATACATGCGTTCGGAGACTTAACGGTCTTCGTGAATGGGAAAGAAGTATATGGCCCAAATATTAAGAAGAACGTTTCTCCCCCCGATTACACTTGGCATACTAATGTTAATAGTCATGCAGTGCATATTCAAGCTCTCCTCTTGGATGTGACTGAAGAATTTCAGCCGGACGCAGAAAATCTAATAGCCGTTAAAGCAAGTCCTATCACGGACGCCAAGTACGTTTTTCAGGAATGCTGGATGTTTCAAGGATGGCCAGACCTAGATTATGATGATTCAGCTTGGAAAGAAATCAAGAGAAATGAAACATTATCCCTAAAGCAAAAAGGATACATATGGATTAGACAGAAAGTGAAGGTTCCAAGAGAATATGAAGGTAAAAGAATCCGGTTAAAACTATACTCGCCAGATCAAAAACTGTCAACTGGTTCAATGTGGATATTCGTGAATGGTCAAGCTATTCATTGGGCACGTGGGGTTCACGGCAAGATATTACAATTCTACATTCACGAATATCTTAAATTCGACGATGAAAATCTTATAGCAATTAGGATTGAAGGAGACAAAGAAGCAGCTATCTTTGGAGAAGCCAAACTTATACCCATATGGCCAATAAAAGTGGAATTCTCTAATGCTTAACTAAAAAGGTTCCGATGCATGCCACCAACCAAACAATCATGACCACAGCAATCTTCATCAAGAAACAAAATAATAGTACTGCTACAAGATCAAATTGAATCCGCGGGACGCCTAAAATTAGAGCTTGATTTCTTGCTTAAAGCTATTTTAGTCGATAAAATCGGTAAGTTTAAATATGCCTACTCTTCTCTTAAGAGTAAGGAGTTGAGGTGGGGATTATGCAACGCCAATTTACCGTTCCCCGAAGACTTCTCTAAAGAAGACATTGATTTATAGAATGGTTGTAGATCCAGTAGCTATTTTGATAACCTACTTTTTTACAGGGGAGCTCTTTGGTTCACTGTCAGCAGTAGTGCTAATAGAAGCATTCTCTACAGCATTCTATTATGTGCTTGACAGGCTAATGTGATTAACGGCTAAAACACCAAACTCTCCTCAATTTTTTAAATAATGAGTTTTCATAACTAAACCCGATCGTCAATGACCCATGGGTTTGGCTAGGCGATTAGGAGGGCGGATTCGCTCAGTCTTAGCGGCTTGTGTAGTATTCTATGCTCCTTGCGAGCCATGACCTCCAGTTTCTGTATAATGCGGCTACGATTAGGAGCATCGGGTTAGTGCTATACCAACATAAGCCTTAACCCTCTTTAGGCCTTTAAGCATGTCTCTCCCTATCATCCTCTTAGCTCTAGAGTTCATCGGCTGAGATCAGGGAAACTAAAGAAGGCATCCCAAGGGGCATTAATAGATTTAAGAGAAAATAAAAAATGTGGATTTTGTGGAGGTAGATAAGCCGTTTATCATAAAAATCATGATGATTTAAGGAGATTTCCTGAATATCTTAGATACCATGATGATGCCTTAATTAGTTGGAACAATGGGTGAGAACATGCTTGAAATTTGCATGCTGTCGCGTATGGACTGCCTATAATAAGAGGAGACATTAC
>Ga0180301_10001130_pt1 | contig 20850 bp, 12 predicted proteins | sample GuaBasSediGuay16_FD_121797 | JGI IMG/M metagenome (GOLD analysis project Ga0180301, IMG submission 121797) | Subseafloor sediment microbial communities from Guaymas Basin, Gulf of California, Mexico - Guay16, Core 4569-2, 12-15 cm | ecosystem: Environmental > Aquatic > Marine > Hydrothermal...
CTCTTTAGGTTCTGATAAATTAACTGAAATTATTGAAATAATAGATAGTAAAGTTAAAACACCTGTATCTTTCTTGGTAAAGCATGGGATCTTGATGTGGTATAATAAGAACTTGCAAATCGATGTATTAGCTAAGAAGATTAAAGAAAAGGATTTTTCTGAAATAGCACGACGTATATTAAGGTTAATGGTGGTGGATCATTGTTCATTACATCCTATCAATTATAAAGATAGGCAACGAATAGAAAGTCAATTAGGAATCTCGAGAAGAAGACTTCCAATAAGGCCGTAAGGGCGAGCAACACTCTTATTGCAATAAGCCCTCAGATAACAGCGGATAAAAGGCTACACTACTCCCCAAAATTGTCTTCGATAACTTCTTTTATCCCCAATCCGTTATATGAAAATGGGACGGGAGATAAAAAATCATGAGCGAGCCTGAAAGACAAACCAGAAAGAGAAGAGTTGATATTCAACTTAAGAAATGGAGTTGGCAGGTATATTAGAAAACGGGGTCAGGTCTCAACGTTTGACATTCAAAAGTAGTTATTTATTCAAAATTTATTTTTTCTTTAAAAATACCTTCCTTTTCTTTCTCACAAAGGCAACAAACATTCCATTTAAGTATTATATCTCAAATATTGAGACTTGCGCCTATTCATTTACAATCTAACTAATAAACTATAATAAAGGAAAATAAGCTAAACTTAAACCTAGCCTTCCTGATTTTTAGGACAGGTTTCCCTGCGGACAAAGATTCTGTAGTATATTGTATAACCTCCCACTGATTTTATCACTATATACTCCTTATCCTTGCATTTTTCTTTTATCTCCTTGTTGATAAGCTTGGTTAATTCCTTTCCCCTTGGTCCTGCTAAGACTCCTGTTCGAGCACGTCCTACCTCAACATACCCTGGAAGGTAATACTCGATGGGGAAAAAGCCAAAATAATACGGGATTTCTACAAGATCTTCTTTTTTTAGAAGCCCTTTTCTTGGTTTTAGATTAGACATCTCTCTCATCTCAGTTAGCATTTGCCAACCACCTTTTATGCTGTAAACCCAGCCAGGGATTTTTCTATCTTTTTCCTCATCCATTTTTTCACCCCCCATTTTAAATTTTAGAGATCTTTTAAATCCTCCTCCAGGATTTTATAGGCATCTTTTCCCCACATAACTTTTATATCCTGGGGAAGGTTATTTTCTCTTAGCATCTTTTCTGTTTCTTTAAGCCAATCCTTTCTTTCGTGCATCCTAAGGTAAACTATATTCTTTTCTTTAAAGAATATCCCCCTTACATATTCATGGAATTTGTGGCTTCCGCAATTTAAACAGGCGTATTTGTGATCAAAGGGATAGTAAACCATTAAAAACTCTTTGCTTTCAGGCTGCCACATGAATTTAAAAAGCCTTTTACCGGTGACCTTATGTCTCCAGTCAAGAATATGTTTTCCTAAAAATTCCCACCTACAAAGAAGCTCTTTTGGGATTTTTACGTTTTTGAGTTTTTCTATCATTTTTTAGACCTTATCTTGTCCTTCAGAAAGCTTTATTAAATTACCTCCCACCTCAGGAATACCGAGTTCCTCAAAGTAGCTTTTTAGCTCTACATCACCAAGCGAGGCAACCTGCCATACAAGACTATCAAGGTGAATCATGGTAAGAGAGGGATAACACTTCCTTAAAGATGTAAGAATTTCACTCCATAACTGTCTTATCGCTTTGGCATCGGAGGAAGATAAAATACCTACCCTCTCTGTAAATCTTACAACCCGGCTGTCAACAGGAATTGGAATCATTGTAAAATCAAAGCTATATTCCCCCTTCATCATTAAACTTAACCCAAGACACTTCATTGCAAAGCTTATTGTCTTATCCTGTGGTTTTTGCCCCATAACCTGTGCCAGGCTTTTCCAGATACGGGGGAATTTTTTTGCTACCTCAGAAGGTATGCTTTCCCACAGCTTCTGGGCAAGAAAACTATTAAGGAACCTGTAAAGGCGGCGAAGTTTTGTGTTCCAGAGTCTTTCCTTTCTGTAAAAAGGCTCAAGTAAGTTGTAAAGTTTCTGTGGATTATCAGGTGGTGGAAAGTTTTTTAAATGCTCGTGAATCTCTGGCCAGTAAACCTTTTCTGCCTTTCCCTTAAGCTGGTAGTCATTCAAACCTGTCACAATCATCAGCACCGAAAAGGGACCAAAACCATAAATAGGTAAAAAAGACTCCATATTCACCCACTCAGGTTCCTGCCTCACAATCTTTTCCCAAATACCCCAGGGAATTTCAGTAAGAATTTCAACAAGTCTTTTTTTATTTTCCTTCACATCCTCTTTTCTTTTATAAATACGAGCTTTTTTAATTTCTACCTTCCTGCAGGAAAAAGGTATTTTATCAAATCTTTCTTTGGTTTTTGCTTTTTCTGCTCTCAGCTTCAAATTCACAGAAATTACAAGGCGAAATTTTGCATCTTTAAATTCAGAAAGAAGTGCATTTTTAAGAATAACATTGCCAAGGGACCTTGCTTGAGCCATTTCTGATCTTTCAATCCCACTTTGAGAAAGAATAACATCACCCCACCAGCTTTGCCTTTTTCCAAAATCTTTTAAGCCGGATACATTAATTTGTCCACTTACACCTTTTTCATACGCCTCTTCCAAAAGATCCTTTATCTCACCCAATCTTTTTTGCCAGTAAAAGTCATATTTGCTTAGCATTACCCTCTTCCTTTCTAAAGAAAGTTTAAAAATAAAAGCTCTCTTGTAAAGGCTGCAATTTAGAGTAGTGTGATATGAATTGACAGGAAGGAATAAATTATGTAGATTACATCAGAGGCGAGGTATAGATGTTCTTCTTTAACTGAAGGAGACTTACCCTCATCTTCCCTCAGTTTGATATTGATGTTTTATCCTGGAGGAACAAATGGGATATGGGAGCTGGTCTTCCATAAACAGAAAAATTTCTGAGATTTTAAACCAGGAAGAAAACCCCATTCCAAAACTCATTGAATTTTTCCAGGAAAATCAAGATGGAATGATAGCTTTTTCCCTTGGTGAGCAGTACCAGCAAAAAGGTGTCTATGAGGAGGCTTTAGAATGGTTCAAAAAGGCTGAGATTCTTTTCCCTTTGCCAAAATACAAAGGATGGGCAAGGAACAGGATAAGAGAGGTTGAGGAGAAGATAAACCTATCCTCCACAAAATCAGAAAATACATTGGCTGTTATTTCCTGCACGAAGAGAAAAATATGGGATGTGGAAAAAGATGAGAAAAGAACATATGTCCCTGCCGAAGAAGCCTACAGAGGAGATGATTTTGTCTGGTGGTGCAGTATAGCATCCAGGGTCAGGTGCCGATGGCTTATCTTAAGTGCAAAATATGGCTTTATTGAACCTGATCATCCCATTTCAAATTACGATGTTACCTTCTCTGACCCTCACACAGGACCCATCTCAGAGGAAACCCTTATCCATCAGGTAAAGTACCAGTCAAGATGGAAAGACAACACTCCCTTAAAATCTTTTAAAAAAGTTTTTGTTTTTGGTTCGGATATATACTACTTTAAGGTAAAGCTTGCTTTTTCCTCTGTTAAAGCAGAGGTGAAAAAAATCAAAAGAGAAGATGTAGAAAGGTTACTTATCTGCAGTTAGATTTTCAAGGCGGGCAAAAAGGAGATGCTTCATGGAAAGAAAAAACACAAGGTTTATTGAGACAATAAAATTTCCTGTTTCAGTTGTAAATGACAAATCTGGTGGAGAAAAGCAGGGAGGAGGAAGACCACCTTTCTGGGAAATGGTCTTTTGGTGGACAAGGAAACCTTTAATAGGGGCAAGAGCAGTTATTGCAGCATCACTACTCCCAGAAGAAATCGACAAAAATGAGTTTATAAAGATAACAAGGCTCTTAGAAAAAACACCCCACAGATATAGTCCAAACTTGAATCAATGGAAAAGATACTTTGAAGGAAAAAAACTGCTTGATCCCTTTGCAGGATTTGGCTCAATACCACTTGAGGGTTTAAGATTAGGCCTGCAGGTAACAGCAAGCGAACTTTTACCGGTTGCCTATATTTTTTTAAAAGCTGCCCTTGAGTATCCCCTAAAATACGGTGATAAGCTGGCAAAAGATGTTAAAAAATGGGGAAATTGGGTTACAGAAAATTTAAAAGAAGATGAAGATATAAAAGAGCTTTACGAGGGGGATGTTGCAGTTTACATTGGAACATGGGAGGTGAGGTGCCCTCACTGTGCAAAGTGGACCCCTCTTGTCGGAAATTGGTGGCTTGCAAGAGTTAAAAATAAAGAAGGATATAAAAAGCTTGCCTATATGGACTATGAGAGAGGAAAAGATGGGATAAATTTTAAAGTTGTGGATGTAAATAAAGACCTTACAAAAAGCTCTGGGCGAAGAGAAAAAATTCTCATGAAAGGGGCAAAGGTGAGCCCTGGTAGAGGAGAGGTTGTTGCAGGAGGAAAAATATACAAAGTTCCCTTACCAAATCTTGATTCAAGAAGGCAGCAGGCAACCTGCCTTAACTGTGGAAGTCTTATAAGATTTGTTGATGAGGAGGGCAATCATTACACCGAAAAAAAAGAAACCGCAAAAGACAAAAGAAATAAGCTTGAGTGGTATGTAAAGTGGGCATTAAAAAAATATCACGAGGGTGATGAAAGATATGCAAGACAAAGACTTCTTGTGAAAGTGAAGATTGAAGGTGGAAACCTCATTTTTGAGCCGTGCGAAAGACAAGATAGTGGAAGACTATATAGGGCAAGGGAAAAGATAAAGAATCTTGAGGGAAAAAGGGATGTAGATATTCCGGTAGAACCAATCCCACCTTACGGAAGTGTTGGAGGTGGGTTAAGATTTGTTCCATACGCCTTTGGAATTACCAAATGGTATCATCTCTTCAACCCCCGTCAACTCTTCACCCTTGTAAAGCTTGCAAAGCTTATAAGAAAGGCGGGGAAAAAAGTGGAAGAGGAGAAGATTAAAGAGGGATGGGGCGAAAAAGAAGCAAGATGTTATGCGGAGGGAGTGGTAACGTATTTGGGGGTGGGACTGGCAAATCATGTGAGACATAACTGTGTAGTCAATTCTGTGGAACCCACCAGAAAATTTATTGCACACGCTATGGCATTTAGAGGTATTGCTATGACCTGGAACTGGGTAGATGAATACCCCTTTACTGATTTTATAGGTTCATGGGTTAGGTCTCTTAGATTTGCTATTCAATCACTTAAATATCTTGCTCCATTTGATATAGAGCAAGTAGAATATGCAAAAGACACAATCAACAATACTCAAGTTAGATCTTTCCTCGACGACGCAACCACCCTTTCCAAAATAAACGAAAAATACGATGTTATTGTTACAGACCCGCCTTATGCAGATGATGTTGCATATACAGAGCTTTCTGATTTTTATTATGTTTGGCTTAAAAGGGCACTAAGTGATGTTGAGGATGGAAAGCTTGTGCCAAGGTTTCACCCTGAGGCATTCTTTAAAAGGATTGGCACAAGGTATGTTGAGATAAAAACACAATGGCAGGAGTTTGCAAAAAGGGAAGTGTCAACGCAAGCGGGTAGATTTTTAGGTAATGAGGACCATTACAAAAAGGCGCAAGAACACTTTCAAAGCCTTCTCACCCAATCTTTTATAGCAATGAGAAATCACTTAAAAGAGGATGGTCTTCTTGTTACATACTATGCCCATACATCACCTGAGGCATGGGCAAGTTTGCTTGAGGCAGGGTGGAAGGGAGCAGGAGCAAAAGTAACAAATGCTTTCCCCCTTACTACAGAGTCCTCTCAGCGAGTTACAGCAAGAGGAAAACTTGCTCTTGATACATCCATTGTGGTTGTATGGCGTATTGGGGAGCAAGAAAAAGAAAAAAACATATTGGATTTAAAAGACAGGATAATAAACTCAGCAAAAATTAGAGTAAAAGAGCTTGTTGATCAGGGGTATGTTGGAAGAGATGTGCTTGTTGGAGCAATGGCATCTTCCCTCAGCGTTGTGACAGAACATGAAGGCTTATACGATGGAAAAGGTGACCTTTCAGTGGAAAAGCTTCTAACAGAATATGTGTATCCTTTCACCGCTATGGGAATAGTAGAATCGTTAAGAGAAAGAGCCGGCGTGGGACAGATTAAATCACCTGAGGCACTTTTTTACCTTCTTGTTAAAGCTCTTTTTGGAAAAAAGGAAAAAATGGTTACTAAAAAGATGGACAGAAACGATGTAAACCTTCTTAAAATCTCAACAAAAGTGGATACAAATAACCTCATAAAAGATGGCATAGTCAAAAATTTAAAAGGAGAATACATACTTCAAGAACCAACATCGGGTGAGAATCTTTTCCTTGAAACGTTTTTAAGAGAGGAAAGGGGAATCAATCCTGGTAAAGTAAAACTTAGAAATTCTCTTGATGCTCTGCATCTTCTGGAGTACTATTCCAGATCTTTGGGTGAAAAGAAATTTAAGGAAAGATGGCAGGAGCTTAAAGAAGAGTATCCCTCAGAGCTTGAGGAGGCTTTTTCTCTTGCAAAAATACTATCACAAATCCTGCCTCAGGTTGACCCTGAGAAAGCTCTGGCAGGAGAATTTGTAAGGATAATAGAGGGAAGAGAAAAACCAGTGCAATTAAAGATGGAGGGATTTTAAAATGGGAATAAAAAAGATATGCAAACCCTGGGAGGATGTTTTTGATCCCTCACTCGATGAACGCCTTGCACCAGAGCTTGAGAATCTTCTATCTGAAAAAAAAGATATTTATGCCGAGCCTTACGAGTTTTTCAAGAGGACATACCTCACAGGCTCTATCCTTGAGTCTCTTGAGAACATATTAAGTGTTCTTACAGGAAGTGGAGGGAACAATACCTTCACCATTTACTCTCTTTTTGGCGGGGGTAAAACCCACACTCTTTTTTCCATATACCATGCTTTAAAAAGCCCTCAAATACTTGCGCATGATGATATCTTAAGAGGATACGACGAGACAAAAAAGAGCAGGATAAGGCAAATTGCAAAAGACATAGAGAAGCTGGAAGATGTCCGTGTTGCAGTAATTTATGGCAAAGACTACAGATACTGCGCAAGACCTACGACTCCAATAAAAGTTGAAGGATACAAAATTCATACTGTCTGGGGATATCTTGGTCATATTCTCGGAAGGTATGATGAGGTAAGAGGTGATGATGAAAAAATAACTGTTCCCGGCACCTCAACATTAAGAGACATTCTTTCAGATAAGCCAAATGTAATTTTAGTTGACGAGATTGTTGACTATGCCCACGGCTTAAAACAAAGTGGAACAAAAGAGGGAAAAGGATACGTTGATTTAATACCCCAGTTTCTTGACAGACTTGCCTCTGCAGTTGTTGGAACAAAAACTGTGCTTGTTGTCACCTTACCTGTGGAGGTAAAGGAAAAAAGCATCGGGAGTACAGAAAGCTGGTATGAGATGGAATTTGTCAGAAAATACTGGACTGCCCTTCACAGAACAGGGGCAAAAGACCTTCCTGCGTTAAGAATTGGGATGGGAGGAGGGCCAGAGATAGCAGAAGAGATAATTGAGGTTATAAAAAAGAGAAATTTTGAAAAAATTAACATAGAAGAGGCAGAGCTTGTAATTAAGGATTTTGAAAGGGTGTATAAGGACCACAGTAGCGAGGTTTTTGGACAATACGAGAAAACCATAAATAAACTAAAAGCAACCTATCCTTTTCATCCTGATTTAATAGAAATACTAAGAGAGGTTATAGAAAAAGCAGGACTTCAGAAAACAAGAGATATGTTAAAGCTAACAAGAAGGATAATAAGACTTATATGGGAAAAGGACGATGACCCATATGCAATAATGCCCTGGCATCTTGATATTACCTCTGACTTTTTTAACGCAGAACTTTTTAAAGGTATATTTGTAGGATATTCATTCGTTGCAAAGCGTGATATAGTAGAAAATACAGAGAAGTTTGACAATCCTGAACTTGCAAAAAAAATTGCCACCGTCATTTTTCTAAAGACATACATTTATGACAGTCCAACTCCCATACCACAATTTCCAACCTCTTTTGATGTGGCAAAAATGGTTTATGAGCAAGAGACCTTCATGAATAAAAAGTGGCTCCCAACTTATATAGTGAATACTCTGGAGCAAATGAGAACCAAAGAATATATGCACTACCTGCAGGTGAAAGATGGAAAATACTGGTTCTGGAGAATTGCCTCTGTTAGAGAGCAAATAGAAAGCGAAGCAAGGAAGATGGTAATTGAGGCAAGAGATAAGGTTGAAAGTAAAGTGCAGGAAATGGTAGAAAGACTTATAAGGGGTGATATTACTGGAGGAAGGAGAGGAAAGAAGAAAATCACCTTAAAAGTCTTTGACGAAAAGTTAGCCCGTGCAACAAGAGCGAAAGATGTGGAAATAAGGGATGATGCAGACTTTAAGGTAATTTTTCTTGTAAACCAAAATGTAACAGAGGAAGACTGCCAAAGATTTCTGTTCAGATACAGGGATTCTGAGAGGACTTATAAAAATACAGTTATATGCGTTTTTCCATCCTTGGTGGAAGATTACAAAAAGTGTATGTATCATGCTGCTGTCATAATCTCCTGTGAAAAAACAAAAGAAAATCTTAAGCAGCTTTACCCGGATGCAGGGGAGGAGGTAATAAAAGTCCAGGCATCCATAATAAAGGACCTTCTTGATACATCAGAGGAGGAGCTGATAAGACAGATATTCAGGACTTTCAAAAAAATTGCCTTTCCATCAGTTAAAAAAGATAAAACAAAACCTGTTGCAAATATCATAGAGGCACAGGAGGGGGCTTCAAATCTGCTTGAGCAAACTTACCTTGCCCTTGCCTCGTCCTATGTTGCAAAGATAGCAGATTCTATGAACTTTAGCTTGTTGAATAGATGGATAGAGGATGTTCTTAGAATTAACCTTGAAGAAACTGAATCAAGGAGAATATCAGAGATAAAAAACTGGTTTAAAACAAATCCAGCTTTCCCGATGGTGGAAGAAGAGGATATTGAGGAGGCGATAAGAGAAGGCGTAAGATCCTTGAGAATTGGTGTCTGTAATGAAAAAATCTGGTATAAGAGAGTTTACGAAGGGGAGGTTGATTTTGAAAAAGATGTAGGAGATGTGCCATCTACAATAAAGGATGACTACAGGACAGTTCCCTGGAAAGAAGAAATTTCAAAGCAAATGAAAAGGTTGCTTGAGGAAAAAAAAGAGGAAGAAAAGAGCAAAAATGTAAGAGTTTACTATGAGGTAAAATACAAAGGTAGTATCTATACTTTAGAAAGCTTAATAAAACAGAAAGAGTGGGAGGAAGTAGTAAGGGAAGGTTTTATTTTGAAAAAGACTGAAAAAATCAAAATTCCCCAAAAAGACTTCAGGATAGAACTAATACCTGACAGTGTTACAGTAAAACAGGAAGAAAAGGTGAAAGTTAGGGTGAAGGTGGAACCTTTGGGAAACGAAGATATATTTGTGAGAATAAAGCCTGAGACGGGGAAGGTACTGCCTTCTGAGGGAAATCTTCCAATTGATTGCTTGTGGGAGCTTGAAAGTCCACCTGAAAAAGGAATAAGAAGCGTGGAAATTGCTGTGGAAAGCGAGGAGCAGAAAAAGAAAGGTTTCCTGATACTTCAGGTTGAAAGCGATGTTATATCCACAAAAGAAATAAAAAAGGACCATGTGGGAATGAGTCTTTTTGAAGTTACAGGAATAAAAGATTTAGAGCTTTTAAGAGAGCTTAATGCGCTTTCTCAGGAAAAACTTGCAGTATCAGGCGATGTGGAAGCTGAAAAGGAAAAACAAGGCATAAAAATTTCCCTGAAAAACATGGAAGGCGACGTTGCCGAATACATAGTTTCTCAAATTAAAGAACTGATAGAAGAAGGTATAGAGAGATTAAATTTAACTGCATACATTCCAGATAGTATCATGGTTGATGAACTTGTCTTTTACAAAATTTCACCTTACAGTGGGAGAGCAGAATTTAAACTGAAGGAAGAGAAAAAATGACAGAGAAAAAAATAAAATACGCTGTTTTTCTCAAGTGGATATCCCCACAGAAAGGAATATTAGCCTCAAAAACAAAACTTGCAGAATTTGTCCCGCTTGTTACTTTTGATGAGATAAAAAAGAAAACCACCAATGGTATTTTAGCTGTAAAGGCAAGAATTTTTCTTCCAGAATTTACAAGATTTGCTTATTTTTTAGGTTTCAAGAAAAATGGGAGAAAACAGGTATATCTTTATTCAGATGACGGTGAGGCCTATCTTCGCCTTCTTGTTTATGCAGTTACAAGACAGTCAATTCGCAGTGAAGTTAAAGCAAATATCTTGCGAGAAATTATTGCAAAACTTTCCTATATTGAGGTGAAATACTGGGCAAGTATATATTCCCGCTATTTTAAAGAACACAAAACAAGAAGGGCGCTTTATAAACCAGCAGGTGCCTTTAAAAAGGTGTACGGTCTTGATGAGTGAAGCTCTTCTTCTTAAGAATATTATTCAGCTATTTTCCTTTGATCCTGTCCTTTTTTTCTATAATCTTAAGCCTACCAGTGCAGAATACCTAAAAAGACCTATAAAACCGTATCTTCACCAGGTTGATTTGTTCAGCAGGTTGCAGCTTGTAAGACCTATCAGGGTATTGATTGCCGATGAAATAGGGCTTGGAAAAACAGTAGAGACAATTTGCATTCTGAGATATCTTGAGCTAAGAGGAGAGATAAGAAAAATTCTTATTTTAACACCAAAGATTCTTGTAAATCAGTGGATAGACGAATTAAGAAGAGGTGGGGTGAGATATTCGGACATAGAGGAGATAAGGAACACAAATATTGGCAGACTTACCAGAAAGAATTTGAAGCCTTTCTACTTTGTGGTTTCAATAGACCTTGCAAAAAGAAAAGAACATATGGAGATTATACGAGAAGTTGAATGGGATGGGATTGTTGTTGATGAGGCGCACAATGTCGGTTACAACACCCAGAGGTGGCATCTTGTCAGAGAACTTGTGTGCAGCGAAAAGGGAAGAAAAAGACATCTTCTTTTTTTGTCAGCTACGCCTCACAGAGGAAATATTCTTGACTATTTGTATCGCCTTTACTTCATTGACCCTTCTCTTCCTGAGGAGAAAATAAAAAGGAAAGAGCTTGACAGAAGAGATTTTTACATGTTGACTCACAACTCTATTCTTTACAGGAGGACAAAAGAACTTGTAAATGAGGTTGAAGGGAAAAAAATTTTCACAAATTGTAACTTTTATGCACTGGCTGTTCAACCTACAAAAGATGAGATGGAATTTTCTCATCGACTGGTAAACTTCTTGCAAGACAAGGTATCTTCAATCTACGATGAAGAGGGTCCATCACCTGAAGCACTTCTTGCAGCACTGGTGAGAAAAAGAGTAAGCTCAAGCCCTGATGCAGCTATCAAAACACTCACCCATATACTGCAGGGGCTTTCTGAAAGAGTGCACGAAAAGGAGGTAGTTTTATTTGAAGAGGAGACAGAAAGTATACTCGGGATAGATTATGGGGAGATGGAAGATATAGAAGAGGACCTTGATGAAGTTGTAGAAAAAATAGTAAAAAGCTGCGCCAATGTTTTAAGCAAATCTGATGAGAGACAGATTAAAACTCTTATTAAATTTGCAAAAAATATTAAACGGGACGATTCAAAATTAAATGCAGTTGTTAGGCTGGTGGATGCCTTTATCAGAAAAGGGAAAAAGGTAATAATTTTCACAGAATACAGAGATACGCTGGAATATCTAAGGTCAAGATTTGAAAAACTTGCTGAAAAATACGGTCAGGAATTTTTTGAAACTATTTCAGGAAAAGATAAGGATAGATTTCAGGATGTAAAGGAAAGATTTGAAGGGGAAGAATGCAATCTTCTTATAGCAACTGATGTGGCTTCCGAAGGATTAAATCTGCAGGTTGCAAGTATCCTTATAAATTATGAAGCTCCTTGGTCGCCAGTTAAACTTGAACAGAGAATCGGAAGAGTGTGGCGCCTCGGGCAAAAGGAAGATGTAAACATTTATACAGCTTTTATGGGAACAGCCAGTGATGTGGATGTGATGAAAAACCTTTACACAAAGATTATGGCAATGAAGGATGCCTTAAGCGAGGTAAAACCACTACTTGGAGAGAAAGTTCAGATTGCATACAGGGCAACAGCAACGGCATCAGAGGGTTTCTGGAAGACAAGAGGAGTAGAATTTACAGAAGTTGAAGTTGAAGGAAAAAAAGAAAAGATAAACGAGTTCAAGCTTGTCCTTGCCAGTTTGAAAGGAACTCTTTCCCGTTATGTGGAATCACTACTTTATCTTTTATCACAGATAAACAGAGAACTTCTCGTAAAATCGGTGTACCCTTATGTTAAGGCAGAGGAGATAAGAGGAAACCTCCTCAGAAGAATATCGGATGTATCAGCAGAAAAATACGAGAGTTATTCCAGGAGGCTCTGTGAGATTATCTGTGATAAGCTGGGGATGGAAAGACAAAAAAAAGATTTATGTCCAAGGGGTAGTCTGCAAGAAATCTGGGAGCTTATAAAAGGCGGATTGGAGAAGGTTGAGGGTAAACTGAGAACAAATGTTTTCTTCACCTCTGGTATAAAACCGGGCAATATTCTTTATCTTTTTTTGGTAGAGGTAAGGCAGGGAAAAACCTCAATATTTGAAGAACCTATCTTATACGACAAATCAGAGGAAAGAATAATTTATGGAGCAGATTTTATTAAATATGTGGTGAGCATTTTTGAAGGCTCTGTTATTTCCTGTCCACCGGAAACTGAAAATCAGCAATTTTCCTTTGAGATTGGGATAGGAGAAAAAGCAAAAATAGAGAGAAAGTGCAAAGAAAGATATTCGGATTCTATAGAACGGTTCAGGGAATATTTGTTGAAGGGACCACGCTCTGAACATGCTAAAATGGGTAGTCTCTTATGTGAGCACAATCTTAACTTGAAAGATATTGCCATATTCATAGGGATGGAAAAGGAGCCTGAAACAATACCTGATGAGGTAAAAAGAAAAGTGGAGAGCGCAGCAATGAAACTGGTGATACAGATAGAAGAAAAAGAAGGAAGAAGGCCTGATAAGACACCAGCTGAGAAAAATGAACACTACGATATATACAGCTATGACCCGAAGACAGGTGAAGAAAGATTTATAGAGGTTAAAGGGCATGCAGGGATGCAGGTTTTGGCAGAATTAACTCCTCCGGAATTTGAATTTGGTAGACAGAAAAAAGATAAATACTGGGTTTATATTGTCTTCAATCTGACCACAGCGGGAGATATTGCAGGAGCAAAGTATTTAAGGTTTAAAGATGCAACAAACACAATGAATGTAATAATAAAGGACAAAAAGCGATATGTACTTGTCCCTAAATCTTGAAGGTTAAAGGGAGAGCCATGTGTTTTTTACAAAATTTTTATATCAAACATGGTTGGGAGATAGTGGACATTTTGTCTATACCAGGACAAGAAGAAAGACTTTTTAGTATAGATGGCCTCTCTCTGTGCAATGGATCTTTAAACTATTTGAACAGAACTTTCCCAAAGGGACTGTTTTTGCATCAAAAGTTAGGCATTCAGAAATACCAAAGAGGAGTTGACATTTGTTTAAGCACCAAAACTGCCTCTGGGAAAAGTGTGGTTTTTTTCGTTGCTGGGATAGAAGAGATTGCCAAAGACAAAAGTAGAAGAATACTTGCTCTTTATCCTCAAAAAGCCTTGGGTAAAGAACAAGAAGAAAAATGGAGAGCTGTATTTATTGCTGTTGATATAGAAGTCGGGGTAGGAAGAATAGACGGTGGTGTTTCTGTTTCACAACGTCCTCAAATCTTGAAAAATTCACAGATTTTAATTGCAACACCTGATGTTATCCATGCCTGGTTTTTGTCTAATTTGAATAATCCAGTGGTTCTCGACTTTGTAAAAAAGCTCAGTTTAATGGTAGTGGATGAAGTACATGAATATTCAGGTGTTTTTGGATCAAATGCTGCTTTTTTGTTTAGAAGACTACGACATATAAAGTCATTATTAGGTGGAGATATTCAATTTATCTGTGCTTCAGCAACAATATCTGAACCAGAGCTTCACTTAAAAAGGTTATTTGGTAAATCCTTTGACATAATAGATGAAAAATTTGACACTTCTCCAAAACAAGATCTTGAAGTCCAGTTTGTTAATCCTCCCTCTGACAAGGACCTATTAACTGCTGTTTCACACTTACTTTGCCATCTTTCCTTACAGGAAAACAATCGGTTCATTGCTTTCGTAGACAGTCGAAAACAAACTGAACACATCGCCTCTATCGCCTCTCGAGAACAGGAAAAACAGCGAACTAATAATAAATTGGAAGAATTTGAAGAATTTTTAGAAAGTGAAGAGATTAAAGAACACAATATTTTACCTTATAGAGCTGGGTATGAAGAACATGATCGAAACAATATTCAAGAAAAATTGAGCAAAGGAAAACTTGCTGGTGTAATATCAACAAGTGCTTTGGAATTGGGAATAGATATTCCATATATAGACACCGGTGTCCTAATTGGTGTTCCTCACTCCTCAACAAGTTTGCATCAGAGAATAGGAAGAGTTGGAAGACAAAGGCAAGGAAGAATCATTATAGTTAACACACGAGATGTATATGATGAAGCTATGTTCAGAGAAACTAAAAAAATTTTAGACAGGCCACTTGCTCAAGGAGCCTTATATTTAGAAAATAGAAGAATCCAGTATATTCATGCTCTTTGTTTGGCTCGAAGAGACGGGGAACATGATCAGGTGAAAAAAATGAAAGGTGAGAGCGCGGATACTAAATTTGAAAGTAATATTGAGTGGCCTTGTGGTTTTGTAGAATTATGCAATAAAGAGCGAATTGGTGAAATACCTGTCGAACTTCAAGTAATGAAATCCGAAGCAGGAGATGACCCGTATCACGCCTTTCCTTTAAGAGATGTTGAAACTCAGTTTAAAATAGAATATAAATCAGGTCCATTGACTGAACAAAAAGGTTCAATTTCTTATACTCAATTATTAAGAGAAGCTTATCCTGGTGCAGTGTATTATTACATAACCCAACCTTATCGTGTATACCGTGTAATGCGGGAAATAAGAACAGTTCGTGTAAGAAATGAAAAACACTATTATACAAAACCTTTATTTCGGCCGACGCTTGTCTTCCCTAATCTTAGCGAGGAACATATTTATCGAAGCAAAAAATATGGAGATTTAATTGTTATAGAGTGTGACCTTCAGATAAGAGAATCAATCTATGGATTTAAGGAAAGAAGAGGAAATAAAGAGCTAAAATATGAGTATCCTCTAAGTGGTGGGGAACTCAATATTTCCTTTAATCAACCTCTTTTTGTTCATACTTACTTTACAACAGGGGTAATTGTATCCCATCCCTCTCTGAATAAAACTGGTATTAATATGGAGATACTTGCTAATTTCCTATTTGAGGCTTTTTTGATGGTAATTCCTTTTGAAAGAAGAGATATCAGCTTTGCCTATGATAAATTTCGGGTGAACCGGGGTATGATTAAAGAAGGGGAGAAATTTTTAACAATATATGATCAAACCTATGGAAGTCTTCGTTTGACGTCAAGACTCATAGAGGACGAGATTCTAAAAGCTACTTTTGAAAGGTGTTTCGATCTACTTAAAAAAGAAGAAGTAGAAGAACATATTCTCTCCTGTATGAAAGACCTGTATTCTGATACTTGTTTAACTCCAGAACAACTGACGACCAAGAAAGACAAAGGTGTGATAGGAGTGGATGAGACTCCTGATTTTGAGAGGATAATAATGCCAGGTAGTATAGGGTTAGATATAAGAAATGACAATCAAGAATTTGAGGTAGAAGATGTATTTTACCATCCCAAAGAAGGGTTAGTTTACAAGGGAAGACATGCATGGCAAAAAGCTGGAGATTTTGAAGATGCTGTTATCCGAATACCTGTTAGTTCGCTCAAAGAAATACCAGGTGTTAGCAAGATAGGTTTATATGACTATAATACAGGGGAGATAAGAGAAATGTAGTGAAACATAAAAAAAATTCTTTAAGAAATAATATGAGAAAAGATGAATTAATGAGAAAGATTACTTCATTTTTGAGAAGTTATGGAGCAAGGAAAATAGCAATCTTTGGTTCTTATGCAAGGGGTGAAGGAAAACCTGATGGTGATATATATAGATATTCTTGTTGAATTTTCAGAAAGGAAAACTTGGAGAAAAAGAAAAATCCTCTAAAGAACCATAATCATCTATCATGATATTTCGGATAGAAAAAAGTAGAATCGCTTGTCATAAATATAAAATAAAAAACTCTTTGAAGGATCAAAGATGAAAGTTAAAAACCTTGTTGAATCTGTAAAAAATGGGGATATTGTTTTACCCGATTTTCAAAGAAGTTTCATATGGGAACCCGAGGATGTAAGGGAACTGCTTGTGTCTGTTTTAGGAAACTACTTCATAGGTTCGATGCTTATCTTAGAACACTTTAGAGACGACTCTCCCTTTGCCTTAAGGTTGGTGGAAGGAGTGAAAAGAGTAAATGAGGGGGCTAAGATTAGCCCGATAGTGAAGATATTGCTTGATGGCCAGCAAAGAACTACTGCATTGTTCTATGCATTATATGAACCCGACATAAATCTTAAGTACAGGAAGAACCCATACAAATTCTACCTTGATATAGGGAAGGCACTAAGTGAAAATTGGGACGATGCGGTAATTGCTTTAAACGTAGCGGACAAAAGAAGATTTCGTGAGGTTAACAATAAAAAGGATATTATTCCTTTTCGTCTTTTTCGGGACATTGCCAAATTGGTGGAAAGATTCAAAGATGACCCCTGGCTTGGAAAGATAATTGAACTGGTTAATAGTTTCATGAATTACGAAATTCATATGGTCTCTTTGCTAAAGGATACAGATCTTGAAAAGATAGTGGAAACTTTCGAGAGAATAAATAGAACTGGTAAACCCCTTTCTATTTTTGAACTTTTGACTGCAAGGCTGTTCAAACACGGAATAAACTTAAGGGAAATTTTATCTGCAACTCAGAAAAAATACGAATTTGTAAAGTTTGTCAATCCCGAGTTTATTCTCAAGGTGATTGTGCTAATACGGGGAAAAGAACCCAAACGTAGAAATATTCTTGGGCTTGATGCTGAGAGATTTGAGGAAGACTGGGAAAAAGCCTGCCAGTCGTTAGAATATGCTGTTAAAAGAGTCACTGACATTAAAAATGGCTACGGAGTTTTGGATATAAGAAAGTGGATGCCTTATAGCACCATGCTTGTTCCACTTGCTGCAATGATTTATTTTCTGAAAGCAAATAAACTCGAATCTCCTGAAAATTACAGGAAAACTGATAGTTGGTACTGGATATCGGTCTTCTCAAACAGGTACGATCAAGCAGTGGATACGACTTCTGCAGCAGATGTCACCACTTTGAAAAGATGGTTCAACGACAATGACAAAATTCCGGATTTTGTCAGAGAATTTGATGCTGGAACAGTTGATTTGAATGTTGAGAAGCAAACCTCTGCCATTTATAGAGCAGTTATAAATCTTATTGTTCTTGCAGGGGCTCTGGATTTCAAAACGGGAAATCCACCCCAATTTGAAAAAGAAAAAATTCAGGATGACCACATATTTCCAAAGTCTATTTATAACTGCAACCTGGTCACAAACAAGACTCTTATTTCCACAAATACAGAAAAATCAAATAAATTGCCTTCTGAATATTTTAAAGAATTACTCACAAAACATGGAGAAAAAGAATTAAAAAGAATATTAACCTCTCATCTTATTCCCGAAGATGCTCTTTCCAGCCTGCTGGAGGATAATTTAGAGAGTTTTGTGAATAAAAGAAAGAAAGCCATTACAGATACAATAAAAGAAAAATCTCAATTTATCCTGTAAAAAGGTGAGGATATGAGGAAAGGTGATTTTTTTGAGGCCTTTAAGGAAATAAGAGATTCCTTCAGGGGAAGAGAGAAATTCCAATATGCCTATAACACCTTAAAAGAGGTGATAGAAAGAAATATCAGTCCAGAGGAAAAAGCTAAAAAGTTAATTGAACTTCATTTAAATACCTATTTCAGGCTTCAGAAATCATTTTATTATCTTGAGCTATTGCAGAAACTAAAACCCTCCTCTGGGACATCTCTTGCTCATATGGAGCTAACATTTTTTTATTATGAGGAACTTCTTTCTTCTCTTCTTAGCAGTATAGATGCACTTGCCTATGAGATAGATAGCATATACGGTTTGAATTTAAGCAGAATAAGCATTGAAGAGGTTATGCAGGAGCTTGAAGAAGAAGATGATCCTCTGAAGGCTCTTTTGTTAAGAGAAATACAACCCCAGAATAAAAACCACTGGTATCGCAAATTAAGAAAGCAGAGAAATACAGCTATTCACAGACCAACTTATCTTTTAAGGGCGACTTTGCAGAAAAGACCTCTTTTTGACAAGGATGAGATTGAGGAGGATCTTTTTGCAAAAGATATAAAGGTATTTGAGGATTCAACGATCTTTTTTGAACAAGTGGAGTCTTTAATTGAAGGTGCCTACAGGCATCTTAAAGGGAAAATTAAAGGCAAAAAGATAATGCGCGAAGAAGATATAAAAGGCGAGCTTCTTTCATTTCTTGAGTGTCCATACTGTGAGACCCTTGTAGCATGGAGGGAAAAAAGAACACCTGAAAATTGGCCAACAGAAGCAGAAAAAGAAGAATATGACCTTTGGAATATTGAAAAACAAATGGTAATAAGATCCATGGGAGAAATGGGTGTTTTCTCTCGATCTAGTGAAAAATTAACAGATGAAGAGATTGAAAGCTCTGTTGTGGACTTTGAAGATGTTGTTTGTATCCTGGAAAAGTTACCGGATAATTTCTGTCCCGGTTGTGAAGCTGAAGTCATTGGCGTTTATAAAGAGGTTGAAAAAAATATTGAAGAGTTCTTAAAAAATTCAGGATACAACGATGTCCCACACGATGTAATTAAAGAGACCTCAGACTGGTGGCATGACGAAGATGAGAAAAGACCCATGCTTTCTGTTTACCAATACACAGTTAGAAGAAAGCGAAGATGTTATGAGTGGAAGGAAGTGGAGGAATTGGAAGAACAAGGCGAAGAGAGCACAGATATAGAAGAAGATATTGTGGATGAGTACAAAGGGAGGAAAATTTTTAAAAAACCGCTAAGATTAGAATTCAGTAGGTTGTTGAGGCAATGTCTTTCAGTACCAAAAGAGATATGTGAGGAATGGGACTGGGAAAATCCTGAGAAGGAAGTCTTATTTGTTAAGAAAAAAGATAAAGCTTTATCAGAGATTTTGGGCTCGATAGCAGATATATATTTTGACAAAGAAAACTTTAAAGAGGCAAAAAGGTTTTATCAAAACTCATATTATCACGATTCCAGTAATGTAGGGTCTTTGCTTAGGTTAGGTTTAATAGAAATTATAGAGGGAGACGAACAAAAAGGAATTGATAAATGCCTGAAGGCAGGGAAGGTAAGCAAACAATGTTATTTTTCTGAGATAGGATATGCATTTTATAAAAAGGGGGAATTAAAAGAAGCAGAAAAGTGGTGGGAAAAAGACCTAAATTTTAACCCTTCGTCAAAGATAGCATACGGTCTGGCAGTTGTTGCTCTCAAGCAGGGACTAACTGAGAAGAGTATAACCTACCTTCAAAAATCACTTGAAATTGACCCTGAACACTGGAATTCCTATTTAGCTCTTGCTGAGGTTTACCATCATACTGGTAAGGTAGATGAAGCTATTAACCTCTTAGAAGAGGGAATGAAAAAAATAATAAAAGAAGATGAACAGGGCAGGCTTTTCTATAAGGATGAAGAAAAGGGGAAAGAGATGAATTCTCTGTTAAAAAAGCTAAAAAGAAATGAAAAGCAGGAATAAAATGAAAAATGATGCTTTCTTCCTCTTTTTCAATGAAAACCAAACAAAGCAATGCAAGTCCGACAAAACTATTTCAGAATAACCCTCATTCCTCTATAGAGTAAATTAAATACTAATTTAATACATTTGATAACCCTTACTTTCTTACCCTATCCCTTCCTTCATTTTGACAAGATACTAAGTTGAGCTAAACTGTAAGTAGACATGGAAACCTCAGTGCTATACACGAATGCCAATACCCTGAAAAATGGCTCTTCCCTGGGAAAAAGGAAAATACCCACTTAACAACTCGAAGTGTAGAAAAAATATTTGAAGACGCAGTTAAAAGAGCGGGTATCACAAGAGAAGTTTCAGTTCATAGTCCTGTCATAGTTTTTCTACGCACCTACCGGAAAGCGGCATAGATTTAAGACATATCCAAGAACTTTTAGGACATAAGAGTAGCAGAACAACAGAAGTTTATACTCATGTAAGTAATAAGGACATAGGAAAAATAAGAAGTCCTCTGGACATAATCTTCAAGCAGGTGAAGAATGATTGAAGTTCAATTAGAGGGATGTATATACGAACTCATGTTCGGATATAAAACGCTAAGTGAAATTGCTGACCACATTTGAGAGAGTTTAGAAGTCAATGAATGATCTTATCCCTGCTTTGAAAATGAAAAGAGGAGGTGTTAACCATGCCCAAATACAATCTTGAGGCTCTTGGTCACGAAGAATTTGAGCGTTTATGTCAAAGTCTCATCCAACAGATAATAGGCCCCGGTGCAAAGGTATATGGAATGGGTAGTGATGGTTCCAGAGAAGCTACTTTTGAAGGTAAAGCTCCATACCCTTCTAAAGAGGAACAATGGGGAGGTCATTGGATTTTTCAAGC
>Ga0180301_10001131_pt1 | contig 20845 bp, 17 predicted proteins | sample GuaBasSediGuay16_FD_121797 | JGI IMG/M metagenome (GOLD analysis project Ga0180301, IMG submission 121797) | Subseafloor sediment microbial communities from Guaymas Basin, Gulf of California, Mexico - Guay16, Core 4569-2, 12-15 cm | ecosystem: Environmental > Aquatic > Marine > Hydrothermal...
AATGGAATCCATAGATATATTGAAGGGTAAGAAGTTATTTCATGTCACAGAAGATCTTAAGAGAAGAGTACTAGAGACCCTGAGAAGGAGACTTAGAAGAGAAAGGCGTATTCTAATAGCAATTGTTTTCGGAGGCTTTATTGATTCTAGTTTCACTAGGGATGTCGATGTAGCAGTATACTTACGTGATCCAAGAGATATTATTGAGGACTATGGATATGTAGAGGATCTTGGTAGAAGGCTTTCCATAGAAATAGGTTTACCAGTCGATATAGTTGTATTAAATCACGCTCTAGATTCCATATTAAATAGGGCCTTGGTCCATGGAAAACCTATTGTGGTTAAGGACTGGAGACTATACTATGGACTAAGAATGCTTGCAATTGAGCAGAAAAAACTATTTCATAGACTATATTTTAGTAAAAATAAGTAAGTAGAATCTATCACAATGTTCTACTAAGAAAAACATTCTCATTAAATCATGAGTAGATATCCAAATAGAATATTCCTAATTAAAAAGTAGTATAAAATAATCTATCTGAACTCAAAGTATATTCCCGCAGGTACGTTATAATAGCATGGACCGCACCAGAAACACCACCATGGAGGATCAACTTTATACTGGTAACTACTAATTCTCACATAAACCACTTCATAAACATTATAATCCCCGGGATAATCGGGATCATCGCCTTCGTTCTCTGCACCGCCACTGATGTATACGGATGGACCCTCAGCTGATATAGTAATTGCAAAAGCGGATGCGAAAGCCACGGCAGTAGTACATGATAAACCACCAGTAGGTAAGCCTAAAGCCGCACATATAGCAATAGCAGCAAAAGCTCCTACAGGAATTCCTACCTCAAAATCAGCTCCACACGTATCACAATACTGAAAGATCTGTTCAAATGCTATGCTTTCACCAGGGTCAAGATAACCGTTATCAAGAGCTGTGCCATCTATTTCAAGTCTTACTTCATATGTTCCATCGTAAAAATTATACATGATATCCTCAGCAGGTAGACCATAGTTTTCTCCGCCAACGATACCATTGCCTTCTGTCAAAATATCTGTAATCACATGATCAATATCGTTATAACTGTATTCACAATAGTAACCATCACAGTAATAAACTCTATATACACTGTATATTGGTCTAGCCCATATCCAAGCCCACCACTGTTCATTAGGATTAAGTTCTTGACTCCTATAATAATAGTATCCTTCCCCACCCCATGTTAAGCCTGATCCCTTCCATAATGTAACTTCGGGTAGTACTCCATTTTCTATCTTGGGTATTATTTCTCCAGAAGTAAGGGTAGGATAAACACCTATGACCGCCCCTTGTATACCAAGGTTTATAGATGAACTAACCGAGCCACTGAGTGAGTATTTGTTCCATGCTATGAGTACAGGTGTCTTAACGTACAATTTACCATTTACTTCATTAAAGTAACTACTGGGAAGCGATGAGACTAGATCCTCGGGCTTTATTTGTGCGACTAGTTCTCTATAATAATGGGGATGGTCTACTCTATCCATAGGACTTATTTCTGTCGCTAGTTTTGTAATTGAGAATGTGCTTACGTATGATGATTCTATTTTTGAGGCTTTAGGAGAGTTCTTTGATAGATAAACGGTATATTTAATTGTTTCTCCTTTAACAATATCTATTGGTCTATAGGATATTGAGTCGTATAGTTGGTAGAGGAGTTCTCCTGTATCTTCGTCATATATGAATACTCTTAGTATTAATCCAGAGTACGTTTTCTCAATGTTACCGGATCTGGAATTATAGATTGTGATCCAGGTTTTAGCTACATCATATAGTTTATCCGAAGGTATGAATATGGTATTAGATCCCTTATAATGTGCTTTATGTACTAGTAATAGGTCTTCTCTATATTGTGGTGGAGCAATAGCAATAACTTCTATACTCAATACAATATCTGGTCTACTTAGTACACTCGTAGTATTGACTATTTCCCCATCAACTACTTCATAGAGTCTAAACTCAATACATATACCTGGATTATAAGATACTGTAATGAATCCCCCTAGGAGGATAAACGTTGTAATCAAGACTATGGCTAAGGATTTACGTGAAATACTCATATAAGACACCATTATAAATTTATGTATTGAAACAATATATTTTTTCGAAACAGTATATCTTACTAATTAGAAGATACACTAATTGTTTAGTATTCAATTCGCTTAGTTAAAGATCGTATGTAAAGATTTATATCTATTCATAAACTGGTAAGGAAACGTTAAATATATTATAGAACCTTTTAATCTAGACGATTTTCTTCAGAATAGTCACGTTATAGTCTATTATCACACGTATATAGTTACGGAGCATGGCGTCTATCCGGGGGTCACCTGTATCTACACGTAGTACATCAATACCTCTGATCTTTCTATGAGTGGCTATTACAATGATATTCCTCTTACCACCAACTCTCTGGATAACCTCTGGAGATATCTGTTGATTTCCACGCCCAAATATAAATCCCTGGCCTCCTATAGGTGATACTATTATCTTAGCTTTTGGATATTTGTCTAGTAGCTCTAGTAAACCCTTTTCATCAAGATCTCTTCCAACTAGCACGCCATTATAGACTGCATCAACTCCCAGGAGAGTCTTAGATAAGCCTAGTTGATCAGCTATTGCTTTAACAGTTGATCCGGGGCCCAGGATATAGAGTGTATCAGGCTTCATGTTCTCAACAACATATCTTGCTATAGCCATCCTGTTCTCAACTTCATCGGCAACATCTAGACTCGGCTCTTTACTAGCCTGGACAAGGCCCCGGACATATGGGATCTTTAGATAACCATAGAGTTTTACAACCAGCTTATCTCTACGAAAAGCTTCTTCATCAATATCTAGTACCTCCTCCTCAACCAATACGGTCTCTCCCCGGACAAAAACCTCTAGAACACGAGCTGCAGCTTCTGGAGATACAGCAAATACACTACTATACATCTTAACACCGCTGGGAATACCGAGAACAGGAACCTTTTGATCAATAGCATCAAGTATGTCTTTAGCAGTACCATCGCCTCCAACGAATACAAGTAGATCTATTCCTTTATCAACCATTTCACGCGATATTCTGCGGGTATCTTCAGCTGATGTTAACTCCCCAGTTAACGTCCCAACGATCTCTTCCACAGCTTCTCTAACCCTTGTTCTAGACACTATATACCATCCCATAGGACCCGGTGCAACCAATAATCTTATTGTCCGGGGATCTAGTTTCCCCAGGAACTCCATGGCCCTCTTAGGAGCTACTGGTTCTGCACCTCTCCTTAAGGCCTCATAGTATGCATCACCATCAGTACCCTTAAGCCCTACACGCCCACCCATACCAGCTATTGGGTTTATGAGGAATCCTATCCGGGGTTTCTTCATAACATGTAAGCACCAAGTAGATCTATTATTTAGATCTTTTATTACTGTATATACATGTATATATAATTATAGGGAGGGAATCCATATTATAATACAAGATCCTATTATGGGTTTCCAGGAGGGTACCATTTAACCACGATCTTATAGTCTGGAAATACATCTCGGATAACCATGATAATTAGTTCACGTACAGCCTCAGCAAGATCCCGGTGTACACGGTAAAGCCTTAAACTAGCTTCACGGTATCCGGGGTATAGATGGAGTCCAGCAACGACCTTACCTTTATAGAATAACCTATAGCTATAGGAGTGCCTACCAACACAGAGCCCATTTTCCCTAAACCTCCGCACAAGCTTATCAAGATCACTTACCCTAACCCAATACAAATGTAGCTCCCCCGAATAACCATGCTTAGCTAAGAAACCCATGTATCTATATAAGACTATATACATATTTATTTGCATAAATAAGGCCTGTTGTTAACTGGGGGGTTAAACTCTCTGTTTTCGCCTCCAAACCCCGGACAGAGCCCATGAAATCTTCAGTTGCAGCAAACCTGGTAAACTGGGGGGTTAACAATGGACCCTAGCAGTCATCTCTATTATTCAAGTTCCATTGTTAACCGGGGAGTTAACAGAGCCTCTATTTCCACTGGAGAAAAAATATTATTCCAACTCCTCATATGAATCCATAAACTTCACGTTAAGAGGATGAACCCCTGTATTTCTTATGGAAATTATGGTCCTAATTTATACATTACCTTATTTATAGAGAGTTTGTATAAACTAGTATTTTTGACTCGATTTCTACATGGTCTTTCCTTATTTCTATGCTATCCATATCTATAAATATGTACATAGTCTTGCAGTGGAAGTCTTGGGGTCCAGGAAGTTAATTCCTTATTTCTTGAACACCTTATTTGGATGTATAGAGTGACTGATATATTAGCTACTTGATTATTATTAGAGATATTTGGATCTCAATACATTATATTAACCTAATATTATATTGGTGTAATGATAGACATCAATATGTTGATCTTGATAAATAATCCTGAAATTCTCAAGTACTATAAAAATCTAAAAATAGAATGAAGTTAAGAAAGAGTAGTAACCTAGATCTTAAGCCTAAGAAACTAAATAAAAATTATATACAAGGTATCTTAGAAGGGGAGCAGCCCCGCCATAACCCACATTCAGTACTAGCCACATTCGACTAAGCGGCCAACCTCCCGGATCACACGGCGACTCATCCCGGAAAACAAGGCCTTGCACCCCACGGGACCGGCCGTTTCAACGCATCCACCCGCCGTCCATCAGCGGGTTATCTGGCCCTCCGTTGCCGGAGGACCCACGCCGCCTCATAGCCATCCGGGGGTGGCCGTGTCGTTTCTGTGCCGTTGCCACGGCTACTCGCCGTGCCCCTTTCGGGGCCGTGGTGCCGTGGGGTGTGTGGTGTTTCCTCAGACCCCCTTTCGGGGCCCGTTGGTGGTTGGCGGGGCTGCTCCCCATTATTTTATTCTGTTATCTGGTTTTTCTTGTTTTGGTTTTCCAGTATATGATTATTAACATAGCTAAGACGAGGATTATTAGGCCTATAATCATTATCGGGTAAGTGAAGGCTTCAGAGCCTATTGATGTCGTACTTGATGGAGTGCTTGGCTTTTCAAGAGTTTTTCCTAATTCTATATAATATGTATAATTACCTATATTGCCTAAATTATCATAGGCCTTGACGTAGATCACTAGTTCTTGTCTATGTCTCAGGATCCTTTTAAATGTTAGAATATCCTCCTTTTCACCACTATATTCTTTTTCAAGGATCTTTTCCTTGTTGATAAGTATATTCACCTTATGCAAACCAGATATATTGTCTCCTACATATACAATTAGATCTAGTTCATAACCATTGCTTACATTAGACAATGAGTATGTAATTTTTATATATGGAGCCTCATCATCAATAACTAAAGTGATTGACTTATTAAATATATTACCAACTCTATCTTCTACAATAATGTATCCCTTCCAAATACCGTTATCCAGATTTAATGATAGTGTATGATTTAAATTAAACGGATACTTAGATCCATTAATTACGAAATATGTTTCAACAATACCACTTAGATCATATGCATTTATTGTTAAGTTTATAATACATGTTTTACTATAAATTATGTCTTTAACACCAGATACTATTGGAGGCTCAAGATCTAGGTATAGAGTCATTGTTGTTAAAGAGTAATGACCAAGTGCATCAAGTGCATAAAACTTTATATTGGTACTCCCCGAACCTGATACAGGTATAATAAGTGATGCTTGAAATCCATTGCTGAGGTTACATGATCTAATGATTAGTTCAGTGATATTATACCATTGATTATCGATATTCACTTTAATCTCTCTTAAGAAAGGCTCGTATATAGTTATTAGCACATTTGATACTCCATAATATCCTTTATATTCTTCTAAATAATCAACTGGTACAAAGTATCCATATACACTGATATCCCATGGGATCTGTATAGTTATTTTTGGGGCATTATTATCTATATGTACTATGGTATACCATGTATTAGTGTAAGAACCATTGGGCCACATTGTATCAATAGATAATTTGTAGGTTCCATCAGGATATAATGATGTGTCTAGTAGATAAGATATATTACCACTCCATTGTTTAATAACATAAGTTTCTTCACTAGGTATATTAATAAGCCTAATAATCCCCAGTAGATCTTGGCTACACGTAATATTTACCTGTAATACTCCTTGAACATAAGAGGCATTAGTCGTATTAACTGAAACATATACATATGTATTCTCTACTGATACATTGAAATATAATACTATATTCTTTGAAACTATGTGCTCACCTAGATCTGAGACAATAATGGTTAATACATGTCTTCCGGATCCATAAGCCCATGGATTAATGTTTATTGAAAAGAATCTTTCAACAGGATCTCTTACGGAGAATAATCTTATATCATTAATATATACATATACTTCCTTCAAAAAGATGTCTGAAACATTAAATATAAGATTAAATCTATGGCTAATAATGGTTTCATTAAGTGGATTTATAATGTTTAGTATTGGTGGAGATACGTCCTTAATTATATATAATTTCACATAGACATTACCGGTATTAATGGTTAACATATATATTCCATCCGGTATATTTGATAGATCAATATCTATGGATAGAGAACCATTCCCATGTAATAAAGTAATATAGGTATTATTAATATATACATAAAGCTCTATGGGTTCTGGATAAATAATTGTTAAGGATAAAGTAAGATTTTCCCATGATATAACTGACCAGTTGCTGGGCTCAGTAATAATAATGACTGGCTCGGTAGGCGGATTCTCTTTCTCAGTAACGGCAAAAATACGGGTAGCATAGCTATGTAGGCCATCAATATTTGTCGCTGAAATATTCAATATGTAGTGCCCTGGTTCCAGATTAATTGTGTAGATTATATGAGTAGTATTGTATAGTTTTTTATAAAATAAGGTATTTCCTAGATGATCTGATATAGAAATTTCTAGACTATAGATTGGGCTATCATCAAGTATGGTTGCATTTATAGATACTGGAGATTCTAATATGTTTTCAACGGGTGAATTAATTAGTATATTCGGCGGTGTCTTGTCAAGGTTTTTCCCCATGTCAAGTTTTAGTAAGAACAAAGTTCCTTTGTCCATGTAGTCCATTATAATGTAAATATATGTTTGATTACCGTATAGATAGGTGCCTTTACAGTCAAATATGTATGTTGACGGGATCCATTTGATCATTTCAGTGGTTATATTATTTGTATATATTATTTCTAAATAATCTTTATTGGCAATTAGATATTCCTGCAGTCTATCTCCATCAATATCGGTTAATGGAGCTAATGGTACAATATTACTTGGAAATTCTATGTATCCTAAAAATATTAGATCTGGAAGTGCATAATAATATATCCTGTACGAACTAGATTTCCTATATAGCACCGATAATCTATTATGTGATAAATAGTAATCAATGAGAACATGGTCTTCAATAAGGAGAGGAACATATCTAGAATACACAATATTTCCATCTAAAGGATCTATTATTCTTAAATAATATTTGTTGTATGACTTTGAGGTTATTAGAAGGTGATTGTCATATATAATCATGGAGATGTATTCTTCACCAAAATATATACTCCAGTTAATCGATGAAACGGTAAAACTTTCATTATTATTGTAGAAGATATTAATTGGTATATTCAGTTTATAAGTAATAACTACTGAAGAATTTCCACTAAATCCATTAATAACATTGTAAATAAGCTTTATTCCATCAAGATAATAGGGATCTTCTATCAGTACATAGGATTCGTTAAGAACATTATTAATGAATTTTATGGGTAAGATCCCTTCTTTAAATCTAAATGGATCAAATATTCTAATGTATATGGTATAGCTGTTATTTTCTTTCAAAAAGCCATGGACTCCTAAGCCTATGAAAGGCCTATTTATAATCGTATTTATGACTATTGATCTATTGGCAAGATCGACTATGGTTAGTCTAAGATCATTAGAATAACTTGAAACTAGGAATAGTAAATTATCTAAGACATAAAAGTGGGACAAACTATCCATGTATAATGGTGGTAGACCTGTAAATATTACAATCGGATTAGATGATGAGTAATATATTATTAGATGCGTATTATTAACTATAATGGCGTCGGGAAGTCCATCGTCATCATAATCTCCTATGGCTCTTAATTCATCTATTTTATTTAGTTCTAATTTTTTGCTTGAAATTGGGTACAAGTAACTATTCGGCCTAACTATAGGTCTTTCTTGAATATATGTTCTTCCAATGACTGTTATAGAAGTAGATGAAATTATAATCAATATGATGGTTATTAAGCCTATGACGGTGGCTTTATAGAAAATCATAGTTTATACCCTTTAGACTGTGGGAGTACTTGAAAGCTTTACGGAATATATGATTCTATTACTCTAATATATTCCTCTCTACTTCCTACTTTGCTATATTCTTCTAAGGGTTCTCGATTTAGTGTTAAAAACGTATTCAACCATTTATATAATCCTTTTAATTGTATAACAGAATCCCTAAACCCTGTAATGTATAGTGCAGCAATTACGGCCTCAATACTACTTAACATATATGGCTTCCCATAGTTTACTGGATTGCCAGCTACTAAATAAGGGAGTTTTCTATGTAATCCAGGTATTCTTTTAAAATAATTTGGTGTTAGTTTCTTCCATGAAGCATCTACAACTACTAAACCGAATTTTTCAATAAAGAATCCATCCCAAGGTCCAAGATAGTCCTTAGCATAAGGATCTAAAACAATAGCTTTACGCGGTATTCTCTTGGTTATTGTAGCATAGCCTTTTCTAACCATTTTTAATGCGGTATTCTTCCGAGGATCATCTTCACCATAGTGTATGACATATATCCTTACATTCATTTCTATCCACAGTATATTCTTTACTTCAACCCAAATTTCTGTATTAGCTGAGGAAAACCTTAATTATTTACACCTATATAGTTATTCATAGAAAGGCTTATTGGGAGGTATTTTAGAATGGCTAAAGCTAAGGCAATTGTATTAATTCAGACAGATATTGGTGCTGAAAATAGAGTTATGGAGCAGCTTTTCCAGATTCCTGAGGTTACAGAAGTTTATGTAATATATGGTATATATGATGTAGTAGCCATTATTGAGGCTGAAAGCCTGGAGAGAATAAGAGAGATAATTACAAATAAGATTAGGAAGTTACCTGAGATAAGGACTACGTCTACAATGGTTGTTGTAGAGTCTAAGACTAAGAAGGAGAGCTAAAGTAGTACATGACAAGGCATTATATCCATGTATAACTGTTTTTCATAAAATAATTCTCTTCCTAAGCTAATCTATTCTCATATACCTATTATCTAAGCCAAGAATATTTTAGATATGATCGATAAACCCTTCTATGTAGCCAGGATTTTTTGAGAGGTGATTATTATGGGAATTAATGCTGAAGAAGCAGGAATCGGAAGAAATATTGAAGAAGTTGTTGAAAATATTGAGGAATTAATTGATAAACATAGAATGGATGATCTTAGAAAGTATGTTTTAGGGTTAAAACCATATGATCTAGTCGATGTTCTCGAGAGATTAGATAGTAATTATAGGAGAAAACTAATAGGCGTTATACCTGGAAATTATTATATTGATATCCTTCCTCGACTATCTGAAGATCTCTTGTACGAAGTTGTTATGATTAAGGGGGTTTCTAAGGTAGCTAGAGCGATAGCTGAAATGCAGCCTGACGTTATAGCTGATATTCTTGAGAAACTACCTGTCAGAATTAGGAGACAAGTAATAGCTCTATTACCGCCATGGAAGGTGGAGGAAGTTGCAGAAATCCTCAAGTATCCGCCTGAAAGTGCAGGTGGCGTGATGACTACTCGTATACCTGTGTTTTCCGCTAATGAAACTGTTGGTAAGGCTCTTGAGAAGTATCTTGTTAAGTACCAACTTGGACTATATGATAGACTTGAATATGTATATGTTGTTGAGAGTAATGGTAAGCTTATTGGATGGATTGATCTTAAGAAACTTATGGCATCTCCAAAAGACAGGTTATTAAAAGATATAGTTCAGCCTATACCTGCAAGGGTTTATGTATTAGCTGATCGAGAAGAAGCTGCTAAGCTAGTTATTAAATACGATCTTACCGAAATACCTGTTATAGATGAAAATGGCAGGTTATTAGGTGCCATAACTGTTGACGATATTATAGATGTTATTGTTGCAGAATCAACTGAAGACATATTAAAGTTCGGTGGATTGTGGGAAGCAGTTAAAGGAAGCTATGTAACAGCTAAGGCTATAGAATTAGCAAAGAGACGTGCTACATGGTTAATAATATTATACATATTAGAATCAATAACCGCATCCGTTATAAGTACGTTTGAAAGCTTGATATCAAGTCTTGTAGCCCTAAGCTTCTTCATACCTTTACTAACGGATACCGGCGGTAATGCAGGCTCTCAGACAGCTACACTTGTTATTCGTAGTTTAGCTACGGGAGAGGCAAAGCCATATGACTTTCTACGCATCATCTCTAAGGAACTTACCTCATCGCTTCTACTGGCTCTTATTGTTGCACCTGTAGGGCTCGCAATAGCTTTTATTGTATCACACAATATTATTGTCGCAATAATAGTTTCTATGGCTCTTCCATTTATTGTAATTATTGCAAGTCTTGTTGGAGTATTACTGCCATTTATGGCTATTCTAATAAAATCCGATCCAGCAATAGTCTCAGCCCCTCTTATAACCACAGTATCTGATGTATTAGGATTAACAATTTATTTTACAATAGCAAACCTCTTACTTCATAGTTTAGGAATTTCTTGATCCAATGGCATTGATCTCTGAAAACTCCCGGTAAACAATTAAAAATCCCATTGTTTACACACTATATATTTGTTTAGATGAACGCTTATCCTTTTCAACTGTATATACTCTGTGGGATTTTTATACAACAGTATATATTTTTACCGTAGAGCTTATCTAGTCTATACACATAAGTATAAAATGGATGTATCACAGATAATATTTACCCTAGGAGAACTTTAATTTAGCTATAAGAATAATAACAGCGTACTAGAGGTGCTCCATGGAATTGGTTAAGATAATGAGATTTACATTTATGTGTCATGATAAACCAGAATCTATAGGTGTTAAAGTAGCTATTATCGGTGCTGGCCCAGCGGGTCTATCAGCTGCTGGATATCTAGCTTGCCATGGATATGATATCGATGTTTATGATAAGCTTCCTCTTCCTGGAGGATTAATGATATTTGCTATTCCGCCATGGAGGGTTTCTAGAGAAGCTGTTGTGGGGGGTATTAAGGAGCTTGAGGAAAAGTTTGGCGTAAAATTCATACTCCGGACAAAGGTTTATTCAGGTACAAAGCCTGTTCATGAAGAAGGCGATGAATTTGTCGAAAAAACTGTTTCTTTAGAACAGCTTATCGAAGAATATGATGTTGTACTTATAACTACTGGTACATGGAGGTCAAGGGTACCTCGTATACCAGGTACGGAGGCTAAGGGCGTATATACGGCATTAGAGTATGTCTATCAACACAGATTATATGAGCTAGGCCTTAGGAAGGAACCTCCGCATCGCGGTGAGAAAGTTATAGTTATTGGTGGAGGATATTCGGCTGTTGATACAGCTGAACAAGCCTTTAGAAATGGTGCAGAAACTTACCTAGTATATCGCCGTACAGTTAAACAAGCACCTGCTGGTCTATACGAAATTGAAAGAATACGTAGACTTGGTGTAAACGTTATAGAATTAGCTTCCCCGATTGAAATTATTGTTGAAAATGGTGTTGTTAAAGGCGTTAAATTCCAACGCATGAAGCTTGGCCCACCAGATGAGAGTGGTAGGCCTAGACCTATACCAATACCTGGCTCTGAATTTACATTAGAAGCAGATACCGTAATATTTGCAACCGGGGAACGCAGTACTCCACCAGTGTCTCCAGAGGATAAAGAAGCACTTGAGAAACTAGGTATTGAACTTACTAAGCGGAATACGATCGTTGTAAATAATAATATGCGGACAGGTAATCCAAAGGTTTTTGCAGCAGGTGATGTCGTTAATGGTCCATCAAAACTTGGGCAAGCAGTTGGTTCCGGGTTAAGGGCTGCTAGAAGCCTTGACTATTGGATAAGAGCACGCGGACTAAAACTTATACCCTTACCTAGATCTTGAGAAGGTGATTGTCATGTCTAGATCTGAGACAAGTTCTATGGTAGATGATCTAAAATCATCGACAAAGTATCTAAGGATAATAGATCTATCTACATGTATTGGCTGTGGTGTATGTGAGGCGGCCTGCGGCTTTATCAATAATGCTCCATTTATTAAGGTTTATAGAACCAGTATAGGCCTTGAAATACCTATTTCATGTATGCATTGCCGTAAAGCACCATGTATTGATGTATGCCCTACCGGTGCTATGACGCGTGATAAGTTTGGAGCAGTATATGTTGTTGAGAGTAAATGTATAGGCTGTATGGCATGCCTATATGCATGTCCATTCGGTATACCGGAACTCGATGCAAAGGCTAGAGTGGCAATTAAATGCGACCTATGTAGCCGCCTTAGAGAAAAAGGATTAGAGCCTGCATGTTATGCAATGTGTCCTACTGGAGCAATACTATATGGTGAAGAGCCAAGAGTTTTTGATCGTGTAAAGGAGAGAGTTGCAGAAGTATTTGCTAAATCACGTTTTGAAGTGCTTGGCGAGGGGTATCACTAGCCCATGTCAGCCGAACCTATTTACTCCATATATTTTTTGTCATTTTCTTATATAATAGCGTTATCTATTATACTTACAAGTAATAAGGTTTCTAATGAACTAGCTAAGGTCTCTATGAAGATAATTGGCTATGTTCTCCTATTGATTACATCGCTAGCGTTATTCATAAACAATTATATAGATGATGTATCGCTAGTATTCTCAACCATATCATTGTTCGTCATAGTACCAGTATCTATTTATAGTATAAGATATACTTCATTGAATAGGTATCCCGGTAGCTTACCGTTCACGATAGATTTATTCTCTATACTTTTAGTTACAGCATTTATCTCACCCAATATACTATTTTTTGCAATTTCATGGACGTTAGCTGAGTTAATAGGTTTCTACCTAGTTAGTCTTGGTGAGGAGCACAGTATTGAGGGTAGTATTAGGGCTTCTAAGAGATTTTTACTAATGTCTGTCGCTACATTTGAACTAACATTATTCACAATGATCTATGTTAGTGTATTTATGCTTGTATCAGCTTTAGCCACCCATCTTAATGTACTTGATGTCCTACTAAAGCCTTATTGGCTACTTGGAGTTGCCAAGACACCATTGTATTTAGCACCGTTGCTACTAATAGGCTTTATAGCTAAGGCTGCACAAGTACCACTGCATTTCTGGTTACCTGATGCACACTCTGTAGCTCCAGCTCCAGCATCAGCTCTCTTAAGCGGTGTTATGACTGCCATGGGTATCTATGGTATATTGAGGGTTTCAATGATTGCGTCCATAAACTATAGCGTTGTAGCCTATACGATTATGATCATAGGGCTGATCTCCATAATCTATGGTGGTTTACAGTCTTATGTTCAGAGAGACGGTAAGAGGCTTCTAGCCTATAGTACTATTGCTGGTAATGGGTTTTCAACTGCTATTCTAGGCTACTACTTACTCCAAGGGGGAGTAGATGTATTTACTGCATTAATATTGTCCGTAGCAGCTCATACAGGATATAAGGCTACATTTTTCCTGGACATAGGATTAGCTGAGCAAGTAACTGGTTTAAGATTCATACATAGGCTACGCGGTCTTGTAAAGATACTTCCATATTCTGCCCTTGCAGGCTACCTAGCATTATTCTCTATGATGGGTATTCCTCCAACAGCTGGATTCATATCTAAGCTACTGGCCGTACTTTCAGCTATTACTGATTTTCCAAGTATCTCATGTATGATTCTCATACTATCTATAGTTTCTGCCATTGTTACATCTATACTCATTGGTTTAAGGTATGTAAGGATCTATTATGGTGAGCCAATAGTACTCTACAGTAATCCAACGACAGAACGTGTTAGGGCTATGGAGTACTGTGTATTAGCGCTATCTAGCTCAAGCCTTATATTCCCACTACTCATATTATTGTATCTGGAGCCGATGATCTATATGATCTTATACCTAGTATCTGTGCTTCCGCTACTTGTGCTCATATATTCACTATATATAATGGCTAAAAGGAAGTGATAATACATGGAGATGGTGGTTGCCAGGTACATTTACTGGTTCATATTATTCTTATTAATTCTAGTAGCCAATATATCTCCTGATCGTAGAAGGAGATTGAGTAGAATATTACGTTCAATAGCATACCTTAGTATATGGGTACCGCTAATCCTAGGGGTTCTGCAAATAGATTATCTACAGGTATTCTTTGTAACTCTTTGCTCTATAGCATGTCTAGCCATCAGTCTTTACAGTGAGGGTTATCTGAGAATATTATTTGGACGTATAGCTCCGCTACAATTCATCATTGATTCAACACTTGTATTATTAGTAATGTTTTTTACAGCCTATAATCTAATAGAGCTCGTAGTACTATGGATTAGTATTGAGATATTAGGATTCATACTAATACTTATTGAAAGAGGTATTGGTAACTGGAATATAGCTACAAAATATCTCATACTGTGTGCAACAACGGGAGATATATCATTATTTACATGGCTAGCCGTAGTATCTCTTAACTTGGGTATTGAGAAGGGTTTACTGGCCGGATTCAATGAATTAGCTTTTATGGGGATAAGTGTTAATCCATTTGTAACATTTCTATTGCTCATAGGATTTACTACAAAGCTTGGACAAATACCTCTACATTTCTGGCTTGTAGATACGTATAGTGAGGCACCATCAGTATCTACAGCTATATTCAGTGGTTTAATGTCTAAAATGGCTGTATATGGTATCTTGAGACTCTACTATACGATATCACTGGATATTAATATATTCATGTATCTACTACTAATACAAGGACTGATTACGGCAATCTATGGATTCCTCATGACATCTGCACAAACTGATGTTAAGAAACTCCTAGCATACAGTTCTATGGGCCATTACGGTGTAATGACTATGTTTATGAGCTTTCTCCCAGTTCTTGGAGAGGTTGCACTTGTCATCATGTATATCTATGTACTGTACCACGGTATAGTTAAGACACAAGTATTCCTTAACACAGGCTCTATAGAGCTATTGGCTAATACTAGGGAGATCTATCGTTTAGGCTATTTATCCCGTATTGCTAAGGAAACATATTTCTCTGTTGTCCTAGGATTCTTATCGCTAATAGGTATCCCGCCAACACTTGGCTTTCTTATAAAGTTTCTAATAGTTGCCATTGCATTTCAACTACTTACCTATGGCGAGTTCTACTCATTTGCATTACTTATTGGCGTAGTATTTTTATCAATATTCTCCATAGTATATGCTATAAAATACCTTAGCGTATACACGGGATCATATACTGGTGAGGCTTATAGACCAGTTATATCTCTTGAAGATACACAATTGATTTCTGAGAGGATGCTCGCATTATCGCTTCTTATAGTACCAGTAATACCGTTGATCAAGCTTGCTTTACCATATAATCTAGTGATAGCCATAATATATGTATTGGGCTTACTAGTACTTATAGTATCGCTATTAATGTATCGTAGCGCGTTCATTAGGGAAGCTGATGTATGGCTTGGAGGTGTTGAGGCATGAGTTCGTTGGGAGCATCTGCTTTAAGGCATCTTGAGAAACTCATTGATAAGATTAAGAGAGGTACTAGAGTTATTAGTAAGAGTCCTTCTAAGCTACTTGAATATATTATGGCTGGTATTGTAAGGGCTGGTGATAGGATCGAAAATGGACTTGTACAGCGTATACGTTTGTTCGCCAGATATATGCTAAGGTTTCAGAGGTCATTATTTGAGTCAGTACTACTAGCGTCACTATGGGCTGGACTACTATTCACCATAGCTCTCCTAATAATAGCTATACTGAATGTACTGGGGTGAACATACTTGATAGAATATCTAATATCTGCAATAATATTTACACTAATATCCCTACTAATTCCTCCGCTAATGGACGGTGTTGAGAGAAAGATTAAGGCCTGTATACATAGCCGTGTAGGCCCGCCCATAACACAGACATGGTATGATTTGCTAAAGTTATTTGAGAAAGAACTCGTTATTCCTGAAGGGGGACTGTATATAATAATATTATCCCTACTATATGTAATGCTTGTAGTATTAACCGTTGTATCAACAATCTTTATGGTATTAATAGGTTATCCATATACACTCGTAATAATCATAACGTTACTCTTATTCATACAAGCAATACATACTACAATACCGTTCATTACATCAAATCCATTTGCTATAATAGGTGCTTCTCGCGAAGTAATACTTGCACTTGTTAACGAGTTTTTCTTCATGATAATACTCGGTCTATACATGTACTTTACTGGTTCGCCAGGCCTCCTATTAGGATCTCCAGATTTATTAAGGGCATCAATAATTGTTCTTGTAATAGCGTTGTTTATATCAGCATATATTATTAGTGGTAGAATACCTTTTGATATTGCTGAAGCAGAGCCTGAACTAGCATCTGGTGCTCTTATAGAATTTAGTGGTCCTATACTTGGTGTTTTCATGTATAGTAACTTTATTAGGATATTGCTTACAAAGCTAGTGCCTTCAATACTTATACTATTACCCTTCGTTAATAATTGGCTCTACCTACTCATATATTCCTTGATTATAACTATCGGTTTATGGATATTATACAGTCTTGTAGCCGCATTACTTGGTAGAACTAGAGTTGATATTGCACCTACATCGATCCTAAAGATCTACATACCATTTATAACGGTGTCTATACTATTGTATTTAATGGGATATTAAGGTGTTGTATTATGGAGATCATTTCTAAATACATGAACAATATAAAGGCTGTAGAGCCTAGAGCAGATATCCGTGTTGCTGGGGATACAATATATGCTACAGTATCTCATGAGAAACTACGCGATCTAGCAAAGACTATATACTGGGATATGAACTGTTTCTTCCGTACATGTGCGGGATCTGATGAAAGAAGTATTAATGGATTCTATGCATTATATCATATATTTGGTGACGACCATAATGGATTAAACATTGTTTTAAAAACATATGCTGATCCCGATAAACCAGTTATACCGTCTATAGCTGATATAGTCCCTGCTGCCGATTGGTGTGAGATGGAAGCCCATGATCTACTTGGTATAGAGTTTAGTGGCCGTAGACAATATAGACTTATACTTCCACCCTATTGGCCTAATGATCTATATCCTCTCCGTAAGGAAGTATCTTATGATGTTAAGCCTCAGGTTATTGTTTCTAGCGAGAAGGTTGGTTTCTGGGGTAAGACGTCTACCGGAGTAGCTATACCCATAGGCCCATATCATCCAGCTCTCCATGAACCAGAGTATTTTGAGCTGTATGTTGAAGGAGAACGTGTTGTTGATGTACGTTATCGAGGTTTCCATGTCCATCGCGGTATTGAGAAACTTGGTGAGTCTAAACTTACTTATCAGCAGGTAAACTTTGTTGCCGAGCGTATATGTGGTATATGTGGTTTTGAACATAGTGTATGTTATGCCCAAGCTATAGAGAAGGCAGCTGGTATAGAGATCCCTGAACGTGCTAAATTTATACGTAGTATTGTATTAGAGGTTGAGAGGATACATAGTCATTTATTATGGATCGGTGTAGCAGTGCATTTATTGGGCTATGATACGGGGTTTATGCATACATGGAGGATACGTGAACATGTAATGGTTATTGCTGAGATGCTTACTGGTAGCCGTAAGACTTACGGTATTAACTTGATTGGCGGTGTACGCAAGGATATTAATGAGGATAAAAAGCAGAGAGTACTTGATGTGTTAAAAGCTGTCGAGAAAGAGTTTACAGAACTTGTCAAGACAATGGTTAATGTACCACAAATCATGAGAAGACTTAAGGGAACAGGTATATTATCTAAGGAAGATGCACGTAAACTATCTGTTGTAGGTCCTACAGCCCGTGGATCAGGATTGGATCGTGATATAAGACGTGATCTACCCTATGCAGCCTATGGTTATGTAGACTTTAATGTACCAGTATATGATGACGGTGATAACTTATCAAGATTTCTTGTACGTGTTGATGAGGTCTATGAAAGTATATCTATTATAAGACAGTTACTTGATCAATTGCCCCAAGGACCTATAATGATCGAGGAATTCGATATACCTGAAGGCCGTATGGCCGTATCTGTTGTTGAAGCTCCACGTGGTGAGGACATACATTTCGTTATAACTGGCCGTGGCAAACCCTATCGATGGAAAGTCCGTGCTCCTACATATCAGAATATACCTGCTCTCCGTGTAATGCTCCGTGACCAGCCTTTAGCTGATGCCCCTCTTACAATAGCTAGTATTGATCCGTGTTTTTCATGTACTGATCGTGTACTTGTAGTAGATAAAAATGGATATAGAAAGAGATTAGATCAATATTGTATCGTTGGAGATGATATGTTATGGGTCTAAAGGATATACGGAGATCTAGACTAGGTTTTCTCCGGGCTTTAGTTATTGCTGGCCGTAGCGGAAGAGTTACACGTCGCTATCCCTATGAAGAGCCTCTCGTAACTAGTGATTTCCGTGGCAAGATCGATATTGATGAGACTAAATGTATTGGCTGCGGTGCATGTGTTAATGCATGTCCACCAAATGCCTTGGAGCTAATAAATACTCGTGATGGCTATGTATCTCTACGCTATTTTGTGGGTCGCTGTATTTTCTGTTGGAGATGTATTGATGTATGTCCTACCGGCGCTATCAAGGGTACTCGCGAATTCGAGCTTGCAACAAACGATATCAGCGACCTATATGATATAATAGTTCATGAGCCAAATAAATGTAGAGAATGCGGGGCATTATTCTCCACTAAAAGAATGGGCGAATATGTAGTTACGAAAAGCCCTCTTGCAGAGAACTATGTGGATCTAGATCCGGATTGTAGAAAGAGTAGATTTCTAAAAGCTATTGAAAATAGATTTGGTGGTAGAATTGGGTAAGCCCAAGTTTCTAGGAAAGAGCATATGGGTTTTCCACCTCAATACTGGCAGTTGTAATGGCTGTGATATAGAGGTTTTAGATGTACTTACTCCCTATCATGATGCCGAGCGCTTCGGAGTTAAACTGGTTGTTAGTCCACGTCATGCCGATGCGGCTTTATTAACGGGGCCCATAACTCTAGAGTCTCTTCCTAAAGTATTGAGGGTCATTGAGGCCATGCCCCGTCCAAGGATAATAATTGCTCTCGGATCATGTGCTTGTGGAGGTAGTATTTGGCATAGTAGTTATTCAGTGATTGGAGGAGTACCTGAACTTCTAAAAATTCTTAAGGAACGAGGTATTGAAGTTGATGGGGTTTATTATGTCCCAGGCTGTCCAGTGAGGCCAGAATCTATAGTATATGCTGTTGGTTTAATTAAAGGCCTTGTACCTAAGAAGATTAAGCCTAAGGTGAAGAAAGTTGGGGGATAGAGCTGTTATATATTTTTGTAAGATCCATGAGGCCTACCAGCCTATACCTAGGCATCACTTAGCTTCTGTTGCAGCTTGTTATGTTTTACGTGAAATAGATCTTAGCGATCTCCATAATATATTATCTAATGAAGAACTCTCTATACTTATTAGGGAAGGCGAACTCATAATAACTGATCCTGAAAAGATTCAAAGGATAACATGTATATCTCCAAGTGAAGAAGTATATCTAAGACTTAAGATTAAATAATTTATTGGAGGGTATCTGTGAAATATATATCCTCATTATCGAAAAGAATCTATAAGAAACGAATTTTATTACTTACAGTATTAATTATTGGACTATTTCTCAGAATATGTATAGCGCCTTATTCCACAGGCTCAGACATACCCCAATTTGCAGGTTTTGCAGATACGTTTCTTAGACATGGTTTATGCTTCTATAATTATGCTGATGGGAGTCATTGGATTTCAGAAAAATGGGCTTACCCATGGCCTTATGTATATGGTCCTATATGGGTCTTTATTATATCGTTCATTAGATTATTTGTAAGATCCAGTATTGAATCTGGATGGCATGGTAGTACATACTATGTATATACTCCTGTGGATTGGATTGTTGGAGTTAAAACTGTACTTATACTATTTGATATAATATCTGCACTTCTTCTCTATATGTTTCTTCGCAGATTCAAATATGGCTTATGGCCTTTCATTGGTTTTACACTATATTTTCTTAACCCCATGACGATCTATATATCATCAATATATGGAATGTTTGATCAGATTGCACTTACTTTCTTCTTAGCATCGCTATTGTTTCTCAATAAAAGACCATTTGTATCTGGTATATTCCTGTCACTAACACTGCTTACTAAACATACATTCCTTTACCCTGCTCTGGTACTTATTCTATACATGTTGTTGCAGAGATATTGGAGGGATTTTACCAGGTATTTAACAGGTTTATTAGTACCAGCTGTCATTTTTCTTGTTCCATTCTTTATTGGATGTCCTAACTCATTTAAGATCTTTATAGAGGCAATTTCATTATCTTCTAAACCAGGATACACTTATCCAATAGTCTATAGCTTTAATGGAATATCTAGCTTAGCAACATATCTCCATGAAGAATACGGTTATGATATGCTGTGGGCTATAAGATACTGGTACATACCATCAGC
>Ga0180301_10001132_pt1 | contig 20838 bp, 19 predicted proteins | sample GuaBasSediGuay16_FD_121797 | JGI IMG/M metagenome (GOLD analysis project Ga0180301, IMG submission 121797) | Subseafloor sediment microbial communities from Guaymas Basin, Gulf of California, Mexico - Guay16, Core 4569-2, 12-15 cm | ecosystem: Environmental > Aquatic > Marine > Hydrothermal...
AATTAAAAATATAAGTAATTATGGGCTTACCAAAAAATTACTGTGTTATGAGGGTATATAAAATGGGTAAGATAATAGGGTTCTTGGTTAATCCTATTGCTGGAATGGGGGGTAGTGTTGGGTTAAAAGGTACAGATGGTGGTGCGTATCTGAGAGCTTTAAAGCTAGGAGCCAAACCTGTTGCTCCTCAGAGAGCTAAGAGGTTTCTTGAAAGGGCTGCTAGGAAGGAATTGGATGTTAAAGCTGACTTTATAATAGCCCCACATGTCATGGGCGAAGACTATGCTAGGGGTTTACTAAAAAGGTACAAAGTTATAGGCAATGTGTCTTCAAAGCAGACTACGTCTAAGGATACCAAAAATGTCGTAAGGGATTTTATTAATTATGGGGCTGACCTCATAGTTTTTGTTGGAGGTGATGGTACAGCCAGAGATATAGTAGATGTTATTGATATGAGGAAACCCATCCTCGGTGTTCCTAGTGGTGTTAAGATGTATAGCTCAGTTTTTGCAGTAAATCCTGAAGCTGCTGCCGATATTATTGAAGAATTCATAGAGGGTCATACAGTATTAAATGAGGGCGAGGTATTAGATATTGATGAAGAAAGTTTCCGTAAAGATGAATTAAAGATTAGACTCTTCGGATACGCGCTTGTTCCGTCCATAATGAATCTTGTACAAGCCGGTAAAGAACCTACGCCTACGGTCGAAGATGAAATAGAAAATCAGAGAGCTATTGCAAAGTATGTGATAGAAAATCTTGAACCTGAGACATTATATATACTTGGACCCGGAACTACCGTAAAAGCTATTACTGATGAACTAGGACTGCCAAAAACTGTTTTAGGAGTTGATTTATTATTTAATGGAAAGATTATAGCAAGAGATGTCAATGAAAAGCAAATACTTGAATTTCTTGAAAGGTTTCCTAAAGCTAAAATAATCGTCACACCTATAGGAGGGCAAGGATTTATTTTTGGTAGGGGTAACCAACAGATAACTCCTAGAGTAATTAGAAAAGTTGGTAGGAAAAATATCATAGTAATAGCTACTCGAAGAAAACTCTCAAAAATTAGAGAATTAAGGGTTGACACAGGCGATCCCAAGTTAGATGAAGCACTTAGGGGCTACATTAAAGTTATTGTCGATTATAATGAGGAAGTAGTCACACGAATTATATGACAGATAACATGGAAAAAGATATAAAACCCATTCTTGATAACAGGAATATGGTCCTCACCATGGCTAATAATCGTGAGAGTCGCAAATTAAGTAAAGATGAATTAATAGAAATGATCATTAGTGGTGGATTAATAGAGGATTTCATATCATGGACCCGAGGTAAGGGATTAGATATAGATATAGGTGTTAGTCTTAGAGATATAGATTATGAAATTCTTTACGAATACGCAAAAGAGAGAAATCTTATTGCAGAAGGAGATGAACAAAGAGAATTAAGCATCCCCCATGAATTTGAAAAACATGAACCAAGAGAGGTAAGACCTAGAACTCCTCCACGTAGAAAGCAATAAAACCCCTATGATCTAGGAATATCTTGGATGAAGAGAGGGCTTAACTGAAAAGTGATGACTGGAGACCTCGCTGATACTAAGATACACCTATACTGGTTATAAATTCCTGTATTATCTTCTTAGCATCGGTTATAGGTATTTCCTCGTATCTTAATTTTTTGAGAAAGTTTACAAACCATTCTTTATCCTTTAGTGCTTCAGCCTTACTTTTCTCATATTCAGCATATGCTTTATATGCTCTCCCTGCATCTACTATGATAGCATTTAGTGTAATTCCTTTGTCTTTTTCTTCAAGCTTCAGGAAGCCTATATTCTCTCCTTTACTATTTCTTAATGCTATAAATGACTCCTTATCTCTTTCACCTACTATACTAAAGTCTGCTATTGGAGGAACATAAGTAGGCTTAGGTATACCTATGACTTCAGGTATAACTTTATGAATAATGCTTCCTATTTTATCTTCTTGTTCTCTCTTAAATACCTCTATATTGAGAGAGCTGTAGTCCCATTTTATTTTTCCGTCTTCAATATCATATGAAATTCTTACTCTAACGACATCACCTTTATCAATCCTTAACTTATCAACTAATATGTGGTAAAGTATTCTGTTTAGTTCTCCTGCAGCTCTTGCAACTTCTTGGGCGCTAATATCTCCTTTTCTGATAGAGTCTTTTAGTTGTGCAAAGAGGGTTCTTCTAACCTTATCAGCGTAAGCACCTGCAATAACTAAACCACTACTTAGGACGGGCATTGACTTACACCTTCCTTTAACACTTAAAACTCACCCTACATATTCACTAATATGGATATGTAATTCAGTATTAAAAATTATGGTCCATGGTAATAAATGATAATATTAATTAAGGTTTTCTATCAGGCAAATATATCTGGTAGACTAAATGGTGCATAGAGATGTCATTAACTAGGAGAATCGAAGAAATCGAAAATGAAGCAGAGAAAATAATTAGTGAAGCTAAGAGAAGAGCAGAGAAGATAATTGCTGAAGCTAAGAGGAAAGCAAATGAAATAACGGCTAAACCGCTAAATCTAGAAGATGCTGAAAGAAAAGCAAAAGAAATAATTAATCGAGCAAAGGAGGAAGCTGATAAGATAATTAATGAAAGTTCAGAGAAAAGCAAGGAGCTTTTAGAAAAAACTCGTTCAAAAATAGACGAAATAGTGAAATATCTAGTTAAAATTGTAACAGCTACCACATAGTAATTAATATCACTTAGGTGATGAAAATGGCATTACTAAAGTATCCAGAAAGTATGTATTACACTAGAATAATATTTCCCCAACATTTATTGAAAAAGGTTATTGATGTTCTTCAAGAAGTAGGAGTACTGCATGTAAGTAAGGCTAGAGAATTAAGGCCAATTGAATTATCTGAACTTGAGGAAAGATTCGAGAAAGTAAAGAAAATTAAAGAAGCATTAACCAAATTACAATCATTTATTACTGAAACAACCATAGTAAGAGTTAAAGAGAAAATTAATGTTGATGAATTAGAAAACTTACTATTCGAAGTTGATAAAAAGACCCAAGAACTACTAACAAGTCTTGAAAGTTTATCGATTGAACTCGCAAGACTAGATAATACGATATCAAGTTTAAGGCAATTGTTAAAGTATAGTAAAAGAATATTTGACTACTTAGGCGACATAGAGATATCCATTATTAACAGAGAAGGGAGATTTATTATAAAGACTATAAGTGCTGCTAAGGACTTACATAAGATTTTAGCAAAAACTGTACCTGAAGCTTCTATAGCGTCTGTGATCCCATATGATGGAGAAGAATTGATAATTATAATAGTACCTTCTGAATTAAAGGATAAGCTTTATACTGCTATTAAAGAACTGAAGATGACGGTCATAGATTTTAGTAAATATAGAGATCTTAAGCTAAGTAGTATGATTAAACGTTTAGAAAGTGATCTACAAGAACTAGAAAACAAGCGAAGCTTATATATAAGCAAAATAAAAGAGATAATAACTGCAAACAAAGAGTTCATAGCTTTTGCAAAAATAGTTATAGACAATGAATATGATAGATTATCAATGCTATTAATGGCTGCTAAAAGTAGACTAGCATACATGGTATCTGGATGGACTCCTGAATCCCTAAAACATAAATTAAGATATGCTGTTGAAACAAGAATGCCGCAAGTGCTATTATTATTTGAGGAAACACCTTCACGTATTCCACATAGCAAGCCCCTAGAAAGTAGTTTCGAGGAAGAACCTCCTACAAAGTTAAAGAACTCAAAGATAGTAAGACCTTTTGAAGTATTAACAAAGTTATATGGAATACCAAGGTATAATGAATGGGATCCTACATCTCTTATAGCATATGTATTCCCCATATTCTTTGGCCTAATGCTGGGAGACGTCTTTTATGGAATTGCATTATTAGCGATAACGTACTTTCTGCTTGATAAATTTGTTGAAAATCCTGAATCTGAAGACTATAGGAAATTAAAGAATATATTGAGAGTCTCAGCCATAGCTTCAATCATAGCAGGAGCGTTAGCAGGTAATTTTCTAGGAGATTTAATTAAGAATCTTACCGGAATAGATTTCACTATAATACGTGAGTTAAGGAATCCAATTACATTTATAACCATAGCCATGATAATAGGGTTAATTCACGTTAACTTAGCACATCTATTGGCATTAATAAGGGCCATAACATATAGAGCTAAATGGGAAATTGTTTCTAAGACGGGATTATTTATTGCGGAATTATTTGGAATACCCTTTGTACTATATACGTTTATAAGATTGAAAATACTACCAATACCAGATGATTACTATCAATTACTATTATATGGAGCATTAGCAGGAGTAGCCTTAATAGCAGTGGCAACGGTAAAGCTCATGGGAATGTTTGGAGGTATTATGTGGTTATTTGAGCTTACAGGTCTACTAGGGGACGTAATGTCCTATGCGAGGATAGCAGGTGTAGGTTTAGCTACATCATATTTAGCACAAAGCTTCAACATGATGGCATCATCTGTAGTATCTGGTATAGAGGGGATTCTACCAGGAGTGATAGGATTCGCTCTAGGAACATTGCTCTCTATACCAGTACTATTTATTGGCCACCTATTAAACTTGGCATTAAGCTCTCTTGGAGCATTCATTCACTCACTTAGACTATTCTTCGTAGAATTCCTGCCCAAGTTCTACGAAGGTGGAGGGCTAGAATATAAGCCGTTCAAGATAAGAATTGAAAAGGTAGTAATGCTGGGTCCTGTAACTTAAGGATATGCTATAGACAATAATTTATTAAACCCCACCTTTCAATAGTAATAGAGGCTATACATGTTCAAGGTGAAATGCCGTGGGTCCTGAATTTTATGCTATACTAGGAGGAGCTCTAGCATTAGCTGGAGGTCTCTTAGGATCTTCAGTTGGCATAGCTATAGCAGCATCAGCAGGTGTATCAATACTATCTGAGGATCCTAAGCAACTCAGAAACGTATTAATCTTGGCAGCTCTACCAGCTACACAAACATTCTATGGACTAATAATAATGTTAACAACATTAACCGGAGTAACGCCAGAAATGTCATTAATTAAAGCCTTAGCTAGATTAGGTGCAGGAATAGTTGGTATGGTAGCTGAAGCAGCATCTGCTACATGGCAAGGAAAGGTATGTGCTTCAGGCATATCTATGTTAATAAAAACTAGGGGAAAAATATTCGTAAACGCTATGATGATGGCCGTATATGTTGAGCTCTTTGGAGTACTAGGCTTAGTATTTGGTATGCTAATAATGGCATTATTCTAAAATAGTTAAGCTAAGATAATTGAGGGATAACGTAATGCCTGAGCTTATGGATAAGCTGAAGGAAAGTATACTTGATTACGCAAAGAAGGAAGCAGAAAGAATAGTAAAGGAGGCAGAAAGAACTGCAAAAGAAATTATAGAAAGTGCTGAAAGAGAATGGAGACAAAAATGTGAAGGAGAGATTAACAAAATCATTGAGGACGCTAAAAGAAAAGCTGAAGAGATTTTAGTAGAAGCTAAGATTAAAGCTAGAATGAATATAGCTCAAGCAAAGGATAAGGTAATAAAAGAGATTTTAAGTAAAGTAAGGGAGTCCATTGAGAGAGGAGAATTTAATAGAACATTATCTTTGAAGAACCTATTAAAAGAAAGTCTTAAAGCTGTAGAAGGAATTAAAGTACGTGTATATGTAAACCCTAAAGATGTTGATATAGTAAAAGAAATAGTGGAAAAAGAATACAAGGACATAGTTAAAGAAATTGTAAGTAATAATAAAATAAGTGGAGGAATAATTGTCGAGTCCTTAGATAAATCTATAACAATAGACAATACATACAATACTAGGATTAAAGCGTTAGAAAGGAGATTACTTCAAATAATTGCAAGGGAGCTATTCAAATGAATCAGTATATAACGTTTATTGAACCATCAATAGAATCAACATACTCCTTTTTATCAGCACTACTAAGGAGTAGAGAAACATTAATTGCAACTAATGATGATTTAGTAAAGGCACTTAAATCCAATAATATAGTAGATGCTGTGTCCAATATATCACATACAAGTATCGGTGATTTTCTTTCTAAGAAGATTAGAGAATTAATATCATCTAAAGCAGTAGATGCAGCAGTATACGATCATTTAAGTAATGAACTTAAATACATAGCATTAAATAGTCCTAGGAAAATAAGTAATTTCATACAATTATACGTCACCAAGTATGATGTATATAACATCCTACTATACATAAGAAGCATAACTTTAAAGACAGGCGCCATGGAATTAATCCCATGTGGATTAATTGCCTGGAAGGGAATGTTAAACAAGTTGATTAATATAACTGACTTAGATACTTTAATAGACTTTATACATGAAGCCGGATTACACATTTATGCTGACTTAGTTAGAATTAATAGGTCACTTATAGAAGCTAAAGCTGAAGATAAATTCTATGAACTAGAAAGCATATTGATGAATAAGTACTATGAACTGCTTAATGCGTACTTAGCGATGTTAGGAGATTATTTAACAAGTACATGTATAAGAATGATGATAGATATACATAACATAATTCTTGTACTCAAGAAAATCATACTAGGTATATTACCAGATATTATAAAGAAGATAATGATTAAAGGAGGAATGTATATAACTCATACGGAATACGATGAATTGTTGAGATATGAGCGAATAGATCAATTAACTAATTGGCTAAAAGCAACACCATATAAGTTACTTTCAGATAAGATATTAATTGCCCTTAAAATATTCAAGAATAACCCCAGTATTCTTGACATAGTGTTTAAGTCATTTAATTTATATAATTTAAGAATAACATTACATTCAAGTCCTCTATCACTTCAACCAGTTATAACATATGTTGTTGCTAAAGAACTTGAAGCAAGTAAAGTTAGTCTTATATTGAGGGCTATAGTTAATGGTTCTGAGAGAGAACCGTTTGAAAAACTTCTATTAGAGATCATGGTGTAAAGCTATGAGATATCAGGTATTTGAAAAAGAAGTAGCCATTATAGGTAGTGAAGAATTAGTTAATGCATTAAGATTACTTGGAATAAAAACATACTATACCATTAAGACAATGCGTGTTAAAGATGATATAAAGAATATTAGAGATAAACTCAAAGAGTTTATTGAACGCCAGGACATAGCAGTGATAATTATTGAAGATAGCATAACGGATTACGTTAAAGATATAATCGAAGAACATAAATACGATATAAGGTCAGTAGTAATTGAAGTTCCTAGCCAAATAAACATAAAAATTCATGACCCCCGTGAATATTATAAATCTCGTGCTAAAAGAGTTCTGGGAGTGAGTGTAGAAATTTAAATTACATAATTAATAAAGGGGTTTAAACATGACCGTAGGAAAAATTTGGAGAATAGCAGGTCCATTGGTTATAGCTGAAGGAATGAGTGGTTCAATGGTCTATGAAGTTGTTGAAGTAGGCGAAGAAGGTTTAATAGGTGAGATAATAGGTCTTGAAGGAGATAAAGCAATTATTCAAGTATATGAAGATACAAGTGGTCTAACTGCTGGAGAAAAAGTAGTAGGCACCGGTAGACCATTAACCGCCGAATTAGGACCAGGTCTTATAGGAGCAATATACGATGGTTTACAAAGACCCTTAAAATCCCTTGAAGAGCTAATAGGACCTTTCGTAAGAAAGGGGGTAAGAGCTCCTGCCCTACCTAGGGATCGTAAATGGCATTTTAAACCTCTAGCCAAACTAGGTGATATTGTAGAACCCGGTGACATCCTAGGAGTTGTACAAGAAACCGAAATAATTGAACATAAAATTATGGTTCCTCCAAATATTAGGGGAACCCTAAAATGGATTATAGGTGAAGGAGATTATACTATTGAAGAAACAATAGCCATAGTGGATGTAGAAGGTAAGGATATAGAGGTAAAGATGTATCAGAGATGGCCAGTTCGAAAACCAAGGCCATACACGAGAAAACTTGACCCTGTAGAGCCTTTAATAACTGGACAAAGAGTAATTGACTATATGTTTCCATTAGCTAAAGGAGGTAAAGCAGCAATACCAGGAGGCTTCGGAACAGGTAAATGCGTTCCTCCAGGCACACCTATCCTTTTAGCTGACGGATCTATAAAGATCATAGATGAAATATACGAAGAAGCAAGAAACCATGAAGTTATCGTAAAAACCTCTAGAGAAGAATTAATTAAGTTAAAGAATCCATTATATGTCATAGGATTTGATGGTAAGGAATTAAGACCCGTTATCGCTACTCACGTATATAAAGGTTACACCGACAAGCTCATTGAAATAAGGACTTCTAGTGGAAGAATAATTAGGGTAACACCTTATCATAAACTTCCAGTATTTAATCCAAACGGATACGTAGAGGAAATAGAAGCAGAAAACATTACACCCGGAATGCACTTAGTCATACCTAGAAGAATTGAATTAACCACATCCATACCTAAACTGCCTATTGAAGAGCTTGCAAAATACAATGATGTTATGAGCAGAGATGAAAAGTTCAACTCCATTATAAGAAATATTTTGAGGAATCTAGAAAGAAGCAAGCTCATAGAGTTAAGTAAGGAGACAGGATTATCGCTAAAAACAATAAGAACCATCATACATAAGAAGAATAGTGGTATACCATTAAAGCTCATTGAAGCGCTAAGAAAAATCTACAAGGAACATAATCACCTAGGATATCCAAAACTATATGGATTAATGAGAAGTAAAATTACAGTGAAAATACCCCTCTACATTAATGAAGACTTTGCTGAACTTATGGGATTAATACTATCCGACGGCTCAATAATAAGGAATAGAATTATATTCTTTAATAATGATCCAATGCTACGTCGTAGATTCAAGACATTAGTAAAGAAAGTTTTTGGTATTAACTGTAGAGAGAAGATGTTTAACACGGTATTAGGCGTTGAAGTAAACTCAGCACTTATTGTGAGATTGCTTAAAATCCTAGGACTTCCAGATAGAAGGAAATCCCATAATGCCCTAGTACCTGAGATTGTAATGAAAGCCCCTGATAACATCGCAGCTGCATTTGTAAGGGGGTTATTCCTAGGTGATGGAGGCTTTAGCAAGAATGTTATTGAATATACTTCAGTTTCAAAGAAACTTATTTCGGGTTTATCATATCTATTAGCAAGGCTTGGAATATTATATTCAGTAGATGTAAGTTCAGGTAAACGATATAGATTATATATAACAGGTATTCCAGAAATACAGAGATTTTACACAGTAGTGCTAGGGAATGCTCCTAAGATTGATAAGGTTAAGGCTATTGAGGAATATATTACAAAGCACAAGATTAGGGGTGTTGCTAGAGAATCTATACCACTATCACCAATACTACTAAGGAGAATTTATCGAATATTATCTAAAAGAGTACTTGAATCCATTGGAATTCATATCGGTAACCAAATATATAGTGGTAGAAGATTAGGTCTAGGCAGTATGCTAAAGCTTGCTACAGTATTAAGAAATAGCCAGCATAGAACGATTGTTCCGGAGCTTACATTAGTAATTGAGAACCTTATTCACATGCTTAAGTATGTAGCTTTTGATAGAGTTGAAGATGTTAAAGTAATTGAAGAAGAAACCATAGTATATGATTTAACTGTTGAAGATACACACAACTTTATAGGAGGAAATATACCAGTAATATACCATAACACCGTTACCCTACAGCAATTCGCTAAGTGGAGTCATGCTCATATCAACATTTATGTAGGTTGCGGTGAAAGAGGAAATGAAATGGCTGATGCACTTTATAGCTTTAGAAAACTAGTTGATCCACGTACAGGTAAGCTACTTGTTCGTAGAGCAGTATTCATAGCTAATACATCAAACATGCCTGTAGCTGCACGTGAAACAAGTGTATTCATTGGAGTAACCATTGGAGAATACTTTAGAGATATGGGCTATGACGTAATGCTTGTAGCAGATTCTACATCTAGGTGGGCTGAAGCTATGAGAGAAATTAGTGGAAGACTTGAAGAAATGCCAGGTGAAGAAGGATTCCCAGCATATCTTGGATCAAGACTCGCAGAATTCTATGAAAGAGCTGGTAGAGTCTTAACCCTTGGAAGACCTGAAAGAATAGGTTCATTAACTATAGTCGGAGCTGTTAGTCCTCCTGGAGCTGATTTCTCTGAACCAGTAACTCAAAATACGCTAAGATACATTAGAGCGTTATTTGCATTAGACGTAGCATTAGCTAATAGAAGACACTTCCCTGCAATAAACTGGTTAATAAGTTATAGCCTATATATAGATGCTGTGGAAGGCTGGTGGAGAGAAAAAATAGGTGAAGACTGGAGATACCTAAGAGATGAAGCAATGAAAATCCTACAACGTGAAGCAGAGCTTTCAGAAATAGTTAGGCTTGTAGGTACAGAAGCACTACCTGAAGAGGATAAGTTCATACTAGAAGTAGCTAGAATGATTAGAGAAGACTTTCTACAACAGAATGCATTCCACGAAATAGATACGTATTGTCCTCCACTAAAGGCCCACTACATGATGAGGTCTATAATACTATTCTATAGAAGAGGTTTAGAAGCTATTAGAAAAGGCGTAACTGTTGATAGAATAAGACAATTAAGTGTAAGACAGAAAATTGCTAGAATGAAGGAGATACCAAATACGAATTTTGAACAAAGCTTCAAAGCTCTCTGGAATGAAATCGAAAAGGAGTTTGAAGAAGTATTAAAGGAGGTGGAATTACATGTCACTAGAACGTATACCTAAGGTACCCCTTTTCGTTAAAGAAACAAGTAATTTATTAAGTGCTAGAGGATCACTGCTCTTCACTAAGAGTATACCAGGAATAAAGTATGGTGAAATAGTTGAAGTAGAGCTTGAAAGTGGGGAAACGAGGTTAGGTCAGGTAATAGATGTTAGCCGTGAAGTAACTATAATACAAGTCTTTGGAGGAGTTAGTGAAGTAAATCTCAGAGCAAGTAAAGTAAGATTTCGTGGAGAGACATTAAAATTACCGGTATCAATAGATATGCTAGGTAGAATATTTGATGGAATGGGTAGACCAATAGATGGAGGACCCCCAATAACACCTGAGGAATACTTAGACATTCATGGAGCACCAATAAATCCAGCATCAAGAATGCCTCCTTCAGAGTTCATTGAAACAGGTATATCAGCAATAGATGGGTTAAACTCTATTGTAAGAGGACAGAAACTTCCAATATTTAGTGGTTCAGGTCTCCCACATAATAGAATTGCAGCCCAAATAGTTAGGCAAGCTGCAGTTAAAGGTAAAGAAGAGAAGTTTGCAGTAGTCTTTGCCGCCATAGGAGTGCCATTTGATGATGCTAGATTCTTTATAGAATCTCTTAGAAGAACGGGAGCACTTGAGAGAACAATTGCATTTATAAATACAGCATCAGATCCCGTAGTTGAGCGTATAGCAGTACCTAGAGTCGCATTAACCGCAGCAGAATTCCTAGCATGGTATTATGACATGCACGTACTAGTCATATTAACAGACATGAGAAACTACTGCTTCCACGGTGATACAGAATTAATCTTTGCTGATGGCACTATAGTTAAAATATCTAAGTTAGTTGAAAAAGCATTCAATGAATCTACAAACTTAGTACCCATTTCAATAGGTAACCAACTATTAATGGTTAAGACCATTAAATCGCTAAATCCAAGTAGTGAAGTAATATCTTGGCTTTCCACAAAGGATGTAAAAGGTAGAATAGTAGCAGTAGAGAAAATTAAGGCTCCAAAAAGGCTAATAAAGATTAAGACCAGGTCAGGTGCTGAGCTAATAGTAACTGATGATCATAAGCTACTTGTAGATACTGAAAAGGGCCCCATGCTAATACCTACGTCCAAGATAAGACCTGGAATGGAGTTATACTCCATAATGAAATTGAAGATAAAAGGAAGAACTCCATACTTACTAGAACTTTTACTACCATATTCAGATGAAATTTATGTATATATGCAATCAGATATATTGGAAAGAAAACTTAGAGAAAAGTACGGCGGTATAAAGAGAGCATGTGAAATCCTAGGATTAGATTATAGGCATGTAGTTAATAGTAAGCATAAGAGATACTATCATCCACATGAGCTCATACTAGTTGCCTGTGACCTAGGATTAAAGTTAGAAGAAGTAAGTAAACATATTAACTATATATCAGTAAATGGTAAGGAGAAAGTTAAGGTCAATATACCTCGCGTTAATGAAGACCTCGTCTACCTTCTAGGACTCGTATTATCAGGTGGAACTATATATGAAGATAAGGATAAGGGTAAGTACTATGTAAGCTTTAATAATAAGGACAGAAAGCTCATCGAAATCTTCATGGAGAAAATAAAGAACATATTTAGTGGAATAAGTATACATGTCGCTAAGAATGAAAATAACGTGTGGATTGCTAGGGTAAATAGCAAGCTGGTAACCTACATATTTAAGTCATTATCCAATATTAACTCTGAAGAAGAGCTAGTACCAGTAATTAAATTACCTGAACCTCTCATAGCTAGCTTCATTTCTGGATACATTGATGGCGATGGATCCATAATAGTCAGTAAGAAACTTATACAATTAACTACGTCAAGTAAGATACGAGCAAAGAGACTACAGTTACTTTTAAAGAGACTAGGAGTACAAAGCATCATAAGATCAAGAAGAACAGGCTTTAACAATACAATAGTATATGACGTGTTCGTTACAGGGTACATCGATATATTAAAGTTGGCTAAATGGTTAAACCTACATCATAAGGACAGAGCAGAAAAGTTACTTAAACTTACAGGAATGCTCAAATGCACCAAGACATGTAGAGCTAATAAGTTCTACCTAGCTCCAAGAATATGCGCAAAGAAGTTTAAGGAGATAAGGAATAGGTATTCAATTTCAGCAAATAAGCTAGGATCTACAAGTACAATCTCTCAGTTTGAAAATGGTAAGCGTAGAGTTAGTAGGCTCCTATTATACAAGTGGATAAAGAACATGAGTAAATACGTAAGAGATGACCCTGAACTTCATTACCTAAAGCAAATAGTTAAAGGAAACTATGTACTTGACCGAATAGTCAGCATATCATATATACCATTTGATGAAGAGTACGTATATGATGTTACGGTAATACCGACACATACGCTCATAGTTGAAAACGGTATCATAGCATCAAATTGTGAAGCTCTTAGAGAGCTTTCAGCTGCAAGAGAAGAAGTACCAGGAAGAAGAGGCTATCCAGGATACATGTATACTGATTTAGCTACAATCTATGAAAGAGCAGGAAGAATATGGGGTAAGAAGGGCAGCATAACACAAATGCCAATACTCACAATGCCCGACGATGATATAACACATCCAATACCTGATCTAACAGGTTATATAACTGAAGGACAGCTAGTCCTTTCAAGAGATCTACATAGAAAAGGAATATATCCACCATTCGACGTACTAATGTCATTATCAAGACTTATGAAAGATGGCATAGGTCCTGGAAAGACGAGAGAGGATCATAGAGATGTATTTATGCAACTATATGCATCATATGCTGAAGGAGTATACATTAGAGAATTAGCAGTAATAGTTGGTACAGAAGGTCTAAGTCCAAGAGATAAAAAGTATCTAGAATTCGCTGACCTATTCGAAAGGAAATTCATTGCACAAGGTGAATATGAAAGAAGAACAATAGAAGAAACCCTTGATATAGGTTGGGACCTCCTTTCGATGCTTCCTGAGGAAGAGTTAAAACAAATAAGAACACACTTAATCAAAAAATACCATCCTAAATACAGGAAAAAGCAACAAGCTGCAAACAAGTAACGGTGATTACATTCTATGTCACATGCAATACTTAGAGTTAGGCCTACAAAGATAGAGCTTATTAGGTTAAAAAGAAGGTTAGCATTAGCTAGAAGAATTCATAAAATACTTAAAGAAAGGTTAATGATACTCGTTACAGAGTATCTAAATAACATAAAAATAGCAATGAAATTAAGAAGTAAAATAAAAGAGCAAATAAGTCAACTCTATACCTCAAGCACACTAGCACATTCTATACATGGATATAGTGGTATAGACCTCCTCGCCAAAGCTACTAATAAACCATTTGAGCTAGTCGTGGGAACTCAGAGTATTGCAGGGGTCCGAACCATATATTTAGAATTTAGAAAGAAAGCAGATTTACAAGAAAAACCTCTGCCTTTAAACATTACATCTATAGCAGCTGAAGAAACAAGAATTGAAGCTCTAAAGTTAATGGAGGACCTTATAGAGCTAGCTGAAAAAGAAAAACTTCTTGATTTACTGGGAAAGGAGATATCAAGAACAAAGAGAAGAGTAAACGTATTAGAATACATGTTCATACCTAAACTTAAGGCTACTATAAAATATCTTCAAATGAAATTCGAAGAAAGAGAAAGAGAAGAAAAAATTAGATTAAAAAGAGTAAAAGTAGTATTAAGTAGAAGGAGAGCATAATAACATTATGTAAGGGAGGCTACTTGGCTAAAGAAGAGAGAGACATACTTGAAGAATATTTAAGATATGAGCTGAGGATCATCCATAGTTATCTACCCTATACAAGAAAAACCTTAGGAGAATTATTATTAGAACGTTATCCTAGGATATTATTAAGAGATGGAACATATCATTATATTAAAAGAAGAGAGCTAGAATTTCTTGCATCATTAATTCCGAAGGAGTATTGGAGTAAATTAAAAATACCTATACTTCTCGAAGTGGCACCAGAGTATGGTGAAGGAGCAATAGTCATTAGGGATCCTATAGAAGCTATGGTTGTTGCTAAAGTTCTTGGGATAGAGTATAGTGGGAATAATAAACTCATAATATATAGACCCCAGGTAGCTGAGCTTAGAAGTAAATTACCTACAACAACTCAATATGTATTTTCAGTCAGATTACTCTCTGAAAGATAAGATTACTTATTTCAAGCCGCGATCTACATCGAGATAATTATTGAAATATTAGATAATTTAGTAGCTAGGATCAGTTTTGATATAAGGTAAAATTTATAGAGACATAATTTTAGAAGAGGGTTATTGAGTGTATTAAGGGGGTTGATACCAGTGGGTTTTAGAGGTAGAGACGTTATAGCTATAACTGATTTTAAACCTGAAGAACTACTTCAGCTATTTAACGTAGCAAGAGAAATGGAGAAATATAGTAGATCAAGGATTGAGTTATTGAAGGATAAAGTTCTTGCCCTTGCATTCTTCGAACCAAGTACAAGAACCATGCTTAGCTTTCAAACAGCTATGCAAAGACTAGGAGGTTCAGTAATATGGTTTTCACAAGTAGAAGCTACATCAATAGCTAAGGGTGAAAACTTTAGTGATACCATTAGAATGCTTAATGCGTATGCTGATGCCATAGTTATAAGACATAAGTATGAAGGAGCTGCCGCATATGCTGCTGACATAGCAGACGTTCCAGTTATTAATGCTGGTGATGGTTCACAGCATCATCCAACACAAGCAATGATAGACCTCTACACTATTTGGAGAGAAAAAGGGAAACTTGAAGGATTAAATGTTGGTGTTTTAGGCGATCTTAGATATGGAAGAGCTGCTGCATCATTTATCTATGGTATATCAATGTTTAGACCTAAGAAACTCTACCTCATATCACCTCAATTGCTAAGGATAAGGGAGGAGGTAAGAGATTACCTAGATAATAATAAAATCAACTATATTGAGGTCTCTAAGCTTGATGAAGTTATAAGTGATTTAGAGATACTATATGTTACCCGTATTCAGAAGGAAAGATTTCCCGATCCAGCTGAGTACGAAAAAGTGAAAGGTAGCTATAGAGTTGATTTAAAAATCCTTGCAAATGCACGAGACGATCTCATGATATTACACCCTCTACCTAGAGTTGATGAAATAGCCCATGAAGTAGATCATACAAAGTATGCATATTACTTTAAACAAGCTTCTTACGGAGTACCTGTTAGAATGGCCTTACTAGCATTAATCCTAGGTGGTATTGAATGAGTAAATCCGAGAAGGCACTAATAGTTTCCAAAATAGAAAAGGGGACCGTAATAGATCATATTCCTGCAGGAACAGCTCTCCAAGTACTGGACATCTTAGGTATATCAGGTAAAGAGGGCTATAGAATTGCTCTAGTTATGAATGTTGATAGTAAGAAGTTAGGCAAGAAAGATATTGTTAAAATTGAAAACCGTGAACTAAATCCTGAAGAAGTAAATAAGATAGCTTTAATAGCACCAACAGCAACAATAAACATCATAAGAAACTATAAGGTGGTTAAGAAGGTTAAAGTTCAGCTCCAGGAAATAGTAGAGGATATTATTAGGTGTCCTAATCCTAACTGCATAAGTAATTTACCTAGAGAACCCCTAAAACCGAAGTTTAAAGTTGTAGAACGAACTCCTATAAAGCTGAAGTGTATATATTGCGGGAGATATGTAACAAGAGACGATATCGCAAGACAGCTACGCTAATAACACCTTAAGATCAATACGTATAGTGATAATTAGTTTTTATACCCCTCATACATTCTCTTAGGAAGATGTTAAGTAGTAAGTTAGATCAATCCGAACATCATTAGGTGTATTTATTGATAGTAGATTTTGTTTTTAGAGGTAAAACAATTATTAATGGCAGAGTAGTTGACTCAACCATCATTATAGATAATGGAGTAATAATAGGAGTTCATGGGCCTTCATATCCCATTAAATCTGAGGTTGAACTCAATTATAGTTCAAGAGCAAGTATAATAGCGTTGCCTGGAGCTATAGACTTACATACTCATTTAAGAGGATTAAGGTTAAGTTACAAGGAGGATGAGTATACAGGTACTCGTGCAGCTGCTAAAGGAGGATTTACAGTGGTGGTTGATATGCCTAATACCCTGCCTCCTGTTAACAATAAAGCTTCTGCTCTAATGAAGCTTGAGGAATTGAGTAAGAATGCAATTGTAGATTATGGTTTGTATCTAGGTGTTCCAGAAAATAGTGAAGAAGTCTATAAACTACTTGAGTTAAGGGATGAAATTATAGGCTTCAAGGTCTATCCTCAAGATTACAATAAGAAAACCCTTGCTGAGGTATTTGAAGAAGCCAAGAAGAATAACCTATTGATAATAGTTCATGCAGAAGAACCTAGTCTCATCAAAGAAAACCCCATACCAGGGTATAGATGGCTCACGAGAACTATTGAAGCTGAACTCTACGCTATTGAGAGAATGGGTAGAATTGCTAATAAAGTAGGGTTTCCAAAGATTCATATAACACATATAACCTCTTCATATGCAGCTCACTTAGCTAAGATGTACGGGTTTTCATTTGATACAGCTCCACATTATCTACTATTAAATTCTAATACTGAAAAAGAGAAGAAAGCTTTAGCTAAAGTTAATCCTCCACTTAGACCTGAACCCATTAGATTTGCTCTTTTAGAGAACTTTAAGGGAGGAATTATAGATGCTATAGCAACAGATCATGCTCCACATACCTTAGAGGAAAAATGTAAGCCATTTAAGGATGCTCCGGCAGGTATACCGGGGCTTGAAACAACTATACCCCTATTATTAACAATGTTCCATCGAGGATGGATATCTCTATCAACGCTCAGTAAAGTTATATCTGAAGTCCCAGCTGAAATAATAGGATTAAATAATGCTGGTAAAATAGCACCAGGCTACATAGGTAATTTAACTATAGTGGATCTAAGTAGAGAATTTATAGTAAAGCCGGAAGATTTTGAAAGTAAAGCTAAACATACACCATTTGAGAAATTTAAGTGCAGGGGTAAACCCATAGGATCTATAGTCAGAGGGAGAATAGTATACCTTGATGGAGAATTCCATGCTGATAGAGGATATGGTATAAATATAACCAAATACCACAAGTATTATAAAGAGGGTTAAACAAGGAAATCCTGTAAACAATTCAATGACCGTCATGGTATTATCCTGCTACCCTTCTCTCGTATCTTGTCGATAATTACTCCAACACCATAGATTATTAAAAATGCTACAAGTACATAGTATGGCAGAAGTAAATAATCACTTATTTTTGCTGATAGCTTATATCCTATATAGCCTATTATAAGCCCCAGTAGAGATCCTAATATCCTCTCTTTGATGCTTAAATGCAATGAGATTGTCTCCCTCCTATGAAGTAGTATATGTCCTAATATTCCTCCCAACATAGTTCCCAATGTCGGATATGAAATAGAAGTTGGAACACTAAGTATTAGGGAACTTAATATAAACATGAACCCTACTAATAACAGTAATAATACCTTGACCCAGAAATTTAGCTTCTTCACCAAATTCTTAATTAGTATTGAGGAAATTAGTATTAATATTCCAAGAAATATACCTCCAAGAATATCGTTTAAATAATGAACTCTAAGTATTACTCTTGAAGCTGATATGAATATTACTAATGTTAGTGCAAGTGGTAATAGTTCCCTATACCATAAAGCTAAGTAACCCCAAAAGACCGTTGAGCCTAGAGCATGACCACTAGGGAAACTATATCCTGAAGCTTCTATAAGCCAGAGCTTTCTTGGAGGCCTTGGAATTTTAAATACATTTTTTAATGTACCTCCAAACCATAATGTAAACATCACTGTAATTACTAACTCAATGCCAAGGACTCTACTAACTCCATGATATATTATTGGAAGCATACCTACATAGAAAATTTCATCGCCCAGTAATGTTATTCTCTTCCAAAATTCTAATTCTAGTTCAAGTGCTAAGGAAGTAAGATAGCATATCAATACTATAATTGAAATTATTAATGATACATGACTTAACAATCTCCTTGTATTGTCCATAATATTACCCTATCCATGTATTCAATTAATTACTAAAAGACTGGGTACGCTTAAGATTAAAATTTTATTATTCTCTACAAAGCGGACTTAACTTCCATAGCAGGATGCTAGACTCAAGCTTTTATCAAATGCTTTCATGATATTTTATATAGGCTTAACTAATGGCGGAAGAATATCATCCGTAAGTATATTCATCATGTAAATTACAATATTAATCGTATATAATAAGCTGAGTTTGATAATAATAGTAATTATATTAATACTGAAACGAGCTTAGCCTATACCATTATTAATCTACTAAAGGAACAATAGTTATTATGTTCCAGTTGATATCTAGCTTCTATGTACGGCTTTACACCTACATCCTAGTAAATGAAGATACAATTTCTAAATCACAGCATAGATTCACATTATTGGGCTTAATAAATGCCAAGAATAACACAGGTAAGGAATTTGGATGATATACTGCAGTTTAAGGTTTATCACGGAAATTAACAATATGAGAAATTTTTAATGTATTTAATTACTCTTTCATAAGTATCTCTTCCTATTAGATTTTCAGTTAGCAATATTCTAAACAATTCAGTTACTTTAAATACCCAATATAGCTTAACTCCTATCTTCTTTAATGATTCTTCAGCTCCTTGCTCTCTATCCACAATTACAAGAGCACTAGCTATTTTCGCACCACTATTTTCCAAGGTCTTCGCTGCTGTCACTAGGGTTGAACCTGTTGTAGCTACATCATCTACTATGAGTACATTACGGTTATTGACAATTCCCTCAACGCTTTTTAGTAACCCATGTCCTTTTCTTTCAAGCCTTACATAACCCATGGGCTTTTTAAGCTCATAGGCCATAAACGATGCTAATGCAATACCTCCTGTTGCTATGCCTACAATGTATTCGTAATCCACGTGTTCCACGGTCTTTATTAATAATTTTGTAGCTAATTCTACTAGCTCTGGATAACTTGGTATAAGTCTTAGATCTATATAGAATGGACTAGTTAAACCTGATGAGAGTTTAAATTCTCCAAACTTTATCATGCCCTTATCATACATTTCAATTGCTAACCTTCTCTTCATTTCCCTGTACATGAACCCAATACCTCTTCATGAATTTTAGCTATTTTCAAAGTGGTTATTTTAGGATTTTCAGAAAATGTAATTGCCCTACCTATTATTTCAAAATCTGCACCATTCCTTATTGCATCTCCAGGGCTAGCTCCTTGTGCGCCAACTCCAGGTGCAAATATTATTTTACTCCATCCAATAACCTCCCTTGTTCTTCTGATATGGAATGGCATTGTAGCTGGAAGTATAAATCCATCAACATCAACGTCAAGAGCTATAGATAATAGATCCTCATACGTTTTAGAGAATAAGTCATTGGCGCCTTTATGACTCATTACCAATACTCCGAGCAGACCTAGGTCAAGTTCCTTGCACTTTTCGGATAATTCATTTAAAGAACCTTCTCTACCAGTAAATAAATGAGATATTACGGCATCAAAGCCTATGTTATGTAGCATTTCAGCAATATCTGTTAATATGTGTGCTACATCTGCTAGCTTTAAATCAGCAATCCAAAAGTATGAGTCTTTAAATTCGTCTATAATATTTCCTACATGATTTAGCCCTACCCTTAGTATAAGTGGTAAACCTATCTTTACACCGCTAACAATTCCTTCTAATTCTTTCAAAATCTTATATGACCATTCAATTACTTTTTCATGAGCTATACCTATAGGATCAAGGGCTAGTACAATTCTACTACGCTTTTCCTCCTTAAACCTTACCACTTTGCTAAAACCCATAACAACACCTAGATCGTCATCTCTTGAGATAAAAGTTAAAAGATATGCACCCTTATATTTCTAGTCCTAAATGTATAATATGATATAGGCCATTATCTAATTACCTTTTCAAA
>Ga0180301_10001133_pt1 | contig 20831 bp, 16 predicted proteins | sample GuaBasSediGuay16_FD_121797 | JGI IMG/M metagenome (GOLD analysis project Ga0180301, IMG submission 121797) | Subseafloor sediment microbial communities from Guaymas Basin, Gulf of California, Mexico - Guay16, Core 4569-2, 12-15 cm | ecosystem: Environmental > Aquatic > Marine > Hydrothermal...
CTATAATAAAAAGACTTTGACTCTCCTCAAGTTTGGGTTTAAAATAGGATAATATATTTAATTTATCACCAAGGAGGAGCTTTTATGGATGCAGTCTTAATAATGGTTGTAGTATTTGTAGGTTATCTTCTTGCCTACAACCTCTACGGAAAGTTCATAGGTAAGAAGATTTTCGCCCTTAGCAACGCAAATAAGACTCCTGCAGTTGAGTTCGAAGACGGCCAGGACTATGTGCCCACCAGAAAACACATCATATTCGGTCACCATTTCACCTCGATTGCAGGTACGGGTCCCATAGTAGGGCCGGCCATTGCGGTTATCTGGGGATGGCTTCCTGCAGTGATCTGGGTCTTTGTCGGAACCATAGTAATGGGCGCGGTGCACGATTTCGGAGCCCTGGTAATGTCTCTAAGAAATCAGGGAAAGTCTATTTCCGAAATCACCTCCCGCTACATAAATGCCAGAACCAGAACCATTTTCTTTTTAGTCGTATTTCTGGAACTGCTAATAGTTATAGCCATTTTCGGTCTTGTAATTGCGGTTATCTTCAACATGTATCCACAGGCGGTTTTTCCGGTATGGGCTGAGATACCCATAGCTATTCTCCTGGGTTGGATCATCTACAAGAAGGGAGGCAATGTTATCCTGTGGTCCATAATCGCCGTTGTTACCATGTATATAACGGTAGTGCTCGGAAACTGGATTCCAATTAATCTACCCACCATTGCCGGGATCCCTGCTACGGGGGGATGGACAATTCTCCTTCTTATCTATGCGTTCTTCGCCTCTACCCTGGGTGTTACGGTCTTACTCCAGCCGAGAGACTACATCAACTCTCACCAGCTCTTTATCGCGCTGGCTCTCCTGGTTCTGGGAGTTCTTGCAACAGGTTTTGCAGGAGATCTCCGGGTGGTAGCTCCTGCTGTACAGGCGACACCGGAAGGCGCACCACCGCTATGGCCATTCTTGTTCATAACCATTGCATGCGGGGCTATTTCCGGTTTCCACTCCCTGGTTTCATCCGGTACCTCTGCCAAGCAGGTTCGTCAGGAAGAGGATGCCCTGTTTGTAGGCTATGGTTCCATGGTGATGGAGGGAGTGCTCGCTACCCTTGTAATAATTGCAACTGTAGCCGGATTGGGATTAGCCTATACCACCCAGGAAGGGCAGGTACTAACCGGAGTGGCTGCCTGGACTACCCATTATAGTTCCTGGGCTGCTGCCGCAGGTCTGGGATCAAAAATAGCTGCCTTCGTGGTGGGCGGTGCAAACATGATCTCCTTTATCGGAATCCCTAAAGCCATCGCCATCATCATAATGGGTGTGTTCGTGGCATCATTCGCAGGTACAACCCTGGATACAGCCACCAGGCTTCAGCGCTACGTTATCCAGGAGCTTACAAGTGATTTCAACCTGGGTTTTCTCACGGGCAAATACCCTGCAACCGCCTTCGCTGTTATTACTGCTGGGCTTCTTGCCTTCGGCACCGGTGCATCCGGATCGGGAGCATTGATACTCTGGCCTCTCTTCGGTGCAACCAACCAGTGCCTTGCCGGTCTTGCCCTGGTAGCCATAACCGTCTATCTAAAAAAGAAAGGCGGTGCAGGCTACCTTGTTACCGCCCTTCCCGCTGTGTTCATGATGATAATGACGGTCTGGGCTCTTATTATAAACGAGATTAACTTCATAAATGCAGGACAGGTTCACCTCTATATCCTCAACCTGATCATTCTGGTAATTGCATTGTGGATTACAGCCGAAGGGTTTGCAGTTTTTGTACGAGAAACACCTGCACCCGGTACTGCAGAGGCTTAAATCAGCATATTTTAAACTTAATGTATTGAAAAACAAGACAATTTTATTGTATAAGAGAGGAAGAGAGAAAATCTCTTCTTCTCTTTATTTATGTAAATAGCACAGGATATATGATGGAGAATAAAAACTCTTCTGTTACGGCGAGACTAAAGGGATTCTTCTTTAAAGTAATGGCTGCCCCGATCCTTCTTTTTGCAGGAATTATAGCCCTCCGCTTAAGGGATTTTGCAGTTGAACTCCATCCGGGGTCTGCCAGATTCTGGGGTATTGTTCTCCTCATTTTTTCTGCTCTTTTCGGGATAGCCCTCCCTATACTTTTAAGGACTTTATTTAACGAAAGGGCTCTTAAGAAGCGGGAAGTTGATACACCCGCTTTCGAAAATTACCAGAAAATGGTTATCTCTACTGCAGCGGCAGCGGCTATATTCGCCGATGCTGCCTATCTCCTTGTAGTCCCCAGGTTTTACCTTTACGGTTCAGTATTGGCGGCAATTTACGGAGTTTACGGAGCAATTCCTGCCGAAAAAAAAATAAGGGGAGAGATGAGACTCTACGGGATCGAGGAGAAGGAACAGTGATATTAAAAAAGCTATGGGAGAAGGCGGTCCTTTTTTTCAAGGATATACAGATTGTAAACCGGGAAAATGCAACCGATATCATAGAGTTCGAGGTAGAAGAGCTTGAAAACATTTTTGCCCTTCTCCTTTTCGGTTCTTTTATAGGAATGCCGTCTCCTCCCGTGTACATCTCCTTTGAGCTGCTTCCCGTTATGGAAAATGAGGTAAATCTGATGTTCGAAAGAGTAAATCTCTCTTACGATGCGCTGGCAAGACTCACAAATGTTCTCGGAGAGCCCTGAGAGCTGCTCTATGCCTTTGAAGACAGAACAAACAATTAAAATTAATTTTTGTGAGGGAGCTTTTTGAAAATACTCTTCTTTGTAGGTAAGGGAGGTGTAGGGAAATCCACTCTTTCCGCTCTCTATGCGGTTAAACTTGCAAGAAGAGGAAAGAAGGTATTCCTCAATTCCATAGACCCTGCCCATAATCTGCACGACATTTTTTGTATAAATCTCAGCTCTACTCCACGGGAGATCATTCCAGGGCTTGCCGCTGTAGAAACAGATCTAAATATATGGGTAAAGAAATACCTTAAAGAGACAGAGAGAGAGCTTAAATCTGTATACAAGTATCAAGAAGCCTTTAATCTTCATAAATATTTTAAAACTCTCAAATATGCTCCCGGAATAGAAGAGTATGCAGTGTTTCTTGCTCTCGAAGACACGGTGAAGGAAAGCAAAACCGAAGATATAGATTTCTTAATTTTTGATACGCCTCCCACTGCATTAACTTTAAAGTTTTTTGCCCTTCCCTCGGTTTCACTTATATGGCTTAAAGAGCTAAAAATTTTTAGACAAACCATTCTAGACAAAAAAGAGATCATCACAAAGATAAAATCAGGAACAAGGGGAGGATTGATAGAGAAAGATCCGGTTCTTAAGAGAATCGATACTCTGATAGCGAGATATGAAGAATTTTTTTCCGTGCTTAAGGCCCCCCATATTTCCAGTGTGTTTGTTGTCCTTAATCCGTTCAAATTATCCAGGTCAGAGTCTCTGCTCATCCAGCAGGAGCTCACTAACCTGGGAATAAACATACCCTATGTAATTTTAAATAAATATACCGGGGATGATGAGTTTATGCACAGTTTAAAAAAGGAGTTTAAAGATTCGATAATCGGAATTATGGAAACTCAAAATGGTGAAATCGAAGGAGTGGAAACCCTTGATTCACTGGAGCTTCCAGTTGGTATTGAACAATTATAAGAAGAAATGTACTAAGAAGCTTGTGCTTTCTTAGGGTGAGCCTTTATACAGGGAGTCCCCGCACCTCAACCTGCATGTAAGTCTTAAGAACCCTTAAAGTTTGAGGTGCACGGGACTCCCATAAGAGCCTCTATCTGAATCAGAAGCACAATCTTCGTAGTACTACTTATAGAGGAGGAGTGATGTTTAGAATTCAAACTCTTAACAGAATAGCCTCTAAAGGGCTGGAACTCTTCGACCAGGAAAAATATCGGGTTGCTTCGGATACCGAAAACCCCGATGCCATTCTGGTCAGAAGCTTTAACATGCACGAGATTGAACTACCCCCGGCTCTAAAGGCTATCGCAAGGGCAGGCACCGGAGTAAACAACATTCCCATAGAAAAATGCTGTCAGCGGGGTATCGTTGTTTTCAATACTCCAGGTGCAAATGCAAATAGTGTTAAAGAGCTGGTACTGGGAGGGCTGTTCCTGGCATCGCGAAAAATCTATCAGGGAATAAGCTGGGTTAAATCACTCGCCGGGAAAGAGGATTTAAGCAAGCTGGTAGAAAAGGAGAAATCGGCCTTTGGAGGGCCTGAAATTAAGGGTAAGAAACTCGGGGTTATAGGACTTGGAAAGATCGGGGTAATGGTTGCAAACGATGCAGAAAAATTAGGAATGAAGGTTACCGGTTACGATCCCTTTATTTCCGTAGAGGCTGCATGGGGGCTTTCAAGCACTGTTAAGAGGGCAAACAGTCTTGATACAATCTTTAGTGACTCAGATTATATTACACTTCATGTTCCGTTGACAGATAAGACCATGAACATGATAGACCATAAACAATTTTCTAAAATGAAAAAGGGAATTAGACTTCTTAACTTTGCACGGGGCGGCCTCATTAACAACAAGGCTCTCAAAGAGGCATTGGAAATGGAAATTGTGGAATGTTATATAACCGATTTCCCCACCAACGAGCTTCTTTTCTCAGATAAGGTTATCCCGCTTCCGCACCTGGGAGCATCCACGCCCGAGGCGGAAGAGAATTGTGCAGTTATGGCGGCAGAACAGGTAAAGAATTTTCTCGAAAAGGGTAATATACTCAACTCTGTCAATTTTCCCGATTGCGAGATGGAACTTACAAGAGAGTTTAGAATAGTGGTTGCCAACAGGAATATACCCAGAATGATCGGACAAATCACCACAATACTATCGGAAGAGAAGATAAACATAGCCGATATGCTCAACCAACATAAGGATGAGTATGCATACAATATAATAGATACTGATGATCCTGTACCGGAACAACTTCTTGAAAAAATAAGAAAAATAGAAGGTGTACTTATGGCGAGAGCGGTTTCTTCGAAGTAGCTGCATTTGCTTCCGGTCTATTGTACCCTTACGAATCGCCTTGATATTTTCTCTTTTCTATTGCAAACTTAAAGACCTCCCATAAAAAACAGTATTTCGGAGATATTCGGATAATATGGAAAAACTTGATGTGCTTGTAATCGGAGCCGGAGTCGTTGGACTTGCCGTGGCAGAGAAGCTTTCCCACCGATTTGAGAATGTTGCTCTGGTGGACAAGGAAGAGTTCTTCGGTAGACATACGAGCAGTAGAAACAGTGAGGTGATTCACTCGGGAACATACTATCCCAAAGACTCCCTTAAGGCAAAACTGTGCATTGAAGGCAGAAAGAGACTCTATCGATTCCTCGAAGAGGAGGAGCTTCCTCATCTTCGCTGCGGGAAATTTATCGTGGCCACCTCTGAAGAGGAACTTCCCCTCCTGGAGCACCTTAAGGAAAGGGGAGAGAGAAACGGGGTAGAAGATCTTCTCCTGGTTGACGGAGAAGAAATTCACAGGCAGGAACCCGAGGTTAGGGCTAAAGGAGGATTGTTCGTTCCTTCCACGGGTATTCTCGATGTTCATTCTCTCATGAAGCGACTGCTCCATCGTGCCGAAGAGAACGGTGTAATGGCAGCCTTCTCTACGGAAGTATGTGCTATAGAGAAATGCGAGGGAGGGTATAAAGTATTTTTTAAGGGTGGTGATGAAATTTTCTCGACAAGGGTTGTTAACTCTGCCGGGCTTTTCTCCGATCGAGTAGCCGAGATGGCAGGAATTGATATAGAAACATGCGGTTATAAGCTACACTACAACAAGGGAGAATATTACAAGACGACAAAGATAAGGGGGATGAAACACCTCATCTACCCCGTTCCTCCTTTTGGCGGAAGCCATCTCGGTATTCATACCAGATTACATCTGGATGGTACGGTAAGCTTCGGCCCCAATTCCTACTATGTAGATGAGATCGATTACTCGATCGATGAAACCTGGAAAGATGATTTTTATAGATCGATTTCCAAATTCTTGAGAGACATTTCCCCCGAAGATATATCTCCTGACGATACAGGAATAAGGGCGAAACTACAGGCCGATGGGGAACCTGTGAAGGATTTTGTAATACATAACGAGACCGATAGGGGGCTTGAAAACTTTGTAAATCTTATCGGAATCGAGTCTCCGGGGCTAACCTCCTGCCTTGCCATAGCGGATTATGTGGATACTCTCTTACAGGATCAAGGAAGAGAGATAGGGAATACCGATAAAAGTTCCGATTGCGCTTCCGATGGTTGAGAAGAAAAATACCAGCAGTATATGAGTGAGCCGATTTCTTATAAAACCCTTGAAGCTTAAAATATCATCCTGAAGGGTTTCAAAATCCTTTACTCTCGGTTTTCTCACAACGGCTTCTATCAATCCCGCAACGAGGCCAACACCTATGGTGGGATTCATCGATGTGATGGGTGCAGCCACAAATGAGACAACCACGGTGATAGGGTGAGCCAGTGCGGCAAGAGCTCCCAGAGCGGAGAGGGAGCCGTTTACGAGAATCCACATCCATATCATGGACAGGGTAAATTGCCAGCCGGATTTTAAAAAACCTGCCGTTATAATACCCACAACCACCAACGGTATCATCCAGGGGAGAAACTTCGATATCCTTGACCGCTGCGGAACCTTTTCTATTTCGGAGAGACCGGGATCCACCTCTCCTGCTTCCAGTCTCTTTAGCCAGGAGAGTATGCCGTCGATATGCCCAGCCCCTACAACGGCTACTACTTTGTCCTCTTCGGTGTTAAATATTTTTGTAGCCAGATACCTGTCCCTTTCATCAATAAGTACCTCTTTTACCGATGGAAGAAACCGGGCAAGCTCTTCCATCATATCCTGGAGAGCCCCCTTTTTCTTAAGCTTTTCCAGATCATCTTCCGATATTTTCTCTCCGGTAAAAATCGATCCGATCATGGCGGCAAGTAGTTTATTTTTATTCCAGAATCCCGACTTTGCCCATGCCCTGCGCAGGGTAATGTGCACTTCCCGATCAACAAAAGAAAAGGCAATCCCCCTTTCTCTGGCTACCTCTATTGCCTTTAACATCTCTTCTCCCGGCTTTACACCCAGATTGATGCCTATTCTCCTCTGGAAAGAGGAGAGTACCAGATTTACCAGAAGAAGAAAACCCTTTCTCTCCCGTAACACCTGGTATATGTTCAGATTGCTCCAGTTCTGGCCATCCGCTATTGCCCTGTAACGGGTCTTATCAATTTCGACACAAACTCTTCCCGGCATCTCCTCCGTTATTACTCTTTCTACCTCATCGACGCTTTCTCTGGATACATGCGCCGTTCCCACGAGTATAATCTCTCTTTTACCCATAGTTATTTTTGTTATGGTTTCGCTTGTATTTGTCTCATTCATTTTTTACTCCTAAGGAATTTGTCGAGCTCCCAGGTGGCAAGACGTTTCTCTATCGACATCGGATCAGCTTTATCCTCAACTTCCAGCAAATATGTCTGGGCAAGCTCCAATTTATCTTCGAGTAGATAATGGGATGCAAGATAGAAGAGCATCTGCATCTCTTCCTTTTTATCTTCCGCCTCTTTAAACCAGTAGAGAAAATCGCCGTCACGTTCCTGCTTCATGTAGACTCGCGCCATGTGGTAGTAAAGGGAATCCCTGGGCAGAGTATTGATAGTACTTTCAAGGTATCTAATAGCCTGTTTCTCCTTCCCGCCCTTTTTAAGACTCAAGGCGGCGAGGAGAGGATAAGAGTATTTCTCTTCTTCAAAGATGTACGCTTCTGCAAAACTTCTGTAGGCTTCCTCCCATTTTTCTGACATATAAAGAAGAACTCCAAGAGAAGGGTATGCGAAATAGTAATCTCTCCTCTTTTTAAGAACTATATAGTAATCCTGTATTGCCTTATCTATTTCGTTAAGCTTCTCATATATACCCGCCCGGTACACATAGGGATAAAAATTGTGAGGATCTATTTGAATTGCCCTGGTAAAATCTTCCAGTGCTTCTTTTAACTTATCCATGTATACCCTGATCTTACCCCTGTCGATGTAATTCCAATAGTAATCCGGATCTAATCTAATCGCCCTGGTAAGATCTTCCTCTGCTCCCTCCCGATCGTTTAAGGCCATTTTGACCTTGCCGCGATCGGCATAGGCAAACATATTGCCGGGCTGAATCTCTATCACCTTTGTATAAATCTTATGTGCATCCACGTATTCTTCCTCTCTTGTAAGAATATAACCGTAACCAAGCAAGGAGGAGATATTTTCCGGGTCGATTTCGAGACATTTTATAAACTCTCTCTTTGCCTGATTCAGTTTGCGGTTATTCAGATATATCTCACCGAGAGAGGATCGCGCCAATACATTTTCAGGTTCTATCTCGATAATTTTATTAAGCAACTCCTGTTGTTTTTTTATATTCCCCAGGTAACCTTCCACCAGAGAGAGATTGTAGAGCACCTCCACATTGTCAGCTTCTTTCTCTAAGGCTCTGTTTAAGAGAGCCTGTGCTTCATCAAACTTGCCCACAGAAATCAAAAGCGAAGAATAGAGTATCAGGTTATCCGATTCTGCAGATTGTAATGAAAACTCTTCCTCAAAAAGAATAACGGCTTCCTCAAATCTACCCTCATTTACGAGCCTTTCGATCTCCTCAATGGGATCGCGCTCGGGTTCTTTCTCTTTTTCGGGAACTACGGGCGGTTCCGGTTGCTTTGGTACTTCATCGGGCAGTATCTCGGGCGCTTCCTCTGGTAATTTTTCTTCTGGTGGTCTTTCAGGAGGAGTCTTACATCCCCACCATATAATAAAAAAATAGAGGAAAAACAGAAAGAAAATTGCTTTTCGCGGCATAAAACCTCTGACTCTGAAGTTTCAGGAAATAATATAACTTCATCTGAGGAAAGATACAAGCTTGCATTTTTATTTTACCATTGGTAGAATCATCTGAAAAATGGATACAAAAGTAGCTAAAAAATATTTCGTCATTCCGGTATTTTATCTGAGTATTATTATTTTCCTCATTTTTCTTCAGTTTTCAAGTGTTCAAAACTTCAAGGAAGAAATCGGCAATATCAGAATAAGTGGTAAAATTCCCTTTTACAAAAAAGACAGATCTTCCGATATAACCAACCTGTCGGTATCCTTCGAAGGGGTAAGTTTTAAATTCTCAGGAGATAGCACAATCGAGATATATGAGAACAACGGCGGCATTCAGAGAATCAAAATCAGAGGATATACACCTTACCCGGATGGGGTTGAGTTAAAATTTACAGAAGGATTCTCCCTTCGCTTTTTAATTGAAGGCGGTAAAACAGATAAAATCTTAATTATACCTGTTCTTACCGCCTATACAGGTAATCCGGAATCGATCAAAATACCTTTCTACCTTGAAGAAGATGCCACTATAGAAACCATAAAAGGGCTGCCCGTACTGCTTGTAAACTATAAAAACACTTCCCATTTTCTTTCAACCGGACAGGGCTCGACTATCGATACCAGGGCAGGAAAAATCTTATTATCCTCCACTAAAAATACCTTTTCGGAAATAGTCTACGAGGAAGCAAGCCCTGAGATAAACGATCCTTTCTCTTACTGGTTTATGCAAGGAGTTTCGGCAATTGAAGAAGATGAGTATATGAAAAGGGTGGAATCCTATCTGGATAAGGCCTATTTTGGCTTTAGAACATCCAGATTTGCCCCGGCTCAGGGGGGATGGAGAACCGGCGAAGGGGGAGTTGAGTTTAGCGAAAGAGTTCTTGTTGCTCTCTTTTCAGAAGCACTGAAAAGAGGTCGCTACAATGAGATATTCTCGCAAATACAGAGTGTAATTACCGATAACAGGAGCAAATTAAGCTATTTATCTTTACCTTTCCTGGGTAATTTCGGAAGAATCGGAGACTCCATACAGATTGGTGATGCAGAAAAAGTAGAAGCCCTGATAGAGCGGGTTCGTCAGGAGGATAGAACTGTTTTTCTTAACCCCGATTTGATACTATTTATCGTTAATCACGGTCCTTTCTCGCTCACTCAGGAGATATTCAAACTTGCAGAAACTGTAAACCTATCGGAGGCCGAATTGAAGTTAACCCTGGGGATACTGAGAGCCTATCTTCAAGCTTGTGAAATAAGTGAAAAATTGGGTAGTTCCTTCTCAGCACTTTCGGTAATAACCGAGAATAAAATCCTTCCTGCAATCCGTAGAACGGATAGGGGTTTGTTCATTGAAGCAGAGCAGGGCTCTATCGATGTACTCCAATCGATCGAGGCGGGTAAGCTTATCCTTTCCCAGGGTAAAATAGAGGAGAAGAGTTTTCTGGTTTCTCTAGGTAGAGAAATGATACTCTCTGTACTCCGCCTTTCAGATAGTGAGGGTGTTCTACCGGCCCGTCTATCCGTGGAAAACAACCGGATTATTCTAGAAGAAGGTAAAATACAACCTGAGGATATTTATACGCTAATTACTGATAACAGCTATTATACCCGGGAAATATCTCTTTTTGAACCTATCGGTCCCGGGAGCTGGATACTTACATGCGCCGAGTTTATCTCCTGCGAAGTCAGCTCCGAACGAATCTCCTTCTCCTTTCGCTTCCCCGAAGGCCATGCCCATCACACTATAATTCAGGGAGTTAAACCCTTTAACAATATTCAACTTTTCGGAATTAACTGGAGAAGCGACCCTACCTTCGAAAACTACACCAGCGGCTGGGTCTACAACAGGGAAACGCAGACCCTCTACTTAAAATTAACCCACAGGCAAAACATAGAAGAGGTTGTACTCTACTACTAACAAGCGTAATCTTTGCGATACGCCTTTGGAGGTGAGGTTCGGTTAAAGAGGCTTATTTTTTAGCCCTTTTTTGTCTTTATATTACCATCTATATCTACTACAAGGGTATTTACGGGCAGACCCTTCCCCGATAATTCCACCCCCCTTTCTACCATGTGTTCAAGACCGGAACAACATGGCACACTCATTATTACAACAGTCAGGGAGTATATTTTATTGTTTTTAATAATCTCTGCTATTTTATCTACATAATTGCCGGTATCATCCAGCTTAAGACAGGCTATTGCAACTCTTCTACCCTTCAGGAGCTCGGTGTGGAAGGCCCCGAAGGCAAAGGCACAGCAGTCTGCAGATAAAAGTAAATGACATTCGTTAAAACAGGGGGCCATGCGAGAAACCAGATGCAGTTGAATGGGCCACTGTTTTAGTTCTGATTTTACTTTTCCGGAATCGGTTCTATCCACATATTTCTTGTATCCGTGAACGGCCTTTGCAGCCTCCTCTCCCCTTGTATCCTTAACATGCAGGTAAGTTTCCTCTGCATTGTAGGGTTTTACCTCTCTTTCTATAATCTTTAGTGCATCTGTGGGACAGACATCCAGACAGGCACCCAGCCCATCACAGTAAATTTCTCTAACAAGTACCGCCTTGTTCTCTTCGTCCAGTTCAAGCGCGCCTTCTGCACATGCAGTAGTACAAAGACCACAGCCATTGCCTTTTCCCTGTCTATCTCAATTATAAGTCTTCTCATCCGGATTGCCCCCATTAAGTAGTGGATCCTGCCTCAAGCTTCTCTCTCGGAGAGAGGCAGAGCCTTCTTCGTAAAAACGCTTAAATATTAAAAAGTACCGGCCTCTGTTCATTTCCTGCAGTACACTAAATCAGGTTTCGCAAGTGCCGGATAGCTTACATATACGGTAATATATTTATGAGTGGAATTCCTTGATCCGGGTCAATCAATTATCATTTCTACAAGTTTTTCCGCAGTAAATCCCAAATGTTCTGCCAGTTTAGCTCCTGGTGCCGATTCTCCGAACCTGTTAATTGACAGTATATTTCGGGGGGAAGAGGCAATTGCCTCCCAACCGGTACTTAATCCAGCTTCTACCACGAAAATGCTGCATCCTGAAGGTAAAATCTCCTCCCTGAAAGAGTTCTCCTGCGAGAGGAAAAGCTCCCTGGAGATCATGGATACGATTCGAACCTTTTTCCCGGAAATGGAAGGGACGGCTTTGAGTGCAAGCCCCACTTCCGAGCCTGTGGCAACAATTATCACATCGGGAACCCCCTGCGTGTCTTTAACTATATATGCGCCTCTCCTCATATTCTTCTTCCAGTCCAGGTCATCCTTCCGGTACACTTCAAGGTCTTGCCGCGTTAATGCCAGAGCGGTAGGGCCGTCTCTTCTCTCAAGAGCCATCTGCCAGGCTACCGCCGTCTCCTGCGCATCACCCGGTCTTAAGACAATCAACCCTGGAATAACCCGAAGAGCCTGAAGATGTTCTACCGGCTGGTGAGTCGGTCCGTCTTCCCCCACAAAAATTGAGTCATGTGTAAAAACATAGATTACAGGCATCTTCATCAGTGCCGCAAGCCTTATGGCCGGTCTCATGTAATCGGAGAAAACCAGAAAGGTTGCACAGAAAGGCTTAAACCCACCATGAAGGGAAATACCGTTGGTTATACTGCCCATTGCATGTTCGCGTATTCCAAAGTGGAAGTTCCTCCCGAGGGGATTATTGGCGGAGAAGTCCCCACACCCTTCCATTTCCGTTACATTCGAAGGAGCCAGGTCTGCAGAACCCCCAACCAGATTGGGTATCTCTTTTGCCAAAAAATTTAGTACCTTGCCGCTTGCTTTTCGTGTAGCAACCTTCTCGCCGATTGAGAAAGCAGGTACTCCGATGGATTCTATATTCGGAGAATTATCACCAATCCAGGTTTCAAACTCCCTCTTAAGCTCGGGATTCTCCCTGGACCACTTGTCGTAAACTTCCTGCCATCGATCGTAACGATCTTTCCAGATTTTCTGTTTCTCATGAAAATATTCCTCCGCTTCCGGGGATACCCAGAATGGAATATCTTCCGGAATGCCTAAGCTCTTCTTTGCTGCCTGTGCCTCTTCCGCCCCAAGGGGAGCACCATGCACACTGTGAGAACCTGCCTTGCTGGGAGCACCCTTTCCTATAACCGATTTAAGAAGGATAATACTGGGTTTATTCCTTTCGGCTTTTGCCTCCCCTACCAGTTCGGAAATGAATTTCATATCATAAGCATCACCGGAAAGGGTGTGCCAGCCATAAGCACTGAATCGTGCAAGAACGTCTTCGGAGAAAGCAAGATCCGTGGAGCCTTCTATGGTAATTTTATTATAGTCGTAGAATACAATCAAATTACCAATACCTAAGTGCCCTGCAATTGAAGCAGCTTCCGCAGAAATCCCCTCCATGATACAGCCATCGCTTGCCAGAACATAGATGTAATGATCTATAATCCGATGCTTATCGGTATTAAAGCGGCCGGCTAACATGCGTTCTGCAATAGCCATCCCCACACCGTTGGCAAACCCCTGACCCAGAGGTCCGGTGGTTGTCTCTACTCCCGGTGTGCACCAGTATTCGGGATGACCTGGAGTAGGGGAACCGAGCTGGCGGAAGTTCATAAGATCTTCCTTTTTAAGACCGTAACCGGAAAGATAGAGCAGGGAGTACAAGAGCATTGAGCCATGTCCTGCAGAGAGAACGAAGCGATCTCTATTGATCCATTTTGGCTCTGCAGGATAATGGTTTAATATCTCTCCGTACAGAACAGCTCCGAGTTCGGCGCATCCCAGAGGTAGTCCGGGATGACCTGAGTTAGCCTTCTCAATTGCATCGATGGAAAGGCTTCTGATCGATTTTGCCACTTCTTCAAGAGCTCTAATGTTCACTTATTTCCTCCGTAATGACTCTTTTTTCCATAATTCCTGCAGTAGGACAGACTTTTACACACTCTCCGCATCCATCGCAGTGAGTGTCCGCAAGGGCCCTACCGAAGGGAGCTTTTATTCTTGTTATAAAACCTCTTTTCTCAAAACTCAAAACATGAAAACCCTTTATCTCGGCACATGCACGAACACAGGCCCCGCAGTTTATGCATTTATGGATTTCCATTTTTATCTTTTCGTGCGAATCGTCTGTTTGATAATCTCTGCACTCTCCCACAAAAAGCCTCTGCTCCGCACCGTAACGGGTAGCATACTGTCTCAGTTTACATTCTTCTGCAGCGTCGCATCCGCATTTTAAACATCTGGCAGCCTCTTCTCTCGCTTTACCGGTTTCAAAACACTTTTCTATCTCTTCGAAGCTGGTAAGTCTTTTATCTTCGGCAATTATGGGCAGGGTTATTCTCGGTTTTTTTTCGTAACCTTCGAATACTTTTTCGCTCACCTCCTCCAACGGCCCCATGGAAGAATTGAAAAGTACAGGCTCACCCGTTACCTCCTCTCCCATAAGATACTGATGGGCCGCAAAGGCCGCCTTTCTGGCATTACCCACGGCCCTTACCGCAATATCGGCACCTGTCTGACAATCTCCGAAGCTGAAAATGCCCGGTCTTCCGGTCATAAAGGTGTTGGGATCTGTCTTGATGGTCCCCCATTTAGTGATCTCTATTCCCAGGTCAGTTATACAATCGGGTAACACCTTCTGCCCTATGGCACTTATTACAGCAGTCGCCTCTATTTCAAACTCGGAGCCTTCTACGGGAACCGGTCTCCTCCTGCCACTCGAATCGGGTTCTCCAAGCTCCATCCTTGTACACTCAAGGACAAGCCTATCGGCTCTACGCCTTATAGATACAGGTGCTACCAGGAACTCGATCTTAACACCTTCGTGCAGAGCCTCTTCTATCTCATAATCATTTGCCGGCATCTCGCTTCTGGTTCTCCGATAGAGTATGGTAGCCTCGGCACCCAAACGTATAGCCGATCTTGATACATCTATGGCGGTATTGCCTCCTCCTATTACAAGCACCTTATTCCCGATATAGGGAGGACTTCCTTCGACGAGTCGAGCGAGATAATCGATCCCGCTGTATACCCTCTCCAGATCTTCTCCTTCAATTCGCATACTCGTAGCACCCTGGGCACCTATGGCTATCATCAAACAATCGTATTCTCTCTCCAGTTCTTTAGCCTTTATGTGCTTGCCGATTTCTGTATTGTAATGAACTTCCACCCCCAGTTTCTCTATTGCTCCCAGCTCCTCATCTATGTTCTTATCGGGTAACCTGTATGAGGGAATCCCGTATCTTAGCATCCCACCCGACATGGCCCTGGCTTCAAAAACGGTTACCCTGTGCCCTTTAAGACGCATGTAATAGGCGGCACTCATACCTGCAGGACCTGCACCGATAACGGCCACTTTTTTGCCGGTATCGGGTTCGGGAACGGGCAGTTGTACCCTCCCCTTTCCGGATATTTCATAATCTATGATGTACCTTTTCATGGCTCTGATTGAAAGGGGCTCATCTACTCTATTTCTTCTACAGGCCGTCTCACATGGAGCTGGACATATACGTCCCAGTATTCCCGGGATGGGAGCTTTCAACCTCATCAACTGTGCTGCATCGATTTCTCTCCCCTTTGCTGTAAGATCGAGAAATCCCTTAATATCTATAGATGCAGGACATGCATCTTCACAGGGCGGTATGCAATCGCCGTAATGATCTGAGAGGAGAAGATTGAGACACATTCTGCGGCTTTCATTGATCTCTTCAGATTCCACTATTACAGACATTCCATCGGTTACAACGGTGGCACAGGAAGGCACCATGTTCTCCTTGCCTCCTTCCACCTTTACCGCACATATAAAGCAACTGGTAAAAGGTTTCAGGTTTTCCGAATGGCAGAGGGTGGGAATATCGTAACCGGCAATTTTTGCCGCCTGTAATACTGTAGATCCTTCCTCAACCCTTACCGCCTTGCCGTTGATATTTACTGTTACCTGAGCCATTACAAAACCTCTATTGCATCGTATTTACAGGTTTCCACACATATACCGCACCTGGTACAGATATCGGGATCGATGCTGTGAACCTGCTTTCTCTCCCCGCTGATTGCGTTTACAGGACAAGCCTTCTTACAGAGCATACAACCCGTACACTTATCATCAATAACGACCATGGTAATGAGAGCCTTGCAAACTCCTGCAGGACACCTTTTCTCGAATATGTGCGCCTCGTACTCCTTGCGAAAATATTTAAGTGTTGTAAGTACCGGATTGGGTGCAAGCTGACCGAGACCGCAGAGAGAAGTCTTATTTACATGATGGGCGAGATTTTCGAGCTTGCCCATATCCTCTTCCTCCCCTTTCCCCTCCGTTATCTTTTCCAGAATCTCCAGCATCCTCTTTGTGCCGATTCTGCAGAAGGTACACTTACCACAGGATTCTTTTTGTGTAAAGGAGAGAAAGTATTTTGCCACATCCACCATGCAGGTCTTCTCATCCATTACCACCAGCCCACCGGAACCCATGATCGCACCTGTGGCATTTATGGAATCGTAGTCGATTGGAGTGTCGAATAGACTGTCGGGGATGCATCCACCCGCAGGCCCTCCTATTTGCACCGCCTTCACCGGAAGCCCGGTGGTCGTGCCGCCACCTATCTCTTCCACGATATTCCTGATGGACAGGCCCATGGGTACCTCTATCAACCCACCCCTTTTGATTTTTCCTGCCAGAGCAAAAATCTTTGTACCGAAGCTCTTCCCGTAAGAATATTTGTTAAAGGATGAAGCTCCGTTTAGTATTATACGTGGTACATTGACCCAGGTTTCCACATTGTTTATATTCGTGGGATACCCTCCGATACCGGACTGAGCGGGGAAGGGAGGTCTGAGCCTGGGCATCCCTCGTTTACCCTCAATTGATGCTATAAGGGCCGTCTCCTCTCCACAAACGAATGCACCGGCTCCCTCTTTTACATCCAGATGAAAGGAGAGGCCTGATTGAAGGATGTTTTCCCCCAGAAAGTTCCGCTCCTCGGCTTCGCTGATGGCCTTTTTAATCCTTTTAAGTGCCAGTGGATACTCTGCGCGACAGTATATATAGCCGTGATCGGCTCCTGTAGCATATGAGCCGATTACCATACCCTCGATTACTGCATGTGGGTCTCCCTCCATTATGGCTCTGTCCATAAAAGCTCCGGGGTCTCCCTCGTCTGCGTTGCATACGAGATACTTTATCTTACTCGGTGAAGCAGCCAGAAAAGACCACTTGACAGCGGTGGGGAATCCCGCCCCACCTCTACCCCTCAAACCCGATTTCTTTATCTCCTCTATTATCTCTTCCGGCTTCATGGTGGTAAGGCATTTCTTAAGTGCCTCATACCCTCCGGTCTGAATATATTCATCGATGCTTTCAGGGTCGATTACCCCACAGTTCTTAAGCACAATCTTAACCTGGGGTTCAAGATACTTCTTCTCCTCCTCAGAATCCAGTATCCTGTTCTCCCTGGGAAGTTCACCCTCCTGCAGTGCTTCTAGAAGCTTGTCTGCAAATTTCCTGTCTACATTTCCGTATGTAATTCGCTCTTCAGCAGTGAGCACATCCACAATTGGTTCTGCATGACACAATCCCACGCAGGAGGTGATACCCATTTCTACGGATGTCCCCTCTACTTTTGATGAAATATAATCGTATATATCCTGGGCACCGGCTGCTATTCCGCAAGAACCGAGCCCCACTATGAGTTTAGCCTTTTTCATTTCTGTATCCGTTAAGTATTTTTTTTATTTTTGCGGTGGTAAGTTTCCCGTATACTGTGTCGTTAATCATTACAACCGGAGCGAGAGAACAGCATCCCAGACAGGCCACAGAGGTGAGAGTAAAGAGCATGTCTTCGGTTGTCTCCCCCTCATCTACGTTAAGTTCGTCGCTTATAACGGAGTAAAGCATCTCCGTACCTGCCACATGGCAGGCGGTTCCCTTGCACACTCGGATTAGATACTTGCCTACAGGAGTAAAACGAAACTGGGAGTAGAAAGTGGCCACCCCGTAGAGTTCGGCAAGGGGCATGCCGATCTCCTTTGCAACTGCTTCCACCAGTTTTTCCGGGATATAACCGTATCGCCGCTGCATTTCCTGAAGCAGGGGAATGGATTTATCGGGCGTCGAGCCTATCTCGGAGACAAGACTTTTTGCTTCGGCAGGAATGGTACTCTCATCGATTAAGGGCACAATAAATCTCCTTCCTTATTTATTAAGAAAAAACAGAGTTTTTAAGCAATTCAGGCTGTCCCGCAACCTCGATTTTGGCTATTACTAGTCAGTATCTTGTGTGTTTCGTATTAAATAACCACAATATCTTGTATGCTCCGCCAATTTTCGGCAGTTTCTGGACAGCCTGAATTAACTCTTTTTTTCTATCTTATACCATACTTGACAAATTTTTTCAATGGAGAGAGTTGTGTTAACGTCTTCCTTTGGAACAGATACCACGAATACTTTTAAACTGTCAAATGGATGGCGATCGGGAACCCGCTCACTCCCTCCGTAACGATCTAAAGACTAATTTTCTGGAATGGAGGGGAGATACGGAGTTCGACATGTTGTGTATTATGTATTAGATTGACCACAACATCTTGATTGCCCTGGCGATTTACGCCGGCTGCGGAACAGCCTGAATTATAAATAATCTTCAGTATACAATTGTAATTCTATCATGCGCTCCAATAGTTGTTCCTTTGTCGCTTCGGGGAAATTAGCGAATACAAGTTCTTTTGCGAAGAGTTTGGCAATATAATTCAATTTTCTTGATCTTGATTTTGATGCATAAATATAGTCGGCATGGCCGTTATTTATTACGATAACGTAGTTATCGACATCGTAGTAACTTCGCCAGAGCTCCCCCGGAGATTTCTTAAAAGTATATCCGGGAAGCCCCTTTTTAGCGGAAGTGTCCCGGTTTTTCTCCCCTGTTTGGAAAAGCTCCTCGGTAATTGTGATGATGCTTTCAGCCTCGCAGAGGAGATCCTTTTGTATGGCCGTTACTTTAATGCGGGTGATACCCGGTTCAGAAGGTGCTGTGAAACGGGCATATTCCATATCCTCTGCACTCAACGTGCCCTCACCTTCTACTATTTCCCAGCGGAGTTTAAGACTGCTCTCGACTTGCCGTCCTTTTTTATCACACGCTACCGCTCTGAGACGCCTGGTATCGGAGGTCTTGACGATGACCTTTGCAGGAGAAATACGAACGGAATATAGGGGTCCTGCAAACTCAAAAAACTCTTTCTGGAGTTCTTCCTTAGCCTGCTCTGCACCGGCCAGGTACACCACCCCTTCCTCACCATCCCCGGATGGTGGTTCCGTGCCTTCGCCGGGGCTTCCGGTTGAATCCCCTTTCCTCAAGACTTCTATTTTTTGCTTTGGTTTTACTTCGAGCCAGCTGTACTCATCTTCAGGAAGGTAGATAAGCGCTTTCCGAATAGCCCTGGATATTTTCTTTAGAATAGTTCTGCTTGCCTTTTCTTCTTCGGCTTTCTTCTGCTCTTCTATTATTTCGCTTAAGGCTTTACCCAGGTCGGTAAGGGAGTTTAAAAAGCTTTCGAAGGAGCTGTCGTAGATGATTCCGTCCCGTGTGCCTGGAGTAAGCTGAAGGAAAGAAACATCAATAATCCCTTCGAGATAGGGAGAGTTCCAGGGAAAGACATTTAACTGTTCGATTTGTCTGATAGAAGGAATAACTCGAGTACCGGTTTTATACAATCCTACCTGGTTTTCGGATGACGGGTCGTTTAAATAGATTTCCGTATAGATTTCTCCCAGAGGACTTCGGACTTCAGGCAGGTGATGCAGAAGACGCCCCTTGAACTTCCTTGGTTCTACGATTAGTTCCTTCCTGGATGTACGATCGATTATTCTAATGGTAATGTCTCTTTTGCTTATTCTGTCGCGAAGTTCCGATGCCAGGTAGTTTTGAATCTTCTCCCCGGAAAGCTGCCGTACACCGGGAAGCACAGGATGGATAAATAGTTTCGTGCCGGTATGATTGAACAGAGTCTTAGCCTCGCTTATGGAATATCCTGGATTGTTTCTGACAAGTTTCATCCTCCGGATCACTTCTTCTCTTCCCATGGAGGTTATTATCAGTTCTTCCCCCACTGTCCAGAAGCTCAAAAGCCCGATGCCGAACTCCCCCTGAATACCGGTTATCCCTTTTTTCTTCAGTTCCCGCTTTATGGAAGAACCGATATGAGTAGCAACGTATTCAAAATCATCGATACCATCACCATCATCAATTACCTTCAGATATGTTTCCCCTTTCTGCTTCCCCCTGATAATGGTGATGTTTTTTGCATTGGCATCGATACTGTTTTCAACAAACTCGGCGATTGCTTTAAGCGGATTTGTTTGTGAAAGGGCAATGATGGTAATAGCATTCCAATTATCACCTATCTTTAGCTTCCCTACATTCGGGTTATTGTTCCGGGTACCGATATCCATTTTCTTTACCTGGTTTAAGTATTCAGCACAATATATTAACCCATTTGTCAGGCTTTGCAAAGGGATGCTTTATTACATCAACACTGGCGCATATTATGCTATTACGAAGCCAATTTGCGTTATTTTAACAAAATTTTTTATTTGGTTTAAGGCTATGCCGCGCTCGGTTAAATGGCTGATAGATAGGCAATTACACAGAAAATTTCATTTTTTTCGTTGAATAGAAGGGGGTAAACCCGGTTTTGTCCGTTTGATATGATAGGATTGTAGGCTTCCGCACTAATATTGTTGATCCTCCCGCAGTATTTTTTAAGGAGCATCCCGAACAATCAGTTAAAAACCCCCACTCCTGTAACACTTTGGTTCTCCCGAATTATTTTAGAGGGCAAAAGAAAGCGGGAAGAGCAACCTCATACTTCCGCTTAGCTGAAAACCCAGCCCGCCAGCCCCCAATCACCCGCATGAAGCGCCCAATACCTTTCACCCCGATTTCGTCGGCATCTCTTCTTCGGCGATTTGGTTCCGATCACCCGCAAGAAGCGCCCAATACCTTTCAC
>Ga0180301_10001134_pt1 | contig 20828 bp, 32 predicted proteins | sample GuaBasSediGuay16_FD_121797 | JGI IMG/M metagenome (GOLD analysis project Ga0180301, IMG submission 121797) | Subseafloor sediment microbial communities from Guaymas Basin, Gulf of California, Mexico - Guay16, Core 4569-2, 12-15 cm | ecosystem: Environmental > Aquatic > Marine > Hydrothermal...
ACATATACCCATGCATATTCTACAGAAAACACTTGGGAAACATAAGAAAACAGCCAATAAGCAAAATATACGAGAAAGCAAAAACAATAAAACCATTTCCGTGCTTAAACCAATAATCCAAGTATTTTAAAATTCTAGTTTTCTCCTCTAAAACTTTATATTTTGCACTTCTTTTCAGCAAAACAAATAGGAACATAATGAGCTTTATATTGGCGAACATTAAAACTATTTCTGTGCTTTTTCTTATAATTTGAGCTTTTCTCGCAAAGTTAAAAACCCCTTACCATATATTTTATACATAGGGTAGAAGTTGGTACTAAAGAAACATCTAGTACTGCCAATACTACTATCTATTAGTGATGTCGAGAAGTTAGCAAGGACTGTTGCTAAATATGTTAGAGAAAAATATCAACATGATTTCGACGATAAGATTGTGTTTCTAATACTTATGAACCTATTTTGTGGAGTACCGATAAAGAAAATAGCTGAAATGTATAGAATGCCACATTGGTACGTTTCAATGATAAAGGATGGAGTAAGATATGTTGCAGAAAGAAATCCATCATGGTTTATTAAGAGATTGATCATTCCAGTAAATGGAAAGGGAAGAGAAAAGAAGGGGAAAGGAAAACGTGCAGCCAAAGTTCTAAACTACTATGTGTTAAATATTTGAGTTGTTTTGTGCTAAGTTTTATATTTTATTGCTAATCTCTACTATTATTGGGGGTATGTGGTGGAAGTTGATCCTAGTGTTGTTCTTGTTCAAGCCGGTTCCGGCTTCGTTATAGGTGTTTTGCTAGGGTGGAGTATTAGGAAGCTTGCTAAAGCTCTTCTAATGGTTATTGGGCTTTACCTTGCCTCTCTTGTTTTCGTAGCTTCCCTAGGCTGGATTGTTATATGCTGGGATAAGGTTGCTTCATCAATCGGATGGATTTTCGCATTACTAACTGGCAGAAGCGAAACCGTAATAGAGTCTCTCATAGCAACCAGTCCGCTGGGGCTAGCCCTCGCCTCCGGATTTATTGTTGGAGTTACAAACTTCTTTAAAGGACTTGTAGAACCTACTACACGGAGAAGCTTCAAGTTCATAAGAAGAGAGGAAGATGAGAACTAATGCCAATCATATATAAGTGTCCTAAATGCGGTAGAACATGGGCATTTATTGGCTGCTTCAACTACAGTATGAACGGAGTTGTTGAAGTCTTGTGTTTTGAATGTGCAGAAAAAGAACTTAAAGAACTTAGGAACGTGCTTGAAAAAATAGTTGAAAAACCTAAGTAATTTTATTCTTCCTCTTCTCTTCTAATGAACTTGAACTTTATGGTTTCCGGTTCTCTTGTTACCATTTTGAATCTTTTCTCTGGTGGAACTATTTCTCCCTTAACCGCTCTTGCCGCTACTATTATTAGAACTATTAGTATTCCGGCTATTGCAATAGCCATTATTATTCCTACTATTTGGCTGCTTAAAACGTTGATTTTGAAGTACTGGTAGTTATTGTTACCATAGACATCAAAGCCTACGAAGTGAAGTTGCATATCATGGGTTACAACCGGTTCCTTAAATATTAGGAATACTGCCGGGTTTTCCGGTGCCCTAACTCTGAACTTAATTTGCTTCTCCGGCTCTATGAGAACGTCTTGGGCCTTAATAAGTTTACCTAGTGTTTCATCGGTTACTGAGAGGGATCCGTAAACATTTCTTTCCTTAGGTACGTTAGATACAAGCTCCACAGTTATTTCAAATATTGAGCCTTCCCTAACGTAGCTTGGGCTTCTTAGAAGCTTTATTTTAACATCTGGGTCAATGGTTATTGTTGTGTTTGCATAGTTGTTTAACACCATGTCTTCCCAAGGATGCTCTACTTTAACATGGATCTCTATTTTATCTGTCCAAGGAACAGTTATCGTTACATTTCTCCACACTATTCCAGTATAGGCTCTAAGCTCCTCCCTAACATCCCTAATGCTTTTCATAACGTTCCTCTTAACATCATGGCACATAAGAGACCATAGTAGGTTTGCCGGTGTTGTTGTTACATTTACATTTACGGATATTCCAATATCTACCTCTATGATGTCCTCTGGGAGAAGTGCCCAAGCTATTTTCTGCTCTACCGGTTTCCAAACTACGAAAACAGCTAAGTCAACGAAGGGTTTTAGGAAAACCACATTACTCCATTGAGCATTATTTGTTAAGTCAGTGTCGTTTTCGTACGAAACTATTTCACCATAAGCTCTTACGTTCATTCCTTGGGAAGCATTAATGCTAAACCACTCCCAGAAAACATTAACACCTTCTTCGAGAGAATAGTCCTTAGTAAATGAGGTTATTGTTTCGTTAGTGTCCCAGTTGTAAACAACATATTTTACCGTAATAGTTTGTGGCTTATTTGTCCAGAAGGTTGCAACTATTAGATGCGATACATTACCGAAGAACCATCCTTGCCCTCTCCAAATAACTATTTCTAAGCTCTTAAACCAAACCTCCGGTGCATAGTATTTGCTTTCCCAAGGAACCGTGAATACCAGCCACCAGTGCTGATCCATAATTACCTCTCTTGACTCACTATAGTTAGCACCGGTTTCTGGGTGAGTAGCATTTACTTGGACAGTAACATGGGAGCTATTGGGAAGCAGTACGTGGACAAAGCCGGTTCCATTGGTTTCAAGCTGGTATATGATTTCGTTTGTTGTAGCATTATATATTGTAACTAATGCTCCTTGGAATGGGAACCCGTCTTTCCAAATAACTTCTACGCTAAGCCACCAATATGTTGTTTCATTGTAAACTATTGGTGGAGGCTGGGTTCCATTTATCGGCGGCGTTACTGGGTTCTGGGTTCCAGCCGGGAACATGTAAATGTATCTTACTTCGCTGTCGTTCCATAGGTACCATGTATCTGTGAAGTTTAAGTAGTCTGGATGGTACGCTTCAACATACCATAGTCCCTTAGATGCATTAAAGTACGTTACGCCATTAGCATCTGTTACATTATGTAAGGTTACTGTGTTGTTGCTTAGCCAAACATCTACCCCGGCTATTCCAGTAAAGTTGAATGCGTTGAAAACTTCAACCCTAAGCTTAACTGGCTGACCATATTCTTCAGCTATTGCTGGAGGAATCCACCAAGTAATTAAGTCTCTGTCGTTGCTTTTATCCCAATTATATTCTGCCTCAGTAATCCAAGCTTCAACCTCAAGATATGCTGCTGTAGTGTTCTCCCACTTCTCAATTTCAACTGCTTTGCCAACGTAGCTAACTATGTCGTATGCTGCATAAGCTGTCTTGTTTGCTTCAACACTTACCTCACCGGATAACTTATCTTCAATAATTGTTTCCTCTCTTAAACCGTAAACTGCCTTAACTCTGAAGACAATATCGAACTTAACGGTCTGGGTTTCAGTAGAGTTAATAACTACGGTAGCATGGGAAGGCAGAGTAAATGTCGGCTTAGTACCGTTAAATAGAAGCATTAAACCAGTGTCTGGTGGCTGCTTGTAGAAGTAGTAAACAGTATATCTTTTGCCGGGCTGCATTATACCTCCATTAGCCGGGTCAAGAAGCAATATTTTACCGGGGTCTGTTAGAGCATAGGAGAATCTGTAGCCGGATGGGCTGTTGGGGTCGCTAACGTTAGCCTCATAGAATAGGTGGGTTACGTCCCAAGGCTCCTTAAACTCCGGAATATGTACTTGCCAAAGTATTTTAACGGCCTTATACGGTATGTCGAGAATATGTACTGTGCTAATCCTTATTAATGTACTCTCATAATCGTACAGTAGGTCTGCAACATAGCCGAACTCGTCCATGCTTTCGAAAAGCTTAATAACTGCAACTTTAAGCTCAACATCTATGTCCCCAAAGAAACCTCTCCTATTAAAGTCTATGGCAAGCTTGTCAGCACCCAGTAGAATGTGGAAGTCCACGTAAGCACCCTCAGCCCCGGCAACAAAACCGTACTCTACATCGTTTACCTTTACGGAGCCAAGTGTCCTAGCAATTTCCTCCGGGTCTGTTATTACTTGGCCTCCGGCAACAACAGCTTTAGGCATTATAGCATGCCCGGCAATAATGGTTACCGGTATAACTCTTAAACCACCGGCAATAAAGTCCCATAGGTTTGTAAAGCCATGGACAAGGGTTTCTACGTGAACACATATTTCGGTTATCCTAAGCTCCTCTAATGGGATGCCGTGTGCTGAAGCTATAAGCCTCTTAATGTCCTCCCTAATGTTTATTGTTGGCAAATATCCTTTCTCAAGCCTATCCCTATACTCCTCCCATGTAGAACCCCATGCGGAATATGTTAGCCCAACATTCCCCCTTGGAACACCTTTCTTCTCTAAAACGTTTCTAGCATGGTCAAAATACTCTTCAAGGTAGGGTATTTCCTCCTCTGGGAGTATTAGGTGAACTACTGCATACTTGTTACCGTACTTGTCAACCACAATTGGCACGTTCATAACTATGCTTCTACATGAAGAATATGTTACGTATTTAGAGTATATTCCAACACCGGCATCTATAATTAGAAACGCTCCAACAGTTGCTAGGGCTGCTTTAGCTGCGAAAGTCAACCTACTGCCGCTTACAAGTGCTTCCTCAACAAGCTCTAAAGGTACTTCAATTTCAACTTTTGTTCCAACCTCACCGCTTATCCATGCACTTGCTTCCTCAGATGCTAGTTTAGCAGCATCTTCCCCTAAAGCTAATGCGGTAGGTAAGGGTGCTAAAGGTATTCCGAAAACACCTAGAAACTCCCCTAGAGGATCAAAAACCGGTGCTACAGTTACTATAGATATGCTTTGGTTTAAAACTATTTCACTATAAACATCCACCGGCTGCTCTAAAGGAATACTTATCTCCGTTATTGAAGCTAAAGTAGAACCTTCGAAGCCATGGCCGTTCCAGCCGTAAGGGGACAGTAGAACGAACTTATTTTTAACAGCTATACCTCTATCCGGGGTTATTCCTTTACCCGGGTTCTCGTAGTGTGTAACGTTTATGCTTTGAATGTAGCCTCCTATTTCAGCGACTTTCCAAGTTTTAACCAGCCCTTTATCGTAAAGGTTTCCTATTCTCCCCTCTAAAACATCCCTATCCGTGGTTAAGTCTACTGGAATAGCTTCTGTTACAAGCTTTCTAACAGTAACTTTTCCACTATAGAAGAGCATGTGCCAGTCCCTATCCTTAGGGGACTCTAGGATAATTGGGGATCCTAGGTCTTGAAGCCCGAAGCCTCTGCTAAACCTCATAGAACCTATGAACCTTAGCCTAGGCTGCCCAGCCCACATATCCCTTCTAACAACCATGTATAGTGCGTTTCCTAGGAAAACATAGTTTGCCTCGGGGCTTACTGCTGCTGCACTCCACTGCGGCGTCCCCGGGTCTGCGAAGTGAATTACTGTTGTCTGGTTTGTAAGCACATCATACACAATGCCGTACCCGGGTCTACCCGAGTCCCTATGGGAGCATAGGGCGAAAACCTCTGTAACCTTGGGAATCCACCTCTCATAGAATGGATTATATATCCATGAATCGTCGGGTGCCTCCTTCTTCTCATATATTACGTTAAACTCCTTAGTGGACGCATCGAAATATGCTACTATAACCCAGCCGTTTTTCGTTCCAGCAACAACATAGCCTACATTGTAGGGGTCGCTTATCCCTAGGGCACGGATGCCTCCCGTGTCCGGCAACTGGTAGTGGGCAACCCTAATGTACGTGTTTTCTTCATCACTCCACTCCCAAATATCTAGGTACGGGTAGTCTAGTCCGCCAACAACTATGTATTTGCCGTCAAGAGTTATCTGCACTCTTCTACCATAGTTTCCGCTTTCTTGGTGGCTGAAGGCTAAAACGTATTTTCCTTGTGAAGAATCATACTTGTAAACATATATTGTGCCGTCGCCTATATGTCCAACAAACAATGTTGCACCGCTGTAGTCAAGTTGGATGGCGTAAAAGTTTCCTACGGTAGTGTCCGTGAAACCCCAATCTATAGGTATTGTAGTCCATGAAGTAGTATCTACTACTTTAGCGTTCGTCCCAAGCATATAAACATCCTCTATCATTCTCTTAGAGTCTGCTGAGAAGAAGCCGGAAGCATCCCATCTCTTAACATACTGGAACGGCTCCCAAGAAATTACCTCCCACGTATCACCATTATCGTCATCGGTATCCGGTGTTAAAGTTGCTAGAAGCTCACCAGTATCTACCTTGTAAACATACGCTGTCCCCCCCGATGAAATGTATTTACCATCTAAGCTGACATCACCATGCCCCGTAAAAACTACGACGTATTTTTCGCCGACAAACTTAGCCATGTACGCTTTATGGCTTACCTCCCAGAGCTTAACTAGTGTAACCTTAGGTATGCTGGTTGTTTGGGCTTTCACAGTAGGTGTTAGCGTGGAAAACATAGATAACGCTGTAACCGCTAAAAGTATTAGAGCAAACAGTTTCCTAGTAAACACTTTCCCTCAACCCCTATAGGTAAATATGTGCGAGACACTAATAAAACATTTATCTTAGAAAGTAAAAAGTATATGTTTGAGGGTGAAGAAATGAAGAGCTTACGTAAGGCCTTTTCAACCATGCTAATGTTGCTGACTCTTCTAAGCTTACTGGGTTTCTCAGCTTATGTCCCTACGGTTAATGCTTCAACTAGGTATAATGTGCCACTAACTATTAAAGACCAGAGTGGTTATGACCTATACAACTACACGGTTAAGATTGTGCTTAACTCTTCGAACTTCCCATACTGGGGTCATGTTAGATATGAGGATGGTAGCGACATATACTTCCTAGATGGTGAAGGTAACCCACTATACTATTGGATAGAGTATTTTAACAAGACCGAAGAAAAAGCCATAATATGGGTCAAAATACCAAAGGTTTCTGCAAACTCCTTAACCACCATCTATATGTGTTATGGGGGCACCAATCCCTATACTGATTATAATGATAAAAGTAATGCGTTCTTATGGTACGATGATTTTGAAGACGGTGTCTTGGAAGCTGCATATACTAATGTTGGTTGCGGCTCTGTTGGTGAAAGTAACGGTGCACTATATTTCTCGGACAATGGTGATTATGATAGCGAATTTGTCTACATAAACTCCCCTAAAGCATTAATAAGTTGGAGCAATCCTCAAGCTGGGCCTTGGATAAGGATTGAAACGAGAATGAGACAAGGAAACGCTAGTGATGCAAATGATGAATGGGGTGTTGGGTACTATAATCCATCAGTAGGCTATTTCACATACGGCCCAGAAGATGAAAATCCGGGAGGTAATTTCGGTATAACACATCATGCCAATCTTACAGTATCTGGAACAGACCCAGTAACTATTCCCGAACCCGGAACAGAATGGTATAACATTACAGTAATAGATTTTCTTAATGGTACAGTTGAGGCATATCTCAACGGTGAATACGAACAAAAGCATACGATTTCGGGGTTTACAGAAGGATACTTAGCTTTTGCTCATCATTGGGATAATGAATACGATACATTCTATGTTGACTATATAATAGTTAGGGCATACGTCGATCCCGAACCACTAGTAAGTGTTGGTACAGAAGTAATATTAAAATTGCCGCAAGACTCGCTCCTCCTAAAGCATAAGATTACGTATGCTCCTAACTCCACGCAGTTTATCCACAGCTTCACGGCTACTAACACCACTACTGCCAACTATGAGACCAACTATACTTCGCCTTACGGTTGGAGAGTTTATGCAGACCCATACCAGAGCGGTGGCACAAGCTATGAGAATACTGCTTCCTTAGTAAGTGAGGTTAACATTACCCTCCCATACTCCGAAGTATTGGTAGAGAACATAACTTTACTAGCTAAAACCAATGGTACCGGTATCTCTAGGCAACTATGGGTTAAGGTGCTTAACTCCACCGGCGACATTGTTGTAGAACTCACCAATGCCACAATAGGTACTGGCTGGACGGAAGTCTCCCTAACGGTTAATGCCAGCCTCAGCAACCAGATAACCATCTGGATAAATGCCACCGTAAAATCTACAACTACTGCGGGAGAGGAAATTGCAGTTAAGGATGTCAGAGTCTACATAGAATATGAAACCAACCCGCAAGTCTCCGTGCCTTGGGCACCTAACGTCGAGTTCTTCAACTGCTCTGCAAGCCATTATGTTGAGCTTGGCTCATCGGAGTACCTTAACTCTTCAACTATAGTGTTTAAGCTTATCCAGTACCTAACATACAACACAACAGACTATCCGGTACAGCCAGTTTATATTGGAGAAGAAACCGTAGGCTCCTATAACTACTCTGTTTATAGGGTTGAACCGGCAAACTATAGCCAGAGCTTAACAGTTTATGCTCTCCTAGAAAACAAGCTTAAGACATTTAGAACCCATGCTGAAGGCTTCGACACCGAAACCATACTTATAGGTGAACCTTTAACCGTAGAGTTGCCTTTGCTTGGAAACATAACTATTCCGGAGCTTAACAAGACGTTTATAAATGTTACATCTGTGAAAATAGTCTTCACAGCAACCGGGACATTTACGCTGGAAGCAAATTCAACACTAACTTCGCTGTGGAAGCTTGGCTACGGTATGAAAACCATTACCGTTAAGTACGGTGCTTTCAAAGTAGAGCCTATGGACGTAGATTCGAAAGTTATAGACTATGAAGACATGGTATTGCAGTTAGTTAATAAGTCAAGCGGGGCTGTTGTTAGAGAGCTTACGGGGAATAGGCTTTTCAGCCTAGACAACCTATGGGCTGAAAACTATACTATAGTGATTAAGTTAAAGGACTTAACCGTAGGTGTTAGGGACTTCGAGTTAAACATTACAACAGACGCATCTGTAATTGACATGCTATGCTCTATGAAGAGCCTTGTAAAAGACTATAGGGGGTTCAGTAGAGCCATAGTTTTCGAACACGATAAGCAACTGTTGAAAGTTGAAAACCTAAACACTAAATTCCCATATAGTAGAATAAGACTACTACTTAACGGAACCGGCTCATTTAAACTATATATTAACTATAGGGGTGATTTGCCGACAAAAGTTCTTGTAGAAGGCAATGTTACCAATTTAAAGTACTATTGGGATGGAAACTACTTAGCCATTAAGGGTTCCCTAGGTAGTACTGGTGAATTAACCATTACAGACCTTTATAGGCTTAGGGTAGAGCTTTACGATAGGTTAGGGAACCTAATGCCTTCATGGATTTACGCTTACATTAACGAGTCAAAGTATTCTGGAGCAATGGTAGAGGCCTACCTTTACCCAGAGGACTACGAAATTAAGTTGCCTACTACAATTAATGACTTTAAATTTTATACTTGGTTTGACGGATTAAAAGAAAACACTAGAATAGTAAGTATAAACAATACCGATGTAGTTTTCAAGGCATGGTATAGGGTTTCAACAGAAGTTACCGGTTTAAAAGCTGTTAAGGTGTCTGAGGAAAATGATACTGTTACAGTCTATGTTGAAGGCTACCTCAAAGACTACTACGGCAACGGAGTAGCGAATAGAACAGTCGAAGTAAGAGTATTAAACATGGAAACACTTTACGAAAGAAGATTTTCCGTGGTAACAGATGCTTCCGGGTACTTTAGAACACCGGAAATGGATCTCGCCAAGAACGTAACATACAAGGTAAGTGTTTCATGGGCTGGAGACGACATATATGTTGAAACAGAGTCAACTGCTGAGATTAAGCCGGAAAAGGTAGCTCCAGCACCAGCACCGGTTATTCCGTTTGAAATAGCTGTTTTAGCAGCCATAGGTGTTGCCGCCGCAGTTGTTGCTATAGTGTTTCTAGCACCTAGGATAGCGAAGAAGACTATAGTGGAAGCTAGGGTTAGAAGGTTTAAGTTCGTTAGAAGAGAGGAAGAAGAGTAGGTTTTCTTCCCACGGTAAAGTTCTTATTTTTCCTACGCATTATTTTTAATTGGTGGTTACATGGTGTGTTTAAGGTTTAGTATGAAATGGTTGTTTGCTTTAGCTGTACTGGGTTTGCTAGTAGTAGCTACTACTTCTCAGCCGGTTAGAGGCTTAAAAACTACTGTTGTCCTCGAAGACGAAAAAGCCACTATTACAGCTTATGTTAAGGTTAATTTGACTAAGGTTGCTAGGGTTGAATGCGATTTCTACGAGAAATGGGCTAGTCTATGGGGTAACCGTATTCTTAAAGAGGCTTTTAAAGATGCTATTGAGGATCTCATAGAAAAGCATTTAAGGGAGATTATGGGTTATGAAGGAGTTGTTGTAGAAGATTTATCCATAGACTATAGTTTCTCTAAAGAATACGGTACTTATAGTGTTAATCCTACAGCACTAACCTTAGTCAATGGGACATTGGTTTCCGGCTCTGTTGAAAACCTTACGGCTGAAGACAGTAGTGTTGTTAGGGTTGAAAGCTTAAATGCATCCAACACCATGTACGTTGCTGTGGATTTAAACATAACACTTCCAGAGTGGGTTCCGATAGACAAGGTTGAGGAATTGACTTTAACCTTAACCGGCAACTTAAGCAAAACAGTCAACGATAAGGCCTCAATAGAAGTTTACAACTATGAAAATGGGGTCTTTGAGATACTGGATTCTACCGGGTTAAACAGTACTGAGAGCACGACTAAAACATACACTTTAGCGTCCCCGGAAAACTATGTTAGAAACCGTGTTGTGGTTTTAAGAGTTGAAGTTGTAGATAAGCAAACCTACCCAAGCACCTTAGTCTACCTAGACTTAGACCATGTTTCGCTAGGCTTTAAATACTTTAAAGTAACTGTTGAAGTAAGATTTAAACTTGTACTTAGCGGAATAGCAAATTCAACATTTACCGGTAGAGTCTATAATGTTAAGTTTAGAGCTTTGAACCCGGATAAAACAATTGAATGTAGAGGCTATAGGTTTAACCCGGCAAGGCTGTTCTTCCTAAACTTTAGAGCATTCAATGTTCCACTAGAGGAATGGGCTAGAAGGTTTAACGGAACCCACACAATATTCTCATACACTATAAGGAGGCTAACACTATATACTCACGGGGGAGTAGCTGTAACAGTAGATCCTACAGAGGAAATTGTTGTTGAAGGTGAAGCAGAAGCAGAAGGAGACACCATAGTTACAAAGGAAATTACGGATAAAGCAGTTCTAGGCGTTGGCTTAGCTGTAGCAGTAGTTTTCCTAGTAATTGCGGTAATTGCTTTAGCTCCGAAACTACTAAAGAAAACAATAATAGAGGCGAAAACGAGAAGATTCAAATTCATAAGAAGAGAGAAGGAAGAATAAAACACTACTTTTTCTTTTTAAGTAGTAGGTGCTACTTCTTCTAGTTTAGTAGTAGTGCTGCTATGGTTATTGCCGCACCTATGTATCCGTGATGTACGTGTATTTTTCTTTTGCCGACTTTAATGTATATTTCCTTACCTAGTTTGGGGAAGCCGAATAGGTGGTATGACATGTCTGTTATCATTAAGAATAATCCTACAATCATGGCTGAAACTGCGTATAGGTTGTACATGGGTTTTTCACCTAACGTATTCGAGAATTGTTCTTTTCTTCGGGTTTGCTAGTCTGTTGGCTATCTGGGTTACGGTTGATTCTCTAAGCTTACCCCATAAATGCTTATTGTCCGCTAGGAACATTAGCTTGTCAAGTAGGAACTTTAACTTCAAAATATCAGCCCACTTAAACTTAACAATACTGTAGTACTTGGAAATTAAAACACCTTCCGGGCTGTAAACAAGCTTTACAAGTAGGAGGCCGGGTTGGGGATCGTTTTCGGAAGTTTCCTTCCTAGCAATGGGGACAGCGTAGGTTTCTACAACATATCCTCTTTTAGCCCTCCTCTTCTCCAAGAGTAGGAAGTCGAAGTCATCCGGTAAAACAACATCCTCTCCCCTAACTAGCTTCGCAAAAAACCTTTTAGGTGGAAGAACGTAGAACTTATGGTTTAAACCGGGATCTGAAACGTCCCTCCAATCCTCCTCCACGGCTTATTCACCACGTAAGAGATTTTAGAAGGTCTCTAGCACGGTTTTTAAGGCTTTCAGAAGGAACGAAAACAAACCTAGGGTTCTTTTCAACATAAACTTCTGAAGCATTATCTGTTTCAACAACGTAAACATCTAAGCCAAGCCTCAAATGCTTATCAGCAATAGTGAAACGGGTAATCGTAAACCTACCCCTAACATTCACATCGCTCTCGAAAAAGTTAGCATCCAAACCATACTCCCTAAAAAGACATTTAAACCTACGGAAAACAACATTCCCATCCAAACTAAGCCTTAAAAAACCAAACACCCCTAGCACCCCCACCCTTCAAAACATCATTTAATATGAGAAGCAAATATAAACACTACTCCCCAATAATACCCTACTGGGGAAACAGAAACATGAAGTATGTTAGAAGAAACAACAAAATATACTACTGCTACAATAATAAATGCTGGAAAATTATATTAAAAGAAAAACCCGTAGTAGAAGAAGTACCTAGAGAAGAAGTAGAAAGAAAAGCAAGAGAAGCAAGAGAGAAATTAAGGAGAGAAATAAGGAGAATACGTGAAGTAGAAAGAAAAATAGAAAAACTAATAGACGAACTCATGGAAATAGTTTAAGTAAGCTCCTTATAGTAGGAGCAAAGATCCCAGCCATGAATAGGCTTGTACCCTAGCTTCTCCCAGAAACCTCTCGACTCTTTAAAAACAGTCGAGGTAACTATTATTTTGCATCCAAGAAGCTTACCAATATCTTCGGCAATCTGCACTAAAGCTCTGCCAAGCCCTTTACCTCTCTCCTTTTCCTCTACCTCAATAGCATCTATTCTAACATGGGGCTTAGCAGCGTCAGCATTATACGCAATATCAATATATGATTCCCCATAGCTTATTCTTAAAAAACCTACACGTCTAAGCTGTAACATTACTGGAAAAGGTTCGAAACAACAACATGCTTTTTGCCTCGCCCATACGAAACGGCATTTCTTAACGCAGAACTTCTTAAATGACGTTATTTTGCTAGGTTTTGCTTCTGGTATGTTGAACCATTTACACTCATGGCAGTAGGGCATTTTAAACTCACCATTATCTGTGGTTAATCTTCATTTAATCACTCTCATAGGTGATTATTATTTCGCCTCTCATTTTCAGCGGTTTACCGAGACTATCAATAACGTGGGTAATGTAATCACCCAAATCTTCCACGGGTATTTCATCTTTTTCCACCACATCACCGTTATTTACAGTTACTTTCGCAAGTTCGCAACCGAAAGGACTTTCCGATGATAACCAAGCCTCAAAAGTAATTCTCAAAGTTTTAATCATTTCTTAATCACCTTTTGTTTAACTAAACCTTAAAGGCTTATATATCGCTATTGTGTTTGGTTCAACACGCATATTAGGAGCTATTATCCATGAAACATAGACTATGCCGTGATATTCTGGTCTTTTAAAGCTTTCCAAGATTGTTCTCCATTCCTCCCACGATATTTTAAGAAAACCTAGCTTAGTTAGTTGCTTGTTTACACGCTCATAAAGTCCCTCTTTACTCCAAACGTGCTTTCCACCGATAAATGCTGGTCTCCCGTAGGTTCCAACAACTTTAAGATACTCTTGTTCCAAGAGATTAAGGACTAACGTCCAATTCGGCTTTGTAGGTTTAGTCTTTATCCTCCTAGTAAACTCTATTAGAATTGGGAAACCGGGTGTTTTTGGATGCCTATAGAATCCAGCTAACCAATATTTTTTGTGAAGCTTATCAACTATTTCTTCTAGCTCCTTTAGTTCTAGCTCCCTATATCCCATTTTACGTAGTTCCTTATTAAGTTCCGGTAGAAGCTCATCTAATGATTGATAGAATAACATCGGGTTATTCTTTAGCCTTTTAAAATACAGTTTTTCAAGCACTAAGAGAACAACATCATGGCTTGGGTTCTTCCATAATTTATAGTCTGCTATTTCGATTTTCACCACAATTTCTTTCCCATCTTCAGAGTTACCAATTATTACGGTAATGGGCTTTCCATTCTCTACGGTCTCTAACATCTCAGTTCTATGCATGACATTCCTTCGCACAACATCGAATATTTCCTCTAAAACTCTTTTCCTAAATTCTTCAAAGTCCTTACTCATTACTTAATCACCTTTTTCAACTATCCATATTTTAATGTCGAAGTTTATGTCTGCTTTCTCATCTGTTAGTAGGTTTAGTAGCCTCGTACAGAACGCTCTTTGCGGGGGTTTTAGGGTTTTGTCTTCCGCTCTTCTTTCAAGCCAATATAGCAAATAGTCTCTTAGCAAACAGTAGAGTTCATCATAGAACAATGTTTCACCAATTTTATCCATAAACTTTACTAAATCATACTTTCTCTTCACTACTTAACCACCGGAAAAAGCCTTTATATCATTTCCCCTTAGAGTAAATCCACCTTTTGGTGTTATTACAGATATTTCTAATTCTGAAAGAAGACCGTTTTCAACAATCTCGAAACAGACTTCAACTAGTTTGGCTAAATATTGAAAAGCATTTTTCATAAAGAACTTCTTAACAACCTTACCTTTATGAAGCACAAAGATTACGTACCTTATTGATGTACGTATTTGCGGTTCTACCTCTTCACCACATCTAGGACATTTTACTAATGTATTTTTAAATCTTCTAAGTGATGTATAACTACCTACCCTTATTAGACTATAGCATTTAGGACAAACAATATAGGCTTTCATTAGACTTCACCCTTCATCCATTTTTCCCATTTTACAACGAGATGGTTGATAAATGACTTAATGTTTACACTGGCTTCTCTAAGCTTCAGTCTTAAGTAGAGTTTGCCGTTTCTTCTAACTACATCGTATATTTCTACGTCAGCATTACCAGCGATAGCTAAAGCCATAAGATAGCGAAAGAAATCATAGTCAACTTTGGGTTTTTCAGAATCATACTCACTAGCAACTCTAATGTACAAGAAACCATTACTGTAAAAGACTAGATCACGATACTTAAGCGACTCAACTAATGGTTCCTCCAAAAACTGTCTAAGAAAAGCCACCATTATTTCCCACCTATCACCAAGGTCTTAGCATGTGAAAGATTTTAATTGTTTGTATTATTTCATACTGTTTTCTGTTTAAGACCATTGGAGTTACTATGTGTCCACATATATGGCATTTATACTTTAGTCCCCCTCTTAGTGCTTTTCTAAGTTTGTTAAGTTCTACCTTGTTTGGTACTTCTCCGATTAAACTATAGCATTCGGGGCAAACCATGTAAGCTACTGGCATTATTTTCCACCTATACAGCATTTTTCATACATGTTTATTATTAGGTCTATGGTTTTTAGGAGAACATCTATAGCTTCAATATATGGTGTTTTAAGGATAATCATGTGTCCTTTTAGAGGCTGTCTTGATAAGGCATCTACTGGAATTCTGAATACTTTCAATGTACTATGTAATCCCCAGTTTACCTCAACTTCTTTTCCCACCCATTTCTCACCTTCTCCAAGAACATCGAATTTAAAAGCCTTCATCACGGTTATGCAATATTTTCCTTCTCCTCCAGACTTAACTATCTGAACCCTTACTGTTACAAAATCACTTTCAATAATGTATTCCAAATACTCCGAACTCTCACGTATAGGTGCAAAAACATTCTTAAACATTATTTCCCTAATCTTGTCAAGTTCATTCTTAGAAAAAGCATACGGATTCTTGCTCATGCTATCCACCCTATTAGTTTTGTTTTTAGTTCTTTTATGTTTCTTTCCAAGTTTTGGATTGCAACTCGTAAAATTATTATCTCATGGGTTGATAGTTGTTTTAGGTTTTCACGTTTAAGAATATTCATAAGTGTTGATGCATCAGCCCATATTCTGGAAGCTAATTCTCTAATACTTTCCTCACTAACCGGCATTAGCTTTTTAGCTTCCTTATAAACGGTAATTCCATGTATTGGATTAATTTTTAAAACCCTCCCTCCCCTAATATAGATTTCACTTGTTAATCCGAGAGTTCTAATAGTTATCTCTGAAGGCTTAGCTTCAAATCTAAATTCGGGCTTTACAGCAGCATAGTTTTTAATAATTACTTTCTCTATTTTTCCTTCCTTAAAGAGCTTAGCTATTTCTTCAACAGTTTTCTTTGCTTCATTACTCCAAAGCCCAGCCTCAACAAAAGATGCTTTGCCCTCAAGAATTTCCGCAAACTCCCTAGTGCTAATTCTTGTATAGTGTTTTGGCCATGCTTTTTCATCTTTACATATTAAAAGATGGTTTCTATCATCTGGTTGAATTCTATAAATAGCTAACATGCTATTACCACCTCTTACTTACAAAGCTTATGTCTTAGATACTCTATTGCTTCGTCTGTTAGGTATATTTTTATTTGCCCTTCACCGCACGTTATTTTTATTTGCCCACTTTCATAGCTTAAGACGGCGTGGTCAATTTTCCTCCATTCATCTGGTTTTCCTAAGAATAAACCTATTTCGCAATGCATAGGGTTTTTCACCGTGTATTATTTATTAAGGTTGGGGTTTAAAAAGTTTTTGTATTTGTGTAGTAGGTGCTACTTCTTATTTTTCAAACCATGCTTTCCTTAGTGTTTTTGTGTAGACTGTTATTCCATGTTCTCTTAACTCCCTAATTAACTCCATAGTCTTTATAAGTGGGGGTTCTGGAAGCCTATTACCATAATTGTCGTATCCGATGTAAACAAAGTCTGGGCTAATTATTTCTGCTATTATTGTTGAAAATAATGATGAGAAATCGAGAATAGGTTCAATACTTAACATTATTCTAAATCCCTTAGAGCCAAGCTCTGCCATTGCCTTGATTCTTCTTTGCGGTATCGGTGCATTCGATATTCGATGTTCCATATATAACAAGTTGAAGTCTGTTTCAATAGTAGCACCCAACACTATGTTGTGAAGCCTTTTTAACACATCTTCGAACTCAAAGAACCTTTCGGGGTTCTTAGTTAACAGTAGAAAGGTTGTCTTAGGAAATTTCGATATGTGATTTAGAACCTTTAAAATCCACTCTTCCGGAACCCACCGACCAAACATATCACCAACATCGCAGACGAAAACAAAGTCCCCCGGCTTAAACCTCTTACTAAGTTCTTGAGGGTGAAATTTAGGCTTAAAGCCTTCAGCATATTTTTTAGTAATGTTTTTCAGCCTCTTTTCCACAAGCCTTCTAGCCCAACAGTATATACAATAATGGTAGCAGCCAGTGATAGGATTCCATGTTTTAAGTCTTCTACCATTATAGTGGAACATTAGGGATTTACTCATAGAATCACCTTTTCGTCAAATATAATGCCCCTTGTTACTTCCTTAACACTTGTAAGTATTGTTGGTAGGGTTGTAGACTTCCTACCTAGCTCTTCAAGTGCTATATAAGACCATCCTTCAAAATTACCGTAAGGTAAAATAACTATCGCTATATCGTCTCGGCATTCAGACAGTAATGCTAAGTTTTCCGGGTGGGTAACAAAGCATATTTTGAAACCGGTGATTTCCAAAGCACCATAATATACTTGCATTTTTTCATCCCATAGGAAAGCAATTTTAAAACCTACAAGACCTTCCTTCTCCTTAAGTATCTCACGTACTTTCTCATGTACACGGTGGAATTGGAAGTCGTCTAGAACAATGTAGAATATTCCTTCAACCCTAAAATACCTAACGTCAGACTTAACAGTAATGGGGTTATATATTCTTCTAAACCAAGCATAAATACCCATTATAGTGTTTTCACCAAACTTCAGCTTAAGCTTCTCCCCAATACTTCTCAAAACGTCAAGCCATTTCTCCTCTTCCTCTTTTGAAGGCCTCCGGTTAAACATCAAGTAGCACCTACTACTTTCTTGACAGTATTTCTGTTACGATAATGTAAATGGCTATAGCGTAGAATACTCCAAAGAGGAAACATAGTATTGAGTATGTTGCGTAAGTTTTCGGTAGAGAAAGCGTTATAGCTAACAACTCCCCCGTCGAAGCCCCTATTATGAAGCCGCTTCCTAGAAATAGCCAGTTCCTAGAAACTTTACCTATAATGTGAAATAGCCTATCAACAGTCTTCTCTACTTTCGGGTTTTCAAGGATCCTTTCAAACCACGACCTTAAACCCATTCCTCCACAGCCTCCTTCAACTCCATGTTCGGATCAGAAACACGCATAAGACAGTACCTAATTACCTCATATAGGTCTCGGCAGAAACGGTAATCATCAGTTTCAACAGTTACTTTAAACTCTCTAAGAACACCATAGGCAATTGTTTCCCCCTTCAAAGTAATCCTAACCTTAACCATAACAGAACACCTTAACCCTAAAACCTTATGGGATATACTTTGTAAACATACTTCCCCCTAGACACAGATAGCTTTGGAGCGAAACCGTATGTTAGAAGTTCATCGTAAACCATTTGTGCTAAGTCTTCGCAGAAACATGGAGCATCAAGGCAAAGGTATTCTAGCGAAGAAGAAACGGTAATAATGTTCTCTACTCTCGGTAACCTACCGTACTTAGCAGCAAACCTAACTACGGCAAAAAAGAAAGCAAAATTAATTAGAGAGATACTGTCCAGCATTCTCAATTTCTTCCACCTACTCTATAAATGGTAGAGTCGAGTACATAGTCATAATGACGGCCATTGTCTTATTTATAATGTCGTTTGCACTAAAGTCTTTAAGAATTAAAGCTAAATCATCAGTAAATTTATTATAGAAATCGAACATAGCCTCGTTTAAGTCGAGAACCGAATGAACTTCAATACCATATATTTTACTAATTAGAACCATTATTTTTCACCTTCTTTTTCAGCGTAGTTTGCTGTTGCTTCTATGAACTCTACTCTCTTACATTCTTCGAAAGGTGGTGTAAGGCATTCTTCAGCAATATTCATAGCTTCTCTCTCGTCTTCTGCTTCAACACTTAAAACAACATTAACATAGACAAGAAACCTAGGCATAGCCTACCCCACCTCTTTAACTGAAACTATTTCTTTTACACTTGCTTTTTCAACATCCTTTAAATCTTCCTTGTATTTGCTAAGCCAAGGTATGTCGTGTTTGTCGAGGATAGCGTATTCTGAAACCTTATCTACCGCTTCTGTGGGTTCATCAGCTAAAACAGTAAATGACACTACTAGGACAACTTCAAACCTACGCATTACTTAACCACTTCCTCACCCTTAATAGGCCTTTTAACTAATGTTATTGCTTCACATATTTCATCTTCTCCGTGTTTAGCATGAGCAACTATTTTGCCGAACCAGTATGAAAGCCAATCACCTTCAATACGCTCTACCGGGACACCCATTTTCCCATATTTTTCAACTATTTCGTTTAACTCCTTAAGCCTTCTTAAACCAGCGGATGAAAAGTCCGTAGCATGGTCTATGAACCAGTAGTTGTTGTTGGAAACTTGGAAAACAAAGAGATAATGGTTTACAGTACCTTCCTTGTTATGCTTAAGCTTAACAACGTAGATTTTCAGCGGAACAACATTGAAACGGGTAAGAGCATCAAGAATACCGCAACCGTAAAACCTAGTTTCCCCAAAATACAAGTCCTTACGTAAAACATTCTCAAACATAAATACCACCTTAAACCTCGTATTCAGCAATTCTCATAGAGTACCTTTTAAGGTGCTTTTTAGGTTTAAAACTTCTATAAACATCAACAAACAACACTACAACATTATCTTCCCTATTGGCAGTTGCAATAACTCTGCCCATTTTCAGAGATATTGAAGCTTTAAATCCATGTTTAAACTTAAGCTTCGAAACAAAGTAGTAAAGCTCAATAATAGCGTTTACGAAGCCTCTCCTACTAGCGTATCTTCTCTTGAAAAGCCTAGGAACCCTAAACTTTTCCCTAATCTCCCTATATACTTTAGAAAACTCTTCCTCCAAAACCTCCTCAATAGTAGGCACATACATCACGGATCACCAAACACCCCAGCATACATGTTCCAACAGTAACACCAATCAACTCTTCTAACATATTCTTCTAATGCTTTGGTGAAATCAATTATATCCAACGATCCCCCACCTCATCCATGTATTCTTCAATCGCCTTCATTATTGCTTCTTCGTCGCTAAGACCTTGCTTCTTAAACTCCAAGAACATCTTATATACTTTGCATTTGTCTTCGTTGAAACCTTCGCAAACTATGGTTTCGTAACGTTGGCAAAGCTTCCATATCGGACATGTTCTTCTCACTTTAGACTTTAAAGTATTATATTGCTTAATAAGGTCTTCAAACTCGTAAGGTGAAAGAACAAGCTTATGCTCATACCCGGGCTTAAACATGTCAGCCATTTTAACAACAACCCTATTCCCCCTAACATTAACTTCATCAACGAAAACCCATAGATTCTCAAAAGTACTTTCCTTCTCACCAACCTTAGCAACTAAACTACCCATATTCTACCACCTCGCTAATGAGTTTTTCTAGGTCTTCAATAATTTCATCTACTTGTTTAAGTTGCTGATGTAGAAACTCTGCTTCTTCCGGAGTTTTCGCAGACATGTATTCCCCGTAAATGAACCCCCGGTAAGTTCTTAGCTGACTAAGAGCATCTTTCAAATATTCAACATACACATTAACCACACTTAACCACCTAATAAATTTATAGTAATGGATTTATTTAAAAAGGTTAGGGGAGGTTAACTAGTGTTTTTCGATTGTTAAGTGTTCTTTATTTTTACATTTAAGTCTAGCATCTTCGGTTATTTCGAATATTTTCCAGAAGCATTCTCTGTGAAGGTCTATTTCAAGTTCTCCGTTATTAACCCACACAATTACTGGTACGTCATCTAT
>Ga0180301_10001135_pt1 | contig 20825 bp, 16 predicted proteins | sample GuaBasSediGuay16_FD_121797 | JGI IMG/M metagenome (GOLD analysis project Ga0180301, IMG submission 121797) | Subseafloor sediment microbial communities from Guaymas Basin, Gulf of California, Mexico - Guay16, Core 4569-2, 12-15 cm | ecosystem: Environmental > Aquatic > Marine > Hydrothermal...
AACACATGTCTAGCAAGACCTCCGACTATTCTGGGAGGATATTCCCACGTTAGCATGAGCACTTTCATATAGTCACCTCGTGCTGACTTTACGATAGAGATCGATCAAGGTATTGACCCGCTCTATGTCTATCAAAACTATTCTAGAAGGTTCAACTCCATAATCTCTGATCAGGCTCTCAGCCTCGTCCTTGCTCGATGCCGCTACAATATCGGCTTCACTGATGAAATACCTCTCAATGCCATATATGCACTCACTAATCAAGCTAGTCCTACCTCCTCTCATGGCCTCTGTGCTATGGAGAGTAGCCACCAGCGGCACTTTGGAGTACCATTTAAGGTATGAGGCTGCTACAAGGCCTATCCACTCTTGAGCATGGATGAGATCTATCTTTCCCCTTAGACTATGAAGGACCTCAGCTCCTCTCCTGACCAAGGACACTATGAGGCTCCATGCCCATGTGATCACGTGTAGCTGAGTTTTTATGGGGCAGGAGGCAGTGACCACTTTTACACTATCTTCAGCACGCTGTTCCTCGTAATCGCTAGGACATACCACGTATATCTCAACTCCCCTCCTCGCTAGTTCATGTACTAGCCTATGAATAGTCCATCCTGCAGAGCCCATCACCTTGGGAGGATACTCAGGCGTTATCATTAAAACCCTCATTCCGCCACCTCAGCTAAAAATACTGAGGACCTTGATGACGCCTAGTTCAGTCAAGTAGTATTTGCCCTCCTTCACAGCCACATAACCATCTCTTATTAGCTCTCTAAGTATTGATAGAAGCTTTTCCTCACTTAGACCTATATAAGAGGCAAACTCCCTTAACTCCTTGGCTCTATCGTGACCGACCATGGTAAGAGAATGCATAGTTATGAGAACTCTCATCTTATCATCCAAGGCTCTCAGCCATCCCCTTGCTCACTAGATCTTGATCCCTAAGCAAAAGTTAAGATTTGTCACCTCAGGCCCATAATTCGAGATTAACCTTATGTATAAGTCCATCCAACGAATTACTGATGATGAGAACGGGCTTCGCAGAGAGGTAGTCTCGATGAAGACCCTTACAAGGGCTGATTTTCGCCCATGATCAGACCACATTTTAAACACCTTCAGAAATATCCATAAGCAAGGAGGAAATAAAGCTAACTCAACATACTTCCCTTGACATAAGCCCTATACCACTTAAACTTGAATTCTAGCAATCAACTCGGAGTATCTCTCAGAACTTGGCATTAACCTCTCAACCTCAGCTAGGAAGACAGCAATCTTCCTTCCTAAATCAGTAAGCCTAAGCTTGCTCTTGAAGGGGAATTTATGCTCCTCAACTATCTCAACTAAGCCCTTCTCTTTTAGAGTCTCAATAGCCTTAAGCACGGTCTTATTTGATAAGCCATATAGTCTACCAGCCTCATTAACCACATCTTGCTTACCAATATCAGAGTAATTGCCTAACCTTCCAGACTCCATGAGATAAATAGTAACGAGGACTAGAGCATTCTCGGTAAGTAACAGACGCCTCTTACGCTTCTCCCAATTAGGCTTTACTTTCACCATACTCCCCCAACATGCTTAGTGCACACTTCAAGCGTATAAAGACACTGGCTCATGAAGGCTCATTATTAGCAACGATTACATCACTTCCAATATTGGGGTATTACACGATTACACTATTTTGAGCATTAAGGAAAAGAGTGGGTCTGTATATTGAACATGTAGCCTGACCTCTCCCTGATGGGTGAGTGGATGAAGGTTTCAAAACACATCTACCTACCACCAGATCTAATAGATGAAATAAATAGGGTTATCGAGAATTATGGGCCAGCCTTAGGTGTTAGGAATTTCTCTGAAGCTGCAGAGAGAGCACTAAGGTTCTGGCTAGCATACATCAGAAGGAATGAGGAGAAGCTCAAGAGAATGATGGAAAACATGGGATACTAAAAGACCTCCTCGCTTTAACTTCATCCGTTTGCTATTTATAAGGTAATTCAAATACAAGCATAGTGTGAGGAGGAGCTCTACCATTACCTTTCCCAGGATAGCACGTTATTGGGGTAGGAAGGTACACGAATGCATGAATTTTATATTTCCCCAGATAATTAAGAGCGTTAAAGGTAAAACAGTATTAGATCCCTTTGGTGGTGCAGGTTGCATAATTTATGAAGCTTTAAGACGGGGCGCAAGGGGAATATACATTGATATAAATCCCTACGCATACCTCATAGCTAGAGTCACTCTGGAGTGGTTTAATAATGAGGAATTAAGGAATATATCAAAGCGCATTCTTTCACGTAAAAGGTTAGCATACAAGGGCTCTAATGGTCTGCTCAAATTCATAAGTAGAGAAACCCTGTATACAGTCACCATAAGAGGAATTAAGAAGAGGGTCAGGTATTACGAGTGGAATGGTAATACATGTTGGGCTATCACCGTTGATGGGGAGAGGATAGAAGCCTCTGATTTCACTGAAGGGGAGCCTTACCATTTTGTGCCAAAGTACATGTTGTGGTATCCTTGGAGAGAGCCATTTTATAAAAGGAGAAATTATAACTGGTTGCACGAATTCTTCACAAATCGTAACCTAATAATACTGACCAATATCTGGCACGATATAAGAAGGCCTAAATCTATACTTAGAGATACGCGTGAACATAGAGCTCTTGTGCTGGCTTTCTTATCAACTCTATACATGAGCAGTAAGATGGCTAGACGAGGTGCTGGATCATGGGGAATAAATAGCTATTGGGTGCCTAAATCCCATGTAGAGTATAATCCCTATGAACTTCTAGAGAGAAAAATAAACAGACTATTGAGCATGAAACCTCCCCTCAATCGTGAAATACGCATTACAGGAAGCATAAGCTGTATACGTGAGGTATTAAAAGGTAGATATGATGCTGCTCTTATACATGGAGATTCTAGAAGAGTACTTGGAAGAATACCACAAAAAAGTATTGACCTTGTGATTACAGATCCTCCTCATGCAGATGAAATACAATATTTTGAGTTAAGTTTCTTCATGAATGCTTGGATAGAAGAAAACCCCTACTCATGGGCTCTTAATGAGATAGTAGTCAACCCAAAACAGTACAAAGACTTTAACAAGTACTTGGAAATGCTTGTTAACACCTATAAACTCCTCTATGAGGTTCTCAAACCAGATGGGAAGATGATAGTAATTCATCATGAGGAGGATTCATGGCGATTAAGGAATATGGTCAAAGCAATAGAAGAAGCTGGCTTTACAATAGACAAGGAGTTCTTCATTAACATGAAGCAACAGCGAAACATAGGAGATCGCGATATCACTAAGGGTAGAGAACTTCAAATAGTGGTTTGTGTGAGATAGCAGGGTGGGTTGAGATAAATTTATCCCAATGTTGTGCTTTAGTATAAATGTGGACTTCCGAGAAGTGGGTGTTAAGAAAAGGATCACAAAAAGAGTTGAACATGCTATAGTTAAATGTCTCTCGAAAGCTAGTCCACTTCTCCTTCAGGCCTTAAATGAATATAGGGAATGCCTTAGGAAGAGAAAGATACTAGGAGTTGAGGATTATAGGATAAGAGTAACCTCAATTTTTCCTCATGTACTTATTTCCATTCCTCTACTTGGTAGTAGCATGTTTAACATAAAGAGATTAGCCTTTCGTGTAAGGAGAAAGATAGGGTACGAGTTATTCGAGGATAAAGTGAGAATATTATTCTCCGGCAAAATTATAATCCCTTCTTTCTCCCTAACTTTGGCCTCATTTGCTACCATTCAGCGATGGGTATCTGGAGATGAACAAACATACGACAAAGATGTAGATTCAGATAAGGTACAAATAATAAAGGAAGGGCACTTCTCCATCCTTAACTTCTACTATTTTCGCTCCATGGAGGCTCTTGATTTAAGCAGAGCAGATACCACATATCTCGACACAATACTAAATAATATCCTTCATGTTGTCACTCCATTATCCATGCCTACAGTGAAGAACAAACACTACGATCTAATTAAAGTTCTCCCCTTCTCGAGTATTTACGGAACAGGAATCAGTGGTGTTGAGGTTTTGTATATTACTCGTTGTATTTTAAAGGTCAATCATAGTTCTTTGCTTAATAGTCGTAGGGTAAATCTCAAAACCATGTTATGGGGTACTTTACCTGTACATAAAGTTAGAGCCAATGTACTATCATATGACTTACTTAACAGGAACTTTAAGGTAACATACAATGAAAATATATATGTACCCGAACTTTATTTTGACAAATTGCTTGAAATATTTAATTCTAACGATGAGAGGGAGTTGTTAATAGACTCGATAATATTATCTCTTTTCATGGTAAGACGAAGAGAAGTGCTTCTCTTTAACATACTGTCTGTTCCTCTAGAAATATGTTACGTAGATGATGAAAATTCCTATACCCTGCTCGTTGAGCACCTCCTTCTTTCTCGCTACTCGTCAGCGAGTACAGATACACTATACAATCCTTCAAATGGTTACTCATGGGAGGTGAATATTAATCTCTCAGAAAAAGAGGTTACTACGGAAATACAACAAATTTGTAGAATGTTGTCTATACGTAATCTGAATGCACCCACAAGCTCCATAAAGCTTCGTATTCCTAGGCTTAATCAGCCCATTGAAACACCTCTTTGTTATGCGTATGTATTATTACATCCCTCGTTAGTTAGAGAAGGTGACGTAATGTACAACCATAAGATCAGGTATATCTCTCTTACTTGCCTCTCTCCGTATATTGCAGTTCCACTAATGGCATACTCCTTGTTGAAGGGTTTACCTCTCTCGGAACATAGAGAAATAGCTACATGCTTACTTAAAACTTTAGGGAAAAGATATGAGAACATAGATATCATTCAGCTTACAGAGCTACGCAATGCTTTAAGCAAAAAACTTGGTGAGAATATAGGCTATGAGGAAGTGATTTTCCTGATTAGGAACGCTATGTTTGCGAGAAACTTGAATGCTAGCAAAATAGAATACTTATCTAAAATTCAAAACTTAAGATAGAAATAGGAGGGAGATATTACTGAAAAGCCTAAAGGTAAATCTAGATGACATAATAGTGGGCGCTTACCAGGAATTATTCTTAAATGAGATAAGGGAAGCAAGAAGAAAACGAGATATAAATGTATACTTTGACATTAATGGAGCTTACAAAATACTTGAATCTTATGTTCGAGAGCTAGAAAGTGTACTAGGGCCAATATCTTTAACCCCTGAACAATTACTCTTAAGATTAGTTGAGAAATGTTTACTCCTTGCATATCCCGATGGGAAACTCAGAACCATTCACATGGAGCTTATCTCTCGTGCGATATTTTCCCGTAGTTATCCAAGTGCCCTTTCTACTCTCGAGTATTTGATACTTGAACCACGTATAACCCCTCTTCCCTCCTTTGAGGAGCGTACAGGGATAGAGGTTATAGAACTATTAAAAGAGTACTTCTCCTCACTAACAAGCGAAGATGTTGCTGAGAAGCTTGCCCGTGTAATAGTAGAATCTTTCGCAGAAAGCATAGCTGGAAAGAGTGACTTGAGAGAAGGAATACTTTCAGAATATCAATATGCCAACCTTCGCACTATGCTCTATTACTTGAGAGAGAATCTTCCATCTATTACGCTACTTGCCGCACCTACAGGTACAGGTAAGACCTGGATATTCACCCTTTATGCCGTAATTAGAGTATTAGAAGCTAAACTCAAGGGAGAAGAAGGGGTTAAAGTGGTCATAATATATCCGCGAAAAGCTCTCTCGCGTGACCAAACTGAGAGAATATTGAAGTTTCTCGATACCCTCAATAGTAAACTCAAGAACGATAACAGGCTCAAACAATACCGCATAACTTTAGGATTATGGGATGGTGATTCTCCCGAGGACTGGGAGTCATGTAAGGATTCTACTTTCAGAGGAATCATATGTCCACATTGCAAGAGAGAGGATGCTACTCTTATATATCTTAAGAAGGGGGGAAAGTGGACTATAGGCTGCAAGTGCGGCAGAACTTATGATTTCGTAGGAGATGTAAGGGAGTGGATTTATGAAGTAAAGCCTGATATACTCATAACCAATTATTGGGCATTAAATCAAAGATTATTAAGTAGCAAGTATAAGGATTTACTTAGTTCATCGATACGTTGCATAATACTAGATGAGGCTCATGTTCTTAAAGATCTTGAAGGGGCTTTTGTAGCCTATCTCCTGGCTAGGGTTCTACTAAGACTTTCAATGATGCATAAGAACATTGACCTGAATACGTTGAAGCCTAATGCAGAATACAATGCTCTCGTATGGATCAATGATTATGTAAAGGAGAGAAACTTTGCAATTATCCTATCATCAGCTACCATATCAACTGCCCCTTCTCTTAATGAGCGGAGAAAAGATGCAAATAATTTCGCACGTAATGTCATATTAGGAGGCATTTTTGAAATATTTGAGAAGACATGTAAAAGCAAAGGTGTAGGACCATTGATATATTGTGACTATGAAGAAACATATCATCGTAGAAGAATAACAAAATCTGGTTTCAATAAATTATGTAGAAAAATTGAAGTTCCCATCATAATAGCTCCTCACCCATTGAGAGGTGCAGAGACTATTGCCCAATCGGTACTAATATGTACTCTATTTTGGGCCAAGGTATTTAACAAAAGCTTCCTATTTTTCGCTGATAATAAGGAGGCTCTGGAGAGAATTCACCACTTCATTAATGACATAATAATTTCTGAACGTGGAGAAATATATGATCACAACTTATTAACTGATAAGAATCCAGGAACACACATCAGTGAGTATATAAGGAGAATTTGGTTGGATTATCGAGAGTATATTCTCAAAGGAAGGGACCCATTGATTAAAGTCCTTTCGGATCCTCTATATTGGATTTCATTTGAATATTGTCATTACCTGAGAGGCTTGCTAATGAAAAATTCAAATCTAGAGGTTGCTTTAAGTAGTATATGTAGAAATCAAAATGCATGTTTAGAAGAGGTATTAAAACGTACGAAGCTTAAGTGCGATGATTTGTTTAAGAATGTGCATAAGTATATAAAGATTCATCATGCTGACCTAAAGAAGGATGTAAGACAGCGCATAGAGAGGGAGCTCAAGGAGGGGAGATTACTCGGAGCTCTGTGTACTTCGACTTTAGAGCTAGGAGTTGATATAGATAAAATTTCTGTTATAGTCCAATATCGACCTCCCTTAAGTGCAGAAAGTTTTGTTCAGAGGTTAGGACGAGCTGGAAGAAAACGAGAAGCTACCATGTGTATAACGATAGGATTTTTACTCCTTAGTAACCTTGACGTATTATTTTTGAACGAGGACTACGCACGAAAAGCATTATTTGAAGTGAGACCTCAACCTCTTCCAATAAGTAATAGCAGAATACAAGCCAATGCAGTATATTACACGGTGTTCGATATACTCACATATTTTGGCAGTAAAATAAGATTTAGAAAGGATGTAAGGAATGTTAGGAGAATAGCTGACAACATTTATGATATATTTCAACTTCTCATGAAGTTCAAGAAAGCAATAACTTCTATAATCGCAACCTCCTTAGGCCTATCTACAGATTTGGTAGAGAAAGAATACAATATGCTGGTTTCTCATCTCGAAATATTGCATAACTGCCTTCGAGGAGCAAAACAGCGAAGGCAAGAATTGGAGAATGTATTATACGAAGGGTGGAGAATCTCGGGAAGTTTAATGAATTCATGGTTCACGAACGTCATCCCTTACTTCTACCTTCACCATAGGAGATTCAAAACAATAAGTCCTCTGGTGGACAGAATAAGCGAGAAGATAAGCTATATCCGTGATGAATTAAAATTAGAGAAGCTCTTAGGTAGGCTCTATGACTTGTGTTATATAGACCCCGTACGCTTACTAATGGATAAAGATAAAATTCTGAAACATGTAGGAAAATGTAGTAGTGAACTATCTGACCTCATTGAAGAGTTGAAAAGACTACTTGGAATACTTCGCACAAAGAATATTGATGCTCAGTTATATTCAAAGGTAAAAAGAGTTCTAGGTGAAGCAGAGAAGTTAGCAAATGATATACGTGAGCTGACACGCATTATTGGATCGGAAGAAATCTATTATCAAACGATAGTTCTGAATGTAATACGGGTACTTGAGGGATGATCATGTCATCGAGAAGACTGTGCAAACTAGTAGATTTAATTAAGCTATTGAGGGAGGGAGCCCTCTTTAAACGCCTATCTGATCCCTTGCACTTAGGCAAGAGTACTGTTCAAGAGTGTACCTTCTACGTGCAAGAGGGAAGGGAGAAAGAGAGCATTAATGAAGTTGGAAGTTCTCCAATATCCGATGTACTCTATACTTTCCTGAGACCCTTCAATATTCGTCATTACAAAGGTGCTTGGTACATCCTATTACCTCCCTCATATTGCTTATATCAAGTGAAGCACATGGATCATAAAAGAAAAATAATTGAAGTAGAGCCAAAAAGAGGCCTCCAAATAGAGTACGAATTTGGCCAAAACGAATTTGAATATATGCCTTATTACTTCGAGCATATGCTAAAATATCAATACGATTCAGATGTAGAATATGCTTGCATACCGAAGCAGGTAACTTATTTAAAACTTGACCTCTTACCTGACCCTCAAAGACCACTCCTTTACCTATTATACAGGAAATTTGACCATGGGGGAGGAATTTTAAGCGCTATATTTCTCTCAAGACCTAAAAGTCGCAAAACTGTACCCGTGACGTATACAGACGATTGCTCTTTCATATGGATTGGTGTAACGATCAAGGATTTGCAGAAGTTAGGCTTTAAAGAACCGCCCATAAATTACACAGTTTTCATTAAGTGGAAGCGTTCGATACAACGCATCATACCTCTGAAGAAATATACGTACGAAGACTTGCAGAGAAACACCAGTGTAGTCAGAGTTTTTAAGTCTTATGCTGTAGTTAAGACTTACATCGAAGAAAGCGCTACCCCTACCCTTCACCTTCTGTACAATAATGTCGCTCTGGGTCTTAGGTTGTGTAGATTAAGCGGATTGGATTTTACAAAGGTTTTACTTGGTTCGCGACTTAAACTGAGAAAAGCCTTCCTAGTAAGCACCACGCCAATCGTATATGTAAGCATAGGTGAAAAGGATCGAAAGACTCGAGGAATAGGCGTTAAGATTATTAGAAGCGAAGGTCTTGGGATATTATTTGAAAAGGAGAAGTTTGAAAAAATTATTGAGGGGATACTTTATAGAAATGTAAGAGTTCTTAAGACACTGCTTTTGAAAAATCTTCTAGTGAGATACTTCTACTCTAGGCAAGAGGATTACTATGACTTTTCAGGCATGGCAGAAGAACTTTTAAATCTTGCTATGGGGGAAGAGCATTTAATGGCGTTAAAGAGGTATTCTACTATACTATATTCCAACGATCCCGTTGAAATAATCTCGTATTTAAAGAAGATTAATGAGTATGAAAATTTCAGAGATTATACTATTAAAGTTGCTCTGTACTCACTCGCTCAAGTGTTACTAAAGGTCCTAACTCATCACGTATTGAAGACTAAATTAGGAAACTTCACTGTATACGTGAAAACTGATTATAAAGTTGAGGATAAAGAGTATTACGCTATTATGATATTAGAAAATTCTCATGAAGGACTTGGTTTCATAGAATATTTACACTCCTTAATTAGCGAAGGTAACTTAACACTAGATAACATTGTAGAACTAGCTCTAAATATGCTGGTAAATGATAAGACTAATAAGACTTTATGCCAAGAGCATTTCGAAAGGTGTAAACTTGCAAATCAACCTATAGTGGAGAGAATGTGTGGTGGTAATAAAGACTTGCAAAAATTGAGAAAGTACTTGCAGGAGCTATTACAGAATTGGAGTGCAAAACTAGACATAGACTTTCCATGTGATCTTATGCGTCATATGTTGTTAAAATACTTAAGCATAGTAGATAAAGATTTACGAAGAAAACTTACAAAGGATACCTTCCTCCGTAATGCAGCACCATTAGTATATACCACAGAGGTTCCCTTCTGTTGGGACGGATGCTTTAGGTGTGTACGAATTAGAACACCTCCTTACACCCTCCTCCCTATAGAACAAATATTTTATACTTCACGCGACCTTGCTATAAGCATTCTTCACCTAATGAAAGATGCCCTAACAAGTCGTGATACAAAGACGATAGTCAAGCTAGGTACCGGGCTAGGCCACGCAATACTGAATTACCTACAGAAGGCAAACAATGAAGTGCGCATAATGAGTCCATGGATCTCTCCTAGTATAGCAATGCAATTAATTGACCTTGCTAAAACCAAGAATGTAAAGATAAGAATATTAACGAGGCCACCTTCTGATACAGAGCCGTACCCTCATCAAAAAGCATTAAGTCTTCTGAGTAAGGCAAGCATGGAAACGAAAAACATAGAGGTACGCTATAGCGAGAGAGTTCATGCCAAAGTAATGATTATCAACGGCGAGATGCTAATAACAGGTTCCATGAACCTAACGAGAAGTGGTACAGAAATAAATATAGAGAATGTGACCATAATCCGTGATAAATCGACGATATATTCCATTATCGCATCTTTCGAGAAGGAATGGTACAAAAGTACACATAATAGATGATATCCTTTATCCTGTCCTCTAACTCTCTAAAAAGTTTCTATCAAGAATCCCAGCTTCAATTCTAAACCTCCTTTCAATCTCTGGAATAATTTGCTTTAATACGACTCTAGGAGCTTTGTAAAGGTGAGCAATATCTTTGCGAATTATTATAAGGAGTCCTTCCCAAGGTTCAAGATGAATAAACCTCTTAACATGAATTAATTGAGTAGCATGCACCTTCGAGAGAAGCTCGATATTTTCACTAAGTGTCTTACTTTCATCCTCTACAAACTTAATTACTTCATCAAGCATATTGTGAGTAGGTACTTCAACTTTAATGCCTATGAAGTTATTGTAATCCTCTCTTAAGGCCTCATCAATCTTATCCCATAGTTTCAGTAAGGTAGTCTTGTCATGATCTGAGAGTAATGCTCTCAATAGCCCCTGTTTAGTCTCAACCCATAATTCAGCGATAAACTTACCCTCAGCCTTTAGTAGAGCACTCCAATGAACCTTAATTATCGAAGAATCAATCTCCTTCAAAGTCTCAATAAGCCTACCTGCACTCCTAACATAATCTAATACTCTGCCCTCAATCTCATGGAATGAATCAAGATAATATATGAGCAAGTCAACACCTCTATACTTTACAATAGGGCATTTCCCTTGAAGTTTTTGCATATGAAGAATTTCAAGAGCTTGTACCCTTGCTCTATCGAGCTTTTCTAAGGCCTCCCTTCTAATCCTCAAAAGCTCCTTTACCTTCTCATCCTTGCATAATCCTACCGCAATAATATTAACCCTATTGAGAAGGTTATACTTCTTAAGTTTCTCATATACATTAGGCCAATATCCCTTATCCTTACCAAAACTATCATCATGATAGCTGTTAAAAGCTCCCTATCCGATACCCCATTAGGCAAAGTGGGAAACTCATTGCTAATCATGCTCTTAGCCTTTAGAACTAATTCCCTCATAAGTATCAAGTACTTTGAGTAAAGCTCTCTAACAACATATTCCTCAATATGCTTAAGCTCTTCATAAAAACCCTTGAAATGATTTCTCAAGTCCTCATAGAGTAACTTGTTTCTAACTCCACCTTCAAATGAGAAATTCTCCCACCATTTAACATCTCGTGAAGGTGCTTCAAGGTAATAGTCAAAATAGAGACTTTCTTCTATATTAAAATTCCTCATTAAGTCTGATAGTGCATTTAGAAGAGGCCTAATACAGTATTCTTTTAATTCTTCAAAATGCTTCTTCCTCGCTTCAGCTATTTCCTTACGTTTATAGAGGAGCCAATTAATAAGACCACTGATGATCCCGCCTAATAATGCTCCTATGAAACTTTGAATCATTTAACAAACCTCTCCAAATATTCCCTGATAATTCTGTAATCCTCCTCACTAATTTCAAACATAGCTCTTCTCAATGGCGCTGACCATCTCTGCTTATTCCTGATAAATGAGAGTCTTGGAACTAAAGGGGTGAAATCTATAGGTTTCCCAAGGACTAGAATAGGTTTAACTCTAACTCTATATGGAAACTTTTCCTCCCTAGTCTTAACAGGATAGAATATCTGACTCTCATCATAGTAGGGATCAGAGATGACCTCGAAGATACCACCAATTCTCTTAGGTATTATATAGAACACTAAGAGGTCTCCCTTCTTTACACGATTTATAGTACGTTGCCAACGCTTAGAAACACCCCATACGTGTTGATTTTTAACAATAGCCCAATTCTCATCGTTGGTAACACAAATCCAATAAGCCATACTGCTCAAATCCCAGGGATTTGTAAGCTTTTGCACTAATTTAAAATTTACTTCGAATACATCTGACCCCATTGATCGTAACTCTTTTCATACAATCCGATTTGACTATTTATCGCTTGTCCATTTATCTGTCTAGTGACAATCACAAGACATAAATACCCATTTGTTGAGACTCAAGCAGTGATGATGCTACTTCAACTTCCAGTCCATAATTGTATGGCAACATGTATGCGTTTATACAACTTTCGTAGTTCTTCCTTGACTATATTTTCATCTATTCCTGGACTTAGTGCCTTTAAGAACTCAACATCTATGTTAAACCTGACTGGATCAGGGCTTACTGGATTAAATTGTTGCGGAATTCTCCTTAAAGTTTTATCAGCATATCTGTCAAAGACCTTGGCTAAACGCTTCAACGTATCTAAGTCTAGGGAAACTACATCTAGGACTGGCATTAACATCCATTGACCCATTTTAATTTGAGCCCAAGCTCCCTCTGTTTCCTCTCTATTGATTAGTATGGAAAGGAGACCCCATGTAGTATTAAACCACAGAACTAGGCTTTTTTCGGCATATTCCCTTAAATGTTCTTGAACATCTAACTTTATAGCGTAATGAGTATTAGAAAGTAGCTCTTGATCAGAATATGTGACAATAACGCGGGAGGTATTCCATCGTACGTTTACTCCGGGAACAAGAATTCTCCCAGAATAAGCGTCAAATATTTCAGTTGCTTTTTCTTTCACTTTTTCATTCTTGGGGGCTATGTAGGCATTAGGTTTTATTCTCATAGACTGTCTAAATTTTTCCTCCGTTCCTATGAATGCTGGATATGGTGATTTTGGAACCTTAGTATAGAGTTCGTAAAACTGATGAGCATCTATGCCAATACTTTTAGTGGGCACCGTAATAGTCTTTCTCCCTCTCCTCCTCTTTATGGTAATTGTCTTAAGGATGTATCCTAATCTAGTTATGGGTACTTTGACATATATGTCTCCTAGAACTATTTCGCCTTGTTCGAGGAGTTTGAGTATGTAATTGCCTAATATTGGATCAGGTACTGCGACAAATCTATTCCAGTTATCTATATATTTCAGCAAAGTTATCTTACTTACCTTGTGTACTATACATTGAGCGCCATTGGCACCGAGGGATACATACATCTCCCCTGTCTTTTCAGCTTTCTTTATCTCCTCAGCAAGTAATATACCTTCGAGTAATGTCCTTGGTTTTCTCGTAAGAATTATGAAGGTAGTTTCTTCTTGTGGATTATGCTTGGTTACTCGTCTAGCTACAATCAATGTTTCGCTTAATGCAGCGCCTTCCGAGAAGTTATAGCCGTTTTTAGGGTCAGAGCTAACGACTACATATCTTACATGAAACTTTGAGGCGAGGAGTACTCTGGCCAAAAACCAGGAAACTCCAGCAAGTACAGCTCTGGGGAGAACAAAGGCTATTACACCATCATCATCCACATATTTATATGCTAGATAAAGGAATGGTAACGCCTCACCCGCTAACCCTATATTGAGATATTGTCTCAGCTTCTCGTCGCCTTTGCCTGATATAACTTGCCTTAATAAATAAGGTATCCCGGTTAGTGTAGCGAGGCTCGTCCTTGCAATGTTTCTTAAGTCTTCAGTTATTTTCTCTAGTACTCCTTTATACCTCTCCCTCAGCTTCTCTCTCAACTTCTCGCTAGTTATAAAGCCGAAAAATGCACGACTCTCTTCTGGAAATACTCTTCCCCTGTACGTGGGTCTTGTGAATGGTGGATTCATTATGATCACGTTAAATTTGCTTGGAATTTCGAATACTCCTTCTACTCCCTCAAGACTTACCCTTTCAGCTACTCCCTTAAGGCCTCCCTCTATCCATGCGAGGAGACCCTCAACTCTTTTAGCATTATTGAGTAGTTCTAATGAGCCCAGCCAGGCCTGATTCTTTTCTGGAATGTAGCCAAGGTATATAGTATACACATTCTCTTTAGTTATAATGCTTGGCCCTATCAGTGCCAGGTTAATTGCTGTTATTTGAGATGCGTATCTTAAAGCATCTATACCATAAATGTTATTTTCTATAATCATCTTACCAATCTCGTCAAGCTTCACATTCTCTAGATCATGATAATACTTGAGAGCTGAAGCTATCCTGTAAAGTGAGTAATAGATTGCAGTAAGTAGCGTCCCACTTCCACATGCCATATCCCCTACTTTGAGGTTCCTTAGTTTCTCGATCATATTCTGAGCCTCTTCCTTATCAAGGTAGAGCATGCTCTTTTTGTCTAATCCTAGGAGAGTCTCAGTAGCTAAAATCGCAAGGAGGTACGCTGCTGGAACCTCTGTGTAGAATGTAGCAAAACCTTTCTTCAGCGCTATATCTCCTGTTATCTCATGATACACTCTGCCAGCAAAGTCCTTTGCAAGTAAACTTCTATTCTGGGATATTTTGATGGCAAGATCTACAAGATCTCTCACCCTATACGCGAAATTTGGAGGAATAGTTCTCAAGACTTCTGTAGTAATTTCAATTGCAGTTCTATAATCTATGTTCAAGAGGTCTTCAAGAGCTTTCCTAAGACCATCAATAGGACCATAATTCCTAACATAATCTCTAAGCGCTTCAAGCTGTGGATGAATACTTCTGACGTGTTCATAGAAAACTGCTGACAGGAGTATTGATAATGCAGCATGACCAAAAGCTACTTCCGGGTCACTGGCCTCAGCTACTGAAAGGCCATAAAGCTTGTACAGTAAGTCATATATCTTCCTGCGAATTTCCCCCTGGGTATCATACAATGCTAAGCTCTTCGTGAAATCACTAATTTTCTGCTTTATCTCTCCAATGAGTTTCTCTATCTCTTCTTCCTTGACAAGAAACTCCATTGCATGATCGAGTATTATCTTCAATGTTGGTAAATCTATATCCTCAAACCATCCAGTAGCAGGCTCTGCCTTCTTCTCTATTCTCTTCTCCAAGAATGGAATAAGTGTACCCATGATCTCTTTAGGTACAAATACTTTAACATCAAATTTAGACTTCCTTATGTACTCTTCGAGCATTGTTTCAGGTACATCTTTGTATGGTGTCTTTATCCATAAAGCCAGTGCCATATCAACAAGCCCTTGTTCGATTCGCGCCATAGCGTCCTTCTCCGCATCACTCTTGTTGTAAGATGCCTCTATGCCTATTATCAAACCTCTGTAAAAGCATCTGATGTCAGGTCTTTTTCTTCTCTTAATTCTCTCCGCTCTTGCATCAATGCCAAAGTCCTTACTAAGTATTTCAGCAAGTTTTACATTAACTACATACTCAGGCACTTCAGGCATTTATTCCCCCTCCTTCTTTGCTTTGTCAATTATGATCTTATCACCATCTAGGATCCAGACTATTTCATCACCTTTACCTACTTTGAGTATCTTGCGAACTTCTTCAGGTACTGTTGTTCTAAAGTAAGCTCCAATTTTCGTTTTACCTAGGATTGCATAGACATGTTTCAATTAATACACCTATAGTTATCTATAGGTTTTTGTAGGTATAACTGTTACAGTTAAGATAATGAGCATGACTCGCTAGGTGGTTCATGGACTGTTAAGAATCTCCAACTTGTAGGAGTATTGTTAGATGAGGGGGTTAGTGATGGAGTGAGTTTAAGCTTAGCTGATCTTATTAATGTGCATCTTAACCTTCGGTACTAAGTATCTTCATATAGCATTTGCTGATTTACTAGATTGGAGGGCGGGGCCTTGAGTAAGAAGCTTATAGTAATCCTCATGCTAGCCATCATACTCTTCCTGGTAGGCATTATGGGCTTAGAGAGGAATAAATATGAGGCCTGCGAAGAGCTTAAGAAGGCTCATGATGAACTCCTTAAGGAACATCTTGTACTCATTTCTCGCTATGAGAAGTTGAAGGAGGAGGTTGAAGAACTTAGAAGAGAGCTCGAAGAACTTAGGGTGAGTTATACTGAGCTTTGGTATAAGGCTTCCACGTATTGGAAGGCTTTAATGCTTCTAGGCAATAGGAGCATCATCTTAAGGCTTAATGTATCAGCACCCTATGAGGAGGGGTTCAAGTATGGCGTTATAGAGGTTAAGATTCCATTATGGAAGTATGCGCTCTATAAGGTGTGTGATAATCCTAAGCGCTTAGGCCTAGACCCTTACAATGATACAATACTGCATGAGGTTGTTGCGAAGGTTCGGGATTGGCTTATTCATGAAGGCATATTTGATGAAGAGAGGTTTGCTAATGCTTTAGTGAGTGTAGCCCAACTATTGCCTTACAATGAGAGTATTGGTGCAGGTAGTGACCCTATATGCACCCTAGTTGATGGTGGTGTATGTAGTGATAAAGCTGGTCTAGCAGTAGCTCTCCTAAGGCTTGCCGGATATGATGCCACCACCATATCTTATGCTAGTCATGTCATCCTAGCTGTGCATTTATCAAAGCCACCAAGATTTGCTATCAAGCTTGGCTATTCACCATACCATAGGTATCCTCGATGGGTTGATGATCCTGAGGATGCTTGGTATATTGTGATTAGGGGTAAACGCTTCTATCTGGTGGATAGCATAAGCCATGATACTATTGGGAGTCAGCTAGGTATTAAGGAGATTATAGAAGGTAATTTTGTCGTAGGTTGGCCATACTATGGTGAAAAGCCTGAGAAGATTCATGCACCACCATATAGGGAGGAGTAAGGGGCATTCAAACGATAAAATAAGAGCAGAGTTTAGCCTAACCTCCAGGATACATCTTAGGCTGGTGGTTTTCTGGCAAGTAAGATTCTTGCATATTTGATATTGCTGTAGATGATGTCCTCTCCTTGTGCTATGCCTACAGCCCATACTTCATACTTCGAAGGCAATTGAATGCTAAATTCTGCAAAGGGCTTGGCTTCCTTGATATACGTCTTCACCTCACTAGCCTCTAGGTTCTTGACGATAAGCATGATCCAGCCTTCTAATGGCTTCATAGTAGCCCAATCGATTAGCTTAAGCCTAGCCTTGAGCACATTACCTTCAGTCTTGAGCTCATAAACTGGTATGGCTAATTCATGATAGGCTATCGTCTTATTATAAGCCCATACGCACTGAGGCTCAAGCCTAAGCCTTGCATCAATTGCAGGCTGTTCAATATCGCCAATGCTTATCAAGGCATAGCTTATTGAAGCCTTACTGTCAAGATTCACTTTAGCAAGCTTAAGCATTGACTTGACATCCTCGAATAATGAGCCCTCAAGCATAACATTGGCAAGCTTTGCTGTAAGATACTTGCGGCCCTTAACGATGGTGCTATCTGCTAACCATTCATAAGCCACGACTATTAATGCTTGGTCAGAGCTTATAGGCAACCAGTAGAGCTTTGGCTTAATATTTGAAATGACAATTCTTGTACTAGCACTTCCTGAACCCTTATCACCATAGGCATTGCTCCAGCTATACTCTACCATGAAGGTTCGGGTGATGTAGTCTTTATCGCCTAGTACATCATGGTTGACAAGCCACACGCCTACCTTATGCTTATGAGTACCATCACTTGAATGCTTAAAGCTACATGCCTTAGTAGCTTTTGAGCATTTAGGTCCATGCTCTTTAGAAAAGCTTTCAACATAACCAGCCCATTCAGGACATTTAATACGAATATTGCACGTTACTGAGTACTTCCTGATGTCCTTATCATAGAGCTTCTCACCTTGATACTCGCCATTCTCAGGCGGATTATCATGCCATGAATTATCCCAGTAGTACTTATTGATGAGCTTCTTTTGAGTAGTCGTCTTATGGCTTATCTCAATACTGATAAAGGCTGAGAAGTATTCATCAGGCATTAAGTGATCATAGTCGGCACCATAGTAATTGCCATAAGCGTCGGTGTAGGCCACATGGACCTCGATATTCTTAACCACGTAGCGTATGTGCTCCGTTAGAATGTAGCCCCTCCAGTAGGGGGTCTTAGGGGGCTGGGAGCCTCCCCCTCCACCATTACCGCCCTCTCCGCCATCACCATTACCACCTCCACCAGTAGGTCTGAATATAGCTATGAGTGTATGGTCGGAATCCATGACTATCGTGATGAAGGGCTCATAGTCAGCTATCTGACCATCAAGCTCCCAGTGATCAAACTCATAGCCTTCATAGGCTGTTGCCTTAACTGTGACTCTTTGCCCTTCCTGATACTCATAAGTGCCAGGTGGTGGGTCTGTGGTTCCCGAACCTTCGGGGCTAACTTTTATTGTAAGAACATATCCCTTAGCGCGCCTATAGTAAGCTATGAGCTCACTGTCATCGCTGATACTTATGCTCGTAGCAGAGCTCCTCTTGTTATTAACACTAACACCACCACTAGTCTCCCAGTGGTCGAATACATAGTCCATGCCGTTGATGTTTACCTTCTCAGGAGCTTCTACAGCATATGTGCCCTTCCATACATAGTCAACATAGCCCACTCCTCTAACCACTCCATCACTATCGGCTCTTCCATCACCATCACTATCCACAGCTCTTACAAGCCTGATGGGTATGGGCAGTATTTCACCACTCTTAGCATCCACAACCCTGACTTGAATAGTCCTTGTATAGTCGAGGAGAGTCATCTTGTAAGCGTCAGTCCAATAGTCCCCTACAAAGACCTCACTTGCATCATTCCCTTTCCTGGCTGAAGCATAGAAGTAGAGCCTATTAACATTTACACTCTTGCTCTTTTCTATCCTTTCACCATTCCATGGATTCGTGATTATTCGTACATACTGGGAGCCTGCGCATGCTATCACATTCATTCCATCGCCAATGGGCCATGAGCCTGTGTAGTAGAGCATTCCATAGACATAGCCCCTCCCGCCTACAGTACCTCTAGCATAAGCCTTAGCCTCGTAAGTTGCTATCTTGAAGGGGCCAAGCCACACCTCCTGATAGAAGTAGGCTTCAGCCTCAAAGTAGGGCTTGAGAGCTTGAGCAGTTAATGGCTTGCCACCAACATTCTTCAGAATGCCTGTTACTGTAAGCGTGCCTTTGGCATATGTTCGAGGGCTTGTTATCCTTATGCTCCTACAGCCTGTTCCAAACCTAACCTTGATTTTAACGTACGCATTAGTAACCTTTGGTACGCCGAGTAGATACTTGACCACAAGCCTAATCTTGGCATGTCTTGCATAGGGCTTCTCTGCGTCTGGAGACCTTGGTATGCTATTGCTACCCATCGCTGAGGCTACTCTTGAATCATGGGCTAGTATTGAAGTCTGAGCTAGGATGCTTGTGAGCATTATGAGGGCTAGGAGTATCCCCCAAACCTTCTGAGTAGCTATTAGGCGCCTCATGAGAGGGGAGCACTTAAGCTAAAAAGCGAGCATATGGTAGTTTCAAAGGTTGCAGAATACTGCTACCTCTTTTAAAGTTGGTTTTCCGGAAACTCGGGATTCCGTATGTCTGGAAGACCGAGTAATCGAGTATCCGTGATTAGGGTTGAGGCTAGGCTTCCTAGAGAGCTTGGGCTTAGGTTCAAGGAGGAGGCGTATAAGCGTGGAGGGTACAAGAAGGGAGCCATTTCAGAGGCTTTAGTAGAGGCTGTAAAGCTCTATCTGGAAGGCTCTAGGCGTGATGTTGAGGAGTATTTTGCAGGTGTTAAGCATGAGGGGCTTAGGCGTAAGCTAGTTGAGTATGCTAGAGAGGCTCCTAGAGGGATAAGCCCTGAGACTTACGCACTAGTGAAAGCTACCATTGATATTCTGAGAGAGGTTGGTGATGGAAGGGCTAGAGTGCTTGAGGAGAGGCTGGGGGAGATTATGAGGAGGCACAAGAGATAGTCCCGAAGGTTCGGAGCTATATGTTACCACCTTTTCTTTACACTAGCCTATTCCTCATGAGGACTGTTGAGAGGGTGGTACTATTCGCTTCAGCTGTAGCTGTGATAATCTTAGTTGTCATCCTTATGAAGCCTTGGAGCCAAAGTGCTCAATATACCTTTGAGTATCTTAGAGGCAAGGCTGTTGAAGTTGCTGAAGCTATTGAGCAGAAGCATTCTATTAGGCTTACTGAGAGCTGGCTTAAGGAGCATGTAAGCCTTACTCTAGCTATTGTAAAGCCTAAGGAGGAGCCTTTAACATTAAGCCTTGAATATGATAGGCTTAAGATTCAAGTACCAATACATGCCAAAGAGGTTGAAGTTATCAAAGGCTCACCGCCAGATAGACGCTTTGAGCATTTTAGACGTGCTAGCGTCTATCATGAGGGTTCGTGGATTATCGTAGACCCAAAGCCTATCGTAAACTACTATGTCGTTATGGAGTATGGTCGTGTAGTCCATGTCGTTGAGATGACACTATTCGTCATTAAAGGCAAGCTAGAGCCTAGCGTGACTTTGAGCTATGCTAATTCCACTAAGGTGGTCTACTTGAGGAGTTATGATTATGCAGGTATAGC
>Ga0180301_10001136_pt1 | contig 20820 bp, 20 predicted proteins | sample GuaBasSediGuay16_FD_121797 | JGI IMG/M metagenome (GOLD analysis project Ga0180301, IMG submission 121797) | Subseafloor sediment microbial communities from Guaymas Basin, Gulf of California, Mexico - Guay16, Core 4569-2, 12-15 cm | ecosystem: Environmental > Aquatic > Marine > Hydrothermal...
CATATATTGGTCTTCATAATATAATTTCTTTGTTCCCATATACAACACCAAATTAGTAAATTATGGAGTCTATTGATTTAATTTTTTAAACAGACATCTTTTTAAGTCTTGTTATGGGTGGGCCCGATGCCCGGCATGAGGAGCTGATTATAGATGATTGAGAGTCGGAGAATGGTTAGGGCCCGCCATATAGAAGTGGTAAAATCTGCTCATTCTGTTTAACTTTAATAGAGCATTTTGTTTTAAAAGAAGAGTAGGAGGGGTGTTTTATGAAGGTAAAAGTGGTTTCTGCACTAGCTTCAGATATCAACGAACTAGAAAGAATTCTTGAAAAGAAGATAAATGACGTTATCTGCGACAAAGTAGTTAAAGATGTAAAAATAAATGTGATTCAAGACCCATTTTATAGAGGATATTGTGCTATAGCAACGATACTTCTAGAGTAACCAGTATATTTTCCCTAAGGATGTCATCTAGGGTAGAGAATTGTTTCCGGTTTTATGTTTCTATAGGTTTTTGTGAGTTTCTTCTTGTTTTAGGGTTGGGAGCATGCTTATTAGTTTATAGTGCTTATGGGTTTACTAGTGACTCCCGGGACCACCAACTCCAGAGTCTTGTTCCATAATATGAATGTTCCCGACGCTTCAATAGAAGTGGGGACAATTACGATAAGTTTTATACCCAAAAACCATAATCAGGGACGATAGAGCTCGTTATTGGAGATAAATCTCCTTAATCGTCTTGTAAAATGGGTGTTAATTTGGAGATAGGGGTGTTTGTCATTAATGCTATTACGTATATGGGAGGTAAATTTATTGTCTAGCGAGTCTTTGAAGAAGATCATGCAACCAATTAAGCTGAGTGAACTTGATAAGGTTCCACCTGGTTACTGGACTACAGTTGTGGATGGACGTGTTGTTGCTTGGACTCGGACATTAAAGGAGCTTCGCGAAGAAATGACTAGAGGCTATAAAAAGGTGAATTATAGTGTGATCAAAGTTCCAAGTTACGAGCTACTAGTGGTTTAAACTATTTACACTTGATTTTACTTAATGGAGATTCTATGCTATGAATGCGTCTCAAATATCCTGGAAGGGTAGTTTCCGTATGTTCAGCACCACAGAAGATTCTACCCTATCATACTAGTATTAATTGAGGAAAAGGAGAGAATAGTTGCTTATGCCTTAGGGGATGGTGGTGCTACCACAAGTCTCTTCTAGGGATAAATCTAGAGGATGCTGAGCAGGTCTATCTTGAAGGTATAGGAGGCTATGTAAAAGCCTATGTCAAGGAGTAAGTAAGGAGAATAATAGAAGGACTGGGAAATACTAATCGCATTGCTTCTTTGAAGTTTTCGAGATAACATTTAGGGAATAGGAGAAAAAGCTACAAAGCCAAGAACCAGCCACTGAAAATGAAGGAGTCGAGTACAACCATATTCATTAACGGCTTCTATAAAATAATCTACACATGCTACCTCCTTCTCAACAGCTCTATCACGCCACCAAGTAAACCGCAATAGCCTCTAGCGTTTTTGAAAGTCCACCAAAGATCACCTATTGTCAGGCTGTATCATAGGTAGACAGCGATCCTATAGTGAAAACTTTATGTGGGATGAGGCTAGTTCGAATAACGTTTTATAGAGATTCTGATCACTGCTAGAGAATTCATTAAATCACATCTAGAATCTCCAACAATTCTTTCTCCAAGCAAAACGGGACTCATAGGTTAGGGTAAGCGCTGAGGCTAGCACAACAAATGTTGTCGAGGAAAACTAGCACCTTAATCTAAGGTACGGCCTCAGGTCTCCTACAACATCCTTTAATACTCTCTTAGCCTCAAACTCATCAAGCGTTACCTCTCTCGGAACCTCCTTTACCAATCTCTCAATTACGTCTCCGTAGCTGCTGACAGCCTCCCCGAACCCGGTATATCCGCTGATAATAAACCAGTTACGGGGTACTGGTATCACGTTGTACAGAACTCTTCTCCAAGCCTCGAGAAGTAGCCTAGGCCTCCTCATATAGTCTGCTGCACACATGATCCTGTCACCGACCTCCCTCCTTAACCTGTCGAGCCACTTCATACCCTCGATGCTCCTAGCTATGTGGTGATCTATGATCACGTAATCGGCGTAGTCGGCGAGCCTCAGGGCATTACCTGCCGCCTTCCTAGCTATGCTCTCTTTCACCGCACCCCTTAATCTATAAAGTGGTGGTCCATCAGTAATCACCACCCTAGGGCTCCACAAACGTACCTTATCTATGGCCCCATTAGCTAGTAATTGGGTATCGGATAAGTGGACTATGGAGTGTGGCGGCTCGCCCACCTTCACCACCATAACTCGGGTGCCCTTATTTAGACCGTGGGGATGAGTGCTTGAGAACTCTATTAACTCATCACTACTAGTGAACTCACCGCTAACATGGACTATTCTGCCCTTAAAGTGCTCAGATAGCTTTTCGAACCTAGCCCTCTCATACGGGGTTAGCGCGCCGTAATCCTTAACCCAGAGTAGAGCGCGTTTATTCAGCTTCTTCACAAGGTTCAGGGGAAGTTGGAAAGGGTTGGCATTGAAGAGCGGGACGTGATCTCCATGGAAATGAGTCACCACTATATCCTTAGCCCTGCGCCAAAACGAAGTTAGCAAGACCTTGGTAATCTCCGAGAAGGCTGCCTGTAGAGGGTGGGGGTGTAGCCTATAGCGTGTGTACCCTAAAGCTACGCCAGGATCTATAAGTATAGACCGGCTGCCTAACTTAATGAAGCATGACAATCCCCTCACACCTAGACTCTCGCACCCGATCAGGCACAACATCGTTAACCAAGCCCTAAGACTAGATGTTAGCTCGGAAATTATGTCTGTCTACTACATCAGTCACTAAGGGATTTATATGCATTAGTCTAGGACTGGGTTAAAGCTCCTTGCGGCAGCACCTCCATCGCATAGGATCATTCTGTGCTTAAGGCCCTAATTATGTACCGTTGTTAAAGATGAGTCAAGTCCATAGCCCCTGCCGACCATTACGCACTCTAGAACCCTCTTCTTGAACCCACCTCTCGGGCATCACGTCCTATCTGTGAATATCTGTTGGATCACCTCATCCCGGCACCTGTAGGTAGAGTACCATAAAGCTTAATAACTGTGCAATAGCTTAAGAAAGCAGTGGTTAAAAATGCCAACACATAAGGAATGCATCAACTTCAGCAACGGCTACTGTAGACTGTTCAACATACCTGTAGACCCTAACGGGCCCGCTTGTCCCAACTTTCGACCGAGGAGCACCACAGTAGGCCAGGCAACAGCTTCAGGAGTCTACAGTAGTTCGGCAGGCCGTCCACTCGTGCCGCCCTACGTCCCACCCCCACGGCAGAGAGGAGCTAGGAGACGCTTAAGGCACAGGAGGGGGAGGTCAGCAGCTGGTTCTTGGTGGAGGCCGTGAAGGGTTAGACAATGTTGTTGACAAGGTATTCGTGAGAGCTTTGTACTTCACCATTATAGAGGCTGTGAGGAAGAGCAAGGAGAAACCATGATGAACCATCCACAGACAAAAACGTGGACGAAGAACAATTATGATACTGTCTTTGAATTATAGACCTTTTAGGATCGAATTTATGGTTGCCACATATGGTGGATCTGTTAGCAGCACCCCCTAGTAGCTTAATGACTCTGACTAGAATGGAAAAGCTGATGTCTTAATACTAGATCCTGTGTTCTCCTTCAAATCTTCTTAACTCGCTAACTACATGGTCTATTATCTCAACTACTATTTTCTCTAAAGCCAATTTAACGGCACTAGGGGATCCTGGTGTGACTATAACAACAACGTCCTGTATAAGAAACATGCCAGCTCTAGATATTATCCCGCGAGCCCCGATCTCGTTATATGAGAGCATTCTAAATAATTCACCAAACCCAGGTAACTCTCTCCAAGAGAGTTCTTTGACCACGTCAATAGTTATATCTCTTGGACTAGGCCCTGTACCACCTATAATTATTATAGCGTCGGGCGATTTCTTTAAGGACTCGATGATAGCTCTGTATATTTCTCTATAACTGTTAGGTACAATAATTTTGTCAAAGATTTTATGGCCTCGAGCTTTAAGTATCTTTATCGCTAGTTCTCCGGACACATCACTTTTCTTACCATAATATACGCTATCACTAACAACTATTATAATGAAATTAACCATGTATTCATCCTCGCTTTACCTTGTCCTCAATCTAACAAATTTATTATAAAAACAAACTACATTAAAACTATGGTGTGAAACTGCCTATGCAAAGGACTTGGGAGAGACTATATACTCTACAAGAAGCCATTGAGAGAACAGTAAACTCTATACGCTTACAATTAGAAGTAGTCGAGAAAGATCTATGGGATTGTAATAATAGCATTCTCGCCGAAGATATTATTGCATTACATGACATGCCTCCTCATGACAGGAGTACTGTTGATGGATATGCAGTTATAGCAGAGGATACTTTTGGTGCATCAGTATTTAACCCTGTGAGACTACGTGTTAAGGGCCTTCTCCACGCTAATGATCATCCAGAAAAGTATGGTGCAGTAAACCATGGCGAAGCCATAGAAGTTTATACTGGAGCACCTATTCCCCCAAATGCTAATGCTGTAATAATGTATGAGGATACTAGACGCGTCAATAACTATATAGAAGTATATCGTCCTGTTTCACCAGGCGAGAACATCTCTAAAAAAGGCGAAGATTTTAAGAAAGGTGATATACTGGTCAAGAAGAACACTAAGCTGAAACCATGGCACTTATCTGCTATCGCTTCCCAGGGTTTAAAGAAAATAAAAGTCTTTAGACCCCTAAAGATAGGCATTCTTTCCACAGGTAACGAACTATTACCACCAGGCTCAAAGAGGACCACTTTAAGCTACGTGTATGCTTCTACAGAATACCTAGTTAAATCAATGCTCGATAGTCTAGGTTTTACCCAAACTACATATTATGGTATAATAAGAGACGATCTTGGCGAACTAAGTAAGATCCTGGCTAAAGCGTTTTCAGAAAATGACTTCGTGATTACAATAGCTGGTACCAGTGTCGGTAGGTCAGATATTATTCCAGACTACGTAGAGAATAATGGAGAATGGATTGTTAGAGGTATAGCCATAAGGCCTGGTAAGACAACAAGCACAGCATTAGTCGATGAAAAACCTTTGTTTAGTGTTAGCGGGAATATTGTTGCTGCTTGGACTGCCATGGAGGCATATATTATCCCTACTATACACTTATTACTTGGTATTAAACAGGATCCTAAACCCATGGTAGAGGCCATTCTTACTAGGAGGATACCAAATACAGTTGGCTATAGGACCTTTGTAAGGACATTCCTATTTAAGAAAGATGACCAAATCTATGCTAAACCATTCACTATTAAAGGAAGCAATATTTATACAAGCCTGATAAAGACTCACGGCTATATAGTTATTGAAGAGACTTTAGAGGGGGTCGAAGCAGGAGAAAAAGTAAAGGTATACATCCATAACCCGTTTTAAAGATAAAACGTAGATATAGCACGCACTGTAATTCCAGAAAAGACGGGGCCGGGGATTGGTGAGTAGAAAGGTCTATTTAGTAATTGGGCTAATAGTTACCATAACACTATTATCTATACTAATATTGCATGGATATCCAAGGCAGTCTTTGAGAACAAGTACATTGGTAGAAAACACCACAACAATACCTGTAAGTCCTTTCGACATAGTATCATGTAATGAGTGTAGAAATCTAGTATATAGAGAAGAAGTCGTCATAGAATTAAATGCTTCTAGCCAAAAATACTATATGTTTACTAGCAATGGACTTAAAGAAGTCAAGTCGAAAATACCACCTTACGTGCCCGAATACCCTGGATTTAACGTATTGAATTTAACAATGTATGGAGACATGTATTTAGTCATGTTTATTAATACGACGAATGTAAAAGAATACGCTCTCAGCGTTATTGTATTACCTCAAGTTAGGGGACATTCTTTCAGCAAACCAATTTTAAGACATGAAGCTAATCCATCTTTTGGCGCATGTATAGTACATTTGCCTAGATATATTGAAGGAGTACAAAACGAGAAATGGAGAATATACCTACGTGGCTGGATATACACAATTAGAGAGGGATATACTAGGGTTTCCATAACTATCGAGGTGTGGAGGTAAATTATTTTGAGTAGAAAGATATTTCATAGCCTAGTTCCAGTCGAGGATGTTTTGAAGATAATAGAAAAATATTATCCTTTAAAACCCCTTGGAACAGAAGAAGTTGATCTACTAAACGCTATTAATAGGGTTCTCGCCGAAGACATTTATGCACCTATAGACCATCCTCCCTTCGACCGTAGTGATGTTGATGGTTATGCCGTTTATTCTAAGGATCTCTATGGTGTAGATGAGATTCATCCCCGCGTCTTAAAAGTTATTGATAAGGTTGAACCGGGGGAAATGCCAAAGGCTATTGTGAAGCCAGGTAAAACCATAGAGGTCGCAACAGGAGCTATGATCCCTAAGGGTGCTGATGCTGTTGTAATGATTGAATATACTGAGAGAATAGGAGACTCTGTTAAAGTCTATAAGAGTGTTGTTCCCGGAGAAAACATTTCTACAACAGGTAGCGACATATCCTTAGGAGACCTAGTATTACAAAAAGGGACAATTATAACGTCTAAAGAAATAGGGCTACTTGCCGGGCTAGGTATAAAGAAGGTGAAAGTATATCGAAAGCCTAAGATAGCGGTCTTTTCTACGGGAAACGAAGTTATTGAGCCGGGGGCAGAGCTTATTCCCGGGAAAATATACGATGTTAATGGATACTTATTAACCACAATGTTAAACGAACTAGGTGCCTCATCAGAATTTCTAGGAAAACTCCCCGATAACTATGATGTAGTTTATGAAAAAATAGCATCGTCTCTAAAGAATTATGATATCGTGATAACCAGTGGAGGGACTTCAGCAGGGCTCGGAGATCTTATTTACAAGGTATTTGATAATATGGGGAAACCAGGTGTAATAATTCATGGACTTTTGGTTAAGCCTGGCAAACCTACCGTGATAGCTGTAGCGGATAATAAGTTGTTAATCGGTTTACCGGGCTTTCCCCTATCTTGTTATATGATCGCGCATTTAATTGTAAAACCTATCATCCTAAGATTATTGGGAGTAAAGGAAATAGATACCAGGACTGTAAAAGCAAAGCTTTCAACAAGAATACGTAAGCCATTGGGTAGGTCATGGCTTCTGCCGGTATCTCTAATAAAACAAGGTGAAGAATACATTGCTTACCCGATAACGATGAAAAGCGGTAGTATATCCCCCTTGTCATATAGTGATGGCTTCGCCATATTAGATAGGTCCAGAGACCTGTATTTAGAGGGAGAAATTGTCGATATAATTTTATTTGATAAAGAGTACCGTATCCCATCATTAGTAATTATTGGCAGTAATGATGTGTTACTATATAGGATTATTAATGAAGCGGGATTGGCTGGAGAAACTAAAATCATTAATGTCGGCAGTCTAGGTGGGTGGAATGCTATTAAGAACGGTGAAGCCGATATAGCTCCAACACACTTACTTGATGAAGATACTTTAGAATATAATACACCATTCATTAAAAAGACCGGGTTAAGCGATAAAGCAGTACTCATTAGAGGATATGATAGGAGAATAGGCATTGTTGTAGCAAAAGGTAATCCTAAGAATATACGTAACGTAGAAGATTTTCTTAGAGATGATGTAACTATAGTTAATAGGACAAAGGGTAGTGGAACAAGAACATTATTAGATATATTATTGAAGAAAATGGCTAAGGAAAAAGGTATTAAATATGAGGAGATAATCGGTAAGATACATGGATACACTTATGAAGTAAAGACACATACCGCGGTTGCTAAGGCAATTATTCATGGTAGGGCTGATGCGGGAATAGCCATAGAGTATGTAGCAAGGATCTTTAACCTAGATTTTATCCCATTGAGCTGGGAACACTTTGACTTTTTAGTAAATAAGGCAAGTATGGGGAAGCGTAGTGTTAAGACCTTTATAGAAATGCTGAGATCAGATAAAATTAAGGCCTTGATCAACAATACACCGGGATATAGAACCCCTCATGATATTGGTGAAATTATTGGCTAAGATTTTCTAATTTAGTTAAAGTGCTTAACAGGTACTCCTTGGTGTTACTATAGATTACCAAATGTGCTTGATAAACATCGATCATTCTTTTAAGGAAATAATATAGGGCAATGCCTAATGTCGGTATTGATAAAGCTATTATAGTTTTAACCTTCACCCCTATACTCAACTCCTCTAACCCTGTTTCTCCACCCAAAAATGTTTTGATCATGTTATTAAGTATGTCATAGTCTTGTGCTAACTCAGGTTTAATGGCTGAATATAGCTTGTATGTAACATATCCTAGATCTATATGGGCTATGCTATAGCAGAAAATTTGTGTTAAAGGATCAAATTCTAACACGTCTAAGATTAAAATCAGCGGCATGGCAATCATATATGGCGCCAATATTTCAACGGGTATTTGGTCTATTCTTGTAACGAAATCCATTATGCCTTTCTCAATAGCTCCTGTTTCTTTTCTAGATTCTTTAATAAGATCACTTATTGCTAAGTAAAAAAGCTTTGACCAATATACATGTCTATTTCTTATCAATATAAAGGATACGAGTATTAACGATGTTAATGTTACCGAGGCTATTATAGAAGCATGTGCAGCTGTCCTTACTATTGGGATCTCCGTTAAGGGGGGAAGGCTGTTTTTTAATACATATAAAAACATGTCATAGACTATGTAGAATGATGCTATTATCATTAATGGAGTAACTATAAATGCTAACCAGGGGCCTAAAGGTATTCTTATCTTAGTCATTTCCCTAATGTAACGCTTGATTTCTCGAAGAAGCATTTCTCTGACATGAATAGAGCTCATGAGAACAAGCACCACGTTTAGATAACCCCTTGTACTAGCTAATAAACTCTAGTATGAAGATATTGAAAACTTTATGAAATATACCAAATCTATTAACTACTGAAAAAACGTGAAAAATTATTTTTGTATACCCTCAACTTTATTTAATTGTAAGAGGTGTGGTTAAGTTGAAATTAGAGATAGAGCTAAGTAAGGAAGCACTAGAACAAGCTAAGAGTCTTTGCCAAAAATACGGTGTAGATCTAAATGAGCTGTTGTCGAGAATAGTAAACGATATACTCTTATACGAGATAGATGATGTTGAGGAATACATGAATTATCATAAATATGGCGATATGAAGCCTTTGGATAAGATAATGAGCTCGCTATTAGACTTGTTTGAGTTGGGGATAGTAACTTATAATTCGCTCGAACAATACATAATTGAAGAACTTGAAGCCCATAATTATTGGCTTCAAGACTATAGCATAGACTTAGATGAATTAGATATGTGGTTTCTTTTCACCGGTACGGGTGTTGTTGAAGAATTCACTTTAGATCTATCACCCGATGGCGCAAGTATAATAGCTGTTCATGGCATCGAAGACCTAGTCTCAGAGAATCAAAGTATTATCGATAAGCTAAGGGAAGCGGCATCAAAGATCGAGACAAACTTTGAGATCAAAGTCGATGAAGAAGAGGTAAAAATTATTGCCAGAGCAAGCTCATTCAGCAAACTACCTAAGATCAAGGAACTGGAAAAAATAATGAATAAGATACTTGAGTCCGCCGGCATAGATCTATCAAAGAGATGATTTATTCCCTATACAATAGCCGTTTTATTTTAGACAAATACCTTGCATACTTAACGACATCTATAGGAATATCTATTAACTTATTCTTTTCATAAACATAATGCCTTCTTTCAATTCTACCATCTAGCTTCATGAATTTGAATACTTCTTCAACCATCCAGTGAAGTTGAGTACAATGAGGACTACCATCTACAGTTAGGACCGAAACCTCCTTGAAATTGTTACGGATTAAAATACCTGCTAATTTAAAACCTACATGATTAATATGTTCTTCTTCGAGACAAACTGACAGGATAGCATAACCCTGTTTAATAAAATCCTTAAGGATCTCGCCATGTTCTACTTCAATACATCGTCCGATAATCAATAATTTTTCCTTATCTCTTATCACTCTAGATCTAGCATTAATATCTATCATTCTAGGTATTCTATACATACCGTCACCCACCTAACAGCAGTCTTGGCGAGCGGCTGAACTAAAATATATAATGTTTTCCTTCTAAACAAGGTTTAGGGTTCTAGGGGGTAATCAATGACTATTAAAGTAGGTATTATACAAGCCAGCTATGGTACCGATCCTGATAGGAATATCGAGAAAACAAGAAAGATCCTTGATGAGAATTATAGGGATGCTGATGTGATCATACTTCCAGAGTATTCAATGATCAATGTGCTGGAATTATCTCCCAAAGAAGTATATATGTTGGCAGAAGATATCATTAATAGTGCTTATTTAAAGAATCTGTCAAAAATCTCATCGAATTTAGGAGCATATATTATTGCACATTTTATCGAAAGAACTAATGCTAGTATAAAGCCTCTGAGTACAAGTGTTCTAATAAAACCCGATGGTTCATGGGAGAAATTGTATAGTAAAATACACTTATTCGATGCATATGGTTATAGGGAGTCAGATTATTTCACACCAGGAGATTCCTTATCTAAAGAAATAACGTTTAGAGACGCCAAGATCAGGATTGCGATATGTTTTGACATAAGGTTTCCTGAACTCTTCAGAATTTACGCAGTAAATGATGCAAATATAATCATGATACATAGTGGATGGGTTCGAGGATTATTGAAGGAAGAAACTTTAGAGTTCCTAGCAAGAACACGTGCACATGAGAATACTGTCTGGGTTGTTATATCTGATCATTTTGGAGAAAAATATGTTGGCAGAAGCATGGTTATAGACCCCTATGGTATAAAGGCCCTAGACTTGGGCATAGGTGAAAAATACATCGAGTATGAAATAGATCCTGGTATGGTGTTTGAAGCTAGGAAACAAATTCCCGTGATTAAGAAGAGTAAAGAGGTATGGAGTATTACATTAAGGACAAGGGCTTGACTCTAGAAATTCCACCAATAGATTTAGATACCTCATAAACATAATCAGCAGCATCTTCGACTTCACGATGATGGGTAACAACTATTAGTTGCGGAATCAGAGTTCCTCCTCTGAATTTCTTTATAATTTCTACAAGTCTTCTTCGTCTCTCACTATCTAGATGTATTGTTGGCTCATCTAATATTAGTGAACCTAATCTCCCTCTACCAATAATTTTATGGAGCGCAAGAATTATTGCGAGAATAACCGCTACTTGTTCTCCGCCGCTTAACTCGTTTAATCTTCTTGTCATGTTACTTGATGATACTGTAATATTTACTTCCTTATCTATATTTATATTAGTGTATTCGAGCTCAAATTCCTGTAAAATCCTGCTAGCTTCTTCCTCCAACAGCCTTAACGCCACATATCTTATTTCAGCTGGAAGTTTTTCGTGGTGAAAGACGTTTTCTCGTAAATAGTATGCAAGCTCTAATATCTTTAGATATTTCTCTGCTTCCTTTATGAAATCTTGATGTCTTTTTACTTCAGCTAGTAACCTAGAATTTATGTCTTCTAAACTCTTAATGGAGCTCTTAACCTCTGTTAATACTCTTCTCAACTCCTTTTCTTTCTCCTCAATATCGCTGATCTCTTCTCTTAATGTATTATACTCCTCTACAAGTTTTTCATAATTTATTTGACTCAGCCTCTCAACAACTTTCTTTAATGATTCCTGATATGCTTTTATTCTGCCTTCCAGATTATCTACTACTCTAATGACCTCATCTCTCAACTTTATATGATTCTCATAATCTTTAAGATAGGTTTCATAGCTCTGAATAAGATTATCTATTTTGTAGAGGATTTCTTTAGGCCCCATATCCAGTAGTGTTGCTACATCTCTAATTATTTGATCAAGATTACTTACACGCTTTTTCATTTCCTCATCAATCTTGTCTAGCTCAGCTCTTACTTTTTCTAAGTCTTTAATTTTATACCCTTTAGCCTCTCCTAGTTTATTTAAATATTTTTCATAAAGTTTCCTTATGTTCTCCTTCTCTAGCCTTGAATATTCTTCTTTTAATCTCTCTAAATCTTTAACAAGCCTATCTATGTCGTTCATTAATTGTTGTTTCCTGTTTTTAAGCATGTCTAGTTTTTCTTTTCTTATCTTTATCTGTGTCTCTATCTTGCGTAACTTCTCTTCCATACTTTTTGCCATATTCAACTTCATTGTAAGCTCAAGGTATCTCTTATTGATTTCATTTAACTGGTTTTCTGTATCTTTCAACTGTCTACTATATTCTTGGATAAGCCTTAGTCTCTGGTCAAATGGCAGAGGCCTCTTACATATAGGGCATGAGGCTTCTTGTAGATCCTTTAACGCGTTTATTTTTGAGGCAATGTCTTCCCTCTTGTTTTGGAGACGTGATTTTTTCTCTATAACTAGGCGGAGCTCTTGTTCGATTTTCTCCGGGTTTTCGAACTCTTTCGACAATTTCTCGTATTCAAGCTTTAGTAATGAAAACTCTCTTTCAACAACTTCGATCTCTTTGTTTATAGACTCTAATTCTTTTCTATGTTCACTAAGAACTTTGTTTAAACTATTGATTTGCTCACTTAATTTTAAAAGCCTATCATATCTTTCTACAACATTATAATCGATTAACCGCTTTACTTCAACAAGAGCGTTCAGGATTTTTTCATACTCTCTCTTTTTGAGATTTAATGTCTTTAATTCCGATAGTAATTGTGAAGCCCTTATTAGTTTCTCATATGCTTTGGCTTTGGGCTCTATCTCCCTGATTTTGTTTTCTATTTGAGTCAACAAGGTCTTTTTCTCATTTAAGAGCTTACGTGTTTCTTCAACCTGTTTTTCTAAATTATTCTTCTCGGCAAGAAGCCTTTCATACTCACTTAACAATGGTATAATCTCTTCGATCCTATTTCTCAGAGAATTAGCTTTTATCTCGAGATCTCTTAATTCTGCTTCTAATTCTTTTTCCCTAACTTTTTTCTCCTCTATAACTTGTTTATTTTTCTCAATTTCTTCATCAAGCTCCTTTAGCCTCTTTTTGGAGTATTCAAGTTCGTAGCGTAGGTTCTTAACACTTTCTTCAGTAGGCTTATATTCTGCTCTAACACCATTAGGCTTTATGAGAGCTATTTTTAATACCTTGTTAAGTTCATCTCTTGCCTTCTCATACTTATAAAGTCCTAGTAGTTTATCCAATAACTTCTGTTTTTCATCTTTACTAGACATGAATAGGTCTAGTAAGTCTTGTATCATTCCCTGCCTAAAGACCATTATTCTCTTTAGTGTTTCTACATCTAATCCTATTATCCTACTTAATTCTCTTGTAACGCTTGTTACACCACGTGCTAGTAGTTTTTTCTTTCCATCCTCAACGAGGTACAATAAGTGTTCATCAGTGCCTGTACGTGGTATCATTCTTTCAACACGATAACCTATATTATCAACAATGAAATCAACGATAATCCTGGCCCTATTTTTCCCGTATCTTATTAAACTCTCTTTCCCCCCTCTTAGATCCCTAGTTATTTTTGTAAAAGCAGTAATGATGCCATCTATTATGCTTGTTTTCCCAGCACCATTGTCTCCAATTATTGCTGTAACTCCTTGTTCGAAATCAACTATGGTTTTCTCATGGCTAAGAAAATCTTGTAATTCAACACGTTTGATTACCAGCACCATTGGCTAGCCCACCTTGAAATACTCTAATAGGTCTTTACCTTTCTTTTTAGTAAATTTCAACGCAGGTTTGCGTGTAGGTTCGGGTTTTTGTATAGAAGATCTAATGTTCTTGAACCATTTGTCATAAATACTTTCTAGGATATTAAATAATTCCTCTCTCGTATAATTTCTTTCAGACAACTTATCTACAAGATCCAAGATTTCTCTAGCTACGTCTATAGGGGCGTTTAAGTATTTTGCCAGTATTTCGTCTTCATCTAATGTCTTTACATCATAAGTCATTTCTACTTCTTGGCTTACAACTGATACATGGATTCTGAAATACACTTCTCTATCATTAAATAATGAGACAAGTTTTTGTCTAGGATTAACAGTATGGCCTGAAGGAACTTTTACATCAACGTGAACTACTATGGGCTTCTTCTTGGAAGCGGTAAGCCTGTTTCTTATATCATCAATAATCTTATCAATATCTTTAAACTCTATTTCATACCTATATTGGGGTCTCACGTCAAGATTTACGTAATGTATTGAATCGAGGCTTGGCTCTTTCGATAAATCAACTATATTAAATCCTTTCCCATGCTTTAGCCATGAATCAATTTCGGAAACTCTATAGATATCTATGCTTCCAGGATAGGAGAAAATCCCTCCTTTTGGCAAGTATGCCTTAACTCTATCATGGATATGGCCGAAAGCAGCGTAATCGACTTTGGGTAGACTAGATAAAGTCAATACGTGATCGAATGGATGGAATTCATAAACACTATAATGGCCTATAATTATATGTTTATATTCATTGTATTTATTGAAAAACCGTTCAGCTTCATTAATAAACCTTACTAGCACATGCTTTAGCTCTCTTTTTGGAGGAAAGAATGGTAAAGCGTAGACTGATATCTTTTTTCCATCAAATACTTTCTGTGATACAGGCTTTTTATCTGGGCCGATATAGCCTAGGAAATACACATTAGGAACTATGTCTGCAAGGACTTCTAGTATAATTTTGTCTCTTTTCTTAGGGATATCATGATCCCCTGGCGTCAAGATTACTGGTATGGAATGGTTATAGAGTCTCCTAAACTCTTCTATAGCGGTCTTTAATGCTGCTATCCTAGGTCTATATTCGTCAAACAAGTCTCCACTTATTATGACAAGGTCTACATGCTCTTTAATCGATATATCTATAGCTTGCCTAAATAGCTCGTAAACATCGTTCTCTCTAAACTCTAGACCATACTGCTGCTTACCTAGATGTGTATCAGAGATATGCGCTATTAATACCATGTATTTTCCTCTCCCTGCCTAAGTATTTCAAAATTCTTCTCACAGCTAAAACTATCCATACATATCCCTATATCGTTAAACAGTCTTATGAACTCTCTATAACTACATTCCCTGTTCATAATCTTGTCTATTAAATTCTCTGAAATAGTACAAATGCTGGCAATATTCTTCCATAGATTATTTAGTTTAAAGAATAAGTTTCTTATCATCATGTTCTCAAATAATCCTTCTAAGTTTTCCTCTTTAAATGAATATATCATTGATAATATTTCAACGAACTCTCTAAGCAAACCACACACGCCATTATCATAAAACTGTTTCTTCGCGTTCAAGATATCGCCAGCTATAATTATTTCCTAATTCTTATAATCTGAGTACCTATCATCACTAATATTATCGACCATAGTATTATAAAGATAACATATCTGTTTGAAATAATAAAGTAAGCTAGTATGGATAAAGCTAGGGCTATGAGTACTATAATAAGAGCTATAATGTTCATGATTTTAAAGATACGATACTTGTCTACCATAGTTATCAATCTCTGCTTAACTACAACAAGACATTCTATTAAAAATACTATTGGCTTCAAGATTATTAGATTCTATGTGGAATATATCTATTTAGATAGATCGCTTATTTGGTGAAGTGGTTGAAAGCATTAGCATTATATAGTGGGGGAAAAGACTCTCATTACGCATTGTTAAGAGCTATCGAGTCGGGTATAGACGTAAGAGCCCTTATAATAGTTATTTCGAGACGGGAAGACTCCTGGATGTTTCATACGATTAATATTAAGTGGACGAAACTTCATGCAGAAGCAATGGGGTTGCCTTTTGAGTACATATACGTGAGTGGGGAGAAGGAAGTCGAAGTTATAGAGTTGTTGGAGAAGATAAAGTCTTTGGCTAGGAAGTATAATGTTGACGCTATAGTCACTGGTGTTGTTGCAAGCATGTATCAAAAAAAGAGGATAGACTATATAGCGAAGGAAATAGGCGTAAAACATATAGCTCCATTATGGGGCGAAGATCCTGAAAAGGTTTTAAGAAATGAAGTAGCTAGATTGGAATTCGTAATAACAGCTGTCCAATCACATGGTCTAGGCCCAGAATGGCTTTGCTCAAGGATAACTAAAGACAATATAGAGAGATTTCTAAGGCTTTGTAGAAAACACAAGATAAATCCTGTAGGGGAAGGAGGCGAATTTGAAACATTTATCATAAACTCTCCTTTAATGAAGAAGAAAATCGTTATCTTAGAAGGCGAGAAGAAATGGTTCCCAGCAGGCTTTGGCTATTATATCATAAAAAAGGCTAAGCTTGTTGAAAAAGCTTAATTACTTGGACAAAACCTCTTATTCTAAAACTATTGCTTCTCCATAGATTATACTAAATTGCCTCCCCCGTCTCATTGATATATATCCCATGCTCATCTATCTTTATGACAATGTTCTCAAGAGGATGATGCGGTGGGTCTGGTAATTTGGGATCAGGTTTTTCTCTGCCAAGATAGATCCATTTGATTTTGCTTGACTTATTCTTTTTCCCTACATAAACGATTTTATACCAATATCTGCCAAAATATATGTATTTTACTTTACCATAGCGAGTTCTTTTAACAATTATATGTTTTGGTTTTAGATAATAGCCTTTTCCAGAAATCTCTTTATTATATTCATAAACAAGTTTCTTATAGTTTTCAAGTATTTGAAGTAACTTATTATAGTGTTCTTGAGATATTTTATGGAATTTCATGGTCAGCCCATGGGAGTTTCTTCATAAAATCAGCTGAGTAACTCTTCTTCATCCCAATAGTAAACTTGCATAGGAAACCTTAAATATAATACTCGCATATCTAGCTTTGTTGCGTCGATGTTGTAACACCATAACGAGTCGGTTTTACAGTGTATATTCTAGACGCATAGTCCTTGATCCTACTTATGATCCTGTCCTTTTTCTTGTTTTCTACAAGAATCATTACTGAGCCTCCTAGACCTGCCCCAGTTATTTTTGCGCCCAAGGCACCATATTTTAATGAATTTTGTACTATTGATTCTATTTCAGGGATAGTTACACCTATTGATACTAGGAGCCCATGGTTTATGTTCATAAGTTCTCCTAGACTGCTCATATCTTTTTTTCTAAGGGCCTTAAGAGCTTCCTCTACCAGCTCTTTAGCGGCTTCATATATTTTTCTCATGATCCTTGTTCTCTTCCTGTATCTGTCTAGGACTTTTTCTACAGCTATTCTCGTTGAACGCTCAATACCCGTATCTGCAATAAGCAAGAGATAATCAGGAGGCCATCTAACCCTAATTCTTCTAAATAAGCCCTTCTTATAGTATAGGAACCCCCCATAGGTTGCAATAGTGTTATCTATACCACTGGGTTTTCCATGAACAATTTTCTCCGCTTCATAAGCTATTTTAGATATCTTGTCTAAGCCAAGTTCTAGTCCATAGTACTTGGCTAGCCCCGCTGCAAAAGCAACAGCTGTTGAAGCTGATGAACCCATACCGCTGCTAACGGGTATCCTAGAGTTTATTTCAGCATAAAACGGCCTATAATAACCCATATCCCTAAATATCTCAACAATACGAACATAGGGAAGAAGCTTGCCAGGATCACCTTTCCCATCATATGTTATATTCAAATTCTTCGACGTAATGACGAAATGTTTTCCCGATATATCTCTAATATACACTCTTGTATAGAGGTTTATTGAACTCACAATAGCAGGATTCCCCAATACGACAAAATGCTCTCCAAACCATATAGTCTTACCAGGAGCTTTAGAAACCACTTCTACCAATAGAAACACCTACCATATCATATTATTTACATTATATAGTAACTATGGTAGCTTATAAAAGAAGTATAGGGAATGCATTGAGGTTTTTCTATAGTTAGCGGGTAGGAGAAAAAAGTATTTTTGTTACGGACTAAATTAAATGCTGGCTACTGGGGTGGCTACTCAGGCGCTCCCGGTAATGGCTTGGGGCTAGCTACTTCTTCGGCAAATGTTTCTGCATTCTCTTTAGTCACTACAACTGTAGGTGTCGGGATCCAGTCTGTTTCAGGCTCCCAGCCTTTTGTTATATGATAGTATGCTGCATATACGGCCCAGTATCCCTGTAGGAATGGTGATTGCGCTATTGTAGCATACATTTTACCTGCTTTTACAGCCTCAACAGCGTCTGGTATAGCATCGTATCCCACCACAATGACGTCTTTGCCTGGGGTTAATCCGGCTCCCTCAATAGCCTGAATAGCTCCAAGAGCCATTTCATCGTTAGCAGCTATAACTGCGTCAACTGTTTCTCTAGCCAGTATAGACTCCATGACCGATAATCCTTGGTCTCTTCTAAAGTTAGCAACTTCTTCAGCAACAATAACTACTTTCCCTTCATCAACAAGAGGATCTAGTACGTTGTGGAAGCCTTTCTTTCTGTCTTCAGCCGCCGTAGTACCAGGTATACCATTCAATATGACTACTTTCCAGGGTGTAGGCTTACCGCTCTTTTCTAATGCCTCGATTAATGCTTGTGCAGCTTGTTCGGCACCCTTGACGTTATCTGTTCCAATAAATACTAGCCTTAATGAAGGATCGGCTACATCCCTATCTGTAGTTATAACGGGTATTCCCTCATCTTTTGCTTTACTTAGAGCGGGTTGTATAGCCTCCTTATGTACAGGGTTTACTAGTATAGCGCTGACGCCTTCACCTACGGCTGTTTCTATCTGGCTAACCTGTAAACTTGGGTCGTCTTTTGCATCATACACTGTCATTTCAATGTCAACGCCCTTATTTTTCAATTCATCTACAGCAACTTTCGCTCCATCTCTTAATGCGACAAAGTATGGATTACCAAGATTACTGATAAACAGGGCCAACTTAATCTTCTTTGGAGCCGCTGCACCAGGGCCAAATGTTACGTAGGCGATTACGCCTATAGCTATTATTACAACGATGACAATTAAGGCCAATAAAGCGGTCTTAGAAACAGCTCTATAATGCGTTCTTCCCATTAATTAAACTCACCTCTACTGAATAACTATATAAATACGGCATCCCTTTAATACTTTCCTAAGGAAAATATGGGTAGATATATAGAGAATACTATGTGCTATAGATGGTGCTATAGATGAGTCATGTGAAATAGTTTATAATTAGTAAGAGCTTCTGTATGGTTTTGAATATTTGTAATGTAATTGAAAAATTTAGAATTAGTGGTTACTTGACATATCTTAATCCTCTAGTTAATGCTGTTGCAGCAATGGCTAAGATCACTCCTTTGACAACCCATTGATAGTAAGGACTTACTCCTAGTAGTATCAATACGTTTGTTATTAATGTTAAAATATAAGCACCCATGGCAGGGCCTATTGGCGAGCCCACGCCTCCCGTTAATTGTATCCCGCCAAGTACTGATGAAGCTATTGCGTCTAGCTCATAACCCCATCCAGTCCAAGGATATGCTACTTCTAGTCTAGCATTCATCATTAAACCAGCTATTGCATAATAAAGTCCTGCTAAGGTGAAGATAGATAGTTTTACTATATCAGCATTTATTCCTGAGTATCGGGCAGCTTCTTCATTCCCTCCAATAGCGTAGACCATTATACCTAGCGAGGTTTTCCTTAGAACAAAGAAATTAAATACCGTAAATAATATAAAGATCCATACCATTAACGGTAATCCAACAATATCTCTTGTGAATACACGAAACTCTGTTAACCCGACAATAGGTTGGCCTTCAGTAAGTATTAGTACCATACCTCTGCCAGCTACAAGGGCTGCAAGAGTAGCGACAAATGACGGGATCTTAGCCTTTGTTACAAGTAATCCGTTGATAAAACCTACTAAAGCACCTGTCGCTAAGCCAGCTAAGATAGCTACTCCCAGAGGATACCCATATACTACATGGACTATTGCTGCAACAGTTCCTGCCAAGGCCATAGTCGAGCCTGGTGATAAGTCTATACTACCCATTAATATGATCATTGACTCGCCTAAAGCAATCATTGCTAGCGGCGCTGCTTGTAAAAGCAGTATTCGCTGATTATATATTGATAAGAAATGTGGAGATAATATTGCTGAACCTATGAACAAACCTATTAGAGCTATCAACGGCTTTACGGCTTCATAAGTACCTAGTTTAGCCCAAATAGTCTTTACATAAGACATGAAGCCATACACATCTGAGCGGGCAGAATCTTTTTCACCCAAATTCATTCACCTCCAAGCCTATTTCTGTTTTATAGAGACAGGTTTACCACTCATCATCTCCATAATTTGTTCTCTAGTTAAATCTTTATTAGGAAGCAAAGCTATCCTTTTCCCCCTATACATAACCATGATTCTATCAGCTAGAGCTAATACTTCATCTACATCACTAGATAACAAGATTATAGAATAGCCTTGTTGAGATAGTTGTGAAATAATTCTCCTAATTTCAACTTTAGCTCCAACATCGATTCCCATAGTTGGTTCATCAAATATCATAATTCTGGGGCGTGCCTGAAGAGCTTTTGCCATAACAACTTTTTGTTGATTACCGCCACTCAAATTCATCGCCTTAACCTCAGTTGAAGGAGTAACTATATTTAATTTCTTAATCCATTCAAGAGCAATCTTTCTTTCTGCTTCAATATTCCTAATACCTAGAGTTTTCATAACATTCTTTATAGAGGATAAAATGATATTCTCTCTTACAGTC
>Ga0180301_10001137_pt1 | contig 20798 bp, 17 predicted proteins | sample GuaBasSediGuay16_FD_121797 | JGI IMG/M metagenome (GOLD analysis project Ga0180301, IMG submission 121797) | Subseafloor sediment microbial communities from Guaymas Basin, Gulf of California, Mexico - Guay16, Core 4569-2, 12-15 cm | ecosystem: Environmental > Aquatic > Marine > Hydrothermal...
AGGATCAAGATCAGGATTCTCTGAAAGAGGCAAAATACAACCAGCAGCTTCTATAATTTCATTCTTTATAACCACTGCGCCATCATGCAATGGAGAACTGGGATTAAAAATCGAAACAATCAGTCCCGGAGACAACTCAGCGTTCAAGGAAGTACCATATTCCTTCAGATGTTTTGTACCAGCCTCCTTGGCAAGAACGATTAACCCTCCCCATTTCCTTCTAACCAATTCCTCTACAGCTTCAATAACTACATCAATAGTCCGGGATACAGGCTCTCTCATTAATCTCCTGACCAGCCTGCTTTGCCCAAGATAAAACAGCAACCTCCTGAACTCTGGCTGAAATATTATTACAAAAGCAATAACCCACACAGTCTGTAACTGGCCAAGCAGCCATGATATCGCCTGTAGGTTAACCACCCTGGCCACAAAAGAGAAAACAAAAATAAGAACAAGTCCGCCAAGCATGTAGGAAGCCCTGGACCCTTTGAAAAACTTGTAGAGCTTGTAAAAAACAAAGTACACAATCAGAATATCTATTATATCCCAGACTGTGAAGCTGATAAATTTCACACTAAAAAGAGTCATAGCGTTCCACCAATTTTTGTATTCTTTCCAACAATGGCATCTGCCACTTCCACAGCCTTTTTAACTTCTTTTACATCATGAACCCTCACAATATCCACCCCATTCATTATAGCACAACAAACAGCAGAAATAGTCCCCTCCAGGCGTTCCCCAACAGGTAGATTGAGAAGATTTCCTATAAAAGATTTTCTTGAAGGCCCTACCAACACGGGGTATCCAAGGGATTTAAATTCCCTCAAATACCTTATGAGTAAATAATTATCTTCGAACTTCTTCCCAAAACCAATTCCCGGATCAATCACAATGTTCTCCCTGTTTATTCCACATTCCTCGGCCATGTTAACACTCTCGGTCAGATATTCACAAATCTCATCGATGATATGCCGGTAGACTGGATCTTTCTGCATATCCTTAGGTGTGCCTTTTATATGCATCAGGATTACACCAGCATCGTATTTCTTCACAACTTCCGGCATCCGAGGATCGAAGTGAAAACCACTTACATCATTAACGATATTCGCCCCTCTATTTAACGCCTCTTCAGCTACAGCTGATTTATATGTATCAACTGAGATAACAACATCAGAGTGTTTCCTTATTCCTTCTATTACAGGAATTACTCTTTTAAGCTCTTCTTCAAAGGGCACAGGTTCAGATCCAGGACGGGTGGACTCTCCTCCTATATCCACTATATCCGCTCCTTCCTCCTCCATTTTTAAAGCAGCTTCCACAGCACTATCGACACTATCATACTTCCCGCCATCAGAAAAAGAATCGGGTGTCACATTCAAAATCCCCATAACGAGTGTTCTATCTGAGAGATCGAACACTTTCCCCCTACATCTAAATCTTTTTCCACCATTAAACCTGCTAATAAAACGCTCTATCTCATCCGCAAGCTCTGGAAGATTAAAATACTTTTGTCTCTTCAGTTTCTGAACCAGAATACTGTAATGTCTTCTATCCCCCATAATTAGAACATCACCAGAAGCTGCACTATCAGTTAGCGTATCTCTTGAAACCGCACAATCCCCCCCAATAGAAAGCATCTGTTGCTTCAATATGTTCGCAGCAGTCGATTTTAAACTGGAAATCTTAAGAACCAAACCATCCGATTTGGGCAACATTATCTGTATACCCTCAGGGTCAACGTTTATAGCTTTCATTTCCTTCAGAATATGATCAGAATAGCGATTATCAATCAACCTTATCCTGTACTTCTGCCTCTTCCTTTTCCCTATCTTCGGGTTTCCTTTCAACTTTCCTCCTTCTTCTGGTTGCTTTTTTGGAGGCTTTCTCTACCTTTTCAACAATCCTTTTTATCTCTGCACCATCCAGGACTTCTTTCTCCAATAGGGTCTCCGCAAGCTTCTTGAGAGCCTCCATGTGCTCCTTTAAAATTCGAGAAGCCTCTTCTTCAGCCTCCTCGACAAAACGTTTCACCTCCGCATCAATTAATCTGGCCGTTTCCTCGCTGTAATCTCTGTGCCTCGCTATCTCTCTGCCCAGAAAAATCTCCTCCCCTTTCTTCCCAAATGTCAGAGGGCCTAACTTTTCGCTCATACCCCACTCACACACCATTTTCCTTGCCAGCTCTGTGGCCCTTTCAATATCATTTCCAGCGCCAGTGGTCAACTCATTAAATATTAACTTTTCCGCAGCTCTACCTCCAAGTAAAACACACAATTGACTTCGAATATATGATTTTGAATAGTTATGTCTGTCATCCAGCGGAAGCTGAGCAGTCATTCCAAGAGCCCTTCCACGAGGGATTATAGTAACCTTGTGCACAGGGTCAGCATCCGGAATCATAATAGCAACAAGAGCATGTCCTGATTCATGATAAGCTGTAAGCTCTCTCTCCCTCTGAGGAATGCGTAAACTTCTTCTCTCAACTCCCATTAAAACTTTATCCTTGGCTTCTTCAAAATCCTCCATCCCAACAGCTTCTTTATCCTTCCTGGCAGCCAGAAGAGCAGCCTCATTAACAAGATTTGCTAGATCCGCACCGACCATTCCCGGAGTAGACTTGGCTATTATGCTCAAATCGACATCCTTTGCAAGAGGAATATTCTTCGTGTGAACCTTCAAAATTTGCTCTCTTCCTTTCACATCCGGTACATCTACAACTATTCTCCTATCAAATCTTCCTGGTCTTAATAGAGCAGGATCCAGTATATCCGGCCTATTCGTTGCCGCAAGCACTATAATATTTGTATTTTCATCAAACCCATCCATCTCAACTAAAAGCTGATTCAAAGTCTGTTCCCTCTCATCATGTCCTCCTCCGAGACCAGCTCCCCTATATCTTCCTACTGCATCTATTTCATCAATAAATATTATGCAGGGAGCGTTTCTTTTCCCCTGTTCAAAAAGATCCCTGACCCTCGAAGCACCCACACCAACAAACATCTCAACAAAATCAGCACCACTGATACTGAAAAACGGTACCCCAGCCTCGCCGGCAACAGCTTTTGCAAGCAGAGTTTTCCCCGTCCCCGGAGGCCCCACAAGAAGAGCTCCCTTGGGTATCTTACCACCAAGCCTGACAAACTTTTTCGGATTTTTTAAAAACTCAATTATCTCTTCAAGCTCCTGCTTCGCTTCCTCACAACCGGCAACATCGCTGAAGGTAATCTTTGGCCTATCTGAAGTCCATAACCTTGCCCTACTCTTACCGAAACTGAATATCCCCTGATTTCCTCCCCCCTGAACCCGCCTCAGAAAATAAATCCATACACCAATAAATAGAAGCCACGGCAAAATATTCAGAAAATAGCCTGTCCACCTAACAGGCTTTTTCTTAAACTTATATCTAAGTCCTGCTGCATCCCATTCCTTCAACATCTCAGAATCAATAAATGGGAGAGTAACCACAAAGTGTTCAACCTTAACAGATTTGTTCCCAATCGTCATTGTTTTTTCTGCCTTTAGAACACCATGCAACTCCTCCCCCATTACAGTCGCTTCTGCTATTGCCTTCTCTTTCAGCAAATCTTTAAACTGAGTATAGGCTACCGGATATTCCTCATATCCTCCACTACTCAATATCTGTATTAAAAAAATGGAGCTAATGAAAATTATAATCCATATGAGAGAGGTTTTTGATGCTTTCTTCCACCTGAAATTATTGTCACCAGCACCCTTAGGTGCTTTGCCTTTATTTTCTCCTCGATCATTTCTTCTTTTCCCCGCCATACCTCTTTCCTTCTTTCTCAACTATTTAAACGCATATATCGATTTCAAACCCCGCAATCTCTGCGCCAGGTCAAGTCCATACCCAACAACATACCTGTCAGGGATAACAAAACCAACATAATCTATCTGAAAGCCTATCTCAGCCCGTTCCTTCATAAGCAAGGTAACAAACCTCAAAGACTTGGGCTGACTCTCCTCCAATCTGGTTTTCAAAAACCTCATCGACAAACCCGAATCAACAATATCCTCAACAACAATAACATCTCTACCTGTAATATCGCAACTTATATCCTTTATCAGTCGAACCGTTCCAGTTGTCTGAGTCTGATCAGCATAACTCGAAATCTTTATAAAATCCACTTCCCCATCTATTTCCAGTTCTCTGAATAGATCAGACATAAAGACAAAACTACCGTTTAAAACCCCAATAAAAATGGGATTCTTTCCACGGTAATCCTTACTTATCTTACCGGCAAGGTCCTTTACCTTCTTCTTTATCTCTTCCTCACTAACAAGCTCTACCAGATGAACCCCGGAATATTTCCCATACTCCTCGCCAAGTACTATTTCCTTCTCACCTTCCTTACTTCTCATAATACTCTACCTTTAAAATATTTTTTGTTTCTTCATCCACTTTATAATTGTCAGACATTACCAGCCCGCACACCCACACTACTTCTTCATTATCTGCAAGCACAGGAATTATATCCTTTTTCCATAAAGGTACCTTACAATCCACAAAAACATCGCTCACTTTCTTATAGCCTTTCATTCCTAACGGCCTGATCCTATCTCCCTGTCTCCACCTTCTCAAAATCAGCTTCCCCTTCACCTTATCAAAATCCAGAAGCTCTACGCTACGATTATCTTTTTCAAATTCTACCTTTCCTTTACTCAAAACTTCCGTCTTGACCGTAAAATACTGATTCTCAACTAACCCATTCTTGGGAACCTCAATTTCATCCCAATTTACCAATTTTTCAACTTTTAAGTAAAATCTATCTCTATCAACATAGAAAGAAATATTATCTCCCAGGTCATACCTTTTACCAGCGTGTCCTTCACAGACGAGGCGATAAAGCTCGGTTATCTTGGAATACGTAACCTTCGAAGGGTCAACCCCAAAGTCTATCATAACACTCCTAAGAAACGCCTTTAACAGAAAAGGGTGTAGAACATCACTTCTTTTTATCCTCAAACACACCAAACTCTCCGTTTTCTCTTCTACAAACCTTTTATATAACTTATCCAGCGTCTCCTTTAAATAATCCATAAGCTCCTCAGCCATCCTGGAAAGATTATCTACAGCTCCCAGAACATTGGGATTTATGTCTTTTTCCAGACGAGGAACGATAGCGTGCCTGATAATATTCCTGGGATAGATTTCCAGGAAATTCGTATGGTCTTCATTAAAAGGAACGTTGTTACGCTTTGCAAATTGATACAGCTCTCTCTTCCTTGCAAATCTAATCGGACGAATTACATCACCCTCCTTAATTGGAATTCCTCGTAACCCCTCAACCCCGGTACCCCTAAAAAACCTCAAAAGAACCGTCTCAACATGATCATCGAGAGTATGTCCCGTGGCAATAACAGAATTCGGCAAACTTCTTTTAACCTCCCTGAAAAAACTATATCTCACCTCCCTGCCAGCCATTTCAAGAGAAATTCCCTCCTTCTCCGCATACTCCGGTATGTTAACCCTCTTCACATAAAAGGCCAGTCCCTTTCTCTTACAATAATCGCAAACCAGCATCTCATCCTTATCCGCCATTTCACCACGAATAAGATGATTCAAATGAGCAACATGAAGCCTAAAACCAGCAACTGGAGAAAACTCCTCCAGAAGGCGCAACAAAACCATGGAATCAACGCCGCCAGAAACCCCTACCACTACATTCTTAACACCATCCAGTAATGCATTGCCCTCCAAAAACTTTTTGAAACGAAAAAACAACTTATTATCTGCCATAACTTCAGCGAGCTAAAACCTCCCTCAGAAATGGATTAAATTTCTTTTCATAACCCAGAACCGAATCCTGACCGTGCCCGGGATAAACCTTCAAATCATCATCAAGCGCGCATAACTTTTCCAGACTCTTATACAACTCCTCCTGACTCCCTCCTGGCAAATCAACTCTACCGACGGACCCACTGAATAATGTATCCCCGGTAAATAAGACCCCGTCCAAAAGTAAAGAAACACTCCCTGGAGTATGTCCAGGAGTGTGAATAACCTCAAAGGCAAAACCACCAACTTCCAGCTTTCCTTCACTCTTTATGAACACATCCACTACGGGAACCTCTACATCAAAAATCCCAATAAAATTCGCTATTTCTTTAAAACTTTCAAGATAAGGTTTCTCATCTATATGCAAATAGAAAGGAGCACCAAATTCCTTTTTCAAAAAAGAAACCGCTCCTATATGATCAGGGTGACAATGAGTTCCAATAATTCCCGTCAGCGCTTTCCCGCATCCCTTTATTTCCTTCACCATGAGCTCTTTCTCAAGCCCCGGATCTATCACCACACATTCTTCCTTCCTCTCCAGTAAATAGGAATTCGTAGCAAATGGTCCATTCAAAATCTTCTTAATTCTCATATCTCTTTTACCATTCTTGAATATACCTTCCTCATTCTTTCCTCACTTGAGCGAGGAAAAAAGTAGCGCGTGATAGCAGAAATGATATTAAAAGCCTCACAGAAGTGCGGTGTAACAAAAAAATACCCGACAAGCTCCCTATCGCTTACCATCTCAATAGACGAAACGGACATCAAAATTATATAAAGTAAACTACCATTCTCCCGCAAAAGCTCTTCGACTTTCCTTATTTCTACCATGTCCTTCTTATTTGTCATAGCTACCGCTCCATCCAGATCAAAAAGGTCGACAAACTTCTGAACATCCACCGGACCTTTGAAAACAATATCGAAATAGACAAAATCCATTACCGCCGGCATCTTCATCTCTGAAATGTGAATCCCACAACCATTAGAAGAAATCTTCTTTAAAAACTCTTCTCTGCTCGAGTTTCTGGGAAAATCACACCCCTCCTCTCTATCTCTGACCACAAGAAATTTCACCCTATCTATCGCCTCCTGAACAGAAAAATTTTTCTCGAGCAATTTCACAAAATACGCAATTGAGTAATCCATTCCCCCAGGAATTTTCAGACAGAAAGCTCTTTCACTTTCGAAAGGTACTTTAAAAATCCCTTCAGCATAGATCGCGTGTTGCTCCCCTGAAAAAACAGGAGACAGTATTATGAGCTTTTTACTAGAGCTCACTCCAGACAGATTCGCACGAAGCAAATCATATCCTGTTCTATCAAAACAAACAAAAACAGATGCTCTCTCTACTGCACTATCAAAATCAAAATCCACTTTTATCCCATAGCTGGCTAAATAAGTTCCAGCATCCTCATCAGCAGCGATCTTAATTCCGGAACTCACCCACTTATTAATCAAAGCTCTATAAAAATCATCCACAACCCCGGGAAAGTATATCACCTCTTCAATCCCAAGCTCTTCGTACACCGACGATATGAGATTCACAAACCCTGTGTCTTCTCTCTTACCCCCCAGGATAAGCACGCTCCGTCTGTCCATGTTCCTAATTTAGTAAATAATATCAAAAGAAACCCCACAGAAACCCGTTTCCGCGAGCGAAGCGAGCTAAACGGGTTTCCAACAAAGACTTCTCTCTTCTACCCCACCGTACACGATAGCGCCAGTTCGGGAAAGAGGTTGATGGCGTAAAGAGGGTAATTGCAAACTATGCCATCCTTTCTCAGGTTGAGCAATGTCGTTCGGGAGAGGAAATTCGGCTTATATTTCTCATAGTAGGATCTCAGGCTTTTGCCTTTTGGGTTAATACCCGCTTTTACTTCCAATGGGAAAATCTGACTTTTATATTCGACTACAAAGTCCACCTCAGCCTTACCGGTTGGACTCTTCCAGTAAAATAAATCAACCTCTTTTAATGCTTTCAACTGCTGGGCAATATAGTTTTCGATGAAAGCTCCTTTAAATTCGGTGAAAAGTTTATCCCCTCTCAGGAAAAGCTCGGGTGAGAGGCGGGATATGGCACCAAGCAACCCTACATCCAGTGCAAAGACCTTGAAGGAATTGTGCTCTTTATAACCCTGAAGAGGCAATCTCGGCGCAGTTATGTTATAGGCTCTGAGAATCAATCCTGCATTTTCCAGCCATTGAAGGGCTGATTCATATTCTCTGGCTCTGGCGCTTTTTCGAATTGCTGTAAATATGAACTTTTTATTCTCTCTGGCAAGTTGCCCGGGAATCGAATTCCAGATAAGAGTTAGTTTCTGTGCCTCTGCGGGAGAGGCGTGTTTTGCAAAATCAAGTATGTAGGAATCTATTATTTCCCTGTGAACTTTTCTTGCTTCCTGAAAGTCTCCGGTGTCTCTGTATCGCTGGACTGCTTCCGGCATGCCCCCTATGAAAAGATAAGCTTTGAGAGCCTCTATAAGTTCGTTGTGGAACGGAAGAGGAAGAGGTGAAAAATCAGCGACATTCTCAAGATAATCCCGTAATTCATGCTTTTCTACAGCGTCCAGAAATTCAAGAAATGTCATGGGATACAGGTTGAGGAAATTTACCTTGCCAACGGGGAATGACTGAGGCATTGACAGCATGATGCCTATCAGAGAGCCTGCCGCCACAATATGGTATTCCTTTGATTCTTCGGAAAAATACTTCAGTGAATTCAATGCACGATTGGATTCCTGAATCTCATCAAGAATAATCAAAGTGGTATCGGGGTTTATTTCCTTTTTAAAATAAATTGAGAGGTTGCGAATTATTCTCTCAGGTTCAATCTGTCCCTGGAAGAAGTCTGCAAAGTCGGGATTTTCCTCGAAATTCAGGTAAATAAAATCTTTATACTCCCTGCGTCCAAATTCCTTCAGGATGAACGTTTTCCCGACCTGTCTTGCTCCCTTTAGAATCAGAGGCTTGCGGTATTTCGAGCTTTTCCATTCCAGCAATTTTGGATAGATATCTCTTTTCACGGTAGCAATATAATAAAATCAAAATGGTTGTACAAGCTTTTTCCTTTCGATATTGTGACATTTTCCACATTATAGGAACGAATAATGTGATAAACCCCCAGAAACCCGTTTCCGCGAGCGTAAGCGAGCCAGTAGAAACCCGTTTTCGCGAAGCCAAACGGGTTTCTAACAAAAAAATCCTTGACGCAACACCATCCCACATTTATATTTCAAACAAACACTGCATTTTGAGAAATGATCAGAGATTGGTCAAAAAAAAATTTCAACAAGTGGGTTTCCACCCCCAAAAACCCGTTTCCGCCGAAGGCTAAACGGGTTTCTTTTTCTTTTTCGTTCCCGCGAAGCCAAACGGGTTTCAAAACAAGTTTTTTTATTTAAGGAGAAACTAAATTGCCCTACAGAACCCCCAAACCACCAGAAAACTCACTGGTCCACATCTACAACCGTGGAAATAACAGAATGACCCTGTTCAGAACAAAAACAGATTTCCAGTGGTTCATAGAAAAAATAAACCGACTAAATCTCTACGACACCTTTGGCGTAATCGCCTTCTGCCTCATGCCCAACCATTATCACTTCCTCCTAAAAATCAAATCAGAAAACAGCCTTACAAAATTTTTCCACAGGGCACAACTGGCCTACGCAAAATATTTTAATCGCAAATATGGCCACAGAGGTCATGTCTTTGAAAGCAGGTTCAAGGCAAAATTGATAACCGATGACAAACATGCATTGGCTGTCTGTCGCTATATTCACCTTAATCCCATAAGGTCCGCTCTGGTTGACAAGCCCGAACTCTGGGACTTCTCCAACTTGAAGGATGTGTTCAATCCTGAAACGAAAAAAATATACAGAGAGTTTTATAGTCACTATTTCAACACCGTCAGAGAATACAAAGACTTCGTAAACTCCGGAATGGAAGACAGAGAGCTACAATCCATAAAGTCATACCTCTTCGGAACAACAACCCCATAGGAATTTGAAACCCATAGAAACCCGTTTTCGCGAAGCCAAACGGGTTTCAAAAAAGGGGTTTCCAAACAGCAGATTTCCACCCCCACAAAACCCGTCTCCGCGAGCGTAAGCGAGCTAAACGGGTTCAAAAGCCATGCATGACTGTCCTAAACCCACTTAGCCCCTATCGGGGCAGAAGTGGGTTTTCTCTCCATAAAACCCGTTTCCGCCGAAGGCTAAACGGGTTTTATACTTTCGCTTCTATTAACTTAATCAATTCCTCAGCCGCCTCCTCAGGTCCCCTGCGTTCAAATTCTCTTATCCCGAGGCGAGTCCTGATTTGACCGACAAAAATTCCATTCTCAAAAAATTTATTGAAGTAGTCAACTGCTATTTTCTCATGGAGGTCTCTGTATTGAGGTGGGCCAAAGATATTTGCAAAATATGAATGCACTATCCCGGTTGACGTGGTTGTACCCTTACTCATAACAGTCCCCTCTCTGAACACTTTCAGCGCTTCATCCGGATTCTCAAATCTCTCAATGACTGGATGTTCTTCATCTATTTCTTCGTAGTTATTCGCATAGAGAATATAATCTATCCTGTGCCCCTTTATTACAGTTTCATAGTTGGTCACAGGAATCACGATCCTGGCATTCACCTTTGTAGGGGACATTATTATAGCCCTGTCCATCTGACCGAAAGCATATCCCTTTGGCAAATCGTCAAGCCTCAAAAAAGCTCCGATCTCCGTGCCATACCCTATTGCTTCCCCCTTCCCATTTATCTCTATCGAACCCATATCATCAGCAATAATTACCATTTCCTTTATCAGACCCTCACCGATAACCCTCATAGCCTCTATTGTTTCCGACTTCCCTGCTCCGGTATCCCCAACTATCAAAATTGTAGCCTCTTTATCATTCTTCAAAAGCAACTTGAGAAGGGCACCATGAAAGGGCAATTGATTTCTCTTCATCACAATAATATTATGAAGGGTCAAAACCATTTTCTTAAGATAACCGAAATACCCAAACTTGTCCTCATTCGGTACAGCCGCAATCAAAATATGGTTATCCTCATCATCAAAGAACACGGTTGGAAGGTCCGAAAAACGATAAAGACACTTCCCGGGCACACCATAAAGGTAAATCGCATCAGGTGGACGCTTCAAATCCTCATCATCGGCGAGCTCAAATAAATTGCTAAGAGAAAACCCAAGCTCATAAAATTTTTGATGAAAGTATATATAAATAATATATTTCCCCACTTTGGCAGGATAACACAACCAATCATCCGCGTTTATACTATCAATGTAGTTCAGAGGATTTTCATCCACCTTTGTGAAACGCCCCGTCCTCTTATTCATAGGAGGATCAAGAATTAAAGGCGGATTCAATAACACCTGCCTTATAACATTTACCTGTTCAAGTTTATGATAAACAGAATCAGGGAAAACAAGTTTTCGTAAAAGTGCAATAGCCGCAAAGTTTGCCCCAGCTACAACCTGACGATAGATACGAGGATGTTTGCCAGTAATATTCTCCTGAACATCCCGGTACACTTTCCTGATAAGATGAGTAAGAGTCTCTATCGTGTCATTAAAGGTTCTATATGGCCTTTTATCAAGCCTATCTCCCTCAGAATCGCAGATTGTAAACCTGTCAAAACTCCTCCAGTAATTATAAAGGTACTCTACAAAATCATTTAGTAAGGACTTATCCCTAAAGAACCTCGCAGAGTCCGGGTCCACTTTCACAACAAAATCCGCAGGCATCTTGGTAAGAAGATTAAAAACTTTTACAAGACTATTCAGATCATCGTCTGTAACGTCCTTTTTTCCGAAAATACTTAGAAGAGGAGAATCATTCCTGCGCAGCTTTTCTACAGCAACATACAAAAAATCCTTGAAAAAATGACTGGTAAAAAGCTCTTCCGAAGTTTCACAAATTCTTCCTTTAATCCTCAACACTATTTTATTGTCTACAATGTTAAAAATATTCTTCTCAATCATAAAACTACCCTCTCCTATCCACCAAAAAAGCGAGTAATGATAGCAAAAAAATGCAAAAAGTCAAATGATTTTCACAATAGAATTTACCCTCTTTCAAAATCAAAACTGGACTTTATAAATAAGATTTTGGGACCGTAGTATTCTAGTTTAAAAAGTAAGTCCTGTTAAAAAAATAAACTCAAAAATAAACCCAATAAACAGATGGAACTCTGTTTTACTCCTTCGCCATGAAAGGATACCTATAATCTCTTGGTGGAGTAAAAAGCTCCTTTATAGCCCTCGGTGTCACCCATCTATAAAGATTCAATATGCTCCCCGCTTTATCATTCGTTCCTGATGCTCTACTTCCTCCGAAGGGTTGTTGTCCAACAACAGCACCAGTCGGTTTGTCATTAATATAGAAATTCCCAGCTGCATACCTCAGAATATCTTCAGCCACAGCAATAGCCTTTCGATCCCTGGCAAATATGGAACCTGTTAGACCATAGGGTGATGTTCTATTACAAAGATGAAGAGTATCTTCATACTCAGTATCTTTATAAACGTAAATCGTGATTACAGGACCAAATATCTCTTCAACCATCGTCTTAAACTGCGGGTTTGTAGCCAGTACAACCGTAGGCTCAATGAAATAACCCTTCGAATCGTCGCAGGTTCCTCCTATTAGTATTTCAGCCTCCGCCGAACTTTTCACAAACTCAATATAGGATTTTATCTTCTCATAGGCCGGTCTATCAATAACAGCGTTCATAAAGTTCTCAAAATCTCTCACATCGCCCATTTTAATGGACTTAATGGTATCCAGAAAGAGCTCTCTGAACTCTGGCCATATCGACTCAGGTATATAAGCTCTCGATGCAGCAGAGCACTTTTGCCCCTGATACTCAAAAGCACCCCTCACCATAGCGGTATTCAATTCATCCAGGTTCGCACTCGAATGCGCAAAAATAAAATCCTTCCCGCCAGTCTCACCAACAATTCTCGGGTAATTTCTGTAAAGCTTTATATTTTCACCCACGGTTTTCCATATATACTGAAATGTATCCGTACTTCCCGTAAAGTGAATCCCTGCAAGCTCGCTACTCGAAAGCACAATTGGACCGATCTCGCTCCCGCTGCCAGGGATGAAATTTATCACTCCATCCGGCAACCCTGCCTCTTTGAAAAGCTTCATCAGATAATACGCAGAGAAAACAGCAGAAGACGCAGGCTTCCACAGCACGGTATTCCCCATCATTGCCGGCGAGGTTGGCAGATTCCCTGCAATGGAAGTGAAATTAAATGGAGTTACGGCAAAGACAAAACCCTCCAAGGGTCTGTATTCAACCCTGTTCCACTGCCCTTTCGGTGAAAAAGGCTGCTCCTCGTATATTAGCTCCATGTATTTGGTGTTAAAATTCCAGAAGTCAATCAACTCACATGCGGAATCAATCTCCGCCTGAAACACATTTTTACTCTGATTAAGCATGGTTGCCGCATTAAGCGTATACCTCCATGGTCCCGAAAGCATTTCCGCCATTTTCCTGAATATACTGGCTCTTTCCCACCAGTGCATCCTGGACCATACTTTCCATGCTTCCCTGGCAGCATCAATTGCCATCTGAACCTCTTTTTTGCCAGCTTTGTGGTAAACAGCAAGCACATGCTTATGATCATGCGGCATTACACATTTGCCAATATTCCCGGTCTTTATCTCCCTGCCGCCAATAATGAGTGGTATTTCAAGCTGTTCACCAGAAAGTTTATCAAGAGCCTCTTTTAATAGAGCTCTCTCTTCTGTACCAGGAGCGTAACTCAGAATAGGCTCGTTCTTGGGCTCAGGTAAAGTAAATTTTGCATTACTCATTTTCCCCCTCGCAGCTTAATTTTTTTACTTTCATTTACCATCTTTTTCACTTTCTAAATTAACAAATAAAAACAATACTTGGTAGTGCAAAGTTAATGATAGCAAGTAGATCTGTAACCCCCTTTACCCAGAAAGTTTGTTAACATTTTGAAAAAGCTTGGTATATATTTAAAATAGACTCTGACACCAATAGGTGCTATTTAAAAAATAACAAAATTCATAAGGGAAAAATGAAAAAGCTCTTTGCAATGTTTTTTATCTGTCTTCTCTTTACCAGTCTCGAATGGGGAGAGGCTAAAGTCAAGCCCGGGATCGAGGTCTTGCTTGAGAGGAAAATCAACATTTTAAAAGGAAAACGAGTTGGCCTTATAACCAATCCAACCGGGGTTGATTCAAAATTGAGGTCCACCGTAGATCTTCTCTCTAAGAGAACTGATGTAAAGCTGATGGCTCTTTTTGGACCTGAACATGGCGTCAGAGGAGACATCAAAGCTGGAGAAACAATAAAAAGTTTTACGGATAAAAAAACAGGCCTACCTGTTTACAGTTTATATGGCAAGACCAAAAAGCCAACAAAAGAAATGCTCAAAGGACTCGATGTCCTGATTTATGATATTCAGGATATTGGCATCAGACCGTACACCTACATTTATACCATGGCACTTGCAATGGAAGCCGCAAAGGAAAATGAACTTACCTTTATTGTACTGGATAGACCAAATCCTCTCGGAGGCAATCTTGTAGAAGGCCCTGTTCTCGAAGAAAAATTCAAATCTTTCATAGGACTTTACCCTATACCGTACGTTTATGGTATGACTGTCGGAGAACTTGCCGACTTTATCAACAACGAGTTCAAAATTTTCGCTGACCTGGTCGTTGTTGAAATGGAGGGATGGAAAAGAGATATGATCTTTCCTGACACAGGGCTTGAATGGGTTCCCACATCCCCTCATGTTCCCCACTGGGAAACGGCGTTTTTCTGTGCGGCAATCGGCGGAATAGGAGAACTCGACAGGATAAATGTGGGAGTTGGTTACACTATGCCTTTCGAGCTGATTGGGGCTCCATGGGTGGAAGGGGAAAAGCTGGCTGACATGTTAAATCAGTTTGAGCTACCCGGGGTATATTTCAGGCCACTTTATTATAGACCCTATTACTTTCACTTCAGCAATATTCAGCTATCGGGTGTCCAAATGCATGTTTATGATTTCAGAAAATTTCGCCCTTTTGCAACGCAGATATACATTCTGTACGCTATAAACAAACTTTTCCCGGAATCTAATCTTTTTGAAACAAAAAGAATAGGAATGTTCAACAAAGCGATGGGAACAGACAAAGTGGTAAAATACATTAGAGAAAATAAAAAACCAGAATGGATACTGAGCAGGCTGAGAGCTTCTCTTCAGGAGTACCTCGACAAAAGAGAGAAATACCTTAGATATAAATAGAAATCATTTTTATAAAATTCTGAAGCTCATTACTGAAGTTTTCCTCATCAACCTCTCTTGTAGTACATCCAGCAATTCCAGCAGGAGGAGCACCCAGAATCTTTTCGAAAGCACTAACTGCCCTTTTCGCTAATTCAAAACCATAAGTGAAGACAAGTGCATATTTTCTTATATCAGACGCATTCTGGTTTACAAAGGTTCTAACAGCAGGGGGAATTTTCCCCGCCCATATAGGGGTTCCAACTATAACAACGTCAAAATCCCGAACCGAAGATTTCAAAGGAGCAATTTGGGTCTCCTTATTAAACAAAGCCTCAAAACCATTCCTGAAAAACTGAAGGAAGCCTCTTCGCTCTCTGAGATCAACAATTTCTTCGATATAACAGTTCAACAACCTGCTGAGTTCAACACAAACCTCTTTAGTACGTCCAGACAGGGAATAATAGTAGATTCCTACTTTACTTTTGGGAGGCTCCATTTTTAAACTTCCTTTCTACGTTGCTCTTACTTTGCCGTCTTGTAAAGCCAAATCTTAAGTGGCCTTTTGAAGAAACTTTTACCTGAAAGTACCTTATGCATAATCATGGTAAAAATAAAGTAAGCAAAAGCGACAAAAATCGCAAGCCAAAAATAAAGCGGTTTATTGTAAGCATAGCTATATGCCGGTAAATTAATTGCAAGTATAAAAGGTATCACAAGAACAAAAGTAACAGCACTCGAGAACATATAATCCGAAGCCACCGGGGTCTCAAACTGGGGATCTATAACTCTCAACAACGCAAGACCTGTAGGCATCGTGCCTGTACTGGCTCCATACACAATCAGAGTTCTATGAAATTTGTGATCTCTAAATATTCTTGAACAAAACCAGGGAACACTCAAACTTATAATTATCCCCCCCACAGTACTTATTACCAATATGGGAAGCCAGTATTTTCTTACAACGACTATAGATATAGCTCCAAGAGAGGCGGCAACCATTACATCCACTGCAAATCCTGATATTCGGGTAAGACACCCATTATCCATAACATAGTCGATCCTGATAGAATGAAACACTTTTCTAACCGCAAGAGCAGTTAGCGCCGCAAAAACAAAACTGATTCCCCACAAATTAACAGCCAGGTCCATCCCAAGCTTCCCTGCGAAAGAAAGCAGCCATGTGAGAAACTTCAGGAACAGGTAACTCAGTAAATATGTACCAAAAACAACAGCGGAATTAAGCGTCATACTATCGATCGCCTCCGATTCAGTGGTCAAATGGGATCCAACTGGTCTCTTTACATCTTTTGGATAAACTCCAGATTTCACTCTAAGTTTCTTAATAACCTCAACTTTCCTTTCCCCAATCCAGTTTTTTCTAAGCCCATAGTTTATGAGATACATTCCACCAAAACATGCCCATATAAATCCCAGAGCTGCAAAGGTTAAACCAACACTTCCAGCGCCCTTGAAACCAAACTCTTCCCAGCCCTGACCAATGGCATATGCTTGCCCAGGACCAAGAGCAAAACCAAGAGGAAGAAAAAATCCAAACGACGGGAAAAGGTCAGGTATAAAGGTTTTGATGAAAAAAAATGTTAGAAGAAGCCCCGTTAGAGCTTGAACAGAATACTGAAATATTATAGAAACCGACGTTGATACTATTCCCTTTCCTCCCTTTTCTCTAGGAAGAGGTGCCTTGCGAAGACTCATTGCGATAAAAGATATGCTCAAAAGATGATATACCATATGCCCAAGAGAAGCCTGAGAAAGTCCAAAAAAAGGAGCAATGTAATTGTAAAAAATAAGCAAAATAAATCCGGCGGTGAGTGAATTCGGAATAAGATATTTCTGGAAAAACCTGATATTGACACGTATCAGAGTCGCAAGCAGCAAGGCTAAAGATATTATTCCAAGATTGATCAAAAATAACCACGGGAAATTCATAAACCCCCCACGCCTTAAACTACTGTAATGTAACAAATAACCTTAGGAGAAGCCAGAATAAAGACTCCCTTGAATAATCCAGAAGAAAAAAGAAAAGAACTTTTAACTTTGTACGCCCGGAAGGACTCGAACCCTCAACCTTCTGGTCCGTAGCCAGACGCTCTGTCCAATTGAGCTACGGGCGCACTTAAAAAATCGTTAAAATTTATACTTTTTAGTGGGTAGTTTACAACTCTTTTTAGCAACAAAGAGATGTAGACTTTTTTGTTGTTTTTTAGATAAAGATATATTGTTAACTTTCTCTGAGATTGGCGCTATGAAAGTTAATTGTTGTATTGTCATTCCCTGCTACAATACCGAGAAGACTATAGGTACTCTCATTGAGAAGATAAGGAAAGTAGCTGGGGAAATACCGATATTTGTCATCGATGATGGATCAACTGATGATTCAGGGAAAATAGCGAAAAAATTTGATGGAGTTAGTGTAATCTTTAATGGGATCAACAAGGGTAAAGGTTTCTCCTTGAGAAAAGGGCTAATGCTGGCTCAAAAAGCGAGATATGATTATGCACTAGTCATAGATTCAGACCTGCAACATCCTCCCGAGTATCTGCCTGACTTTATCCTGGAAATGGAAAAAGGATTTGAACTCATAATTGGCAAACGCGACATCAGTCCTAAAAGGATGCCCCTCCACAGGGTTCTATCAAACACAATCACTTCTTTTTTAATATCTCTTCGCACCGGGAGAAGGATTCATGACAGTCAATGTGGGTTTCGAGCGTACAAGCTGGGTAGATTTAAGAATAGGCTATATAAGGAAAATGGCTTTCAATTTGAAACTGAATACTTACTAAGAAACCTTGGCAGAAAAAATTTCACAATTTGCGAGGTACCCATCCCCACGCTGTATTTTCGCGATATTAGCAGCAAGATAAGCATCATAGGAGATACTCTTAAATTTATAATGCTTTTTTTTAGAAGCTATCTCTGGGTGTAATATGGCAGAAATCATCAAACTTATAGGAATTACATTTATCCCCGCTCTGGAACTGAGAGCCTCAATTCCCTATGGGATTTTTGCCACGTCTCTCAACTGGATCGAGGTTTTTGGTATTTGTGTTTTAGCAAATATCATTCTGGGATTGCTCGTCTATCAACTGCTGGAAACCATAATCAGATTGCTAATCGCAGTTAAACCTTTAAGAAAATTGTGGGAACTCTATGTTGATAGAACTCAGAGACGTATAAAACGCGGTGTCGATAAATATGGTGAGTGGGCGGTTATGGTTTTTATTGCCATCCCACTGCCGGGTTCAGGAGTATACACAGGGGCACTGGCCTCTTTCTTAATCGGCCTGAGCTTTAGAAAGTTTCTAATAGCAAACATCTTTGGCGTCTTGATTGCCGGAGTTTTAGTTACTCTTGCCTGTCTCACAGGAGCTGAAGCTCTAAGGATCTTTATAAAAACTATATCGGGATAAATCTTTTTGGCTTTCAACTTTTTCCCTGCTCTTACCAGAACAGACAAAAAAACAGCTTTATAAAAAGCATTAAAGAACCTTCGTCTTCCAAATAACATCAAATAGAAACTTATACACATTTCCCCATCAGAGAGGTGAACACACAAAAAAGCACACCAGATGCTCCCTTTTTCTTCCTATGCTCCCTCTTCTCGTCATAATTTAAATGTTGTGATGTAACAAAAATTCACTTATTTTATCAAACAAGTGAGTTAATTAAAAACTGAACTGAACTAAACAACGAATAGAGATAAAAATGACTAAAAAGCTTCAAATTTTTAAAGCCCGGGCAAGAGAATATAGCAATATTTACAAACCATGGAAAAGCAAATAATCACGACGAAAAAACAAAAGGGGAAATTAATCGTATCGTAGAGCTCTCCAAATTATGGATACATTTATTGACTTATCAGTTGGAAGAAACATGAATTATCTCAAGGCCCAGCAAGTACTTGACAGAATAACCTGCGGCTTATACGCCATTTGCAGCCAAAGCAATGACAAACTAAATGGACAGATTCACAATCCCGAAAAAGGGGATCAGGCCGCAGGAATTCTTCCGGGAACCCCTTCCGATAATTTGCCACTCGACGGGGTTCATCCTTTGTGTGGAAATGATAAAAAAAACTTTAAAAGGATTGAATAAAAATGCTTGAAATCAAAAACCTGTCAATTGCAATTGATGGAAAAGAAATTTTACACAATATAAACCTAAGGATCGAAAATGGAAAGGTTGTAATTCTATTCGGTCCAAATGGTTCTGGGAAAACCTCTCTACTAATGGCAATAATAGGACTTGGCAACTACAAGATTACATCGGGAAAAATCATTTTCAAAGACAGAGACATTACCAATCTTCCTACCCATGAAAGGATAAAACTGGGAATAGGGGTTATGTTTCAACGTCCTCCAACCATCAAGGGGGTAAACATCAGAGATATAGCAAAATTTCTTGGCAACTACAATGAGGAAGAGTTCAGATCTCTTGCGAAGCTCCTTAAAGTAGAACACCTGCTTGAAAGATCGATAAATATGGGATTCTCGGGAGGAGAAATAAAAAGAACCGAACTTCTCCAGCTTCTACTACAGAAACCAGATTTATCACTGATCGACGAACCAGAGTCAGGAGTTGATGTAGAAAATATCAATCTAGTAGGAGAAGCAATAAAAAAGCTCCTTGAAAAGACTTACACTGCATATAGCAACAACCTGCCTATGAAAGACCATCACAAAAAAAGAAAAAGCTCAGGACTGGTCATAACTCATACCGGTCTGATCCTGGAGCATATTCCCGCAGATGAAGGGCTTGTTCTGGTTGAGGGCAAAATTGTATGTAAAGGAAATCCCTATGAAATATTTGATACAGTAAAAAACAAAGGATTTAACGAATGTCTAAAATGCGCAATAATGAAGTAGTAGAAAAGAAAGATATCGACCTATCTCAATATAAAGTGGAAAAGGTTCCGGAATACATCTCCGAAGTTGACATAAAGAAACTACCGGAAGTTGAAAAAAGTATTCTTCTCCATGCAGGGGTAGATCTGGAAAACGACAAAGCTGACACCTTCCTGATGAAAAACCAGACGGTCGTCCATAAAGCTACCAGACAATCCGGGGTAGAATTACTTGACACCAATGAAGCTTTAGCAAAATATCCTGAGCTGAAAAAGCTGCACTGGAAGCTAATTGATCCAAACACCGATAAATACACAAAATTCGTTTATGATAATCTAGAGTCAGGATATTTTATTCGCATCAAAAAGGGTACAAAAGCGATATTTCCCATCCAGTCATGTCTGTTTCTGGAAACTCCCAGTGTAGTCCAAAATGTCCATAATCTTATAATTCTGGAAGAAAATTCATCAGTAGAGATTCTAACAGGCTGTACTTCAAAAGAACTGGGAAAAGATGGGGGCGCCCACTTAGGAATCACAGAAATCTATATCGGAAAAAATGCAAGTCTAACCTATTCTATGGTACATAACTGGCACGAAAGTGTAAGAGTCAGATCCAGAACTGCAATATACGTCGAAGAAAATGGAACTTTCATCTCCAATTACGTACTTTTGAAGAAAGTAAAAGACATACAGATGGATCCAATAGCCTACCTAAAAGGGAGAGCAGCTAGAGCTCGATTCAATAGCATTCTTCTCTCGTATCCTGGATCGTTTATCGATGTTGGCTCAAGAGTAGTACTGGATGCCCCGGACACATCATCAGAGATAATCTCCAGAGTCGTTAATAAAGGTGGAAAGGTAATTGCA